>Ga0105240_10000252_pt1 | contig 106631 bp, 83 predicted proteins | sample KBSC54metaG_FD_80426 | JGI IMG/M metagenome (GOLD analysis project Ga0105240, IMG submission 80426) | Corn rhizosphere microbial communities from Kellogg Biological Station, Michigan, USA - KBS C5-4 metaG | ecosystem: Host-associated > Plants > Roots > Rhizosphere > Soil | place: Michigan, USA...
CAGCTTCTTCATGAGCTGCAGCTTGTTGTTGATTCGCTTGCTGAGCAGCTTGCAATTGCTCACTTAACTGAGCCAATTCAGCTTTTTGTTTCCGTTCAGCTTCTTCATGAGCTGCAGCTTGTTTTAATTGCTGTTTCAACTGAATTAATTCAGCATTGGCTGTCTGCAATTTCTGTTTATCCCGAGCGCCCTTGTTTTTCAATACTTCATTTTGGTCACATGCTTGTTCTAACTTCTGTTCCAGCTCCAATATGCGGAGTAATGGAATATCCGCTGTAGGGCTAGCCGATTCCTGCGAATTACGGTGTGTCATTTCTGACGGTGACTGACGCTGTGGCTGGCCCCCAGCCCTTGCCTGGCTACTACTAGCAATAGCAGCATAGGAATGAGGTTTAGGTATCCTGCTTCCATTACTTAAACGCTTATCCTGATCGGGTGCTTGTGGACGTGATGATGACATAATAATACTCCCTAATAATTGTCTTGAATTGATGGGATTTTCGAATGAGTAGACCTCGATTTTCACGCGTACTCTAGCAAAAATTTGAGCAAAAGTAAATAATTCCACGGTTGACAATAAACCAAAACTTGAGGCATCATATGCCAAATTACCAATTAATGTGGAGATACTCCTTTGGCTAATACAGCTCAAGCAAAAAAACGCGCCAGACAAGCAGAAAAGCGCCGTCAAAATAACACAGCAATGCGCTCTCAGTTGCGTACAGCTCTCAAAAAGATTCATAGCGCCATTGTTGCTAAAGATAAAACAGCAGCAGATGCCAGTTATCGTGTTGCTCAACCGGTTATTGATAAAATGGTCAGCAAGGGCATTATTCACAAGAATAAAGCTGCTCGCCATAAAAGCCGTTTGAATGCTCAAATTAAAGATTTGGCAGCTTAATCACTCTTCCCCGGTTGATCAAAAACAGACTGGGGAAGACTCACCTCTTCTTTCTTTAGGCTCTCCAAGTAATACATGGTCTCGCGCACTAAATCTTGAGTTCCTTCACCACTTAAACCAGAAATGACAAAGTATTTGTTTTTCCACTTTAATTTCTTAATAATACGCTGAACAAGCGCTTCAGCCTCATCTTTAGGTAGTAAATCTGCTTTATTTAAGACCAGCCAACGCTCTCTAGCCAGTAAATCTTCATCATATTTGCCTAATTCATTAGCGATGATTTCAATATCATTCAGTGGATCACTGCCATCTAGCGGAGTCAAATCAACCACCTGCCATAAAAGGCGGGTACGGGCCACATGCTTTAAAAAGCGAATCCCCAAGCCAGCCCCTTCAGCGGCACCTTCGATCAAACCCGGTAAATCAGCAATCACAAAACTGCGAAAACGAGATGCTCTCACCACCCCTAGGCAAGGATAAAGGGTGGTAAAGGGGTAATCAGCAACTTTAGGCCTAGCAGCCGATAAAGCGCGTATTAGCGTCGATTTACCCGCATTAGGCATGCCCACCAGGCCAATATCAGCCAGAACCTTTAACTCCAAGCGTAGATTACGCTGTTCCCCAGAGGCTCCAGGAACGGTGCGACGAGGAGCGCGATTGGTGCTGCTTTTAAAATGGGTATTTCCAAGGCCACCGCGCCCCCCTTGGGCCACACAAGCAATCTGGCCCTGGGCAGCCAAATCCACGATTAATTCATCCGTGTCATCATCATACACCATGGTCCCCACAGGAACCCGCAGGGTCATATCTTCCCCACTCTTTCCTGAGCAATTACGGCCCATGCCTTTCTCACCATTCTCAGCCTTATATTGGTGCACAAAGCGATAATCAACCAGGGTATTAATACTTTCATCGGCTTTTAAGAAGATGCTGCCACCTCGACCGCCATCACCACCGTCTGGCCCACCATGCGGCACGAATTTCAGCCGCAGAAAGCTGCAGCTGCCATTACCACCTTTTCCCGCTTCTACATCGATTTTAGCTTCATCAACGAATTTCATAGAGTAAATAAACCGAATAATTTAAAAATAAAAAAAGCGGGCTTAAAGCCCGCTTTTAATAAAAAAATAGCAGTGCCCTTAGGCTGCCGCCGTAGCAGTTTCTTCAACTAGAGGCTGGATGCTGACAGTACGTTTTTTTAGAGGACCTTTAACACCAAATACCACTACACCAGCCTTCAAGGCATAGAGGGTGTGATCTCTACCCATGCCCACATAGTGGCCTGGATGAAAATGAGTACCGCGTTGACGAACAATAATCATGCCTGGATGAACCACTTGTCCACCATACTGTTTAACACCTAAATACTTAGGATTCGAATCGCGGCCGTTTCGCGTACTACCACCGGCTTTTTTATGTGCCATTAGATCACCTCATTAAAATTTCTATAAATGCGCTTAGGCTTTAATCTCGGTAATTTCCACTTGGGTATAGGACTGTCTATGACCCATACGCTTCATGTGGTGTTTACGGCGTCTAAATTTCAGGATGCGCACTTTATCATGACGACCATGCTCGATCACAGAGGCTTTGACGGTGCAGCCTTGGATAAACGGTTTACCGACTTGGCACTGGGCACCATCGCCGATCATTAATACTTGGTCAAAATCAAATGTGGCTCCTGCTTCAACAGGAAGCTTTTCTAATTTAAGCACGTCACCTTTTTGGACGCGATATTGTTTACCGCCACTAAGAATCACGGCATGCATAAATACTACTCCACTACAGTTCTTATAAAGCCAAAATGTGAGGCGATTATAGTCAGAATTATGGCCAGAAGCAAGGTAAGATATTGAATAGCTTGAATTATATTTAACTTATTGTTTATTAATATATTCTTACCTAAAACAAGGCTCATCTAGTGAATTACGGCTTTATCGCACCTAATCCACCATTTATTATTTCTGTTTGAGGTGCCTGTGGCCCCGGCGTAACTGAAGCAGACTCAGATCTCAAGGCTGAGGCAGGTTGATACATCGAAGCTGGATTGCTAGCGACTGAAACTTGGACCAGTGGTGGCGAGCAATATACCGAGTCCAAAGAACTAGCCCCTCTATCTCTGTTGCTAGAAAAGCTCAGGCTCGGGCTACTCGGTGGACTGGCACCATTGCTGGGTTGTATATCATCAGCACTTTTATAGGCCTTAACACCAACCATAGCGCCTGAAGCTAGCACACCAATACCAACAAGCTTCAAAACGATTACCATCGTTTCTGCCAGCGCTACTACCCCAAAAAAACTAGAAATACTATAAGCCAAGGTAGCAAAAGAAAAAAGGATGCCGCCTAAGGCAAACAAACCAATAGCCAGGGAATATTTCAACCACTGCGCTCTCCTTTTACTGGAATTCTGAGTGGAGGCTAATTCCTTCTTCAGCGACCGATTCTCAGCCTGAGCGCTATCCCGTTCAATAGTTAAGCGCGAAAATTGATTAGCTTTCGCTTTTGTTTCTCCTGCTTCATTCGGGGTTAGGTTCGGTTGATGAGTAGCATGTATTTGTAATTGTTGTTTCAGCTCATTTATTTTATGTTCTTTTTGCGCAAGTAATTGACTAGTTTGACCATTGATTGCGCTTTGCTCAACCGCCTGCTTCCGAGCCTCTTCCGCTCCCTCTGTCAACTGTTGAATAATTAATTTCTTCTCCTCACTGGCTCTTTGCTTGTACCCAATCGTCAGATGTTGTTGCCTAAGTTTTTGAGCCTTGACCACAGCAACAGTCAATTGAGTTTGATACTTCTTTTCCATTTCCTTATGTTTAAACTGCAACTTCTCAGCTTGCGCTTGAGTTAACTTGAGCCTTTCTTCTACCCCCAAAGCTTGTTCTCCAGGTACTTGATCAATATCAGCCTCTATTGGATCGGAGCCTCGCCAATGATCAGCATGATGTTTGTGTACTTCTTCAAAATGCTGGCTATCATTCTCTTCCATAACAGATTGAGGGCTTTCCTTAACACTGGTCAGCGCCACTGCATTTGAACTTGCCGGCGTTGCAGCTATTTTTTCTTCTTCATCGCTGCTTCCTCTATGGGAGGAAGATGATAAACCATAGTGTTGGGGATTCAAATACTCTCCTGAAAGCATTGCTTCTCGCAATGCTTTCAGCACATCCGCTTTTTCTTCATTTTTCTTAGGTAAGCTTGGGCTTAAAGCCTGAGCCTCCATACCATACTGCTTCATAATAGCAGCACTTGCAGCAACTATAGGATTCCTCAAAGCTATCTTAAGCTTCGATTCATAAATTAACTCTTCAAGCTCAGGCCTCTCTGTTGCTTCCAGTATTTTCTTCAGCGCTTCTAAACTGCCTCCTTTATTAGAGAATACAGCTTGTGCCACCACTCCAGTGATAGCAGCGCAATAACGCCCGCAATTGGTATCATCATTGTTTCCAAATAAGATGTTTGCGTCCTGCCATGGCAAATACGATCTTGCTAGAAGACTAATATTTTTTTGTTGTAAGGTATTCTCAAGTGGATCAATTAGTTGACGATAGGCTGTAGCACCAAGCCCGCTCTTAGGATCAGCAAAATAACATTTATTCTGCTGGATAACCAAGATTGTCCAATGCAAGCGAGGGGGACGTCCAACAATTTCCGTACACTGTGCTAGATTAATAATAAAAGTTTGATTAGTTTCTTTCTGCCGGAGTTTATCCACTTTATCTAACACCTTGGATAAAGCAGAATTTCCGAATCCGCTTTTTTCACTAAATTTTTCCATATCACGAGCTGGGCTCATTAAGATCACGGATTGTTGGTCTAACTTCATTTCAGCCGCATAAACAGTATCGTTGGGCTCTTTTTCTAAGGGCTCAATCAGCCTCAATGCTGGTTCTTGGTCATATTCACGACGTGGATTCAGAATTTTATACAAAGCAAAATTAAACATTTGCAGCGAGGTAAGGCGATTTACCTTGGATTGCCTTGCTTCACTCGATCTGGATGATGTTAACATATCATTCCCTCCCTACTCCAATAACGGCTACCATTATAACCGAAAACTCAAAACTATTCTCCCCTATAGACGAGGAAGGGGGACTTGATTTTCCTCCTGAGGAGGCTTCAATGCAACTGAAACAGATCTTGAAGTCGGAGCTGACCACATCGACACAGTCGCAATAGAAACTGGATCTGAAGGTTTTGGGCGTTGTCTGGCTTTCACAGCCGGAGTCTCTTTGACAAGAGAAGGACCCAAGTTTGGGCCCTGCGACGGATCTTTGGGATTACTGGTAAGCTCCTCTCGAGCATTTTGGTAAGCTACACCAGCAACAATTCCGCCCAAGGTTAGGGTAACCAAGCCAAAAGCAATAAACATATTTATCATGGCCTTAGCCAATAAGGCCACCCCCCAAAAATGAGCCACTCCCAAAGAAACGGCAACACAAATTAAGGGGATCAAGCCCATGACAATCAAACTACCCGCGAGAAAACGCTGCCTCCGAAGGGTTTCCTTTTTACTAGAATGCTGGGCAGCGGCTAATTTCTCACGAAGCCGTCGATTTTCATCCTTGATTTCATCCTGCTCAGCAATTAAGCAAGAAATTTGATCATCCGTTGCTTCCTTTTCTTTCGCTTCTCTAACAACTATATTGGGCTGCTGAGAATCACTCGCCTTACTTAATTGCTGCACCGCTTGCCATTGCTCTTCCAATTGTCTTAATTCATTTTCTTTTTGCTCAAGCTGCTCAGCCATTAAAAGATTAGTCTCGACTTGCGAACCTTTTTGCTTTTGCGTTTTGTTCGCTTCCTCTTTTAATCGTTGAATTGCTAATTCTCTCTCCTTACTGATTTTTTCATATTGCTTAATAGTTCGGGTTTTTTGTTCAAGTACTTGGTTGACAGTGGCATTATCATTCACTTGGGTTTGATACTTCTCTCTCATTTCCTTAAATTCAAGTTGTAGTTTCCCGACTCGTTTTTGAGCTTGCTTGAGTTTCTCTTCTAAATCTGACCTAGCCATATTCAGCCGTGAATTGTTCCGCTCAGCTTCAGTTAACTTTTTTTTCAATGCATCCATACTTGTAGAACTGTGGATCTTACTTTGTTCTTGATTTAAAGCAGCCTGGCTCTGATTGACATTTGGCTGCGCAGCTGCATAGAGCACACTTCTCGCGGTCTCGACTCTTTCGCTTACCGCTGGGCTTGGACTGGGAAGTATCTCAAATTCTTCTTTGTCTTCCTTTTTTCCTTTGCCTTCCTCTATCTTCTTCCTAGGAGTATAATAGTCGTCATCAGGAGGAGAAAATTGTTGCGGACTCGACTTAGGATTAGGATTTGAAGGCTTGGAATACGATATTTTCAAATAATCTAAGGGTAAGGACATTCCTGTCAAAACCCTTAATACATCCTGATTATTTGTGCTAATAGAAACTACGCGCCGCCGCCATTGGTCATTCATTTTTTCTAAATGATAGATAACGTCAATGCGGCCTTTAACTCTACCCATTACTTTATTATCCGATGAGTAAATTCTTAATTGGTTATATTGACAAACCAGCTCAAATTTATCTCCCTGCTTTTCATTCATATCAACTCGATAAACCTGGGCACGAAACCTTGCACCATCACAGGCATCCGTAAGCAGCCCAGGAATAAAAGTGACTAAACCTGAGCCATAAGCAGCCATCAGAATATCAGCACGTTCCGCTTTGTTTTCCGCCAATTGTAACTTATTTTGAATTTCTGCTTGGGAAAAGCTTCCCTGAAGTCCTACCCCATTTAAATAGGTATTCTCGAAACTTTTAGGTTTTCCGTCATGTTTAGTCACTAGTTCAGAAAAATTATTTTCGATAAGCTTCTTTAAAGTATCATTCTTATATTCACGCCTTACATTTTCTAAAATACTCTCGGGGGTTTGCTGCGTCTCCAAATAGACCCAACCTCTCGCTGCAATGATTGCTCGATTAGCCACCAATCGTCTATCGGCAATAACGCCTTGTGAAGCTTTAATTAAGGATTTTAAGTCAGGGGCTTTAATCTTTTCAATTCTTTGTTGTAAGCTTGCTAAATTATCTGGCATCTTAGAAAACAATTCTCTCTGTATTGATCCGACCAGCCAGGGATTATAACGTCCGCAATTATCATAATCATCACTTCCTTGCCAAGGTAAATGGGACTTTAGTAATGAGGGAAAACCCAAGTTTTTTAATATTGAGGAAGTATGAGATAATATAGAGATGGAGGTTTTCGAAACACCCTTTGTGAAAGCCCCACTTAAGCTATCCCAACTCCCTCCTTTAACATCAATGAAATAGCTGCCTTGCATCAGAATGAGCAGTGTTGTCCAATGATCACGTTCCAAGAAGCCTTCAACGCCAAGTTGTGCTAAAGGAACAGCATAGAGATTAATTAATTTAGGATCATCTTTTGCTTGAAGCTGTTTAATTTTCTGTAAAACATTTGCTAGAATAAAAGTTCCAGCTGCTCGAGGGGATGAGGATAATTTATCGGCTTGATCACAGGCTGGGCTCATTAAAATCAACGTCCCTCCCAGATCAGGAACGGTTACTCTTACACCATACACCTTGTTATTGCTATCTTTGTTATCTTTGCTATCTTGGGGGGGCTCAATCAACTCTAGCTTTGGCTGCAGCTGAACATCCAGGTAGGCCTTAAGAATTTGTTGCAAGGCAAAATCAAAAACATCAGTTCCCGTAAGCTGACTGGCTTGTGGTTGGGTTGCTGCTTGAGGCGGACTATAATTGACAGATGATGCTGACATTGCCATTCACTCCCCATCAAATTGGCGTACTTTAATATACATCCAATTCTATGGGCTTTATCTTAACAAAAGCTTTAGTATAATAAAAGCTCAATGCTTAGCGGGGTGTTAATAACAAAATCAAATATCATACTACTGTTTAAATATTATTCATTTTGCAGCGTATACTATAACTATACTGTAAAATTGCTTCTAGGTCATAAATCTTTTAAACTCTTTCGACTGATTTTTCTTAAGAGTCTAGGTCATGAAAAATGCAAAGATTTTATGCGTTATCCCCAGCCGTATTGCTTCGACCCGCCTTCCTCGCAAAGCCCTGACTCTAATTCAAGGCAAGCCCATGGTGCAATGGACTTATGAAAACGCTAGTCGTTGCCGTACCCTGACTAAAATTGTGGTGGCCACAGACAGTCCTGAGATCGCTGGAGTCATTACCCGCTGTGGCGGCACTGTTGAAATGACAGAATCCAGCATTCCTACTGGTTCTGATCGCGCCGCTGTGGTCGCGCAACGTTATCCAGAAATGGATGTGATTATTAACCTGCAAGGCGACGAACCCTTCATCAAGCCACAAATGTTGGACGAGCTGGCTCAACCCTTTTTGAGAGATGAGCCTTTAGCCCTAGCCCCAGAAATGGCTACCCTAGCCTTCCCCTTATTGCCACATGAGGTTTCAGATCCTGGTGTCGTCAAAATTGTCACCGATCTAAACCAAAACGCCTTATATTTCTCACGTTCACCGATACCTTATATCCGTCAGCAAACTGAGATCCCTTTACTGCATCATATGGGTATTTATGCGTTTCGTCGTGATTTTCTGAAGACCTATACCCAACTGCCGCAAACCCCGCTGGAATTAACTGAAAGCCTAGAGCAATTGCGAGCCATAGAGCATGGTCATCGCATTCGTGTGTGCTTGACTACTCACCGCACCTTGGAAGTGAATACCCCTGAGGAATTAGAAAGAGCACAAACTTTTGTGTATGAAGACTCTTAATTCTTAGTACGGTACAAAAGTAATTTTTGCACCGTACTGAAATTGCTAGCCCTCAATCAAAATCGACGTGCCTTAGGTGCGTCTTTTCTGAGGAGTGCATGTAGGAGTATGATTAGCTCTTGATACTAGCGGCGGCTTAGTAGGAGTAGCATGATAATGCATTGAAGCTGGGTTTTTAGCAGTTTTACCAGTTTTAGCAGGTGATTTCGAGACTGCCATCTGCGGCGGCAATTGGCGCATCTCTGACCTGGATTTTGATGCTGGTTCTGCTGGCTTAGAAGCTAGGTTTGAGGTTGTAGCAAGAGTAGGTAAATCTGGGACTACCGCCGCCTGTGGCTGTGGTTGAGGTATCTTTTTTAGGGACTCAACTATTTTTTTCGTAGCGGGAAGGCTCTGGCTTGGATTATTCAATTGACTTTCTGGATTGCTAACCGGCCTTTCCTGGGCACCTTTATTAGCTGGCATAGCAAATATTCCACCTAAAGTTGCAACACCACCACCGGTGGTTAAAGCAATTACCGCAGCCTTAGTCAACAACATACCCAAGAGAGCACAGGTCACACCCAAACCAAAAGCTATGAAACCTGTAACAACCAGCCCCATAGCAAGGACATATTTCCACCGAGGCGTTTTCTTTTCGCTGGGACGCTGAGCAACAGCTAATTGTTCGCTTAATTGCTGTTTCTCAGTTTGGACCTGAACCAATTGATCACTCAAGCTAGTGATTTCGTTATTTTTCGCTTTTAAAGTTTCCTCTACCTTAGTTTCCATAGCACTCAGCTGTTGCTGGGTTTCACGAGCAAACTCAGCTTGCAGAGTTACTTGCTTCTGAGTTCCCTGCTTGATTTCTTGTTCTAAACCCAGAATTTTTTCTTGTAACGCTTTTTGCACTTGAAGAGCAACAATTTGTGCTTGAGCAGCAGCAAGACGAGTTACTTCAAAGTCTTGTTGCAACACCCCAATAATCTGGTCTTTTTCCTCAATTACCTGAATAGCTAGCTTCTTCTCTGTACTCAATTCCTCTTGGTGCTTGCGTAATTGCTCTAACTCATTTTGCATTTGTTGAAGCTGGTTCTTATGTTGTTCGAGCGTTTGAGCCACAGCAGCATCAATAGTTTTTGAACGCTCTTGGCGTATTGGCTGTCTTTGCCGGAGATAATCCTCAAGTTTTTTGGCCTTATCAAGCATTTCTTGCTGCTCTTCCAGAATTGCTCTTTGCTGCTCTTTCAGTAAAGCAGCGCGGGCCTGAGAGGTATTTGGTTGTTCTGCGGCTTGAACTTGGTTAAAATTAGTAGCTGATGCAGACATGATTGCTCCTCAATATATTACTGATAAAATATTGGTTATTTTTATGGTCATTATCTCTTCTCTATGACCATAACTCCTTGTAAATTTTACCGGACTATTATCAAAGTGGGATGATACACTAGATCAATATAAAATGCGAATATTTTATACGCGCTATCCCTGGATCCCAGATCACTCGCTTCGCTCGTGCCTGGGATGACGAAGAAGGAAGTGCGCGCGTCCGGGACGACGGAGAAGAAAATGCTCACCTCTGGGATAACAAATAACGGTGGTTTTAAATCACGATCCTACATAATTCAATCAGGGTGGAAGGCAAAATACCCAGCGCCAACACCGCTATCCCATTGATAGTTACCGCAATCATCATATCAGGCGATAAAACCACTGGCGTACGTGCATAGGCCTCAGTCGGTTCTTCAAAGTACATGAGCATGACAACGCGCAGATAATAGTAAGCGCCAATCAGCGCAAAAATCAGGGCAGCAACAGCCAACCACACCAAATGCGCTTCAACCAAGGAAACCAGTAAACCTAATTTCGCAAAAAAGCCGACGGTGGGTGGAACCCCGGCCATGGAAAACATCAGCAATAACATCATGAATGCCAACCAAGGGCTTCTGGCATTTAAACCACGATAATCTTCCAATTTATCCAACTCCAGACCCGAGCGACTCAGCAGTGAAATAATGCCGAAGGCACCCACAGCAACCAGGACATAAGTCGAAATATAGAATAAGGCTGCTGAATAGCCATGCTGTGAATTGGGCCCAGCAATAATACCTAACAAAGTATAACCAATGTGCGCAATAGAAGAATAAGCTAACATTCGTTTAATATTCGCCTGCACGATAGCCAGCAGATTTCCCATGAACATGGACAAGACTGCAATCACTATTAAAATTTGTTCCCAAGCAATATGCAGACTAGGCATGCCCTGGACCAAAATACGCATGGTGATACCAAAAGCCGCGATCTTCGGTGCCGACGCAATAAATAAGGTCACGGTCGTAGGTGCACCCTGATACACATCAGGTACCCACATGTGAAAAGGCACGGCACCAAATTTAAAAATCAGTGCCGCCATGATAAAGATCAGGGCTAACATGACCGTACTGCTGGGTGCAGTATGAATAGCCTGAGCAATGCCGGGAATGCTAATGCTGCCGGTTAAACCATATAAAATTGAAATGCCATAGAGCAACAAACCCGAGGCTAAAGCACCCATGATAAAATATTTCATCGCTGCTTCAATAGCCTGCTGGGAATCCTTATAGGATGCAACCATGGCATAAAGCGGTAAGGATAATAATTCCAAACCTAAATAAATGGTCAACAGGCTATAGGCCGACGCCATCACCGACATGCCCATCACACAGAAAAGCCCTAGAATATAATATTCCCCGCGCAGCATTTTGCGTTCTTCAATATATTGGCGGGCGTAGACAAAGGAAGCAAAACTCATCACATAGATAAATAGTTTCAGGAGAATAGCCAGACGATCTACCACATAATGACCATTAAAAGTGACTAATACTTCAGAATGATGGCGATATTGGGGAATAGCCAACAAAAAGGCGATCACCAGTGTGGCTTGCACCAAAAGATAGGTCACGATACGCAGACGTTCTGGCAGCATGACATCGACCAAGAGTATGATACCAGCCATGATCAGCATGGCGATCTCTGGACCGGCCAGAGAGAAAGTAGGTAGCGCAAAATCTATCATAAGTTGTTCCTCGTTAACTACGCTAAGCAAAATAGCTAAATTCGACCGGCAGATTCATCGCTACACCAAAAGGCATGCTCTGCACCAATAAATGCCCCAGAGTAACTTGCAATACTCGAATAACTGGCTCCGGGTATAAGCCTAGCCATAACACGCCAATACCTAAAAGTAGGTAGTTGCTTAATTCAATCCAATTCAAATCTTTGAAAGAAGCAACTTGGTCATTGGTCACTTCACCAAAGAAGACGCGCTTATACATCCACAAGGTGTAAGAAGCACCTAAAATTAAAGTGGTTGCTGCCACCATCGCTACCCAGAAATGCGTGCGCATGGCGCTCATAATCACCATAAACTCACCCACAAAACCCGCGGTTCCTGGCAAGCCCACATTGGATAAGGCAAACAACATAAAAAAGGCGGCAAAAACAGGCATGGTATTGGCCACACCACCATAGCTCTTAATCAAACGGCTATGATTGTAATAGCGGTCGGCCAGCCAACCAACACCCAAGAACATAGCCCCAGATCCAAAGGCGTGGGACACCATCTGCACCACCGCCCCTTCTAAGCTCATGTATGCCGACTGCAAATTTTGCGAATCTTTGACGATGTCATAGGCCATAAAGCAGCCCAAGGTCGCAATACCCATGTGTGAAATAGAAGAGTAAGCAATTAATTTTTTCATATCGGTTTGCACAATGGCGATCAAACCAATATAAACAATGGCAATCAAGGACAGGATAATCATCACCCAGGCTAACTCCTGACAAGCCACAGGCAAGATAGGCATATTAAATCGTAAAAAGCCATAGACGCCTAACTTCAACATTAAAGCTGCCAAAACCACCGAGCCACCAGCAGGGGCTTCAGTATGGGCATCAGGCAACCAAGTGTGTACAGGCCACATAGGTACTTTAACCGCGAAAGACAAGAGGAAAGCAAAAAACAAAAGTTTTTGTTCTTCTAGATTTAAGGGCAAATGATAAAAACTTTGGATTTCAAAAGAACCTGAGCGCTGCGCTAGATAGACAAGCGCCACTAACATCAATAGAGAACCCAAGAAGGTATAGAGAAAAAACTTAATCGAGGCATATTCACGATTAGCGCTGCCCCACATGCCAATGTTTAGATACATTGGAATCAGCATGCCTTCCCAAAAAACATAGAAAAGAATAGCATCCATGGAAGCAAACACACCGACAATCATGGCCTGCATGGTCAAGAAGGTAGCCATATATTGGGCCACGCGTATTTTGGTGGCTTCAATACCAGCTAAGACGACCAACAATCCCGTAAAATTAGTCAAAACAATCATCACTAAGGAAATGCCGTCGATACCCAAAGAATAATGAATCTTATAAGAATCAATCCACAGATAATCCTCGCGATATTGCATAGCGTAGGAATTAGCATCAAAACCCAGGCAGAGCGGAATACATAGCAAAAGACTGAGAACAGCAACCAGGACAGCGATAGTACGTGCCCAATTAGCCTGCTTGTCATTTCCCGTCATTAACACCAAAACAGCCCCTAGAAGAGGCAACCAGATTAAAATACTGAGTATAGGCAGATGTGAAAACATAGGTTTTTATTTACCTCACATACCAAATTAGAAAGGCCATCAATCCAAGCACCATCACCAGGGTATAGTGGTACAGATATCCCGTTTGCATGCGTCGCGCAAAGCGCGCAAAACTCCGCACCGCTTCACCCGAGCCATTCACGCACATGCCATCAATCACTTTGACATCACTGATTGTATAAAGCAGGTTACCCGTCTCCCGGGTTCCTTCCACCAATACCACCTGATTAAATGCATCAAAGCCATATTTATTGATCATGACTGCATAAGCCCAGGACAATTTCTTTTTAAGCATTTCTGCCCATTGGGGAAAACGAGCATTAAACAGCCAAGCTGTGATAATGCCTGCAATCACCATCCAGAAAGTCAAACCAGTCAAAGCCTCCCGTGCCATATCGAGGGTACCATGATAATGAAAACCTAACTGAGCCACCATATCATGCGCAGGGATGATAAACACACTATCCCCTAATAACCGAGGATGGGAGAACAGCAGAGGATCAATCAGAATAGCGCCCGCAACCACACTGAGGACTGCTAAAGCTAACAACGGCAAGAGCACGACCCAGGGTGATTCATGAACTTTTCCAGCCAGTGCAGCATCGACCCGGGATCGGGTATGGAAAGTTAAAAACAAGGCACGAAAAGTATACAGTGCGGTAACAAAAGCACCCGCCTGGACACAGCAATAAGCGTAACTTGCCCCAGGAACAGTGGAAAGACGGGTGGCCTCAATAATCACATCCTTAGAATAAAAACCTGCAAAAGGAGGGATGGCGGCAAGCGCAAACGAGCCAATCAAGAAGGTCAAATAAGTCACTGGTAGATATCGGGCTAATCCCCCCATTTTTCGCATATCTTGTTCATGATGCAAAGCGATAATCACTGAACCTGCTGCCAAGAAGAGCAAGGCCTTAAAGAAAGCATGTGTCACTAAATGGAAAATCGCGGCATCATAAGCTGATACCCCCAGAGCCACAGCCATATAGCCTAATTGCGACAAGGTGGAATAAGCAATAACTCGCTTAATATCAAATTGGAAAACAGCCAAGAGTCCCATAAAAAAGCAAGTGGTGGCGCCAATCACCAAGATTACACTCAAAGCAGCAGGTGAATATTCAAAAAGCGGCGACATGCGTGTGACCATATAAATACCCGCGGTCACCATGGTGGCCGCATGGATCAAAGCTGAAATGGGGGTTGGACCTTCCATGGATTCAGGCAGCCAAACATGCAAGGGCACCTGCGCGGATTTACCCATGGCACCGACAAAAAGCAAAAGACAGATCAGTGTAATGGCTGATATCGTCATGCCACCCGGGAAAATCCAAATGGAGTGAGCCAGCTTAGGCACCTGAGAAAATACTTCTTGATATTGCAGGGTTCCAAAATCTGTTAAAACCAAGGCTATCCCGAGGAGAAAACCAAAATCCCCTACGCGGTTCGCTAGAAAGGCTTTGAGGCTACCAAAGGTTGCAGGCTCCCGCTTAAACCAGAAGCCGATCAAGAGATAGGACACCAAGCCCACCCCTTCCCAACCAAAAAACAGTAGCAGGAAATTATCCGCTAACACTAACACCAACATCGAAAAGGTAAACAATGAAATGTAACTAAAAAAACGTTGATAACCCGGATCATCTGCCATATAGCCAATGGTATAGATGTAGACCATCAAGGAAACAAAGGTAACCACACAGCACATCACCGCACTCAGCTTGTCCAGTAAAAAGGAAACATCAATCTGGACCAGGCCCGCATGTGCCCAAGTGTAGGCAGTAGTAACTAAGCGAGGGTGATTTTGAAAAATCATTTCATAAACCAGCTTACAGGACAGGAGAAAAGAAAGGGCGATAAAAGCAATTACTAAGCGATGCGTAGCAGTACGACCAATCACTTTGCCCAAAATGCCTGCAACAATGGCGCCCAATAAAGGCAACAAGATCATCACATAGATGGATGTGGTTAAATCTAAAGAAAACATGTTCATTCTTCACCTCTTGGTACTCCTCGCAATGACAGCTCCTCGCAATGACGGCTGCTTAGCCTTTCAATGTATCCAATTTCTCAATTTCAATGCTGCCCTGACGACGATACATCACCATCATAATCGCCAAGCCAATAGCCGCTTCGGCTGCAGCAACAGTCAGTACGAAAAACACAAAAATCTGGCCAATCTCATTTTTTAGAAAATAAGAAAAAGCGATAAAATTGGTATTGACCGCCAACAACAATAACTCCAAGGACATTAATAAAATAATAATATTCTTGCGGTTAATGATGATACCTGCCACACCCAGACCAAACAGAATGGCTGCCAAGATGAGCAATTCATTAAGAGAGATCATTTTTCTTCTCCAGGGGTGTTGAAATAGACATTTTCACTAAGCGTACGCGATCTTCTCGACGCACACTGAGTTGCTCACTGACACTCTGCACTTTACGCTTACGGGGCGCACGATGAGACAAACTAATCGCCGCCACAATGGCTGCTAAGAGTAATACACCGGCGATTTCAAAGGGGTAAGCATATTGTGTATAAAGTACAGCGCCCAATTGGCTAATATTACTATAATCTGCCTCTGGCGATGCGGGCATAGGCAGAGACATAAATTTAGAACCAAAGGCCACAATCATCAAACCGAGCAAGACTACAATGACCAAGATACTAAAGGGTAAATAACGGGTGAATCCTTCACGCTTTCCTACCGTATCCACATTCAGCATCATGACAACAAAGAGGAAGAGCGTCATCACCGCGCCCACATAGACTAATAGCAAGATCAACGACAGAAATTCCGCCGACATGAGCATCCAAATGCCAGCCATGGAAAAGAAAGTCAGCACTAAAGATAGAACAGAGCGCACAGGATTGCGCGCAGTGACTACCATCATGGCTGAACCGACAGCCAGGGTAGCAAAAATGTAAAAGATGATTTTTAATATCATAACATTTTCTCGCTTTACGTCATTGGGAACAGTTGTCATTGCGAGGAGCGTTTTTTGCGACGAAGCAATCCATGTGGATTGCTTCGTCGCAATGACGACTGCTCAACCTCATCGATATACCTTTTCCACATCACGATCTTGAGCAATCTCTTTTTCATAACGATCGCCAAGCGCCAATAATTTATCCTTCGTTAAAATATGTTCCCCACGATTTTCAAAGTGATAATCAGCCATCTCGGTGAGCACAATAGCATCCACTGGACAAGCTTCTTCACAAAAACCGCAATACACACATTTAAATAAATCAATGTCATAAAGCGTGGTGCGCCGTGTACCATTATCTTCATGGGGCTCCGCTTCAATGGTAATCGCCAGCGCAGGACAAACTGCTTCGCATAATTTACAAGCGATACAGCGTTCTTCGCCATTGGGATAGCGACGCAAAGCATGAATCCCTCTAAAACGAGGCGAGGTAGGCGTCTGTTCTTCAGGATACTGAATGGTAACTTTGCGCTTGAAAAAATAACGCTGCGTAACGCTCATGCCTTTCAGCAGATCCAGAAAGGAAATACTTTTTAAATACTGCTTTATTTTTCTCAGCATATTAACTCTCTTTCAATAAACCGTTCGCATTGCTGGTGGATTACGGACCTGACGGCCCTAATCCACCCTACTTAAAATTACTTAAACCAGGGCGATAAATGAAACTGTACCGCCAAGGCAACGACTACAATCCATACCAGGGTTAGCGGTATCAGCACCTTCCACCCTAAGCGCATAATTTGATCGTAACGAAAACGCGGGAAGGTTGCTCTAAACCATAGATAGCAATAAACAAAAATACTCAGTTTCAAAAGCAACCATATAGAGCCCGGCACCCAGGCAAACCACCGGTCTAAATAGGGGATGCCCTGAAAAGGTGACAACCAGCCGCCAAAGAAAAATAAGGCGATTAGCGCAGAAATCAGGATCATGTTGGCATATTCAGCAAAGAAGAAAAGCGCAAACATAATGCCAGAATATTCGACATGGAAACCGGCAACAATTTCTGACTCCCCTTCTGCCACATCGAAGGGCGCGCGATTAGTCTCCGCCACCCCGGAAATCCAATAAGTCATGAATAAAGGCAATAAGGGTAACCAATACCAATGCCAAAACCCACCATTCTGAGCTTGCACGATTTTCTGGAAATTGAGTGAGCCCGCAGCCATCATCACACCCACTAAGGCAAAGCTCATGGCAATTTCATAGGAAATCGATTGCGCAGCAGCACGTAAAGCACCGAACATAGCGTATTTAGAATTGGAAGCCCAGCCCGCGACCAAGACACCGTAAACACTCAAGGAAGAGATCGCCAAGGTATAAAGCACGCCGGCATTAATATTAGATAATACTATCCCCTGATCAAAAGGCACCACAGCCCAGCCCATCAAGGCGGTGCCAAAGCTAATCATGGGGGCAATGACAAAAAGATAGCGGTTAGAGGCTGTGGGAAAAATCAATTCCTTGTTCAGCAGCTTGACCATATCCGCCACAGGCTGCAGCAAACCCCAGGGCCCCATGCGATTAGGACCCACTCTGACATGCATAAAAGCAAGGACTTTGCGCTCAAAATAAGGCAAATAAAGCACGGCCACAACCAATATCACCAGCAGGGCCAGGACCTTGAGCAACATCAATGCTAAAACCATCAGACCATCCATCAGCGTTTACCTTATATCTTCTTTAATTCAATGTTTCCGAATAACTCACCCAAGCTTTTGGTTTCTTTAATACCCGTTGCAATCCAAGCTGCTTGAGGCGGAACGCGTTCATCACAGAGCAGCGGCAAACTGATGGCTTCCTGCATCTGTCGAATACCGACGCGATCACCGGCTTTCAAGCCTAATTCTTTAGCAAAGAGTGGATGCAAGCGAACAGTCGCCAACTCTCCCTCCACTATTTTCTGTGTGGCTTGTAAAGCTTGAGCACGGCGTACCAAAGGATCTACTGCATACAGGGGAATTTCTCCAATACGTGAAACCTGTCGCTCTTCAAGAGGCGATAAAACCACATCTTTCCAATTGGTTTTAACAGCCATCCATTCTGGGTTGTGTACAGCGGTTTGTAATTCTTGACGAATCTGTTCAGCTGACTCAAAACGAAAACCCGGTACTTGAAAGAGATTGGCCATAGAGCACAGTACCTTCCAGGCCGGTTGGGTGTTTTCAAATAAGGAAGCTACTGCATTAAAGCTTTGCCAAATTCCAGCCGTATTCACAAAAGTCCCTGCCGTCTCAGTAAAAGGAGCTACCGGTAAAATGACATTAGCTGCTTCTTGCAGCTCAGGGCTGTTAAACGCTGAAAAAGCGACGACAAAATCAGCTTGTTTTAAAGCACTTAAGGTTAATTGGGAGTTAGCGCAATCCAAATCGGGTTCCAGATGCATTAAGAGATAAGCTTTGCGGCCTTTTTCTAGCATGGCTTGAGCATGAAGACCCACATGGGTATTCACTTTGCCGCCTGTTCGTCGATGGGGTACAGCGCCAGCCAACCAAGCACCAGCAGCATTAGCACCTTCGGTTAAAAAACCTAACTGCAAACCGGTTGTCTCGGTAATAAAACGCGCCAGTCTGCGCAAAGTCGAAGCTTGAGGATGATTAAAAGCCAAGCTGCCTAATAAGACAAAGCCTTTTTGGCTTTTCTTGAGATAATCTGCCATAACATGGTGGCTATCATTCACTGTCACGGTCTTTAACAGAGCCTCTAATTTAGGATCTACTTCACTCGAAACTTGAGATAGCAAAACCTTACAGATCCCCGCCAGAGCAACAGTCAATTCATGAGGTGGAACAATCATTCTTGCTTTGAGTCTAAAGTGAAAACGATAATCCATGGGATTAAGGGCCAGGATATTTGCACCCTGCAAATAAGCTTTACGCAGTCGCAATCCCGCAATGGGTTGTTCTTTTTGAATATTCGATCCAATCAAAAATAGGGTGTCGGCTTTTTCGAGTTCTGCCAGCGAAACACCCAAACCTGGCATTAAGGGCATTTCGGATTGATCACGGAAATCTGTCTGTCTTAAACGGTGATCGATATGAGAACTCCCCAAGCCGCGCACCAATTTCTGTAATAAATACATTTCCTCTAAGGTGGCATTCGCTGAGGTTAGCGCACCAATTTGATCACCGCTGCTGGTAGCCATCACCCGGCGCAAACCACCAACAGCATAATCTAAAGCGGGCAGCCAATCTGTTTTTTCCCATTGACCATCGAGCTTGACCATGGGATGCGTCAAGCGATCTGAATGATAAAGACCTTCATAACTAAAGCGGTCACGATCTGCAATCCACATTTCATTGACAGCCAGGTTCTCACGAGACACAACGCGCATAACTTTTTGACCACGGGTGTGCACATTCAAATTGGAGCCCACACAATCATGCGGACTAACGCTGGGCACCTGGGTTAACTCCCAAGCACGCGCACGAAAACGAGAAGGCTTGGCGGTCAAAGCACCGACAGGACAAATATCAATCATATTACCGGAGACTTCGGATTGCAGGGCATGCTGCACATAAGTGGTAATTGCCATTTCTTCACCGCGATTCACTGCGCCCAATTCACGTAAACCGGCAACTTCGTCGCCAAAACGCACACAGCGGGTACATTGAATACAACGTGTCATTTCTGTCGCTACCAAGGGCCCCAAATCGGGGTCCGCCACCGAACGTTTGCCTTCGCAATAATTGGATTTCGGTGCACCATAACCCATCGCTAAATCTTGCAATTCACATTCACCACCCTGATCACAAATGGGGCAATCCAGAGGATGATTAATGAGTAAAAACTCCATCACCGCGCGTTGGGCTTCAATAGTTTTTTGAGATTTGGTAGATACTTTCATGCCTGGCGTCACGGGCAAGGCACAAGCCGGCATGGGTTTAGGCGATTTTTCTACATCCACCAGACACATACGGCAATTGGCAGCAATCGAAAGATTTTTATGATAGCAAAAGCGCGGGATATAAATACCCGCCTCATCCGCAACTTGAATCACTGTTTGCTGCGGATCTGCTGATAAGGTTTTGCCATCTATTTCTATTTCAATTTTTGTCATTATTACACCATGCACTTTTTGTGTTTCACATGATACTCAAATTCATTGTAAAAATGTTTCAACATGCCGCCCACTGGCCAGGCTGCCGCCTCACCAAAAGCGCAAATGGTCCGGCCTTCAATATTTTTAGCTGCACGGCGCAAATTCTCAATGTCCTCCATGCTCGCCTGCCCCTGCTCAATGCGATGCACCAGGCGATATAACCAGCCAGTTCCTTCGCGGCAAGGTGTGCATTGCCCACAGGATTCTTCCATATAAAATTTGGAGAGTCTTTCTAAAACGCGGACCATACAAGTACTCTCATCCATCACAATCACCGCACCCGAACCTAAACCAGAGCCCGCCTTCTGTATGGAATCAAAGTCCATATCCAGACTCATCATAATCTCCGCTGGCAAAACAGGCATTGAGGAACCACCAGGAATAACCGCTTTCAAACGATAACCTTTCCGCACCCCACCAGCCAGGGCCAATAAATCTTTAAAGGGTGTACCCAAGGGCACTTCAAAATTGCCTGGTTTTTCTACGTGTCCCGTCACACAAAATATTTTACAACCGCCATTATTGGGTTTACCTAATTTCAAAAACCACTCCGCACCATGTTGTAAAATCACTGGAACCGAAGCAAAGGTCTCCGTATTATTAATGGTGGTTGGACGGCCATAAATGCCGCGAGCAGCAGGAAAAGGCGGCTTATAACGGGGCAGGCCTTTCTTGCCCTCCAATGATTCCATCAAGGCCGTTTCTTCACCGCAGATATACGCACCAGCACCCAAGTGACTATAAATTTCGATATCCACGCCTGAACCCAGAACATTTTTGCCAATTAATCCCGCCTGGCGTGCTTCTGCTAAGGCTGCTTCAAATCGTTCATAGGGTTCCCAAAATTCACCCCGAATATAGTTATACGCTACCGTAGCACCCATGGCATAGCCTGCCAGGGCCAAACCTTCTATCACTTGATGAGGGTTGTAACGTAAAATATCACGATCTTTGCAGGTACCTGGCTCGCCTTCATCAGAATTACACAAAACATATTTTTGACCCGGCAAATCATGTTTCACAAAGCTCCATTTCAACCCCGTAGCAAAACCTGCGCCACCGCGGCCTCGTAGCGTAGAAGTCTTAAGGGCTTCAATAATTTTTTCCGGTGAAATTTTTTCTTTTAAGATTCGTTTCCATTGTTCATAACCGCCGACTTGCTGATAGGTAGCCAGCGTCCAGGGTTTATCTAGATGTAAGGTGCGGAAACAAATTTCATTAGCCATGCGTATTCTTCATCCCGTCTAAAATCTCATCCACCTTTTCCGGTGTTAATTGTTCATAATATTTTTTTCCAATCTGGAACATCGGCGCCCCAATACAAGCCCCCAAACATTCCACTTCTTGCAAGGTAAAGTGACCATCGCTGGTGGTTTCATTAATCCCTATCCCTAAGCGTTTTTTCAAATGTTCCAAAATGCCTTCAGCGCCGCGCAACATACAGGAAATATTGCTACACACGGAAATAACCTGTTTACCCATCGGCTTTAAATGATAGAGTGTATAAAAAGTAGCAACCTCATAAACTGAGGATCGCGGCATTTCTAGATAATCCGCCACCGCATCAAGCAATTCCTGGGTCAGTGAACCGCCATTTTCTTTTTGGGCATAGTGCAACGCTTGGAGCACACCAGAAGCCTTTCTTTCTGGCGGATAGCGTTTGATCCATTCATCAATTTTGGCGCATATCACAGGAGATAATATCGATGATTTATTCTCATTCATTAGCGATCAATCTCCCCAAATACATAATCCATACTCCCGATCACTGCCACCACATCAGCGATCATATGTCCGCGCACTAATTCATCCAGGGCTGCCAAATGGGGAAAACCAGCAGCACGAACTTTTAAGCGATAAGGCTTGTTGGCTCCATCGGAAACTAGGTAAACACCGAATTCCCCCTTGGGGTGCTCAATGGCCGCATAGGCTTCACCTTCAGGTAAGCAATAACCTTCTGTCATCAATTTAAAATGATGAATCAAGGCTTCCATGCTGACTTTCATGTCTGTACGCTTGGGTGGCACGATTTTATTATCATCAATCATGACGGGACCAGGGTTTTTTCGCAACCAATCCACACATTGACGAATAATGTTATTGGATTGACGGAATTCTTCCATACGAACCAAATAGCGATCATAGCAATCACCCGTTTTGCCCACAGGAATATCAAAAGATAATTGGTCATAGACTTCATAGGGCTGCTTTTTGCGCAAATCCCAAGCCACGCCAGAACCACGCAAAACAGGGCCAGTACAACCCAGGGCCAAGGCTCTCTCGGGAGAAAGCACGCCGATGCCAACTGTACGCTGCTTCCAGATGCGATTATCTGTTAACAGGGTTTCATATTCATCCACATATTTGGGAAAACGCTGGGTAAAATCTTCAATAAAATCTAATAAACTGCCTTCACGATTTTCATTCCAGCGCTTCACTTGTTTCTCATTGTGCCAAGGCGAAGGCTTATATTTAGGCATGGTCGCTGGCAAATCACGATAAACACCGCCAGGACGATAATAGGTCGCATGCATGCGTGAACCAGACACTGCTTCATAACAATCCAACAAATCTTCTCGTTCACGGAAACAATACAGGAACATACCCATGGCACCGATATCTAGTGAATGACCGCCCAACCATAATAAGTGGTTCAAAATACGGGTGATTTCATCAAACATCACGCGAATATATTGGGCACGAACGGGCGGTTTGATGCCTACTAATTTTTCAATAGCCAACACATAGCTGTGTTCATTACACATCATGGATACATAATCCAGGCGATCCATATAACCGATGGTATGATTAAAAGGTTTGCTCTCAGCCAGCTTTTCCGTTGCACGATGCAACAAACCAACATGGGGATCAGCACGCACCACAGTTTCACCATCTACTTCCAAAATGAGGCGTAAAACCCCATGCGCAGCAGGATGCTGAGGTCCAAAATTAAAAACATAATTACGAATTTCAGGCATTTTATCAGTCACGCTTCTGCTCCCCCTCATAACGATGGTCATGGCGAATGACTTTGGGCTCGAGAATACGCGGCACAATGCTATTAACTGGTTCATAGACGACGCGTTTTAATTTAGCATCATAGCGAACTTCGATATTGCCAATTAAGGGAAAATCTTTGCGGAAAGGATGCCCAATAAAACCATAATCCGTTAAAAGGCGACGCAAATCAGGATGGCCTTTAAAAATAATACCGAACAAATCAAAAGCCTCGCGCTCAAACCAATTCGCCGCAGGCCAGATATCCACCACAGAATCAATGGAGGGTTGTTCTTCATCAACAAAGGCCCGCAAACGAAGGCGATGATTATTCTCCAGGGATAACAAATGGTAAACCACAGCAAAACGTGGCTTAGCCCATTTTACTTCTACTTCTGAAAAATCAGCTTTCACGCCACGACCGAAACCGGTTCCCGTGGTCGATTCAGTCTGCCATTCAGCACGCCCATATTGGAGATAATCGATACCACAAACATCCACTAAAATTTGAAAAGCATACTTGGGCTTATCGCGCAGCATGAAGCAAATGTCACGCAAGTAGTGACGATCTACTTCCAAGGTTAATTCGCCATTAGCTATTTCAGAATGAGTAATCCAATTCGAGAAATTTTTAAAAGTTTGCTCTTGTAAATATTGAAGCTCAGCCATAGGTTCCCCTTAGCGTGCAATAATTCTGCGGCGGGAAGCTTCACCGCGACGTATTTTATTTTGTAATTGCATCAGACCATAGACCAGCGCTTCAGCCGTAGGCGGACAGCCTGGCACATAAATATCAACCGGGATAATGCGGTCACAGCCCCGGGTGACTGAATAAGCATAAGAATAATAACCGCCCCCATTAGCACAAGAACCCATTGAAATCACCCATTTGGGATCAGCCATTTGATCATAGACCTTGCGCAGAGCTGGGGCCATTTTATTGCACAATGTCCCCGCCACAATCATCACATCAGATTGACGTGGGCTGGGGCGAAACATGATACCAAAACGATCGAGATCATAGCGGGCAGCACCGGCATGCATCATTTCAACAGCACAGCAAGCTAAACCAAAGGTCACTGGCCACAGCGAACCCGATTGCGCCCAATCGACCAGATTATCGAATGAATCAACATAAAATCCGGGTTTAAGAAAGTCGGTCATTCCCATTCTAATCCCCCTTTTTTCCACTCATAAATAAAGCCAACGGTAAGAATACCCAAAAACACTGCCATCACCCCCAAGCCAAACCAGCTCAATTGGCGGAAAACCACAGCCCAGGGGACTAAAAATGCAGTTTCTAAATCAAAGATAATAAATAGGATAGCCACCAGATAAAAACGAACATCAAAGGGGATACGGGCATCGTCAAAAGCAGGAAATCCACATTCATAAGCCGAGAGTTTTTCTGCGCTGGGTTTACGGGGCCCCAGAATATAACCCAACAGCGGAGCAATTAGGCCGCCAAGCACTCCAATCAGCATGAACATTAAAACAGGCAAATAATTTTGCAACATTTTGTATGTCCTAAATAGCGGTTACCGCTGGGTATTATATATTATTTTGGTGCCGATAGACGGACTCGAACCGTCACGGGTCTCCCCACTACCACCTCAAGATAGCGTGTCTACCAATTCCACCATATCGGCGCATTCATTAGCTATTGGGAATACTGGGCAAGGGCAACTGCTTGGCAGGTGTCTGTTTGGCCTGTTTATATTCCTCGGTTGATATATAGTTTAATGCAATACTGGTTGTAAAAAATACAAAAACAAATCCAATGGTCAATTTTAGCAAAAATGAGCCCGATCCCCGGCTACCAAAAACGGTTTGTGAGGCACTAGCGCCAAAAGCAGCACCCGCAGTGGCCCCTTTACCCTGCTGCACAATAACCAGGGCGATCAGGCAAACCGCTGTAATGACATGAATCAGTAATATTAATTGGTACATTTGTTAAACTCCACCGCTAAGCTGTCATTGCGAGGAGCGTTTTTTGCGACGTGGCAATCATATGAATTGCCACGTCGCAAAAAACGCTCCTCGCAATAACGATTCATTAAATCTGTCCTAATTTGACGCTCACCGCTTCCTGGCAAATAGCCAAAAAGCTTTTGGCTTCCAAGGAGGCACCACCCACCAGACCACCATCAATATCTGGCATGGCAAACAACTGGGCGGCATTATCCGCTTTTAAGCTTCCGCCGTAAAGTATACGGATTGTTTGAGCAATATCAACATCCTGTTCAGCTAAAAGTCGACGAATATAGGTGTGAACAGCCTGGGCTTGCTCAGGGGTAGCAGTCAAACCCGTACCAATGGCCCAAACCGGCTCATAGGCAATAATGGCTTGACGGAAGGCGGAAATACCAGCCTTGGAGATAACCGTCTCTAATTGTTCTTGAATCACCTTTTCAGTATCACCCCGTTCGCGTTGTTTTAAGATTTCGCCCACACAGAGGATAGGCTGTAGGCGGGTTTTAAGAGCTGCTTGAAATTTAGCCGCCACCACAGAGGAATCTTCAGCAAACAAGGCCCGACGCTCGGAATGACCAACCAGCACATAACGACAGCTCATATCAGTGAGCATGGGACCGGAAATCTCTCCGGTAAAGGCCCCATTATCTGCCGGATAAAGATTTTGCGCACCCCAAGCTAAAGAAGACCCCTTCAATAATTCTTGAACCAACATGAGATGAATAGCCGCTGGGAAAACCACAACATCAATGGAAGCAAATAAATGTTCCGCCTGTTTAATACCTTCCAATAAGGTTCGTACACTGGCATTGAGGCCATTCATTTTCCAATTTCCGGCTACCATGGGCTTGCGCATGAGAAATCCTTAAATATTCATCTCGGTGCCGGATTGTAAGGGAGAAGTGGCTTGGGGGCAATAATTGTGTCCATTTCTAAGGGCACAAGGTTTTTGCTTAAGGTTTCTATCATCTTAGGGCGAGCATTTTTTGATCATCGGCACTCTTTATTTACGGAAATCTCCGCGAGGAGTTCGAGAGCTAACACTAGCAACAGAAAGATTATTGATAGAACCGCTATTATCCACTTTCGCCGTTGTGGAATATGCATCATCAAATGAGAAACATCTTACGGGTTTAAAAAGTTTAGGTAAAGAAATCGAGGAGAAAGAGTGCCTTCTGGCTGGTTTAGCCTGGTTTTGAAGAGCAGCAAATTTTGCTTCAAGTGATTTATTCTCATTTTCCAGAGTAGCATAATTTTCTTTTAGAATAGTAAGGCTTCCTTCAAGTGATCTATTTTTATTTTCCTGAGTAGCATAACTTTCTTTCATAATAGTAAGACTCCTTTCAAGGGATTCATTCTCACTTCTGAGAGCAGCCATTTGCACGTCCTGATTTTTACTCTTTTCTTTTAACTCATCGATATGCTTTTCTAGTTCCTTCAATGCTATTTCTCTATAGGATGGCTGGATAGGACTCTGAACAGGTGGCTTAACACTAGATCGAAAGTATTTTACTAATCCATAAGCACTCCAAGATGATAAGGCTAGCCCGGCAAAACTTGCCGCAATCGGCCACAGAGGGGGAATAAAGTATGTCGCAATACCTACTCCTATCGTTGCTATTGAAAGCAATTGTCCAATTATTTTTAATACTTTCATATTTTAATCTCCGGTTGATTATTAGCAGCTTGGGATTCAATTATAGCTTTCGCTTCTGTTGAAGATACCTGGAATAAAGTGGAATGATTATACTCATTCCTCAGAGGAAAGGCATCGTTTCTATTTCCTCCAAGGGCAGCAATTTTATCTTCAAGTGATTCCTGTTTATTTTTCAAAATAGTAAAACCTTCTTGCAAAATAGTAACATTTCCTTCAAGTGATTCCTGTTTATTTCTCAGAGTAGTCAGACCTTCTTGCAGAATAGTAACACTTCCTTCAAGTGATTCATTCTTACTTCTCAGAGCCACTATTTCAGCATCCTTCTGTTTATTTATGCCTTCCAATCCAATAATCTTTTTATTTAATCTAGCTATATCATCATCTTTAATCTCACAAGATATTGCTTTTATCTCATGACCTATTAGATCAACAGATTCATCTTTAATCACAAAAGGTAGCCTGGAAGATTGTGATAAAAAGTTTAGTCTAGTGAGTGCTCTTACAGAAGATGATGGTAAATTTTTTGCCTGCCTTCTATGTTCTCTTATTTTTGCAGCCTGCTCTTTAATTTGCTCTATCTCCGCCTCCGTCGCTCTGCAATAACTCTTAACACGAGGCTCAGGCACTGATATTTCTCTCTTTCCTCCTATATGCTCCTGTAAAGCATCATTCAAAATCCGCACTGCAGACTCTACTTCGATGTGGACGTTGTTTCCCTTCTCATCCTGCACTTCAAATCCAGCTGGGGACAAAATCTCACTCAAACTCATTTTTTCATTATGAGCAGTCAAAAAATCAGGCAATGATTTAGTGCGCTTTATTACAAAAGGTAAATTAGCAGCATAATAAACCCAATTATTAACAATCTTTATTACCTCCATAAAAGGAATATCGTCTTCCCAACGACACATTCCCAACGCAAATGGTTCCGCGACACGTTCTGCTAATTCATCCCCTAATTTACAAGCCATTTCCGAATCAAAGCGATCCACTTGATTCCAATAGCGCCATGCAAAATGTTGGATGATATAGTGAATAAATATTTTTGAAGACTGATCATCAAAAGCTTCGCGCAAATTAGCTATTAATTTTTCTGTATCCAGACCATGCTGTTCTCTAAAGCAGCGCACAACTGTAGTATAAATAAGAGGTAATCCTTTAAAAATACGTACAGTAGCTATTCCATACTTTTCAACTGCATCAATAATCTCATATATTTCGTGAAATATTTCCGAGGCACTAACAGTTGATGGACTGCAAACACTCGCGATTAACCATAGCCCGGATACCATTTCTATTCCTGCCTCTACTGTTTCTATATAATGTCCGGATTTACGTTTCTCAGAAATCAGGTTTACATTTTTCTTTAACAATCCACTATCTAGAGCTTTAGCTCCAGCATAATAGCTTTCCAGTTTAGTCTTCAATCTTTGCATAAAAAATTCTATCGGTCTTGCCCCTAATTGCCTTATTAGTAAACCTTGATGGTTACCTCCTAGATGTTCAATATTCTCAAATCTGACCTTCCAACCTGCCGCATTGGACTCTAATAAAACTAAATGATGCCCAAAATGGGCAATTTGGGAAGCTCTATAATTCGCTATTTCTCTCTGCCTTTTGCGATCCCAATTCCAAATGGCGACCGTCCCATCGAAATAGTGTGCACATAATAGATTATCTGACAACGATAATAGATTTTTTATTTCAAATCCTGTACGTAATTTTTCGCTGATTTTTAAACGACGTTCAAGAGGCTTATCTTTATTTGACAAATAATGATCTATATCCCAAACATAAATCATATTACCGCTTGCATCGCTGCTTGCTAGCTGGTCATTGTTTAATGCGGTTAGTATCAATGGACCCGTTGTAAAGTCACAGGAGAAAGAAACTGCCACAGGCTCCCAAGATTCCTTAATTTCTATATTGCCATTTACATCATACTCACAAAGGCAGATATTATGATAAAGATCAATACTATATCCATATGCTATTATGTTATGATTAGGCAAAACTGCAAGATTGGATATTTTATCACTATTATTTGGATTAATTGTAACGCTTGAAACTTCTAAAAAATTCCTATCAATATCTAATACAACTATCCTATAAGATGTCCCTACTACCATGTATTTTCCACACAAAAACGCACAATCTATAATACGTTCATTTGCCTTATAAGGTAAGCCCTTAATAGGTTTACTAAGCGTTTCGTCTGATAGCGGACTTTTATCATAGATTCGAAGTGCCATTCCACCACTAGATTCTAATTCTCCAGCAAAAATGAGTTTTTTACTTTTTTTATGATATAAAAAATCCCTAATAAAAAAATCTTTCCTTTTTGCAAAAGGATTCCAGCTATCATTCTCCCGAATAGAAATGATTTTTCTTCCCATATCTATACCCGGATCCAGGGAAAAAATATGAACCGCACTTATATTATAATTACTCGCAGAAGGGTTATAAGACGATAATTGTTGGCCATCTGTTGTGCACAACATTAAAAATTTATCATCAATAACTTTCATTCTTTGAATATAGCGGTGAGGGATATCTTTTTTAGTTATTGTAATAGGTTTAAGATAATTTTGAATTTCCCGAGAAGAATGTCTTTCTCCTTTTTCTTCCCCTTCCGCTTCTACGTGGTTGCTGGTATTAGGAAAGCGAGTATTACTCATTGTCTTCTCCTATTTATTACTTTGGCAACGTCTTACATAGCTTTATTCTTGGTCTCTGAATTAAAATGATAAAATTATTTTAGCTCAATAATTTGAACTCGGGATTAGATTTTAGCATACTAAAGCTTGTGAAAACAACAAGCTACTACCGAGATCCCGCTGAAAAGAAACCGCTTCATTCAACTCTTGGTATGGAGAAGATGAATCAGGGCTATTGTCATTCATACTCTCTTTTCATCTCGTGGCGCCTTCCACTGCTTGATCTTCTCTAATTCAGTGACTATTTGTTGGTAAAGAGATTCTGCTAATGAGTCTGGCTGATTTTTTCGCAAATAGTTATTAAGTCGAGAGCAAGCTTCTTTTAACCGTAGAGCACCGCAATAAATTGCACCGCCTTTTAGGATGAAGATACGTCATCGTGGAATAAAAGCATTTAAGATATCACGCATGGTATCTTCTGACAGTGGCTTGGATAAAACAGCATACATACCAGATTCCATACATTTCTGCTTATTTTCCACCTCTACATGTGCTGTTAACGCAATAATAGGCACAGGCACATCATTATTATTTTCATTTAGGCGTATTTGCTTGGTTACTTCCACACCATCAATATCGGGAAGTCCTACGTCCATTAAGATAAGATCATAACGTTTACTCTTAGCCATTTCTATTCCGCTTTTACCATTGGCAGCGTGACTTACAGAGCAACCCAATCCTTGAAGCTGTGAAATAGTTATTTTAGCCACCATAGGGTTGTCTTCAACTAATAAAATTTGATTTAGTTTTTTTATGTCAGGCTCAATTAGCATAGCACTTGCCTCTGCTGTCTTTGGTTATGATGTTAACAAATTATAGAGGGAACAAAACTAACTAATTCCCATGATTGATAATCTATTATAAAGATGGATAACAACCATGCTATCCGTAGGATTACGGAGCGGAAATTTTATGATGCAGGGATAAACTCAATAGCCGTATATTTCATTTCAGCGATACGATAACCTAACTGAAATAAATTGGTACAGTCTAATTTAGATTTAGCGTTTTCAATGTGCGTTTCAACTGTTCTTCGAGAAATTCCCAAAATTATTGCGATTTCGCCGGAATTTTTTCCTTTCAAATACCAATGAACACAATCCATTTCTCTTTGACTCAGTAAAGATAAGGCTTTTTTCTCCTTTGTTATCTCAATTTCTCGTTCAGCTATTTTTCTTAAAGAATTAATATCTACAGAGTTTCCAATAATACCAACAATGTCACCACTATGATCAAATAAAGGTACACGACTTGATAAAAAATGGATAATTCTCCCATCGCTATGAGGAATGGGCGGCTCTTCAATATTGAGCTTTGCTTTACCCGTTCTAACCACTTCTAGGGTATCTTTTTCAAATGATTGTGTTGCCTTCTTAGTCCAACCACCAAACTCACCCATTTTCTCAAAAGTTAATCCTTTGAATTGTGCTAATGATTTAAAACCAAACATTGATAAGACGTTTTTATTACAACCAACCGCTGTCCCATTTCGATCAAGCCAATATACGTTACCCGGTATGCATTCTATGATACCTTCATAATGACTAGCGATCGATCCTGCTATTTTTTCGATTGAGAGAAAGGGGTTAAGCTGGTTATCAATAATATTTCGGTATTTTTCTAATAAAGGTTTAATTAAATCAATCACATCTTGGTTGTTAGATTGATCCATGTGAGCCTTACAAGTTTCCATGATTGAAATTCCTATTTAATTTATAACAGGCATTTTATTATCCAATGCAATAATAGTTTGTAATTAAATTTAAAAAAAATCTACTTCAATTTTAGCGGTATCGTCAGTCATAATTATGACTGCAACCCATTTCATTAAAGTTCGAGAGAAAATTCATTAGTGATTCTATAATGAACACGGCAAATTCATCCGATAGAAACGATGAAACTGAAGTCTTGGCCCGCAGAAATGAATATACATCTGTTGCTTTACCCAGATAACATGGATTTCAGCCTTGACAAACGGCTAATTAACGCACAGTTGCTTATTTCATAATCTAAAATGTATTGTGACATTTATTTAATACCTAAAAAGTATGCAAATCACTGTTTATTAAGAACCTCGTGGTTTTTGCTCAAAGACATTTAAATTGGGCTAAACTAGATTCATTCAGTAGACAAACCCCGCTAACTGTAGTTATAATGGGCACCTTCATAATAGGATGACAGGAAAGTAAGGATTCACTAATTACTTACATTTCTCATACGATTTAGCATAAAACGAAGCAAAGAGTATGAAAAAAATTACAAAAATTCATCAATTAGTTGAGCAACAAGCTGAAAAAACTCCCTACCACTTAGCTGTTAGTGAATCAGGGATTAGCTTGACTTACCAAAAGCTTAATTCTAAAGCAAACCAACTTGCTCGTTACCTTATTCAGAACGGAGTTACTCCAGGAGACACAGTAGCCATTGTCTCTAGTAAGTCCATTCATGTTGTAATTAGCATACTTGCAATTTTAAAAGCTGGTGCAACTTATATTCCTATTAATATAGATTTGCCAGAAGGTCCAATTTCCGAAATTGTTAAGGATGCAAAGGTAAAACATGTATTAGCTCAATCTTCGTATGCAAGAATTTTTCAAGATACTCCTTTTGTTACAACTAACTTAGATAATTTGCAGCATTTAATTGAAGACTATCCTCATACAAATTTTGAAATTGATGCAGATCATGCAAACAACGCCTATGTGATTTACACCTCTGGCACCACCGGCAAGCCAAAAGGCGTCATTATTACCCATGACAACTTACTCAATACTTATCAGTCATGGGAAGCAATATATCAACTCTCCCCATCTGACACTCACTTGCAAATGGCCAATGTTTCTTTTGATGTCTTTACAGGTGATTTGATACGAGCACTCTGTTCCGGAGGAAAGTTAGTTCTTTGTCCTAAAAGCGTATTACTAACCCCGGAAGAATTATATAAGATAATTATTAATGAAAAAATAACAGTCGCTGAATTTGTTCCCGCCGTTTTAAGATCACTTCTCCCTTTCTTGGATATCAATGAATATCGACTCTCACATATTCGCTTGCTTATTTGTGGTTCTGATCAATGGACAATGAGAGAGTATCGTCAAGCTAGAAAACTAGTCGTAGGCGAAAATTCTCGTGTCATTAATTCTTATGGATTAAGCGAAGCAACCATTGATAGTTCCTATTATGAAGAAAATATAGAGAGCAATTTACCAGATGACTCTCTTGTCCCTATTGGTAAACCATTCCCGCATGTAGAAATTCGCTTAGATGATCAGGGAAGAATTTATATAGGTGGTGCTGGCGTTGCAAAAGGATATCTTAATCTCCCAGATTTAACCGCTGAGAAATTTCCCTCTAATTACGAATCTTCGGGTCGTTTTTATAAAACAGATGACATAGCACGATTGCTACCTGACGGGAATATAGCATTTCTTGGTCGAGATCATCTGCAAATTAAAGTAGATGGGAAAAAAGTAGAAATCCCCGCCATAGAAGCAATTATAGCGCAACATTCTAAAATTAAACATGCCATAGTGACACATACTACTGGTATAAATGATAAGATTTATTTAAATTGTTTTTTTACCTTACGCAATGAGTCAATTACACATAGTGAAATTACCACTTACCTCAAAGAATCTCTGCCATCCTACTGCATTCCCAGAAATTTTTATGAAGTAGCTGAGATTGGATTGACAACCAATGGTAAGATCAATAGACATCATCTTTCATTAAAGATACGTCGAGAGATAAAACCCCAAAAAATTGTGCCCACAGATGGTCTTGAAGTGCAGCTATTACATATATGGGAACGCATTTTGGGCTTAAGTGATATTGGCATCACGAGCGATTTTTATGACCTAGGCGGGAGCTCACTATTATTTGCAGCAATGCTAGCAAGAGTTAATAAAGAGCTGGGTTTAAATTTAGACATTAAGATCAATGTTTCTACTGTTGATAATTTAGCAGCACATATCCGTAAAATAAGAGAACCAACCCCTCTTATTTCCAGTCGCGTAACTCATCATATTGCTATTATAGGTGGCGGCCCAGCATCAGTTTCTCTTTGCATGCAACTTGTAAATCAGTTTAATGCCTTAAATTCCCAACAAGAGATTGAAATATCTGTCTTTGAGAAAGGTGATAGAATTGGTCCAGGATTACCCTATTTATTAGAAGAAGATTGTTATATTTTAAATCTTCCTAAAGAAATTATGGAACCTGTATTTGGAGAAACAGGCCATTTTAAAAAATGGATAGCAGAAAATCCAAGCTTGCAGCAAGGTAGCAAATTTCCGCCCAGACATTACTTTGGAAAATATCTAGAGTATCAAGCTAAGCAAACACAAATTAAAGCTGCAAAAGCTCGAATAAAAATCAACTACCTGACTAATACAGAAGTTCTTGATATTCAGGAAGGAGAAAATGGTTTTCAGATAATGACGAACCAGAAAAATCAATATCGCGCAAGTTATGTAGTCCTGAGCACAGGGCACATGCCCTCTTCAAACTACAAGGAGTTTATTGGAAAAAAAGGATTTCGCCACGATCCATGGAACCATAATGCCTACGATGATATAGGTCCGCATGAAGAAGTAGGAATTCTTGGAACCAGGCTAACCGCGATAGATATATTACGCAAGTTACAGCAAAGAAAACATCAGGGTCCCATATGGATGGTTTCTCGTAGCGGTATGCTACCTGCTGTACTGGCAAATGAAATACCACCTTATCCATTAAAGTATTTAACTCAAACTACCTTTGTTAATTTAACCGACTCTGGTGTTAATCCATTACCGCTGAAGAACCTGATGGATTTATTCTGGAAAGAAATTAGTGATGCTCAAGGATATTCATGTGACTTAAAATCAGTACAAAAATCAATCCGAGATATCTCAGCCTTGCAATGGCTAAATCAACAAATTACACGGGCTGAAGTAGTTGCACCACCGTGGCAACAAGTTTTATTTGCTATTTATCCTATTGTTTCTAGCATCTGGGCAATGTTACCACTAGAAGACCAGAAAACCTTTTTAAAGGACTATTATAGCCTTTTTATGACCTATCTAGCCGCTTTTCCATTAGACAATGCCCGCATGGTAAGAAGTGCACTTGAATCTGGGCAATTGAAAATTTACGGCGGAATGGAAAGTATCAAGCAGGTTAATAATCAATACAACCTAACAATTAATGATCAGAACAGTATTACTGCAAAACATCTATTTAATGCCACTTGCACGGGACACGACCCTTCGGTCATTCGCTTATATAAACGAATGCTGGAACGAGGCATTATACGTAAAGATGAATTAGGTGGAATTGAGGTTAATCCACATACACTACAGGTTACTAGTAAGGCAGGAAAATTAAATCAACAGCTTTTTGCTGTCGGTGAATTAACGAAAGGAGTATGTTGGGAAGCAACTGATATAAACGGAGCTGCCTTCCAAGCTCGCAGAACTGCAACGTTAATTGCCAGGCATACATTAACACATGATGCCAGTAGTTTCATGTTTTCAAATAGACAACATTACCATACTGCTCGGCTGCTAGCACATGAAAATTCTTATAAGTATACTGCATCAGTAAAACTATTTAAACCATTGCTACAAACTACCGTGATGGCTATTAGTCAATCAGCTGTTTCATCATTTAGGACATTATTTCGAAAATAGATAAAATGAATGAATTGCAACTTATAGCCATGGGAAGGCTTAAAATATGAAAATGGACCTTAAAGTACTCCAACAAATTGTGCTTAATGTTCCTAACTATATTTTCTGGAAAGATAAGAATTTAATCTATCAAGGATGTAATTATAATTTTGCTAACGCCGTTGGCTTTAAGCACCCGGAACAAATTGTTGGAAAATCTGATGATGAAATGCCTTGGAGTTTTTATAGCGCAAAGCTATACCAAGCTGAAGATCTAGAAATTATAACAACAGGAAGAGCGATTCTCGAAAAAGAAGTTCCCATGGTTACGAAGGAGCATGAGAAAATATTACTTGTTAGCAAGGTGCCTTTATATGATTATTCTAATCATATTATTGGTATCTTAGGTATTTACAGCGATATCACTGAGCGCAAGAAAATGGAAGAAGCGCTGTTTCAAGCAAAAGCAGCTGAAGCTGCAAATAAGGCCAAAACCGAGTTTTTAGAGAACATGAGCCATGATATAAGGACGCCTTTAACAGGAATTGTCGGGCTTGCTGAAATTATTAAAGAAGAGAAAAATAATTCAAAAATAAAAGAATATGCTAGTGATATTTTAACATCAAGCTACGTATTACTTAATTTTCTTAATGAGATTTTAGAAGCTATATGTGTTACTTCAGGTGAAATGCCGATACAAAAGGTAAAGTTTGAGTTAAAAAAACTTTTAGCAGATATTGTCACGCTAAATCAGCCAAAAGCTAAAGAAAAAAATCTAGGCTTAACCTTAGAATATAACAATAACCTCCCCGATTATATGATTGGTGATGCTAGGCGAATCCAACGTATCATTCTCGGATTAGTCACTAATGCCTTAAATTTTAGTTACAAAGGATCAGTGACCATTTCAGCATCTTTAGCAAAAAAAGAAGAAAACCGAGAAATTATTATCAAGCTAGTCGTAGCGGATACTGGTATTGGTATTCATCCTGATAAACAACAGGAAATATTTCATCGCTTTAAACGGTTAACCCCTTCTTACCAAGGGGTTTATAAGGGAGCGGGATTGGGACTCGCTATCGTTAAACAGTTTATTGATGAATTAGATGGTGAGATTTATGTAGAAAGCGCGCTGCAAAAAGGCACGACATTCACTTGTTTGATTCCTTTAAAAGTCGCCTTAATTGATGATGCTTCCGGTGCTAGCGTTATCGAAACCAACCTCTACCGTAATGTCTCTGTACCACTTTTAAGGGAAGCTACCGCTGACACTACATTTGAGACCTCTAATGTGAAAACATTAAGTCAAATCTTACTTGTTGAGGATAACCCCATAGCTGCGAAAATTGCTATTTCGCAGCTTGAAACTTTAGGATGCGTTACTCATCATGTGGTAGATGGCAAAAGCGGTATCGCAATGGCTAAGAAAGAGCATTATGATCTTATTTTAATGGATTTGGGACTTCCTGATATTAATGGCATGGATGTTACTCGTCATATTCGGCTCAGCGAAAATGGCTGTAGCACCCCTGTACCTATTATTGCACTTACAGCGCATGCTGATGAAAGCAGTAAGCAACAATGCATACAAGCTGGTATAAATACAGTTTTATCTAAGCCTCTATCAGAAGAGGCTGTGCGCGATGTTTTAAATATTTTTATCCCGCATCGTAAAAAATACAGTTCTGCACTTTCCTAACTTAAGCGGGAATTCGCTAGGTATTTGTTTTTTTGACTAAAAATTAGCTAGGTGGATAATGTAAACAGTGATATAATGTCAGCTATTGTTTTTTCATTTTAAGGAGATATTCTTATGCAAGGTCATGGCCGCATTCAACCTCATAATAGTATAAAAAATGAAGCAAAACAACAGCCAAATTCAACTCCACCCAGCGCTCCTCTCCCCTCTTATTCTTTGCATGATAATGTCTATATTCCACCACCAGCATTTAACCCCGAATTTAAGGAATCTTCTTCACAGAAGCCTCAATCTTTGCTAGAGACCATTAAAGTGAGCGTTCAGTCCCTGAATGCAATTGAAACCAGTTTACAGGAAAATAAAGGGCAGATAGAAGCGCTAGAAGCTGAACTGAAAGAGCTTCATGGCAAATTGCCTCCAATGGATGAAAGGGGAAAATACGCTCCTAATAAAGCTCCACAAGGAAGTTTAAAAAAAGAACTTCCGCAATGGCTAACCGATATTAAAACAACCTATTCGGGGCCATTACAGATTGAGATGAAAAAAAGAGATGAAATAAATCTAATTGCTAGGAATATTAGTCATTGGAGATCACAGTTAGATCAATTAGCCCCACCACAAGCAAATCAATTAACTTCGCGAAATATTCAAGAACAGTTGAGCACCCAAAAGACACGAGATAATTTAAGTAAACTCATCGATCAAACCGAAACAAAGTGCACTCAGTTAACCACTAGCTTCTCGAGATTTGAGGACTGCCAAGTTCGCTTCAAGCTCATGGAAACTTATGTTCAGGAAAGAAAGGAATTGATCAATGAATTGGTCAGAAATGACGGTCTTGAAGGGAGAAAGGTAGTGCTCGTAGGCCAAGGCGGGAATCAAGAATCTAAAGTTGCTCCAAGGGAAGGGGTTCGGCAGGTTTTTGTTAAACCCAAGGAGGAAGAAACGAAGGAAGGAAGAGATGAGATACAAGAGATACAAGATCCATCTAGACTTATCTTTATAGCTAATATTAAACAAAATTATCTTGCCAGCTGCCTATCAACCATGGAGTCTTTTAATATTATCATGGACAGTTTTTCTCCACGCGTTGAGCGTTTAAGAGAAGTAAAAGGAAGCATCCTGAAAATTACACCTATACTGCCTAGGATAAAAGAAAAAATTGAACAAATTGAGCAGTTGTTGCCAGCTGAAGGTCGACCAGCGGTCACCAATGTAACCCCAGAAAAAATCTGGAATAAATTAAATGAACTTACGAATAGTAGCGACTGGGCTTTCTTATTAACTGAAATGCAAGCACGAAAGAATGCTAACGTAACAGTAGAAAATCTTCCTTCGGCAGATTTTTGCAATAGAGAGGGAATTGATTATACAGATGATTTTAATCAAGTAGTTGCTAATTTAGAAAAATTTAAACCCCAGAATGGCAACTTGGAGGAAAATAGTAAATTTTTAAAGAAAACTCAAGAGGCTCGGGATAGATTTATTGATAAAATAAACGGGTATAAACAAGTTCATAAGCAGGCAAGAATTACTTTGCCACAGCAGGAAAAAGAATTCGAGACATACAAAAGTCGGATTGATCAGGCCCGAGTTCTTGTGGATATACTGCGCAATAGTCAAGCAAGAGTTTCAAAACAATCTGCTATTAATAATAAGGGAAGAGCGGATTCTAATGTAGCAGCCCCACCTAATGCAATACCCAGGGTAGAATCCGATAAAGCATGCCTTATTATGTGAAGTAGTTTTAACTTAGGGTTTATAATTTCGAGAGTTTGATGAGGACTCGTCTGGTTCTATTTTTTCACTTTCAGAATTTCTATAGACTCTACCCCTTGGATCGGTAATTATTCGCTTTTCAATTTGATCATGTTTAAACATAGCAAAGCTAGATGTCCGAGGAGTATCAAGCGTTTCAATATTTAGACTCCATTTCTTTTCAAGACTTAATATCTTATCATCAACAGCTTGAAAATCATTTTTTGTGATTTGAAGTCTATTTTCTTCAACTTGCCGTTTATTTTCTTGAATTTGGCGTCTATTTGTTTCAAATCGGAGATTGTTTTCCTCAGCTTGGAGATTATTGTGTTCTCGTAGCAAAGAGTCTATTGAGTTAGCATACTTAGAAAATAGACTTGCTGCAATCTCTGTAGTTAAGCATGTTTGTACTCCCAGTATTTCTTTGCTATCCTTATGTACATTTCTTGCTTCCTTATTATTTTCTGTTAAGTATTCATCATTCGCTCTATTTATCGCTTTCTCAACCTCCTCTTTGACCATCGATATTTCGCCCTTTTTAATCTGCTCCCCTACTCGTTCACCAACATATCTTAATAATTCGTTTTGCTTATTATCGGAATTATTAGAATCGCTGTAACTGTTGATAACATCCTTAAATCCAGAGCTTAATTCTTGATTAATTTCCTTGATATTACTATGAATCTGTACGATTTTATCGCTGATTTTCTTAATATTATTATCAATCTCTCTAATGATATTGTTAATCTGTGTGATATTATTAGAAATCCCCCTGATCTCATTACGTAACTTAAATGACAATGCCTGCAACTCCCTAATCTCCTGAATGATTTCTAAACGCTTAAACTCAGCAGTTCGCATAAATTCTTGAAGAGCCATCTTCCGTCTCTCAGCATCAAATTCCTTTTGCTCTGATTCCATGGATTTTTCTAGCATCTTGTTTAGTACTTCTTGCTGCTCGCAAGCATTCAGGAATCGAACATAGGAACGCCAACTTTCAATTTCAGAATCCATGAGCGTAAGCAATTCATTATTAAATTTACATTTAATGCAATTTACGGTATGCGGAGAATGATCGGTTGTGGTAATTTCTTCGACCTGAGCATCTAGAACAAGCGGCTGTTTTTGCAATTCTTCCGCTTGGATATCAGCCAAATGATTTTGGCTAGCAGATAAAGAATTAGCATTTAGCTGTCGCATTTTATCCATAAATGCTTTATTTGTTTTAAGTGCATCTAACTGTTTTTGCTGAGGAGGACCATTAGCTAGGTATACATCCTCCAACTTAAGAGACAGCATACCGGTAGTATTATAAAAATGATTAAAAGAACCCCGCAGATTTTGATATATCATCAAATCATTGTCTGTTAGTTTTGCCATCGCCGATGACCTCATAAGATTTTCTGCTCATGAAAATCATTTCTTAATTTAAGTATAGACCATTAATTTAACATGAACTGACTTTAAAATATTTATAAAAATCAATATCTTATATTTTGGTATTAAGGGACATCATTTTTTTCATTTAAATGATCTTGATTTCAGCCTTGATGAAAGGTCAATTAATTTACATATGCTTATTTTTTAAACTAAAGCATCATGCAGTCAATTAGTAATTTTATCCATTTCCCTTGATCCAGACATAGAATGCTGAATTGCTAATTGATCTTTATTGTGTTAAAATGCCACAACTTACTAGAGCACTTAACTATACACGTAGTTCATAATAATATTGCGATTGCTTTTAATGTAGCACTAACTTTTGACGCAAAAACAGGTAATTTAAAGTGCATTCCTACAAAACATTATCATCGTTATTTAAATTAACAAAAATTACTACCAAGAAGGATTTAGCTTTTGGTACTCAAATGTTTTTTCAGCAAGCACAGAGCACAAGCAGCACCTTTTTTTCTCCGCATAGAAATTTTCACTATGGGTCATTTAGTAACAGTAACTATCGTCACTTTTCAATTAGCCCTAACAAGACACCCCATAAACATGCAAATCGATATATTGGATCTGCATATGAAGTTAGCTTTCGTTGCCCCAAAGAGGAACGGCAAAATTTTCATGCCTCTCGTTGCTTGATACCAATTAGTGTAGGTCAAGAAGTACATGAAGGAGACAGGTTAAAAGATACCTTAGCTGCGGTTAGTAATGCTTTCTCTAGCTGCGTACTCATGGTGGATGATAGTATACAAGCTGCTACTAAAATGATTAACGAAGATATGAGAAATGATACCGGAGAACATCAATGGCAACGCATTAATGCTAATGTGATTCATGCAATTTTAGAGGGAGATAATTGGCTATTTCGTAATCGACAACTTATTGAGTCACAAATAACTATTCCTATGAGAATAGTTCGATGGTATGAATGGCGTACTGATCCTGACTTTAACAAAGCTATAAATGATACTCGAATATTCTATGATGAAAATGAACAATTTAGGAATGCGGTTGATCAAAATGTATCAGAGTTTCTAGGAAGATATGAAAATAATCATCTCCTAACCGAGAGCTATGTACGCAAGCGAGCAGAATGGTTTTGTCGAGAGTATCTTTTAGAAGAATGTGCTGTAATGATGCATCTCTGGCCAAAATTAGGATGTGAGTATGAGGTTTATCCTAATGGTAGAAATTCTGCAATGCAAGCTGCATTTGACCTAAGCATAAAACAACGTTTTTCAAATTTGCTTAAACCTGTCGCTTTACGTTTTCATAAAATCCAGTCAAAATTAGAAAGTTCAGGTATTAATCTTGTTGGAGAAGATTCTACAACTGAAGAGATAGATGAAAAACAACATACAATAAAAGTAAGAATTTAAGTTATATACTTTGGTAAAAGTATCTTATGCAAAATAAGGATTTGAAGGCAACTCTTACGGAAAAATTTCTAGTCAATGACTTACCATATTGTATTTCCTGGCTAAATAAGGAAAATATATATCTAGGATGCAATCAGTTATTTTCTCGTATAAATGGATTAAAGAATCCACAATCTATTATCGGAAAATCAACTGCACAATTACCTTATTATGCTAAATTCCCTGATTTAATAACCCAGATAGAGAAAAATAATTTAGTTGTATTAGAAAGTAAAATACCGCAATCATTTGAAGAGCTATGGATAGAAAATGACAAGCAATCAACTTGGGTTGTGCAAAAAATCCCCGTCCTGCAAAAGAAGGATGTTATTTTATTAGTCATTGCTTTTAATGCAAACACCTTTAATGGCAAAGATATAAATAACCTATATTCAAAGGATATTCTTGAGAATATCGTCGCAAATATGCCAGGACATGTTTACTGGAAAAATACAGAAGGTGTGTATTTAGGCTGCAATGACAAACAAGCCAAAAGTCTTGGACTAAATCACGGCTACGATGTTGTTGGTAAAACGGATCTTGAACTTCCTTGGCCCAAAGAAGCTGCACAAAAGTTTAGGGAAAATGATTTGCATATTATGCAAAGTGGTGAAACACAGCTTTTCGAAGAACCATCAACGGTTGATGGAAAATCAGCAACTGTCCTTAGCCTGAAATCCCCATTAAAAAATAATCAGACTAATCAAATAATAGGGGTAATGGGAATATCTATTGATATAACTCATCAAAAAGAAGTCGAAAAAGCGTTAATAAAAGCAAAAGAAACGGCCGAAACTGCCAATAAAGCCAAGACTGAATTCTTAGAAAATATGCGACATGACATCCGCACGCCATTGACAGGCATTATTGGATTTGCTGAATTGATTAGGAACGAAGTTACTGATCCTAAAATGAAAGAATATGCTAGTAATCTGGTTGCCTCTGGTCAGGCACTTACTGATTTATTGAATGAAGTATTAGAAATCATCAAGGTAAACTCTGGCGAGATCCCTGTACTCAAGAAAAAATTCAATCTCCAGAAAAAACTAAACGAAATTATCTTGTTGAACCAAGCTAAAGCCCAGCATAAAAAAATTGATTTATCTTTTGTCTATGATCCTGCTATCCCTAATTATCTTATTGGCGACTCCGTCAGAATCCATCGAGTAGTATTAGAGTTAGTTATCAATGCTCTCAATTTTACACACCAAGGCTATGTTAAATTATCAGTACAGTCGGCAAAAAATAATGAAGACGATATAGTCCTAAAAATAATAGTAGAAGATACTGGTATCGGCATTCCACCTGAAAAACAGCAAGAAATTTACTTACAATTTAAGCGACTAACCCCTTCCTATGAAGGTATTTATAAAGGGTATGGACTCGGCTTGTCTATCGCTAAGCAGCTTATCGATGATTTGGGGGGTGAAATTTACGTTGAAAGCCAAATAGGTGTAGGCTCAAAATTTACTTTAATCTTAAAGCTCAAAAAAGCCTTGCTTGATGAAAATTTAGGTAGTGAGGATTTAATCTCTTTATGTACAAGCGCAAGTCATCAGTTAATTCAACCCCAAAAATCTGAAGCAGCACTTACCACTAAAGCAACTCCAGTAAGCTATAAAAGCCGTATTTTAGTTGTAGAAGACAGCCCCATTGCTGCACGTGTGGTTACTGAGATGCTTTGCAATATGGATTGTGCTGTTGATCTAGCAGAAAAGGGGCAAGCAGCGGTCGACATGACAAAAGACAACCTCTATGATTTAATTTTTATGGATATAGGTTTACCTGATATTGATGGCTACGAAGTCACTAAAAGAATTCGTCTAAATGAGTTTAAGAAAAATCATGTTCCTATTATTGCTTTGACAGCTCACGCTAGTGAGGAAAACAAAAAAGGCTGCATTGATATTGGGATGAATGCAGTATTAACTAAACCACTGGTACAGGAAAAGGCGGAAGATATTTTAAACTCTTTTATCCCCTATCGTCGGGAAAGATTAAATTTAAAAAAGCTTCCAGATACACTAGCAGAAGCGGAAACTAGCCAGCAAGCGGCTCTTGCCATTTTTAATTTTGAGGAGCTTAAAACTTTATTTGGCCATAATGAGCAAAGAGCCATTGATACGGTAACATTCTTTTTGGAGAAAGAATTACCTCAAGAGCTGCAAGCAATACAGGCAGCCCATAGCAAAAACGATTGGCTCTTGATTCAAGGCCTAGCACACAAACTTAAAGGCGGGGTCAGTTATTGTTGCGCTCTCCGCTTAAAAGAGGCGTGTGATCAATTAGAGAGTGCGATTAGAAAAGGAGAGAATGAGCACCTTGAAAATTTATATACTCAGTTATTAAAAATAGCCAAGTTAACCGAGAAAACCATGAAAGAAGTGTTCCGAGAATAATAAAACTCAATCAGATTCAAATAGGACTGAATTTTAAAAGCTGGATCACCACGGCCAAGCGCTTCGCGGCCTCGTGATGACGACTTCACATTTTCAATGAAACCGTGGGCCTGAATACTTTTCCTCATTCTCTGCGTCTGCAGCCCTGTCCACACCTCCGTTATCTTTTTCTCGCTGCTCCTGTTCTTGTAGTTCTTTTCTTGCTGCATCAAGCTCTTCCTGACGAACCTCAAAGACATTATCATCATTTTTATTTGAAAATTTTTCTCCCGAGATCTCAAAGGCACTCTCATCTGCCTGTTTAACTTCCTCATCTGCGACAATTTCCATCTGTGGTGCATTCGGATGAATATTCTCATCTGTCTCGGCACTTGCTTTTCCAGCCATAGGTTGCCGCTTAGCCTCATTCTTATCTTCGTCAGCTTCAATCTTGGCTTCGTTATTATTTCCCGGATTACTTGCCGAGGGTCCCGCTGATTTAGCAGGCAGTAGTGGCGCTGGTGGAGCTGATGGATTGGGATTAACCGTATCTGCAAGACTGTCTCCCAAAATTTGCTTTTGCTCTTGGTAATCAGGAAAACGGTCTAAACGTTTAGTCAAATGCCTTAGCTGGGAAAGATTAATCCAACCCTCACTATAATACTTTTGTAATTGATTTATTAACTTATTCCGGTCAATGGTAAAAGCGAGAGGATATTTAAATTCCTTGTCCTTCGTACTACCGCCAGAACGAGAAAAGCCCAAAGAACCCAGGCCCATGCCCAGATAACCAATACTTAAGCTATCGATACCTAACATCTCCTCCCCTACCGACAACATGGTCTGCAGTGAACGAAATACCGATTCGCGATGACTGGATTTAGTTTTGTCCATCTTACTCGTGTCAAGAGAAACAATATCCAGAATTTTAATGTTCGGATTCATTAATAAGTGTTTTAGGGCTTCTTTAAATCCATGCTTGTATTCCAAGCTTGAAAGTGAAATAAACGGGATCAGAGAAGTGAGCGCGTCTAGGCCTTTATACCCTATATATTGAAAAATATTTCCTTCAAATTTGGGTGTCGCACTATATACTGTTTTTCCATCCTTGGTTTCTCTGTTATAAACAATCGCAAAAGCACTCCAACCTCGGGTAAAAACACCGTCGCTATATTCATAAGTCATATTCCCATTTTGTGGCAAATTTAAGCCTGGCACCCCCGGTCCCTGACCAACACCTGGCGAAGATCTTTCTGCACCTTCTGTTCCAGGATGCATCCTTATACCTTTGTCTAAGCCCAGTTGTTTCCGTATTAAAAGATTACGCATCGTATTAACATGATTATCAAAAGCACCATAATTTGCTTTTGCTTGTTCTTCGAGGGCTCTTTTAGTTTTAAGCTGAACTTCGTCAAGTTCTTTAATTAAATCATCTCTCTGCTGGTTCGCCTGATCTAAGGGCTTAATCTCGCCAATTCTTTTTACTCTATCCTGAATAATCGGCTTATTAGCATCTGATGCACGCGACAATCCAGCCTGCAAGCGATCTTTATAAGCGTTTAAAGACTGAGTCAGCTCGTCCTGGGTCTCCTTACGCTTCTTTAGCGCTTCATCCAGTTCAGCACCCTGGCCCTGAAGTGGTGTGTATTCATCTTTTACGACGCCATTTTTTACTCGATCAAATTGATCTAAGAGATAGGGTTGCAATTTAATCAACAGCTCGGCTTCTGGTAGCTTTTTTTGATTAACTGCTTGCACCAGGGATAATAAATTTGCCCAATGTTCAACATCCTCGGCATGAAATTTATTGCGGAATGCAGGCATCACCTTCTCAAGCAACATTTCTGGCGACGCGTTTGCTACATCGCCCAAGGCTTGAAATACCTTCTGCTTCTCTGGATCGTTTTGGTTTGCTGAATTATCAATAATTTTTGACAACTGCTCACGCAGTTTCTCCGCCAGCGATTCCAGCATATTTTCCAGCGAGGCGGGTTTAGCAGGATCCACTGGCTTCCCCAGCTCACGACGAATCACTTCCGCTGCCACACCCATATTAAAGGGTTTTCCTTGGGCCGCAGCATTGAGCTGTGCATTATAAGCATCAACAGTCTCTTGCATATCTTTCAAGCTGGGGGGACAATTAGCCTTAAATTTTTTGATCTTATCCAAGCTGATCTGATCTTCTAAAATCTCATATTCTTGTTCTAAACGGAATCTGGCTAATTCATCCTGCTCCTGTTCCATTTCCTTCTTTTTAGCATCCAAATTAGCCTGCGTAGGCAGGGGCTTATTCCAAGATCCGGTACGATGGGCTTCATACATCTGTAGACGATCATCAATCACTTGTTTAATTTCAGCTAGTGCAGGGTTGTTTAGTAATTCTGGTAATTGCCCAACACAGTGAGCCTCTCTTTGTGAAATATTTCTCAGATCAACCACATGGTCGCGGTATTCTTCCATTCGCTTTTGATGCACATCTCTTTTTCCACTAATATCTTTAGTTAAATCATCAGTCTCTTTCTGAGCCTGCCGAGCTGCACTTAACTGCGTATTCAGCTTGGTAACCTCGCTAGCCTCAAGAGGAAAAACCTGATTATCGTTAACAAACTCATCTACTAATTTTCCTTGCGCATCAAGCTGTTTATCAGCTTCATTGGACAAAAAGTCCGTTTTTCTTGTTTTTAGAGAAGATTTAAGGCCCTCAAATAGTTGTTCAATTTTTTTATTCCATAAGGCTATATCAGCTGTATTTCCAGAAATCATGTCTCCATGAATTTCTTCAAGGATTTTATTAAGTGAAATATCACAAAATGAGTCTGCTGTAGCAGAATCCATTTTTTTCCTGAAATTAGCTTTGATCTCTGCTAACAGCTTCTTAAAAGGACTGCCTTCGGCTCCATAGTCAAGCTGAGGTTTATAATCTTGGGAGACACCGGCAGATTTCTGGAGACCCCGTCCATCTTCCTGCAGACGACGGATACGATTCTGCAATTTCTTGCATTCTTCAGTCAGTTTTTGCAGCTCACTACTGGACATTGGGCCAGTAGGAGGATTTGCTGCGCTTGGAGCATTATTATTAGCTGCCATAAAAAATTCCTCATTAAAGCTTAATATACTCATTACACTTCAAAATGCGAACTCGTCATTGCGAGGAGTGCTCTTTGTGACGAAGCAATCCAGGATGCTTAAAAACTGGATTGCTTCGTCGCACAAAACGCTCCTCGCAATGACAATTCTATGCGAAAAATGATTTGTGCAACAATGCAGCCTCGCGATGACGATTTCGCGTTATATATTACGCTCATCCACCCATCCCTGGCTTCTGCGCTACCATCGCATCCATTTCCTTGCTAAATATCACATCATCCTCAGGCGGAGCAGCATAATGCAGAATTTCAATATTTTTTCCCGTCTGCTTGCCTAAAATCTGTAATCGAACCCAGGCAGCACGCACCATTTTATCAAAGCCACTAAACTCAATGGTCCAGCCGCGTTTATGCACTTCCTCAGCCATTGCTCGGGCCGTTACTAAGGAATCATAGGCTGTGCGCGTGTAAGCGTACAAATCCTTGGGTGAAGCCACTATACAACTACCACGATCATAGACCCGATATTGCTGACTCGCTCCCTTCAGCACCAATGGCTTTAACTCACCCGGCGCATCGGCATTATAAGCATCCCAGATCGTTAAATAAGCAAAACGTTCTAACAAATAATACACATCAAAGGGCGTCACCGGCCAATTAAAGATGCCCCCTAAATCGGGCATTTGCGGTAAGGGTGACCCCTTGCCAACAGCTTCCCAGACTTGAGCCTTCAAGTCCCTTAACAAATCTTGCGGTTGAGCTACATTAACCGGCCTGATGAGGAGATTAAATTTAGCCGTTAAACTATCCCCCTCAATATCCTGGGCCGTGATGACTATTATATAACTACCTTCTGTGCCTGCTGCAGGGATACCGGACAAAACTCCATCAGTAGTACAAATCATACCCCGAGGTAAAGGCGCCCCGCCCTCCAATTCAGCCCGAAATTGCACCTGACTGCGAGGATCCTCCAAGCGAATAAATTCTTTTAAATCAAAGGGTTTATAAGCAGCCCCTTCATTAATGACTTGATCCGGTATTACCTTAGCAAGCGTTAAAGCAGCCATTCCTAACCTCCAATTCCTTTTATAATTATAATGGCTTTTGATTAAGAAAGTATGAAAGAATTATATATTATTCTCAGTGGTTCCCCTGGGGGTTGGATGACCAGAAAATAGGCGACTAGCGCCATGGACGAGCGCGGGATGGTACAGGGACGTACCAAGGAGCCAATTTTCTGGTTATCCAACCCCCAAGGAAACCACTGACCGATCCTCTATCCATTCATACACTTCGTATTCCAAAACCGAACACTGTCCGCATTTCTTCCCACATGCCGGCGTCTTAGCCGACTTCCGCACACAACCCTTGCGCAACAAATGACTTAACATGCAACGCATAAGCTCAGGATCGCAATGAAAATATTTTGCCAGTCCGTTCAGAGAACTTAATTTGGTTTGGGATAAATAGCGTTTAATCTCAATTAAGCTCATCTTTGCTCCTCACTCTAAAACCACGGCTTGTCTTAAAACAGGGAATTTAACACACCAGCGAATCATCATAATCAGCCCTGCAAAACCAAGAAAGATTCCAGCGATCCAGAGCAGAGAAGCCTGAGCATGCTGAGTCACTGTGGCCATCTGATAGAAAAGCACTGCTGTGCCATAGGCTACTGCCGTCATCCATACAATTGAAAAAATAGCCCAACGATAATTAATTTCGCGGAGCATTACCGCTGTGGTCGAAATACAGGGAAAATACAATAAGACAAACAGTAAGTAACTGAAGGCGCCAATCTTGCCATCAAAATGCTGATAAAGTGCACCATGTGCATAAAGCGTGTTTAAAGTGCCTACCACCACTTCCTTGGCTAAAATACCGGTAACCAAACCCACCGTTGCTGGCCAATTCTCTGCATGAATACCGAGGGGTGAAAAAACAGGCGTTATCCAGCGACCCAACGCTGACAAAATAGATTGAGCATCTCCTTCACCAGAATTAATGCTACCATTCAAGTTAATCATGTGCAGCAAGGTAATTAAAACACAAATCGGCACAATCAATTTTCCCGCCCGAAAAATAAAGGCACTTAAGCGCTGCCAGGCATGCAGAAACAAAGCACGGATTTGAGGTAGATGATAAGGCGGTAATTCCATCACCAAGGGTGCGGGTTGTCCAAATAGCAAAGTCTTTCGTAAAACCAGACCCGTCAGCATGGCCATGAGAATGCCAATTAAATAAAGTGCAAAAACGATTTTATTGCCATTGTGTGGAAAAAATGCAGCGGTAAAAACCGAATAAATGGCCAGGCGCGCGCCACAGGACATGAAGGGACTCATCATAATCGTTAATATACGATCACGCTTATTATCCAAAGTACGTGCTGCCATCACCGCTGGTACATTGCAGCCAAAACCTACAATCATGGGCACAAAGGCCTTACCGGGCAAACCAAAGGCGCGCATGAGCCGGTCCAGCACAAAAGCCGCTCGGGCCATATAACCAGAATCTTCCAGAAAAGATAAAAAGAGAAAAAGCATACCAATCACCGGAATAAAGCTAATTACTGTATTCAAGCCCTTGCCTAGACCATTCACTAATAAACTGATCCCTGTTGCCGGCACGCCCAGATAAATCAAAAACTGCGAAAAGCCATCCACAAAGATCGCATTACTAGCCCAATCAAAGCAATCCTGAAGAACACCGCCGACCTTGATGGCAAAGAAAAAGAGGGAATACATAATCAAGAGAAAAATAGGAATACCTAATACGCGATTGAGAACCAGTTTATCGAGAGATACACTCCAGCCACTATTCTGCTTGGTTTGCCGGGTTAGGCACTGTTCTATGACTTCCTGAATACGGTGATAGCGGGCATCAGCTAATAAAATATCTGCATCCTCCTGTTGAGCATCATGGATCTGTTGCTGAAAAAAGGGAAGCTGTTGTAAAACTTCAGACGCTACTTGCTTTTGAGCATACACATCGTCTTCTAACAAACGCAGGGCCAGCCATTGAGGTGAGAGCCGTTTGTCCTGAGAAGATCCAAGGACGTCCTTCGATACGGCGCTGACACGCCTACTCAGGACGAATGGATAATTTGAAGCTTGAATCAGACTGGAGATTTCAGAAATAATCGCTGGGATAGGTTGAGCATAAGGTATCTTTACATGGGAAGCTGACTGAGCAGTACTGGGCTGGTGGACAAGCTTTAGTAGCTGATTCTTTAAATCCATCAAGCCCTTGCCTTTATTAGCCTGCAAGGGAAGCACTGGGCAACCTAGCATTTGCGAAAGACTGTCTAGATGGAGATACAGCCCTCGTTTTTCAGCCACATCCATCATGTTAACCACCACAAACAGGGGAACCCCCATTTCTAACAGCTGCATGGTGAGATAGAGATGACGCTCCAGATTGCTAGCATCTACAATGTTGACGATAACCTCTGCCTGACCTCGCAAAATAAAATCACAGGCCAGACTTTCATCGACAGCGGCTGTTTCTGAAGCAACCATCAGAGAATAAATGCCAGGCAGATCGATGACTTCAATCAAATTTCCTTGATGAATGAAGGAACCGCTTTTACGCTCAACTGTCACGCCCGGCCAATTGCCTACCTGCTGACGAGAACCCGTTAGGGCATTAAACAAGGTCGTTTTACCACAATTTGGATTGCCAACCAGAGCGATTGTAGCCATGAGAATTCTTACACCTTCTCTATTTGCAAGACCTGCGCCTCATCACGGCGCAGACTTAAAGCATAACCGCGGACTTCTATTTCAATCGGATCCCCGAGCGGGGCAATGCGGGCTAATTGAATTACTGTTCCTGGTATCAGGCCCATAGACAAGAGCTTCTGCCGGTAGTATTTCTCTCCAGGCATAAGACCCGTAATTCGCCCTCTTTCCCCTACTTGAAGATCTTTTAAATTCATGCGCTTGGATTTCCCCATTTACAACCATACAGTATCCTCCTCTAGGGGGATATCTGTCAATACAATTGAGAATAATTCTCATTTAGACCCACTCCTGTTTGCCCTAATCCACCCTACTTCTTAATCTAAAGTTAAGATTATGCTGATATACTTTAGATCAGTCAGAGTTTTTATTGTTCAAATAATAAACATAACCTAATGAGGTGGGGACCATGCCTGGGAATGACATGAAGAAAGACGAAGCCAAAGAAAGCGCTTCTTCCCATGAAAAAAATATCGCAGATCAAACCAAACTGCGCAATACCATGGCTAAACTTAATGAATTAAGGGCTACGCTTAGGCAAGAAGATCAACAAACCTCTGATTGGTTTAAAACTAAGGCTACCCAATTAGAGCTTCTTAGCAAAACCATGCTAGGCAAACTCAAGACCGCGCAAGATCAGTACAATGCCCTGCAAGACAAGCACAAGACTTTGCAAGACGAACATAAGGCCCTGCAAGATAAGTTCAAAACCTCGGATCAAACAAAACCAGCTAGTCGTCCAGGCAACTTAAGCGTCGATGAGGAAGAGGAAAAAGAAGCAGAAAAGACAGCAGAGAAAAAAGAAGCCAAAGAAGAAGTGCTCCACTCTAGCAAAAAAATTCAGCCGCTGGAATTACTGCAACTTACTCTAGATTATAAACGCCGTAGTTATCTGGCCAAACATTCTAGAACCCTGTGGCCACAAGCCGAAAACATTCTAAACACCTATGAAAAATTACTCAAAGACATCTATCAAGATACTTTTCAGGAACTCATTCATCATCAGCCAGACTTAACCGCTTATTTCGATAAACACTTTATGCCCAAGGAAAATACTTTAACAGAATATAACAAGCTCAAAAATATCACTACCCTCAATGAACTCTGTCGCTTTGGACATGAATATTATCTTATCAATAATGAGACAACCCAGATCAATGCTAGTTTAACTGAAATAGACCAAGGTAAAACTGGGCGAACTGATCCTGAACCTGCTCAAACTGATCTCAATCAAGCTTGCATCATGAAACTCATCCTCAAGGATCCCAACAGCAATGATAGCAAAGTAGTCAAAAATGTTGAAAGAATCCGCGATCAAGACCACAAATTAATTTTTGAATCCTATCTTCCGCTGAACTTGTCCGAACCTTTACTCAAAGATTGGGCACGCGACACCATGCAACGCATTTTAGCCAAGGCTCGTGTTCGAAGAATTAATTTTAATGATGGTTACACGCCTGATCAACTGGCCAGTCTCATCAGTTATTGTCATTTCATAGGCTGTAATTTCAGAGTTTCCGATATGCAAAAAGTTCGCGTCTTTGCTAAGGCCTTACACCAGGCAGGCAAAATTACCGATGAGCAATTAAAGGATTTCAATGAAAACCAAGAAGTCCAATTAAATAATCTCCAAGAATGCCTGACTTATCTGAATACCACTTACCCAGGCCTGGACATCTCTGCAACCTGGGTACAACTCACCACATCCAAGGCCTATCCTCACCGTTTAAGTCAATGCACAGAGGACGAATGGCAAGCATGGTCGATTAAGCATGATCACCCGCAAATCCCTCCCCTGGGGCACAGCAGGCATAATCATTTATTGACTCAATACAATCAATATAAAAACGAGCACAACCCCGCTCCTACTCAATCAATCAAAAAGACTTCTCCCTTGGTGCAACTGAGCTTACATGCACAATCCGCAGCAGAGGAAAAGCAAAAAGTCCCCCTCGGAGGCATTCCGCTGCCCTCCATCCCAAAAAGTGGGGTTAAGGTTAAAGGTTCGTAAAGCCAGGATGCTTGCCATTCCTTGGCCTCCTCATCGGTATTTGATATAATAGACATCTAATTACCCTATATATTAATTTAAATCTCATAAGGGACATCATATTGTCTATTATATTGATAACACCTCATCAGCTTAAAATGCAGATTGCTGAACAAGCAAAGCAACGGCGCTTAGAAAAAAATTTATCCCGTCTAACGCTCTATAAAAAATCGGGGGTGCCCACCAGCACCATCAAGCATTTTGAGACTACAGGCAATATTAATTTGGAAGCACTACTGATGCTTGCCATGGCCTTAGATTGCTTATCAGATTTTGCTTCATTGTTTGCTCAAAAAGCACCTATTTCATTATATAACCTTCCCAAGCAGCGCAAACGAGGTAGGCAATGAATCATCTAACACAGCTGCAAGTTTTATTTGCAGGGGAACTCGTTGGCACTCTAGCCACACATCACCGGCAATATTGGTTTCAATATGACAGCCACTGGATTCAATATGGCTTTGATTTATCACCTCAAACTTTAAATTTTACTATAGAACCTCAACTGGCAAAGCTACCCGTTTTTCAAGGATTACATGGGATTTTCCATGACTCTCTGCCAGATGGTTGGGGCTTATTATTAATGGATCGTTTTTTCAAACGCGAATTAGGCTGGGATTATCAAAAAGTTACTCCTCTAGATCGCTTAGCTTACTTAGGGCATCGCGCAATGGGAGCATTAGAATATGAACCCGTCATTGGTGAAGAAAAGACAAATGACCTTGTTGACTTAATGACCCTAGCGCAAGACGCTGAATGTGTCTTAGCAGGAAAATCAAAAGCGATACTCAATCAATTGCGTATCTTAGGAGGATCTCCAGGCGGTGCTAGACCTAAAGTAACAATAGGTCTAGCAGATCACAGTGATGATTGCATAGCGGGTTTAACTGTTTTGCCCAAAGGATTTAGTCCTTGGCTAGTCAAATTTCGCAGTGAACAAGATCCCAAAGATTTGGGACGCATTGAAAAAGTTTATGCCGAATTAGCAATCCTTGCAGGAATAAAAATCCCTCCCAATCGACTCATTCATGTCAGCCAGGGACGGCGCTCGGAAGATTTTTTTGCTGTGCAGCGATTTGATAGGCAAAGCCAGGAGAAATACCATATGCTCAGCTTAGGGGGTTATATCTACGCTGATCATCGAGCACCCAGTATCGATTATCAAGCCTTTCTTGCTGCAACAGCGATGCTAACCAAAGATATTCGTGAAATTGAACGCGCCTATCGTTTAATGGTATTTAATGTTGTCATGCATAATAAAGATGATCATGCAAAGAATTTTTGCTTTCTTCATCCTCGACGAGGTGATTGGCATCTCGCACCAGGATATGATTTAACTTTTAATCATGGAATGAATAATGAGCATATCACTGCCATTAATGGTAACGGTAACCCCTCTCGAAAAGATCTAAAAGCCCTTGCTAATGCTCACGATATTCAACATTGGGAGAAAATCATTGATGAAGTATTAGCTGCAACGGACCATTGGCAAGCCCTAGCCAAGAACTATCAAGTAACCTCTGCTTCAGTTAATAGGATCACCAGGGCGTTAAACCTTATCAAAAAGCAATTAGATTAAATCTCGCGGCTTCGGCATGACAGATCCGGCTTTGCATAAATCATTTTTCACACAAAACCGTCATTGCGAGGAGTGTTTTTTGCGACGAAGCAATCCAGTATGCTTAAAAACTGGATTGCTTCGTCGCAAAAAACACTCCTCGCAATGACAATTCCTCACAACTCTTTGATTCATTGGACAAAACAATCCGGCCAAAATAACAAAATAGACTATACTTAGATTAGATCCTAATAAATTAATACCTTAGGGTAATATTATAAATACAGGTAATTACCATGAATAGTCGTGAATCCAAGGGAACACCATCTTTAGTTAATGAAATCGAAGCGTTAAAGAAACAAATTGAAACTCCACCCGCTCCAGAAGTGAAAGGCGAACCTAATCTTTTTGTAGAACATAATAAAAATCTTATCATAACAGCATATGAACTAAACAAAAAAATTCGCCAGTTCAACAAAAAACACTCTCAACAACGTCCTATTCCAGAATTTATAATACAACTCAACCCAAAGATAGAAATCTTAGAAAACATAAGTCAATGTCTAAGCAAGATATCACAAGCTATCGAAGCAAAAAGAGAACAAATAAAGCAAGTATTTCCTAGCACAACACCTAAAGAAATGTCTGAACACCTTAAAGGCTTAGAGAAGTTAGAGGAACGCCTATTAAGCCAGACTCGAAGTCTTGATATTAAAGGAGAAGATTTTAAAAAAGAAATCTTAACAATAAATTTCATGGCAAGCAACGCGATTAAACAGCTCGCACAACAAAATAAGCTGATTAAAGAAATTAGCAGTCTTGGCAATCCAAGTATATATAATTTACCGAGCAGTAACAAGCTAACCGTAGAGGATATTGACAAAAATTCTTTCCATCCTTTTCTTGATGAAATAAAAATAAAAATAACCATAATGATATCCGGGGTAGATAATTTATTTCCAGAAAATACATTTGCAAAGATTAACCAAAGCCTCAAAGCAGAGCTAAAAGAAATCGACTTAGGGATTAAAGAGCAGATTAGACAAGCTCAAGAAAAGCGTGCAACTTTACAGGAAACACTAGCAGAACTTAAAAAAATCAATAAAGAACTTAAAGAACTTTATCAAGCACCTAATCAAGAAACTCAAATCCAGATCGATTCACTTACTAAGAAAGCAAAAGAGCTTGAGAAAAATATTAAGGGATTTTTTACACCAGATGAGAAGCAATTTTTTCAAAGCGATTTGGATAATGCCACATCTGTTTTAAAAGAAATCCGCAGCAATCAACAGCCCCAATCCATTTCAATTCCTTCTCAAACAGCTCAACCTGCTATTGTAGATAAGCCAGTTATAAAAGCAGATAAAAAAGAAGGGCCTAATGAACAATTATTAGAGAAAAAATACGAAAAACCTACCAACAACAGCTCAACTGATGAAAACCAGGAAACACCCAAAAAAGGAGAAATGAGCAACCCTTCAACACGGGATGAGCTAGTTAAGGAAAGTCAAAAGCTAAATAAAATGACTAAGAATGTAAATAATGAAGCAGCTGATCTAACAGGTAGCCTAAAGCCAGTGATAGAAATTAATAAAAGTAATGCAATATTATCTAATTTCATAGCATTCGAGGAAAATACCATTAACCGTATCAATAGATTAAACGAACAAATTAGACAATTCAATAATACTGCCTACCATCTTAAACAGAAACCTGTTCCACAATTTAAATCAAAATTCGACGCAGAAAAAATAGAAACTCTCGAAACAATAAGTGAATACGAAAATAAAATTATCACAGCGGCCGAAAAGCAAAAAAAACAATTAAATAAATTACATCCCAATATCTCCGATGGAGAAAGAAAAAAATACCTTGACCCACTAGAAGAGCAAATAACTCGTTTAAAAGAAGCCATTAGAATTTGCAACAAAGATGAGAAAAGATTTGACGAAATAATAGAAAAAATAGATCAAGCCATGAGCACGACAGATGAACGGCTTACAAAACAAGATCAGCTAATTATAAAGCTTGAGATGTTCAATGAACTAAACATATACCAACTAGTTAAAGAACAATATAAACTCACAGCAGAAACTATTAATCTAACTTTCAATTCTACTTTTACCAAAGACATAGACAGTATAAACAAAAATATAGATCAATTATTCCCTAGCAATAACTTTCAGCAAACTAATCAAAAACTCAAAGAAAAGTCACATAAAATAAAAGCAACAATTATAACTCAATTTAAGCAAGTTCAAGAGAAAATATCAAATTTAAATAAAAAACTTGAAGAACTTAATACTATCAATAAAAATCTCCAAAAGCCAAACCAGACTCAAATGGACATTGATAAACTTAAAGAGCGAGCTAATGCAATACAAAAATCTATTGAAAGTCTTATACCCAGCCACCAAGACACGGATGAAAATGATTTTTTCAGAACCTCATTAGGAAAAATTAAGTCTACTGTAGAGAACATAACTCGATTTACATTACCCCCACTATCCATCAAGCAAAAAACCACGATAGAAAAACCCACACCTGCTGCTATAGAAGCAGATAAAGAAGAGCCTGCCGAAACAACTTCTCAACGCACCCTTCTTGAAACAGAGATCAAATCGGCAGAAGAAGAATTTAAACGAATCATTGCCGAACCTCTTGGTAGCAATAGTGAAAATATCACAACATTTTTAGAGAAATTAAAAACATTAGAACAAGAGGCAGACAAATTAACAAACACTTTACCTGCAATAGGTGAGCAGCTCAAAGGAAAAATTGACTTTTATCTTAAGGAAATCCAATATCTTGATGCATTTATTGAGCTGAATAAAAACTTTGATGATCTTATTGAAAAGCTAAATAAAAGCGGCCCTGAACAACTTGCGGCATTACAGCCAACAATCGAGACATTACGTAAAGAATTAGATGATCTTATTGAGAATTATAGAACCTTCATTAAGAATAATGGAGCCTCCAAGTCCGACTTATTATTAAAACACGTTGAGACTCTTACCCAAAAACATGACATTACATGGCTTTACTCTATAGTAGGAAAAGTAGAGGATCACTTTAAATCGTCTACTATATTTAAAAATAACAATCCACATGAGATGATTAATACATTAGCACATTTAATTATCAATCCAAAAAATAAAAAAATGAAATCTGACATATTAAGAAATTTATCACAGACTCTTATTGAGGCACATCACAAAAAACCCGAGGAAATCAATGCATTTTTGAGAGACCGAGGCTTAGTCGACCCCAACCCGGATGGAAATAATCTACAAATATTAACTGATGTTATATGTAATAATATTCCACGCTTAGCTCAATCTGAGACTATAGATAATTCATCTAATCAGAAATCCATCAACAGCACAACTAATGAAAACCAGAAAATCCCAAAAGACGAAAAGAAAGAAGCGACACCACCTCTACCAGATCATACTTTACTCCAACAAATCAAAACTAATTTTAAAATTGAAATCGACAAAATGATTGGTGATATATCATCTGCAGCTATTGGCGCTTCCTCTGTGGAGGATTATATTAATCAACTTCAAACGTATCACAAAAGTGTTCTAGAAACATATCATTCCCTAAGCACCTCTCTTACAGATGATGAGCGCTCACAATTTCAAACATTCGAAACTGAAGAACATAAACGCTTACACTCAGCCTTATTTAATACGGTCACTGAGCATTGCAAAAATCAATTAAAAGATCTAAGTAAGGAAATTTTAAATATAAATTTTAATATTCCGTCTGATTTTCTAACTCAATCAAAAGACATCGAGCTATATGATTTTTCATCTAATGCTTTACAAGAAAAAATGATACAAATTCGTAATAATCTTACCTATCTTGAAAAAAACCATGGTGAAATTTATTCGCAACTCACGAATGAACTGAAAGATTTTGGTGATAAATCAAAAGAAAAATTCCAATTACTTTCACTGCTTCAAGAAGCCATTTTAAAAGTTGACCAAAAACTTAAAACTATCATTCCAAACTTCCATTCCATCCTCGACCGTAATGATCATGAACGCAATATCATCATCAATTCACTCGCCAAATTAATTACTAACCCAGATGGTGAGACTCGACCCAAGCTTCATAATTCAGAGGAATTAGCTGAAATTTTACATGAAGCATATACATCGTCTGATGACTCAAATGATATTGAAAATACCTTGAAGAGCAAATTAGAAATAACATCTTCTACTGCTAATGAGGATAGCCATATTAAAAATCTGGCGCAAGTTATTGCTAAACACTGTCATGCTTTAGCAACAGCTCAGACACCTCCAAATGCCGATGCTTTAATCAAGCAAACGCTCTCCGAATTAGATAAAATAATTACAGCAATATCACCCGCAGCCATCGGAACATCCTCAGTCGAGGATTATATTAAGCAATTACACCAACAATGCTCAGCCATAATAGCTAAATTAAAAGATCACCTCACAAAAGATGAATTTAATACATTACAAGATAAAGAATTTAACCGCTTAAATACATCCGCGCATCAAGCCATTATTGAATACCACAAAAATCAAATAATAGATCTAAACAAAACAATAGCAAATATAGAATTTAATATTCCAGATAATTTTCTGACAGCCTCAATAAAAGAATTAGAACATTACTATTCTAGGGATTTAACCACTAAAGTAGATAAAATCTTTATGGATGATAAGTATATTTCAAAAAATTACCTCAATGAACATTCGAGCATGCAAAATATAACTAATGCTTTCATCGAGATTTCCGATAAAAAAACGGAATTGCTCACCTATTTAAAAAATACAATCTCAGCAGTTGACCAGAAACTAAGAGAAAAGCATCCAACAGATTATACATCCATACTCAATCATGACAATGCCAGTAAACTCATTAATGCAGTAGCCAGATTAACTGCCAATACAATTCCTTCAGACTTAAACCCAGAGCCTTTGGTTAATATTTTAGTTAAAGCATATGAGCAATCCAACATCTCTGAATATCTTCAGCAAAATTTAAAGTTTAGCTTAGCGCTCACCAGCACTGATCAAGCAGATCTTGATATCTTGGCAGAAATTATCGATCAACATAATCAATCTTTAACTCAATCACCATCAGATGAGACTCGACTTGCTGAATCAATAAGTAATGCGAGCATTGAACTTCAGCAGAAAGCTGATGCATTAATTAATATGATCGATTCTAATGAGCTGAATAAAAACTATCAAAATGAAAGCCTTTTTGATTACTCCAGGGGCTTCATTGATAAATTTGAGATTGAGGCTAAAAAAATTTCGGATACCCATATCACTTCTCTTTCAGAAAAACTCCAAAATGCGTTTAAAACTCAATTTGAATCTTTACAAGAACATATGGAATTTAAAATAACAACCGCTTATCTCTTTCAAGTTCTACCATTGATTGCCCAGGAAATTAATAAAGCAACTTTTCAAATTAAACCAGACTCTCTTCCTCTTGCACCTGATTTTGATACTGATCTTGATTTAATCAATTACCTACCCAATAATCTAAAAGAAGCCATCTTATTTTTGAAAAAGAGTCTCGAAATTCTACCCTCTGATTTTAACGAGCAAATTAAACCTTTAGTTAAGGAGTTCTCTCAATCTTTCGAAACTAAAACTCAATTACTGCAATATATTAGCGAGCAAACTAGTCTCGTAGATCAACAATTATCTACAGAGTCCAAGGGCAACTATCAGCCTATTCTCGGTGACCCAGATACTGGCTTGATTGTTAGTATACTTGCTGAATTAATTACCGATGATTATGAGAAAATTGCAATTGCACCGCTCTCAAAAATATTACATCAGGTCTACCAAAATACTACTAAAGAGTTGATTTCCAAGGAGCTACATGCAACTCTTAAACCGAAGTCCGACCTTCACTTTAAACATATTGAAACGCTAACCAATCTCATCTGGGCTCGAAGAACCAAGGATCTAGGTGAGCAAAAAGACTCTAGCTCAGAAGGTGATATCACTATAGCTTTTGACAATGAGCACACACTTCAATTTAGCCATCGTGATTTAACTGGCAGATTGCGTTCGAGTACTGATCTTTCAGATGAAGAGATTACTCAGGCTACAAAAGGAGATGATGATTATGCTCTACTTATTGAATCTACTCCTTCCCCTAAAAGCCCTAAACCCGCCGTCAGTCTTGACCTAGATCCAGAGACTGAGGATAAAAAATATAATACTGCAGATCGGCAATTTGCCGGTATAGCGATGTTCAATGAGTTTGTACAAGTTTGTAATGAACATGCTAAGACACATCCTGGTTATAATCCTAATCCCGTCATGCAGCTCAAAGGAAAATGGCATATTGACACCTTACAACAAGTCATTACTTGCTGTCTTGCAACGAACCGACCTTTTAGATTTGGGGATATTGAGATTGATATTGGTGAGGGCAAGGCTCTCATTCAATTCAAGAACTCTACTTTAGCTGAAACTCGGGACCATATTAGCAAAAATAAAGATGTGGAAAAACTGCAGGACGTCATTAACCTGCCTACCCCTACAAGAATAGACTCTGTTCAAAAAACCCTTGAGCAATTGAACGCTTCACCTACTTATAAAGAGCAAATAAAAGATTTGTCTATCAACTATGATGATTTTTCTCAAGTCATACCTCCTCGTAGCAGTGTATTGACCGCACGTGGACGAGCGCCTATACCAGCTAACCATTCATCTTCTACGGGAGCAAAAGATAATGCAGGTGATGATACCATGCCTCGTGTTCCGCCAATACTTCGTTAAAGCTTTGTTACGTAAATCAGTTCCGTCATTACAAACCTGTGCTTTTGCAGATGAAGCAATTCATATGGATTGCTTCGGCTTACTCGCAATGACAACGCCGCCAAACCTCAGGATAAACGACTTAACTTAGCAAGCAAGGCCTCTTTCAACTCCGTCAAGGCTCCATGAAAAAAATGGCCCGCTTGGGGAAAATGGATGAGCCGGGGTTGAGGATTCAGTTGGGCCAGCCAGGTCAGCACATTCTCTTCAGGCACCACATCATCCCGCCCACCCTGCACCACAATCCAAGGGCAAGTAAGCTGTGGTTTTTCATTCAGTGGGAAATGATTAACGGGAGGAGCAATGGTTACCAAGCCAGCGGGGAGTTCTTGTTGAGCAGCACGAATGGCAATGAAAGATCCAAAAGAAAAACCAGCCAACCAGATTTCGGCTTGGGGCGCCTGCTCTTTCACCCAAGTCTTAATCGCTAAGAGATCATCCAGTTCACCGGCACCATTGGCATAGCTGCCAGCACTGTTGCCGACACCCCGAAAATTGAAGCGCACCGTCTGCATTTGCAATTCTACAAAGACCTTAGAAAGCGTGGTCACCACCTTATTGGTCATGGTGCCGCCATATAAAGGATGAGGATGGCAAATAATAGCTATAGCTTCTTTTTTAGCTTGCGGAGGCGCGGCAGATAGCAGCACTTCCAGGTCGCCTGCAGGACCGGGAAGCAAGAAGAGTGTTTCTTGGCTAATTTTTTTGATATTTGTGGGTAGCTTAGTCATGCAGGGATTATATAGTAATCGGTGGTATAATAAAAATTATCTCTATTAAGGAATTCACTAATGCGCCTCAGCAAGATTTATACCCGCAAGGGTGATGATGGGAATACCAGCTTAGGGGGGCAGCGACTACCCAAAAACCATCCCCTGGTCGAAACCCTGGGCACCGTGGATGAACTTAATTGTGCTGTGGGCTTGATCTTGGCCTTTGGTATTGCAGACAAAACCCTCAGTGAAAAACTCACTCAAGTACAGCAAAATTTATTTAATCTTGGTGGAGAATTAGCTGAACCCCGCTTTCAAGCGCTGAACGAAAAACAGGTCACTGAACTGGAGCAAGCCATTAATGGATGGAACCAAACTCTTCCGCCGCTGAAAGAATTTTTGTTACCCAGGGGAACGCCCGCCACTGTCGCCTGTCACCTAGCTCGCACCATTTGCCGAAGAGCGGAGCGAAATTTAGTTGAACTTCATCAAGCGCAACCCCTGAAGAATATTTCTCTCCTACATTATCTTAACCGACTCTCCGATTTCCTCTTTGTTGCTGCCCGGATTGTTGCTCAACAGCATCATTGTGATGAGACGCTCTGGGATCACCACCCCCAGAATAGCTAAATTGTGAATGACCTTGGAAAAATCTCCCCCACTGATTAGGCTGATAATAACAAGAGACCGTGGATAGATATTGCTCATAAAAATTTTTCCAGCTTTTAGCATAGCCATCCAATAATTCAAGAGGGTCAAAATCCCTAAAATTACAGCCTAAGAGAATATTATTACCAATTACCTCATAAGTATCGCGACGAGTAGCGGTCGCAATGTAAACAGCAAAAAGAGCATAAACTTGATTCAAGGAGATTTTTTCCTGGTCCTGCTTCATCTGGAGCTCACGGATAAACCACAAATAAAGAGGATTAGCATGACCGACAAGGCCCTGCAATTCTGGAAAAGCAGCGTATAATAAATTGGTATCTTTAAGATAATTAAAGTTGTGAAACAAGCAAGGCTTGCCATCCCTACATAATAATTTATGAAACCAAGAATTCACTTTACCAGGATTAGTCCTAATCAAACTTCTAAAAGACAAGACCACATTATCATTCATCATGCCCTGGAGCACCTGAGGACTTAAAGCTTTAAACCCTAGGGAAGTGGTTAAATGAATAGCGCGCAACATTCGTATGGGATCATCATAAAAAGAAGTCACAGAACCCAAGATAGTCTCTAAAGAGGAATAACCCATCAACCGAGAAACCGGGTCGGATTTCATGCTATCCAGAGCAGCCTTATAGCAGGCAGTAAATTTATCCTTAATTCGCTGCAAAACGCCTTTGACTGTGAATTGATTCTGAAGGCTCAGCCTCACCCTACCATACTTCTCACCGATCAAGCATTGCATATCCGTTTTTGATAGCTGCATGGTGAAGTTCAATTGTAAAATTTGCCCAGGCCTTTCATTATCGAGGTGATTATTGACGACACCATAAACTTGATATTCAGGTCCGGTGCCCACCAGAAAAATTGCCTGACCGCGCAGCCAATTCAAACTTCCCCTTAATCTATCTCTGGCATTGTGCAACAGCAAGAGAATAGCCTCCACTGTTAGGGAAAAATAAAGATCCCACCAATTCAAGGGGTAATAGGCAGGACAGTATTCACCCTCTTCGGGAACAGTCGCTACGAAAGCATTTTGAATAACATCCCAGGAAAGAGCATCTTCGCGCAGTGCCTCAGTATAAGCCAGATTTACCTCAGTTAAAATTTTTCTCTGACTCACCGTCAAAGTCGCCAACCTGAATGTATCGGTTCTATAGTCCATGACTGAAAAACTGATTTGCACCAAATTATATTTAATTTTGGGTTCCTCGCTTAATTTGAAGAAGGCCTTCATTCTCCCCGCCACCACCTCTAAAGCTAAGCCGGTTCCCACATTAAAATTCAAATTTTTTTGATTGAAATTAAGGGCTTGATCACGAATAATGCCACCATAAAAATGGATGCGCTGGGCCATACGCCCTTCTAGGGCTTTAAGGTCGCGCATAAAATCGAGAATCTGTGCAGGAATCCAAACATACAGATCCTGGTCAAAAATAATTTCTTCTTCAATTACCATTTTTTGCTGAGCTTGCTCTTTAGCCTGGTGTATTGTCACTTCCTCAGCTGCTTTTTGTTCTTGGCATAGTTGCTCTTGATATTCCTTTTCTTCAATAACAGAAACAATTTCGGAAATCACGTTCTGTATAATATTTTTTTGTTCCTGCTCCTGACGCTGATTTTCGAGCGCTTCCTTTTCTTCTACTAGACGTTTTTCTTCTTGCCGCTTTTCTTCTTGCTTGCGTTGCTTTTGTCGCTCACGCTTTTCTTTCTTTTTTTGTGCCAACTGCTCGCCATGCTTCTTTTCTTCCTCATCTTGGTGTAGACGCTCAGTTTTCTTGCGCTCCTCATCACCTAGGGACCGCAATTTTTCCTCAACTTGCTTGAAGGTCAGGGATGGGTGAGTACTCAATTCAGTTTTGATTATCCAATGAATCACCAAATATTCAACACAGGCTCGGGTTTTTTGATCGGCAGACTCATAAATGCTAGCTTTTTTAAGAAGTAAATCAATATTAGTGGGATCTTGGATAAGCACTCTCCTAAGCGTCCCCCAGTCTTTCAATTGTTTTTTAGCATCCGGATCTCTCATTTGAGCTGCCTGAAATATTTTCAAAACTTCTCGACGAAATTCATGATCCAGCACATCTTTAGGGTTGTCGTCATCAAGAGTACCCTTTAAAAAATCATCCACGACACCCTTAAAATTTTTAAGAAAATGCCGCGCACGCGCACGATGCAAATAATAGCAGGATAAGCGCTGTTCTAATTCAGGAAGGTCAGAGCAAATTTCAATAGCCCGGGTTAAATCGGCTTCCACTTCAGACATCATTGATTGATTGTAATGAATCCTACTACGGAAAAACAATAAACCATGATTCTGAGGAAATTCCTTTAAACTCTTTGTAATACAGTCTAAGGCTTCTTGATATTTTTTCTGCTTAAATAAGCTATCAACAAAATAAATTTGCCAACCTTGATTCTGTATCAGTGGTAAAGGCCGTTCCGTGGATTTTTTCTGTGAGACCACCAGTTCAGTAAACCAGCGTACAATGCTGCCATAAGCCATGGACTCTTCATAGGCCAGTTTCTCATTGAAACTGCTAGCACCTATATAGTGCTTCACCCCCAGGGTATGCTGAGCTGATTTTTTCTGCTCAGGAAGGATACAAGCCCATAGACGGCTTACATAAGTCAGCAAGAGATTAGCCCAGAACTTGGCTACTGTAGTTACCTGCTCAGATTTAAGGATGTTGTTAAGCGTTTCTGTGGCTCTGTTAAATTGGCATTGAAGAATTTCTTGGCGAGCCTGCTCAAATGCTTCAACCAAAGCGGTAACTTCTCCCTCTTTCCATGGGACTGCACCATGAATGAGAAATCTTGCGGATAGCATGAGACACCCTCGTTTGTACGGCAGTACGGTAGTAGGTAGGGTGGATTAGGCGCGAAAGCGCCGTAATCCACCCTACTAGGTCAACTCACCTCTTTGATTTCTTTCTTTTTGGGCAAGTAAAGATCAGTTATTGTACCTTCAAACACTTCTGCCGACAATACCAGGGTTTCAGACAAGGTGGGGTGGGGATGAATGGTCAGAGCAAGATCTTCCACATCGCAGCCCATCTCAATGGCCAGGGCAATCTCAGCCACTAATTCCCCTGCATTGGGTCCGACGATGCCGGCACCAATAATACGTTGGGTTTTCTCTTCCACTAATAGTTTAGTCATGCCTTCATCACGGCCAATACTTAAAGATCTACCGCTGGCAGCCCAGGGAAAAACCCCTTTGCCATAGGCAAGGCCTTGTTTTTTAGCTTCATTTTCAGTCATGCCCACCCAGGCCACTTCAGGATCGGTATAGGCCACACTGGGAATGCAACGCGGATCAAAATAATGCTTTTTGCCAGCAATCACTTCCGCTGCCACCCGCCCTTCAGGAATAGCCTTATGGGCCAACATTGGCTGGCCTGCAACATCTCCAATAGCAAAAATATGGGGGACATTGGTTCTTTGTTGTTTATCCACCGTGATAAACCCACGCTCATCCACTTTGACACCTGCTTTGGCTAAATCTAGGGTATCGCTATTGGGACGACGGCCTACTGCACAAAGAATACGATCAAACTTATCTTGTTTTTTGCCATCTGGCCCCTCAAAAGTAACCATTAAACCATCTTTTTTGGCTTCGACTTGAGTCACCTTGGTCTTGAGGAAAATATTCTTGTATTTCTTTTGGATGCGTTTGTATAAGGGAGTAACAACGTCCAAATCGCAGCCAGGAATAATTTGTTCCATCAATTCCACAATGGTGATTTCAGCACCCAAGGCTTCATAAACTGTCGCCATTTCTAAACCAATAATTCCGCCACCAATAACCAAGAGTTTGCATTGGGTTTCTTCTAATTCCAGCGCACCGGTGGAATCAATTACACGCGGATCCTTGGGCAAAAAGGGTAATTGAACTGGACGTGAACCTGCAGCAATAATGACCTGATCAAATTGAATAGTCGTATTGCCCTCTTTTCCCGTCACGATGATTTCACGATCAGAATTAAACTTGGCCACACCCTGAACCACTGTTACCTTGCGTTGCTTGGCCAGCATTTTCAAACCACCGGTGAGACGACCCACCACTTTATTTTTCCAAGCGCGTAGTTTGCTATTATCAATTTGAGGAGTGCCAAATTTTACGCCATATTCAGACATTTCATGGGTTTCTTCGATCACACGCGCAGCGTGCAATAAAGCCTTGGAGGGAATGCAGCCCACATTCAAGCAAACTCCACCCAGATTTTCTTCTTGTTCAATCAAGATCACCTGCTTACCTAAATCAGCCGCACGGAATGCCGCCGTGTAACCACCGGGGCCACTGCCGATGACCACAAGTTCAGTTTTAATGGAGTTTGAATTGGAAGCCATTGTTTATTCCTCTTGGTTAAAAATTGTTTAATCTCAGAGCCGTCATTGCGAGGAGCGCTTTTTGCGACAAAGCAATCCACGTGGATTGCTTTGTCGCAAAAAGCGCTCCTCGCAATGACGACCTTCTCACAAAAGCAAATGCCTGATATCCGATAGTAATTCTTGTAAATGCACAATAAATCGCGCCGCTTCAGCACCATCAATCACTCGATGATCATAGGATAAAGATAATGGCAACATCAAACGCGGAACAAAAACACTATCTTGATAAACGGGTTTTTGTGATACTCGCGACACACCCAAAATAGCGACTTCAGGGGCATTAATAATCGGTGTAAAAGCTGTGCCGCCAATACCACCTAAACTGGAAATCGAAAAGCAGCCACCCTGCATATCGCTTGGCAATAATTGTTTGGCCCTGGCTTTTTCACTGAATACAGCCAGTTCCTTAGCCAAAGTCGAAATACGTTTTTTATTCACATCGCGAACCACGGGTACCACCAAACCATCGGGAGTATCCACAGCCACTCCAATGTGAAAATACTGCTTCATCACTAAGTTTTCGCCACTTGGATCCAGCGAGGCATTGAAAGTTGGAAATTTTCTCAAACAATCGACAATGGCTTTCATGATGAAGACCAGGGGTGTTAATTTAATGCCTTCTTTTTCAAATCGGGCCTTATGTTTCTGCCGGTAAGCTTCCATATCCGTAATATCGGCTTCACCAAATTGCGTGACATGGGGAATGGTGACCCAATTCCGGTGTAGGTTTTTTCCTGAAATCTTTTTAATCCGCGATAAGGCTTGAATTTCTACTGTGCCAAATTTACTAAAATCAACGACAGGTGGTGGCGGAAAACCAGCGAATCCATTTCCACCCCCATCAGGTTGGGCTAATTTATTTTTAACGAAGGCTTGTACATCTTCTTTTAAAATTCTTTGCTTAAAGCCTGTTCCTTGCACTTTAGTCAAATCAACACCAAACTCTCTGGCAACACGTCTAACCGCAGGGCCAGCATGCACATCTTCCATGGAAAACGCAGCACTACTAAAAGTAGGTGTAGCAGCAGTCTGGGCAAGCGCCGGTTTGGGAGCAGGGGTTTCGGCAAGAGCAGGAGCAGCTGCGACAGATTTAGCAGTTTCTTTTTGAGTAGCAGCAGGTTTGCTTTTGTCTTCCGCCTTAGCTTCGCCTTCCAGGGTTAAAATAACAGCACCGGCACTGAGTTTATCGCCTACTTTGACTTTAAGCTCTTTGACTTTACCTTCTTCACCGGCAGGCACCTCCATCGTGGCCTTATCCGATTCCAAAGTTACAATGGAGGTATCTGCCTTGACTGGATCTCCAGGCTTGACCAGTACTTCAATAACCACCACTTCACTGGCACCGCCAAGATCGGGAACAATAATATTTTTAGTAGCCGCCATGCTCTAAACACCTATAATAAAAGATTATACCCTCACCGGATTGGGCTTATTGGGATCAATGTTATATTTCTTTATCGCTTCTGTCACTGTCTTCGTGGGAACCGCGCCTTCTAAGGCCAGGGCATGCAAGGTAGCCAGCACAATATAATAGCGATTTACTTCAAAGAAATGCCGTAATTCAGCACGCGTATCGCTACGCCCAAAACCATCGGTCCCCAAGCTATGATATTCATGGGCAACAAAGGGTCGGATTTGATCAGCATACAGTCGAATGTAATCCGTAGCTGCAATCACTGGGCCGGAGCGATCCTTGAGACACTGCTCAACATAGGAAAGCTGGGGCTTTTTTTCCGGCGCCAGCATGTTTGTACGCTGTATGGCTAAAGCCTCTCGTCGTAGTTCATTAAAGCTGGTCACTGACCATACGTCCGCTTCAATATTAAAATCTTTGGCCAGCAATTCAGCAGCCGCCAACACTTCACGCAAAATAGCACCACTACCCAGCAGTTGCACTTTTTGCTTGGCTGCTTTCTTACCTGATTGATAGAGGTACATGCCCTTGATAATCCCTTCTTCAACGCCCTTGGGCATTTCAGGCTGGACATAACGCTCATTCATCGCCATGAGATAATAGAAAACATCTTGTTCTTCCTCATACATCACCCGTAAGCCTTCTTGAATAATAACTGCCATTTCATAGGCAAAAGCAGGATCATAGGCACGGCAATTAGGAACAGCGGAAGCAGCCACTAAACTTTGTCCATCTTGGTGTTGTAAGCCTTCACCTTCCAGGGTCGTTCGTCCAGCAGTCGCACCAATCAAAAAGCCCCGGGCACGCATATCACCCGCAGCCCAAATTAAATCACCCACACGCTGAAAACCAAACATGGAGTAATACACAAAGAAAGGAATCATGGGCTTGCGATGCGTGGCATAGGAAGTCGCTGCGGCTATCCAGGATGACAGACAACCTGCTTCAGTAATACCCTCTTCCAACACCTGACCATCAACGGATTCGCGATAAAATAAGAATTGCTCTTTGTCTTCAGGGCTATAAAGTTGGCCTATATGAGAATAAATGCCAATCTGCCTAAATAAGGCTTCTAAACCAAAAGTTCGCACCTCATCAGAGAAAATAGGAACCAGACGCGAAGCCAATTGCTCATCTTTTAAAAGCACATTCAGAATTCGCCCTAAAGCCATGGTGGTTGACATGTCGCGATCACCCGAGCCTTTTAGCACTGCTTCATAGGCTGATAAAGGCGGGACGGTCAGTGGTAATTTCTGTACTTGGCGATCAGGGAGAAATCCACCCAACTTTTTGCGCTGTTCTAATAAATAAGTTATTTCTGGTGACTTAGCCTCAGGTTTATAGAATTCCAAACCCAATAATTGCTTATCGGTCAGTGGCAAATTAAAACGATCACGAAAGGCTTTTAAGCCTTCATCCGATATTTCCAGCTGATTATGCGCCACATTTCTTCCTTCACCATAAGCAGTGCCTAGACCATAGCCTTTGACACCTTGAGCCAGGATGACAGTGGGCTGTCCCTGTGTTTTAACCGCACGGGCATAGGCCGCATAAACTTTGACACGATCATGAGCACCACGATGTAGTTTCTTCAGTTCATCATCGGATAGCGTATCAATCAGAGCTTTTAATTCTTCATTGTCATTCGCCAAGAAACTGCGTAAATAATCGAGGTCACGCACATAGGCATTTTGCATGTCACCATCAACACATTCGCTCAGACGCTTTAACAAAAGACCTTTTTTATCTTTGGCAAGCAAAGTATCCCAATGACTATCCCATAAGACTTTAATCACTTGCCAGCCTGCCGCACGAAATTGACCTTCCAACTCATAAACAATCTTGCTATTGCTACGCACTAAACCATCCAAGCGCTGCAGATTACAATTCACTACAAAAATAAGATTGTCTAATTTTTCTCGCCCCGCCAGCAATAAGCCCGCCATGGATTCGGGCTCATCCATTTCACCATCGCCACAAAAAACCCAGACCTTACGGTCGCTACCATCAGTGAGTTTGCGATTTTCTAGGTATTTCATAAAACGTGCTTGATAGACGCCCTGCAATAACCCCAGGCCAAGCGATACCGTGGCAAATTGCCAGAAATTAGGCATCAACCAAGGATGAGGATAGGAAGAAAGGCCATCGCCTTTCACTTCCTGACGAAAATTCTTTAATTGGCTCTCGGTTAGGCGGCCTTCGAGATAAGCTCGGGCATAATTACCTTCGGAAGAATGGCCTTGAAAATAAACCAAGTCACCCAAGGAATCCGCTGTGGGACCCCGAAAAAAATGCTGCATGCCTACTTCATATAGCGTCGCAACAGAGGCAAAGGATGATAAATGTCCACCCACACCACCGGCATCTCGTTTGGCGCGTAAAACCATAGCAATTGCATTCCAACGGATCAGGGATTCGATACGTTTTTCCATCTCCAAATCACCGGGATATTCTGGCTGCTCGGTGGGAGGAATGGTGTTACAATAGGGTGAGAGAAAAACCCGGTGATCCAGGGGAACATCTCGGGTATAAGCAGCCTTGAGTAAGGCTTCAATAATATATTGTGCTCTCTCTTTTCCCTCGTGTTTAACAAGAGAAGCAAAGGCATCTAACCATTCTTGGGTCTCAATTGGATCAAGATCTTGGCTTAAGGTCATTGGGTCCCTCAGTGGTCACTTTTTCAGGAATATCTCTATTATCATCCCTCGCTTTTTCTAGCAAGGAGTTTATTATAACATAGCATAAATGAAGACACTCAGCCTTCGATATGGCGCTAACACGCCTACTCAGAGCGAATGGAGAGAGTAGGGTTCAAGTGCTTACACATTTCCTCCACTCCCTCCAAAATCCGGGGACCGGGACGCTCAATCAAATCAGGATTAATCGAAATTAGACTCCCGCTCTTTACCGCTACTAAATTCGGCCAAGCTTGCCATTGGCGCTGCCAACCTGGAGGTAAACCAGCGATGATCACTTGGGGATTGGCCTTTAATACGGACTCCAAACTCAGGGTAAAAGCCGTTTGTTTAAAAAGGTCGGAGAAATACTCCTGGGCAAAGAGATTTTGTCCCCCACAGAGTTCTATTGCCTCATTAATCCAACTTCTGCGATTAATGCTCATCAGGGGATGAGCCGCTATTTCATAAAACACCCGAACTCTACTCTGTCCGGAATAAATTTGTCCATATTTTTTACTCAATTGATGATAATTCTGAATAAACTGATTCGCGATTTGATCAGCTTTTTGGGACTGACCTGCTAAACAACCCAGGGCCTTAATGGTATGCGGTATATCTAATAAATGCTGGGGATGGCTAACATAAACAGGAATGGACAGGTGTCTAAAAAAATCTAATTCCTGAACATGACTCTCTCCCCAAGCCACAATTAAATCCGGATGCAAAGCAATAATAAGCTCCTTATCCAAAGCATGATAATCTCCTACTCTGCGAATTTTCTTGGCCTGGGGAGGATAGTCACTACCCGCAATAACACCAACCAAGGATTTTTCAGCCCCCAGACTTAACAGGATCTCGGTAAGGTCTGGGGATAGACTGACAATACGCTGAGCTGGTTGCATCAGTTTCAGAGTATGTCCTGCATCATCTTGGAGAATACAAGCCCAGGCAGAGGGAAAGAGGAAGAAGAGAAAAATAAAATGGATGAGCCAGAAATTTGGGCAAGGTCTGGATTCCACCCTGCTCACCACGCTCGCAGCTGCTGGGATGATGGTGGTACAAAAATCCAACACTAAGGCGAAGCCAAAACCAAGACTGCGGAAAGCACCAACATGATGATCAAAGCACGATCGAATAATTGAACCGCCTGTCTTTCAATGTCACCACTTTCACTCAAGGGTTTATTATGGGGCAAATCCAGAGCGGCGATGCCTGTTTCAGCAGTCAACACTTCATTCTGATCCAAGCCTTGCAAGGCATATTTTTGTAAAGCCTGAAAGACTTTGACAAAATGACCGCCAAGAGCAAAAAAGAACCCCAGCACACGAGCAGGAATCCAATCGAGGATTTCTAAGGCCTTATTACTTAATAAAGCCAGATCAGCAATGGCGCGACTATTGATTAAAGCCGTGAGTCGATAAAGCACTGCCCCCATAGGACCAAAAATTGAAAACCAAAATATGACAGCAAACACACGACGCTCACCCTGAATAAAGATAGCGCGTACCAAAGATTGATGCAGCGCTTGGGAAGTGGGTGCAGCAATTTCAGGAAAAGCAGCTTTCACACGCACATCAACCAGACGGGCATCACCCTGTTGCATTGCTTGCAGGCACTCATAGAGCTGGGCCCATAAATTGTCAGGGCCAAAGCAGTACAGAATAATGATGAAATCAAAAATAACACGCAGAATACCAAACAGACTGCTGGACAAAATACATCCAACAATGCCAATAATGATCACAGGTGGAAGAACCCAGCTCGCTAATCGTAATCCGGGACTAAGATGATCCACATAGGAACCAATCAACTGACAATATCGATCAAACCATTGCCAACGACGTAAATGGCTCCAATCAAAAAATCTCTCCAAGGTCAACGCCAGCAAAATCGCGATAAAAACCATAGGTATGTTCCTCCTTAGAGTACGATACCGAATTTTGTGCCGAGAATAAATATTATTTTCTTAATTGCGAAATGGGGATACTCACAATGCCGTGATCATCGGGCTTAAAGGTTTTCGCACCAGGACACCAGGCATGGCCATAGACTACCTCAAAACTCAGTGGGTATAAGCCTTCCCTATTAGGCTCTAACTGAGGGTGCTCAGTCTTGATCCACATACCACTTTTCTCCAATTCAGCTTGGAGCTGTGCTTGATCACGATAAGTTAGGGTAAAATGCTCCACTTCCAATACTGGATCTACAAAGCCTGCGGTCACAAAAGCATCCCCGATATTATGCATATCGACGAGCTCAGGCAAAAACCCAGTCTGGTTTTTATCCTGACATTCTACAAAACTATCTGGACCTAAACTTGAAAAAATAACCAAACCCTGCGGTCGCAATACCCGACGCCATTCGCGCAACATGACTGGCACATTCTGAACCCAGGGCAAGAGCATATTGGCAAAAATCAAATCGACAGAATTTGAGCGCAGCGGTAAAATACGGCTATCCCCTCCAAGCCAATAAACTCTTTCTTCTTGGGTTTGATTCTTACCGTATTGCAGAAAATCCTGAGCTAGATCAAGACCACAAATTTTTGCCTGAGGATAACGCAAAGCTAAGTCTTGTACTTCCAATCCAATACCGCAACCCAGATCTAAAATATACTGGGGCTGCAATTTTATTAATTCCAGTCGGCCCAGAAGTTCTTGGGCTGCAGCCCGCGCCAAAACCGCCGTTTCGGCATAATCAAGAGGAGTTGTCATGTTAGAAAAATTTACCGCTATCATCAAAAAAGCTCAGCAATTAATACATCCCTGGATCCTCCCCTTCACTTGTATTCTCTGTGGGGGTCGATCCGACCGTGAACAGGATCTTTGTTCTGCCTGTTACTATGATTTGCCTATTATAACCCAAAGCTGTCAGCTTTGTGCAAATATAATTCTCACTCAACACGGTTACAATTACCACTGCGGAAACTGCCTGAAACATCCTCCACCTTTTGCCAGCACCCATGCCCTCTTTACTTACGAGGAACCTATCATCTCTCTACTAGTCAGTCTTAAATTTCATCACCATCTAGCCGTAGCCCGGGTATTGGGTGAATTAATGGCAGAAAAAATTGTCCGTCACTGGTATGCCAGTAAACCCCTACCTGATTTGATCATGCCGGTACCTTTACATCTGGAAAGATTGCGGGAACGCGGCTTTAACCAGGCGCTGGAAATCACCCGCCCAATTACCGCTAAATTGAACCTTCAACTTGATTATCGTTCTGCTCAGAGAATAAAAAATACACCTGCTCAAATGAAACTCAGGGCTGAAACGCGCCAGGCCAATATCAAAAATGCTTTTAGGATATCTGGAGACTTTAGGGGTAAAAGGATAGCGATTATAGATGATGTCATGACCACAGGAGCAACAGCAGCTGAATTTAGCAAGGCCTTATTAGAACATGGCGTGGAGAGCGTTGAAGTGTGGTGTTGCGCCAGGGTTGTACTTTAATTAGAATGCCCAACTACTATGAATTAGGTTATCATCGAGGAAGCTCATGCAAGATTTAAACATTTTTATTCATCAGCACTGGCAATTAAGTTCATTATTTGCCCTGCTCCTAGTATTAACTTTTATCGTTGAATTCATTCGCCTTCGCTGGGGTGCAGCACGATTGAATCCGACACAAATAACAAACCTGATCAATCACCAAAATGCTCTGGTCCTGGATCTACGACCCGCAGCAAGCTTTGCCAGCGGCCACATTATTGGCTCGATGTCCATACCTGCCGAAGAGTTTAAAGACAAAGCCAAAAAAATTGAAAAAATGAAAACCAGACCTATTATTTTGGTTTGTGCAAAAGGTCTTGAATCGCCCAAAATTGCGACCACATTAAAAAATCAGGGCTTTCATGTACATATTCTTGGCGGCGGCATCAATAGTTGGACCAATGCTGATTTACCTTTAGTAAAAGAATAAGGTAAACTCATTACTCAATAATTTAAGGTACTTATTAAAAAGGAAATTAAATCATGACCGCTAAAACTACTGAATCCAAAACAGGCTCAACTGCCCCCCATTTTGAAATTCACCGAGTGTACATCAAGGATTCCTCTTTCGAAGCCCCTAACACCCCCCATACTTTCACAGAAGAATGGAAACCTGAAGTTCAATTAAACTTGGAAACTAAAAGCAATCGTCTGCAAGATGATCAACACGAAGTTGTGCTCTCCATCACAGCCAATGTGACCAGCAATAATAAACCAGCCTTCTTGGTTGAAGTGCATCAAGGTGGCATCTTTCTGATTACAGGCTTACCTCAAGATCAATTGCATCATACCTTAGGCAGTTTCTGTCCTAATATTCTGTTCCCCTATGCGCGTGAAGCCATTTCAGACATGGTGGTGCGCGGTGGCTTCCCACAATTATTGTTAGCGCCTGTTAACTTTGACGCGCTTTACAATCAGCACATGGAAGAAATGAAAAAACAAGGTACGGCCACGACCACAGAAGGTGAAGGAAAAGTACACTAACTAATGAACAATAACCAAAAACCAATAACCATCTTAGGAGCTGGAGCCTGGGGAACAGCTCTGGCCCTATACCTATCACGATTTGGCCAGCCAGTTTATCTCTGGAGCATTGAAACATCGCAAGTCAAAGACATGGCTGCAGAGCGCACCAACAAACAGTATCTCCCGGGTTTCCCCTTTCCCGAATCACTGCATCCCGAACCCGATTTAACAAAAGCAATCGCAGCCGCTGAAGATATTTTGATAGCGGTACCCTCTGTAGGCTACCGTGATACCTTAACGCAAATCAAACCTCTACTTTCCGCTCAACATCGATTCCTGAGTGTTACTAAAGGAATGGACATGGAAAAAGGACAATTGCTTCATGCAACCTTGCGCGAAGTACTTGGTGAAAAATATCCTTATGCAGTACTCTCTGGACCCTCCTTTGCTAAAGAAGTCGCTGCCGGTTTACCCACAGCCGTTGTCATTGCCAGTCAAAATAAGCAACTGGCGCAAGACATGCAGCAACGTTTTAATAGTCCACTATTTCGCATTGATTTAAGCCAAGACATTACTGGGGTTGAAATTGGCGGCATTGTAAAGAATGTTCTAGCCATTGCCGCCGGTATTTCAGATGGCATGAAGCTAGGCGCCAATGCACGCAGTGCTTTAATCACCCGTGGCTTGAATGAAATGATTTTGTTGGGAAATGCCCTGGGCGCTGACACTAAAACCTTTGAAGGCTTAGCCGGCCTGGGTGATCTCATTCTCACCTGTACCGATGATTTATCGCGAAACCGGCGTTTTGGTCTGGCCTTGGGAAGAAATATTTCCAAAGATCAGGCGGAACGTGAAATTGGCCACGTGGTGGAAGGCAAACGCAATGCTGAACTCATCGTACAGCTAGCACATAAGCATGCAGTCAACATGAGAATTTGTGAAGCGGTTCACAATATCCTGCAAAATAAAGTTAATGCCCAGGAAGCGATGAAGGATATTTTTGCCTAGCATTAGGTAATATTAAGAAATTCTAATCATACATCAACTGATCCAATGCCGTGACTTCTCCCTTGGGCGTGGCCTTGGTTAACTCAAACAATACATCAACCAGACATAACATTCGCAATACATTCGGCGTAATATCATCGAATATAGCCTTGACCCCTAAGGTTGAACCTTCAGTCTGCTCAAAAGTTGCGCCAATGCCATAGCCTAAACAAAGTGAACTTAATTGATCTGCTCTTCTCGTAATAGCTGGCAAAAGACCTATAGGAGAAAATACTTCTTCCGCTGTCATGGGCCTGCCATTCAAACTAAAGCGCACCCCCATGCCATGGGCAATTTTTACCATCTGCTGAGTAACATCCATGCTAAAACTTACCTCCGCCACCAAGGTTGAGCAATTTTACGCGGCCCAGCTAGAAAAGCACGAATCCACCGCATAAATACATTTAGAGTAAAACCATAATATTGAATTGCTGTAAAAAATACCATAAATAAGATTGCTACACAGAAAGTCCACAAGCGAATGTGTAATAAAAAAAGCAATAAAGGAAAACATGCTCTAAAATCCACAATCCACAAGGTAACATTTCTTGCTGAATCTCGCCAATGTGCCACTGAATTCTCCTTTCATCTCAATAAGATACCAAGTAACTTCCTCTCATCTCTGCGAAAGCATGGATAATTGAAAACAGTAAAATACTTACCTATATATTATCTAAATTTAAGATATAATGAAGATTAAAGGCATTATTATTTGAGAAGGACATCTCTATGAATCATTTTCGAAAAATGCTCAGTGTTTTTTTAATCCTATCTGCTTGTTTACTTAACGTTTCAGCCCAATCCGCAGGCCTTTCTGCCCCTAGTGCCAGCACAACTGCAACGGATAATAATGGCAAAAGCTCCTTATCAGACGAAGATGTAGCCCGGTTTACTAATACCATTGTCTTGATTAAAGACTTCTATGTTGAAAAAGTGGGCGATGATAAATTGTTGGATAATGCCGTCCGTGGCATGGTCAGTGGCCTTGATCCGCATTCGGAATATCTGGACAAAGAAGCTTATAAGACACTCATGATGAGCACCAGCGGCGAATTTGGTGGATTAGGCATCGAAGTGACTCCACAATATGGCGTGCTCCGTGTTATCAGCCCTATCGATGACACGCCAGCCTCCAGAGCTGGCATTAAAGCTGGTGATTTTGTCGTCGCAATCAGCGGCAAGTTAGTGAGTGAAATGACCATGGATGAGGCCGTGGACAATATGCGTGGGCCCAAGGGTTCAGAATTAACATTAACCGTCATTCGCAAGGGAGAAAAAAGTCCCTTGGTCTTCAAATTAACGCGGGAAATTATTCACATTCAAAGTGTGAAAAGTAAAATGCTGGATGATGGTTTCGGCTATGTCAGAATTAGCCAGTTTCAGGATCCCACTGCCTCTGCCGTCACCAAGGCCATCGAAGACCTCAAAAAACAAGCCGGTGGACATTTAAAAGGCTTAATTCTTGATCTACGTAACAATCCCGGTGGTTTGTTAGACATGGCTGTACAAATCGCCAATACCTTTCTCGATAGTTCCAAGATAACGCAATTTAATAAAACCATTGTTTACACCGAAGGGCGTATCCCTGAAGCACAATACACCGCCAAAGCTACCGGTAAAGACATCTTGGATGGTGCACCCATCGTAACCCTAATCAATGGTGGCTCAGCATCCGCCTCCGAAATCGTAGCAGGCGCCTTGCAGGATTATAAACGCTCGATCATCGTTGGCAGCCCCAGCTTTGGTAAAGGCTCAGTACAAACCGTCATTCCTTTAGACAAAACACATGCCATCAAATTAACCACAGCGCTCTATCACACCCCCTCTGGCCGAGTCATTCAAAACTTAGGGATTATGCCGGACATCTTCCTAGAAGATTTCCAAATCACGCCCCAAAAAGAAGATGACCTTGCTTTAATTGAGCCCTTAAAAGAATATCAACTCAAAAATCATCTACCCGGGACCGCTAAACCCAGCGGCAAGAACGTGACCGAGGATCAATTGCTAAAAACGGCAGATTATTTATTGGCTAAAGAAGATTATCAACTATTCTCAGCTCTTAAGATCTTACAAGCCGTGTATTTGAGAAATTTAGGAATTAATTAAATAACCATGGAGGGAATATCATGCTGAAAAAACCTTTACCAATCACTTTGGCGGCTCTCATCGCTGCCAGCCCTATACTGGGTCTAGCCCAAGCGCCAGATCATTCGCAAACCTTGGAGCAAGCTGTCAAATCAGCTACGTCACCATCACGAGCCCCCTCCAACTATCAAACCCAGCAATTTAAGCTATATAGCCAGGACAATACGGGACCTCAGAGTGGGTCTGGACCGCAAGGTGGCCCGGGATCCCAGGGTGGACCTGGACCTCAGGGTGACATGGGACCCCAGGGTGGACCCGGACCTCAAGGTGGGCCTGGCCCGCAAAGTGGCATGGGACCTCAAGGTGAGCCTGGACCTCAGGATGAGCAAGGATCCGCTAATCAAGACGATAGTAATCAATAGAATCAAATTATCTTAACGGGTAGAGGGTGGATTAGATGCGCTTTTTGCGTCGGAATCCACCTTAGTTTTTTCATCTAAATTTAAAAACAAACCCTGCGAAGAAGCTGAGCGATGACTCATTGCAGCCCCTGCCGCTAAAAATAATGAATTACCCAACATAGACAAACGCCTGGGCTGAGAACTAACACTGGTGGGTGGGAACAATTGCTTAAGCTCTTTAGCCAGTATAACTTTAAAACTAGAGAACTTTCCTTTAATAGGCTTTTCCGTAGAAATGACCTGAGCCAAAATAGCATCGAAACCATTAGGCCCTGCAACCATCCCTCTTCCTAAAAAATCCTCCAAAAGCTTGAGCATTTCATAGGCTGACTTATTTTCTTTTTCCGCTTCTTTTATTTGCTGCCCAATTTTATTGGCCTCATTAAATATAAAAAAAAGGCCATACATAACATTGATAGATTTCCTATAGTTATCTACCGCCCTCTCAACCATTAATTTTATTTTTATTCTATTTTCTATTTGAATCTTTTCTACTCCAAGAAGCTCTGTCTTCACCTGCGAAAGAAGTTCATCTAACGCGCCATACAAACCTTTATTCTTATTATAAGTAACCATCACGAGGCTTAACTGCTGCACCAGTTCAAATATTTTAGCTCGCACAATTTTAGCGCTTACATCAGCCTCTAAAATATTTTTTTCCTTCTGATCAAAAAGCTTAAGTTGAGATATTATTTTTTGTGTTAATGAGTTTATTTCTTGTAAATCCCGGGGGATAATAAAAAATACATCTTTTTCTTCTGGATGACGAACCAAGTAATTCCCCACATATATGTCATGTGAATATTTTTCTTCTAGCTGCGCAAAGAAATCTTTTTGCTCCTCCTCTGTTGAACCAAAGTAAGTATTCTGCAAAGCTTCCTTAATCGTGAATCTTTGCAGTGGATTATCTTTCATTAATCCATCTATTAGCTCACCTAAAACAGCGGGATTATCGCTGCTTTCAGCTAATTTTTTCAAAGTCACTCCTAACGCATAGCAATCTACTGCCTTTAAATCAACATCAGCATAGATCTCTCTCATCAACTCATGGTCAGGCTCAGCTTGATGGCTTCTTATTAATACATTTCTTAAAAATAAAGGGAGCTCTTGATCGGATATTATCCTAGTCACTTTATCCAAAATAATCTTATTTTCCTTTTCTTCACCCAAACTTGAAAAATCAAATTCCGGTGATAATTGCCAGGCACTGTGACTTTCTTCTGCTTTGCCACTATTACCATAGACCCAGTATTTACCATTTTTTATTAACACAATGGGTCGTTGATTTCTTTCCGCCTCTTGTTTATCATCATTGGTTAATTCAGTATCAAACTTTAGATAGCACCCCGTACACTTTCCAAGCTCTTTTTTAAACACATCAAGCTCTGGTGGTAGATAAGCTAAGGTAACCCCCATTGGCCCATCAGGATGCTGCGATTCCTGGAGACTCTGCCAATAATTCTTTAAGCGATTCTTTTTCTTTTCATGTTTTTCGCTAAAAACAGCTAAAATGCTATCTAGATCTCCTAATTGCAAATAGACTGCTTGATTTTCCTGAATAGTCACTAAGAAATTTTCAGGGCGAATATCGGTATGAACTAAATTGCATTTATGTAAGGCAGCAAGGGCTAAAACCAACTGAGCCACCATTTCTTTGATATGCAAACCCTCATTTGCCCGGATATATTGACCCAAATTAAGATCTGCTCGTGGAGTAATTTTCCTACCATCTCCATAATATATCGTTGGGAGAATAAATGGAGAACGAACTTTTCTGATGCGTAATCTTTCTTGGGAACGATTCACATACTCAGAAAAACTTTTAGAAACCAACCTAGAGCGGCATTCTGAAACTGCTACATCAGAAGAATCGCTATCCCCCTTCCTGAGATTATTACTACTTAAGGAGGCAGGAAAAACGGTACAAAAGGAACCAGCACCCAAAGGCGCTGTGATATCACTCGTTTCCATGGTGAGTTGACTAGCAAATCGGTTGACTTGCTTTAATAACTCAGACAAGGTGCCCATAAAAAACTCCTTTTATTCAAAAAGGATACCTTATAATAGTACATTTTATGTACAAAACTCAACTAGAATCATAGAGCAAACAGGAGATGATTCATATCATCTCCTGTCTGATTAGCAACACTTAAGAATTTCCTAATTTCTTAAAAAATGGGCTTTCCGTAGTAACAGTAGTAACACCCGGCTGTGCAGAATGAGCTGCTATCGGCAATGGAAGAACTGCTGATCTGGACGGTGAGGACCACAGCAAAGAAGGGCGCGTGGTTACTTGCGGATGAGGTGCCGATTGATGAACTTGTAAAACCGTCCACGGAGATTGCAAAAAGGAAGGTGTTACTGGCGGTGGATGAGATACTGATTTAAGCGACGGTGAGAGCTCAGCAGATTTAGGGGGTTGAGCAAAAAATGCAGATGATGAAGAAAGCGATGATGCTGATGTTGAAGCGGCAGTCGAGGCAACAGCAATCGCTTGCGCTAAAACATCCAATCGTGGATTTTGCTGGAAAGCTTGAGAAAGTCGCTCACCAGCCATATTCTGATTTGCGCTGACATGAACAGGCTCTTTGCCCATGTTATCATCGTCGTTATCGCTGTGCGATATCTCTTCCTGATTAGAACAATCACTGGCTTCTTCTTCATTTTCATTATCTTCTTCATCACTTTCCTCATCTATTTTTGATGATGAAAGCGACTCTTCACGATAAACAGTGTGTATTGTTTTACGACGCTTAGCTGTTCTGCTTTGGTGTTCAGCATTTTTGCCTTCTTCCACTAAATCAATGAACTCATTCAAATCCTGGATCAGTTTTTCGATTTTCTCTCCTAAAGAAATACTCTCCGCCTGAATCAATTTTCCGATTTCCTTTCTTAAAGAAACACTATTTTCAATATGAACAAGCTCTTCAAGTTTTTCAAGCTTCTCTCTGACAGAGCTACTCGCAGTCTGAATAAGTTCTCTGATTTCCTTTCCTAAAGAGATATAATTCTCAATCTGAATAAGTTCTTTGATTTCCTTTACTAAATAAGCTCCCTCCTTAATAGATTCATAAGGATAATCATCCGGTCGACCAGGAGCTTCCCTAGCAACCTTCTCCATATGCTCAAGGTAATGCCACATTATCTTGTCAATTTCCTCGTACAAAGTTGAATTTTGGCTAACTCTTGCCTTTTCAGAATTCCAATGATTAAGCGCAAGTACCATCTTTAATGTCCAAGTAGCTAAGAAAGTGTCGCCTAATTTTTTTTCCAACTGATTTAAATATTCTGGCAAGAAATCCTCCTGCCACCCCTTAAGATGCTGCGCACTAATTAGGCTATTTTTCTCGGAAAATATTTTGTATTGACGCTTTAATAAAGTTTCATAAAGTGAATACTTCCTCTTTCTATCCGATGCGTCTTTTTCACTATTTAATATAATGAGCACATACCAAGCCACTTCTGACCAAGGCTCAATAAGCTTTTCATAATCTGCAATCTCCGAACATATCTTAGCATCTTGAGCCTGATAAACATTGAGAAAAAGGCGGCAGGTATTATGAGCGATTAATATACATAAATTTTTTGACTCTTTATCAGCCTCTTTTTCATAGCCTATATACTGTTCAACTTGTTTTTTTGATTTCGATAAGAATGCATCTATAGAAGCAACATTATCCTTTGTTTTTGCAAGTGATGTCTTACTAAGCTCAGTCCAACTTTTATGGAGCGGTAATGATATTTCTTGGAATTTTCTTTTCAACCGGTCTTGGTCAGAAGGTTTAACCACTTTAGCTGCCCGAGAAGATGGTGAGCTAGATGAGGAAGATAATAAGTCAGTTTTTTTTGCAGGCTGCTGGGGCTTCTGATGAGATCTGTTTTTCGCATTTCTCTGTCTTTCATCCCAAGAGTCACCCCACTCTTTTTGTATTGATTTGAGCTGATGTATCTTACAGAACTTATTTAACTGATTTCTTGATTCAAAAGAATATAAAAATAACCGCAAAATAGATAAATTTCTTTTAAAATTCTTGAAACTGCTCACAAGAGCCTTTCCAAATGCCTTATTTATTTCTGGATCACTTTCACATTCACTAGCTATAGCCAACATTTTATTTTGCAATCGGGACTTACAAGGGTCGTGCAAATAAAAACTCGCTTGGATTTTAATAAGTTCCGCATCTAACTCAGCCACTTTATTTACAATGTTTTCGATGTTTTTCTCTGAAACAGCTGTATGCAGTTGTTGCGCTATGTTAATGCATTCAGCCAGTAGACCTGACTCCTTACCATTTTCTGCTTGCTTAGCTTCTGCCGTGACATCGCTACCTCCACTAGCAACTAAGCTAGCAGTAGAGACAATTGTCATGGCATCTTCTTGCTCAGCTTCTACCGTGACATCGCTATCTCCATTAGCAACTAAGCTAGCAGTAGAGACAATCGTCATGGCATCTTCTTGCTCAGCTTCTACCGTGATATCGCTATCTCCGCTAGCGACTAAGTTAGCAGTAGAGACAATCTCTATGACATCCGCTTGTTTAGCCTCCTGGGCATCTTTATCTTCCCTAATAACCACACTAGATGCCATCATACCCTGGCTTAGCTGATTATTTGTAGATAGAGCCTGCTGAGGCATTGCCCCAGCACTGACTTCAGCCTCTACTTCAATGCTTTTCGCCTCGGCAAGCTTAGAAGAAGCAGCTTGCACTGTTTCGGGCACCGCAAGCTCTGTTTCAACCTTTTCTTTTTCTTGCTTGAGTTTTGAAATCTCTGCATCAAGCGCTTTTATTTGCGCATCTAAGGAGATCAGTTCATTTGCCCGATCTTCAACACCTTTATCAAGGGCCTGTTCTACCAACTTCCATTTTTCTTCTAAAGCTTTAAGTTCTTCCACAAGCCCATCTTGAATCACGCGCAACGCACTTAAATCTAAGAATGAATCGCTCTCAACTTGCATTTCATCTTCATGCGCAGCCTTCTGCTCCTCTTCAATATCCTTTTTTTGCTGCAATAAAGACTGATGTTCAGCAGCCACTTTTCTTGCATGCTCTTTTAGTTTTTCCAATTCTGCCATTTTCTCCGCAAGCACTCCAGGGATCTTGCTCAGTTTCTCTGTGAGTTCAGCTTTTCGCCTAGCTATTTTTTCTTGTGTATTTCGCAGTTCTGTTCTTTTTCTCTGTATCCTTTGTAGCTCTTGTTTTATTTGCGAATGTGATAGCATAATGGTTACCTTTATTTATTAAAGATTCGTAACAGTATTTTGATTCAATATTTAAAGACCCTCAAGAAGCACTGAACAACGCGCATGATACTTGCCAATTTAGCATAATTCCAGGACGACGCATTGACAATAAATTGATCAAAAAATAATTATATCATGCGACTTAATCGATGCAGCATACCATCAACCAGAGTAAAGGCCGAAGCTTAATAGAACATTTCACATGCAAAAAAAATTATTAGGCCAACATATAATCAAATTTTTTCTTAAGGTTATTTTTTAAGCATGTTTTATTTTAGGTAAGGTCCGAAGGTGAATACCCTAATCATCTTAGTAAAACACCATATTTTTATTTCCTTCTTAAGATTTCATACTGACTGTGGTTATACAGTATAAATTTAATTTCATTAAGGAGATGCTATGAATAACGGAGTCATTGAGATCTTAATCGATTTAGCACAACTCGATATAGATGCTGTTGAAGCTTATCATCAAGCATTAGAGCGAATCGATAATAAACCTATTTTTGATGAAATCAATAAGTTTAAAAACGATCACGTTAGACATATAGAAGAGTTGTCCGCTCTTATTACTAAATTTGGCGGGGCTCCTCCTGAAAAAAGTAAGGATATAAAAGGTTATCTAATCGAAGGTTTTACCGCCTTGCGTAGCATTACCGGCACCGAAGGTGCCCTTAATGCCATGGAAACCAATGAAAAAGTAACCAATGCAAAATACAAGGAAGCGATAGAGAAAAACTTAAATTACCCAGCAGAAATCATGGAAGTTTTACAGAGAAATTATAGTGATGAAAGACATCATTTAAGCTATATTCAAGACCAGCTTGAAAAAATAGAAGCCGAATAAGCATAAAATTATTAGAGATCAAAGCTCGAAAACAAATTTATTAAATAGGAGATAGCATCATGCTTAAAAAGATATGTGCAACAGGAATTCTGCTTATAGCAAGTTCGAATCTTTCTTTTGCTGATTCTAAAAAACAGGGGAACAGGCATATTAGCTATAAAGAAGAAATAAGTACTATAGTAACAACCTCCATTGCTATGCAAAGCAATTTATTTTCACCCAGTTCTTATTTAGGCGCAAGCCTTGGATCACGAATTAATTATGCTAGCCTACCCAGTACTTATGTAGGCTTAGAAGGGAATATCTTTGGCGGTTACGGAGGCTTAGTGAAGGAAAATTTATATCTTAGTGGTGAATTAGACATTGGCAACAATGCTATTTTATCCAATTATCATGACGCCCAAGGAAGTGAAAGATCAACTTGGAGCGCCTCAGTAAGCATTATTCCGGGATTTCTACTCGCTAATAACTCTCTCTTTTATTTAAGAGCAGGAATGAGAACAACGCATTTCTCTACACCTAACAATAACCCAACCACACCCATTATTGGCGCAGGCTTACAAGTGGCTCTTAGCCGTGAATGGAATATTCGTGGAGAGTATATATATGGCTTTTATCGTCATTTATCATCTATTGGAGTCCCACGATCTCAACAAGCTAATTTAGGCGTGTTATATAAGTTCCTTTAAGTTTGATTGTATTAGACATTGGTAATTAGCTCCTGCTTATAAACCTTGAGACGAGGCGCTTGGTACCCGCCCTCCACTCCCTGCTTAGAAAATACAATTTGCCAGAGCTGCAAATTTCTGGCCCGGAAAACACCGGCACAAGATAATAAATAATAATTCCACATTCGATAAAAACGCTCATCATAATTATTTTTTATATGGTGCCAATGATCTTGGAAATTAGCCTGCCAAGCCATGAGCGTTTTATCATAGTCTGCGCCAAAATTATGCCAATCCTCCATGACAAACACACCCTCAGTAGCCTTAGCAATCTGTGCAATGGAGGGAATTAAGCCATTAGGAAAAATATATTTCCTAATCCATGCATCTGTGTTTAGATAGGATTGGTTATTGCCAATGGTATGCAATAGAAAAATGCCCTCATCCTTTAAACAAGCTTGAACTCTCTTCATATAGGTAGAATAATTTAAATGCCCCACATGTTCAAACATACCTAAGGAAACAATACGATCAAAGGGCTCATTGACCTCTCGGTAATCTTGGAAGCGAATCTCAATGGGCAAACCAGCACAGTATTGCCTTGCATATTCCGCCTGTTCTTTGGAAATAGTAATGCCCACCACGCTCACACCGTAATGCTCAGCAGCAAATCTTGCCCAAGCTCCAAAACCACAGCCGATATCCAATACTCGCAGATTAGGTTTTAACATTAATTTTTGACAGACCAAGTCAAGCTTGTCCCTTTGGGCATCTTCGAGATTTTTTGCTTTTCTCCAATAGCCACAGGTATAATTCATTCGGCTATCTAACATCGCTTTAAATAATTCATTACCTAAATCATAATGTTTTCGCCCAACCTCTAAGGCGCGTTTCTTTGTTTGAAAATTAATGAAACGAAACAAGGCTAATTTTAAGAGCATTATTGGGCTGGATTTAACTTTTTTCTCTATTCCAGCCTTACTGAGCCGTTCAAAAAATTGATCGAGTCTCTGACAATCCCACCATGTATCTAGATAAGCCTCGCCCAGACCCAAAGATCTCCCTTTAAAAACCCGCTGATAAAAATTGGGATTATATATCTGAATATCCCAAGGTTTGTCGCCATTAACACCAATGCCCGCGGCATTTAGCAACTGAAGCACATAATCCTTTATACTATCCTTCATCGTTGCCTCTCCCACCTATTCAACGTATATTATTGATAATAATATTTACTGAATATATTGCCGTATTCCCTAAAAGAACTAAGGAAAAAGCATTACTGATGCTCATAACACCATTAAGGCCTCGATTTCAATTGGCACATTCTTAGGCAAGGCTGCCACAGCGATAGTACTGCGCGCAGGATAGGGTTTTTCAAAATATTCCGCCATAATTTCATTGACGATATTAAAAACAGACAGGTCGGTGAGAAAGATCGTCAATTTGGCGATAGAATTTAAACTACCGGAAGCCGCTTCCGCTACCGCACGCATATTCTTAAATACTTGATGCACCTGCGCAGCAAAATCACTTTGCACCACATTCCCCATTTGCGGATCCAGAGGAATTTGCCCTGAGAGAAAGACCAGGTTGCCTACCTGAATAGCCTGCGAATAACAACCAATGGGCTGGGGCGCCTTATTCGTGTGTATGACTTGTTTTTGCATGATGAGAAGCTCCTGTTCTTTTTACCAAAAAATAACCCACCTGCCCCGCCTTTTTACGCTTAATAATTTCCCAACCTGGGGGTAAGGCTTGGTCTTCAAGGTCTTGCCCTGATTCTAGATAAATATAAGCTGGATCTGCTAGCAAGGATTTTTCCTCCAGAGCAAAACAAGCGGGCAATAAAAGATTTTCACGATAAGGAGGATCCAGAAAAACAATATCGAACACTGTAGCTAAGGGGGGCCATTCCCGGGGAATCTTGGCCCGATAAATTTCGGCATTCATTACTTTGAGAACCAATAAATTTTCTTTTAAGCAGCTGATTACTTCTTGAGCCTGGTCAACCATCACCACCTGAGAGGCTCCTCGGGAAAGCGCTTCAAAACCCAAAGCCCCACTGCCCGCAAACAAATCCAAACATTTAGCACCATGAATCACGGGTGCTAACCAATTAAACAGGGTTTCTCGCACACGATCTGGCGTTGGACGTACTTCCGCCTTCTCAGGAATAGTTAATTTTCTACCCCGCCATTGACCACCAATAATCCGAACTTGTCCTCGTGCCATATTGTATTCCTTGTTTCAGCTACTTCAGCAAGCCGCTATACCATCTTGCTCAGCACATGATACATTAATGGCCTCTTCCGCCTCTACTAATATCAAGGCCTGAGACGACTGGTTAAATAGGATACAATTATGTTGAATTTTCTGAAACGACGCAAATCAGCTGATGAGTCCTCTGCAAGCGACTCATCGCCCACATTTTTCACCCGACTCAAAGCAGGTTTAGCTAAAACGCGGGCAAATTTTACCGATAAATTGGCCAATTTGCTTCTAGGAAAGAAAGAGCTAGATGAAGAAGTCTTTGAGACCTTGGAAACCCAGCTATTACAAGCTGATGTGGGCGTTGCAGCAACCCAGCAATTCATGAATGATTTGGCACAAAAGTTAAAACGCAAGGAATTAGATAGTATTGAAACTGCCATCGCAGCCCTACAAGCTGACATGAAAGCCTTGTTATTAAGCAGCCAAAATGAACTGCAGATCTCTAAAGAAAAGACCCCCTTTCTTATTCTCGTGGTTGGAATCAATGGCTCGGGCAAAACCACCACGATCGGCAAATTAGCCCATTTTTATCAGCAACAGGGCAAATCAGTCATGCTAGCAGCAGGCGACACTTTTAGGGCTGCCGCTATTGACCAGCTACAAATTTGGGGTGAACGTAACCACATTCCTGTGATTGCTCAACAACCAGGGGCAGATACGGCTTCGGTTATTTACGATGCCTTTCAAGCCGCCAAAGCCCGCCAGATGGATATTTTGATCGCTGATACTGCCGGCCGCCTACATACCCAAACGGGTCTCATGGCTGAACTGCAAAAGGTTAAACGAGTCTTGGCCAAGCTAGACCCCCATGCTCCTCACGAAACTCTTTTAGTCTTAGATGCCTCAATTGGTCAAAATGCTCTCAACCAGGCTAGTCAATTCCATCAAGCTATCGGCCTGAGTGGCTTGGCCCTAACAAAGCTAGATGGGACAGCCAAAGGAGGTATCCTCTTTGCCATTGCCAAGCAGTTAATGCTCCCTATTCGCTTTATTGGAGTTGGAGAGGGTATTGATGACTTGCGACCCTTTAATGCAGATGAATTTGTTAATGCCTTGTTTTAATGGGAGATTTGAAATTAGCACTCTCAATTAAAGAGTGCTAAACTTGGATCATAAGATAAGGGGAACCATTTGATGAATAAAGAATTATCATTACAAACTCTCCAAACCCAGTTACCCATCAGCAGCATAGAAGCCTATACCTCTTATGTTAATAGTATTCCCATGCTAAGCCAGGATGAGGAATTAGAATTAGCAACCCGCCTACGCCAGACCAATGATCTGGAAGCTGCCAAACGGCTGATTCTGTCCCATCTGCGTTATGTGGTCAAAGTTGCCAAAGGCTATCTGGGCTATGGTCTGCCGCTGGCTGACCTGGTTCAAGAAGGCAATATAGGTCTCATGAAGGCTGTTAAGCGTTTTAATCCGCAAATGGGTACCCGTCTAGTCACTTTTGCTATCCACTGGATTAAAGCTGAGTTGCACGAATTCATTCTCAAAAATTGGCGCATTGTCAAAGTGGCCACAACTAAAGCACAAAGAAAACTCTTCTTCAATCTGCGTGGCCTAAAAAAGCATTTGAATTGGTTATCACAGGAAGAAGTGAATGAAGTCGCTAAGGATCTAAAAGTTAAACCTGAAGCTGTGCGTGAAATGGAAATGCGCCTTTATCATAGCGACACATCCTATGATGGGCATGCCGAAGACGAAGATGATCATCACGCCTATCTCGCCCCGGCAGGTTATTTAAGTGATGATAACAGCAGCCATGCTGCACAACTGGAAGCTGAGGACTGGTCCGCTCAATCGAGTAATACCTTACAACTTGCCCTGGAGCAATTGGACGAACGTAGTCAGGAAATTATGCAGGCTCGTTGGTTAAATGAAAACAAGGCTACCTTGCAAGAATTAGCGAATAAGTATCAAATTTCTGCAGAACGCGTACGTCAGTTAGAACAAATGGCGATGAAGCGGTTAAAGGAGTTGATGGAATAAGTTGAGCGTCCTTGTCCTTAACAAATTCACGGTTGATAATCAAAAACATCAGAAAGAAAATTCTCTCTGGCCAAACCGCGCTTCTGAAAAGCTTCTAAAGCAGGATAAACCATATCCTCTGGTCCACTCATATAGACTTGCCGACCGGCTAAATCAGGATAATCCTGCATAATAATTTCCTGCACCGCGCCATATTTAATATTTCGTGCTTCGGGCACCACTTCCCGAGTCAATACCGCAGTAAAATGAAAATCCCTGAGACTTTCCACCCAATGATGTATCAAATCACGCAGATAAATATCACGCCATCCCGGCACAGACCAATAAAAATGGATAGCCGGCAAAGAGGGCTGTTGGACTAAATCTTCAATGACCGCTTTGATAGGAGAAAAACCGGTGCCACGGGCGATAAAGATAATCGGTTTGTCTTTAGCCAGCTGTTTAGCGGTGCATTGACCATAGGGTCCGCGTAACACTAAGTTCTTTTTCTCCTTGATGCCTTCCATGATGCCCCAAGCTTTCTTATTTTCTTTTAAAAATAGCAGGTGCATTTCAAGCTCACCCGAATTATTCGGTGCATTGGCGAGGGAAAATGGCGAAGTGCTTTTGTCTGTATGAACAATCTTGACATATTGCCCAGCCTGATATTCCAGAGGCTGTGATGATTTACTATAAAGAAAAACCTGCGCCACATGGGGCGTCAGCAGATGATATTCCTTGATTCCATATATTTTGTCAGACAACTTAGGTTGAACCTCTTAATCGATTAGCCTCATTCACCAAGGCGAGACGCACTGCTTCTAATTTCTGCATCTTAGCGGCGCGCAAAACTTCATAGACTTCTGATAATTTCATCAAGCGTTCCGCTTTGATACGTTTATCATTAGGATTTGCCTCGTTCAATTCACGAACCTCTCTCAGAACTTGAGCTATACCATCCCAATTATAAGCCACCTTTAAATCAGCCGGAACTGCGCCCTGTTTACCATTAGTCGCAGGGGCATTGGCCACATCCATCACACTGGCCTTATATCTTTCGGCTGCCTCGAGGAGAATCTCAATTTTATCCTCCAGGGGCATATTCACATCCTTTTTCAAATCTTCTTCATAAGGATAAAAAGTAATCGGCATTTTACTCTCCAATGAACTATTCATATAGTCATTATAGACTATTTTTTATGTAGCTTGTTTAATTTTTTCATACTTGTGGTAATTTTTTGTTTCAATTCCCATAGATCCAAAGCTAGCTGCATATTCATCCAACTCTAGAGACGGTAAAATATTTTCTCGCAAAATAGCTCCAGGAATGGCTACATGATCACAGAGACCGAAACAAGCTCTTTTGCTTATCTAAACAACGGTATAAAAGTGCTTCCCCAATTTCCGCTGCCTGGATGAGATCTTGTCCTTTTAAATCAGCAATGGTCAGGGCTACCTTGAGAATGCGATGATAGATGCGTGCAGAAAAATGAAATTTTTCCATGACACTTTGTAAGATACTTTGTGCTTCAGGATGCAAAATTTTTATGCTTTTTAATTCGGCAACATTGAGATCGGCATTGCACTTACCCTGTCTTTGATATTGCCTTTGTCGCGCCATGATAACTCTTTGTCGAATCACTTCACTTTTTTCTGTCAGCTCTTGATCAGCTCTGGCTAATACCTCCGCCGGCAAAGCAGGTACTTCAACCTGCATATCGATTCTATCTATAAAGGGCCCGGTTAATTTGGCCAGATATTTTTGTATTTGCTCCGCTGTGCAGCGGCAATCATGATAGGGATTACCCACAAAACCACAGGGACAAGGATTCATCGCAGCGATCAACTGAAATTTTGCTGGAAATGAAGTTTGAAAAGCAGCTCGGGAAATAGTAATCAAGCCAGACTCTAAGGGTTCTCGCAGAGATTCCAATACATAGCGGCTAAATTCAGGTAGTTCATCGAGAAATAAAACACCCTGATGTGCCATAGAAATTTCTCCCGGCCGCGGTGGCCTACCGCCACCGACCAAGGCTGCACTCGAAGCCGTGTGATGAGGAGACCGAAAAGGGATTTGCTGCCAATGATTGAGATCAAACCCACTAGCACTCATAGAAGCCACAGCAGCTGCTTCCAAAGCTTGTGTATCGGTTAAAGGCGGAAGGATACTGGGCAGACGATTAGCTAACATGGTTTTACCGGTACCTGGCGGCCCTATAAAAATAAGACTGTGCTTACCCGCGGCAACAATTTCCAAGGCACGTTTGGCCTGCAATTGCCCGCTAACATCGGCCATATCCGCAACTGGCTCCAAATTTACGCTAAGTTTGGGAGCTTGGGTCTTGCCATCACCAAGATCACACTCTCCTTTTAAATAAGCACACACTGCCAACAAGTGCTGAGCAGCAAGCACTGAAGCATTCTTTACCAAAGCTCCTTCTCCAGCATTAGCCTCAGGAATAATTAAACAACGCCCCTCTTTTTGCGCCGCCAAAACGGCTGGCAAAACGCCACTGATCGAGCGCAGCTCACCCGTTAAGGCTAATTCACCCATAAACTCATAGAAACCCAAGCGATTCATGGGGATTTGACGCGAGGCCGCGAGAATACCGAGGGCAATGGGTAAATCAAAGCGACCCCCTTCCTTGGGCAAATCAGCTGGGGCTAAATTAACGGTAATGCGTCGCGAAGGAAATTCAAAATGACTATTCATGAGCGCGCTGCGCACCCGATCTTTGCTTTCCTTAACTGCTGTTTCGGGTAAACCCACAATGCTCAAACCTGGCAGGCCTGGAGAAAGATGTGTTTCCACAATCACCAGTGGTGAAACAATGCCAGAACTAGCTCGGCAATAGACAATAGCTAATGACATAAAGTCTCCTTTTAATATGATTCAGATTGATTTAACATTCAGGGCAGGGTTTATTGACATTTCGCTAAGCCGAAAGCGCCCGTAGCTCAGTTGGATAGAGTATTGGTTTCCGAAGCCAAGGGTCAGAGGTTCGAATCCTCTCGGGCGCGATGCTTGGAAGGGGAGATAGTATTATCACCGAACTGTCATTGCGAGGAGCGCCTTTTGCGACGCGGCAATCCTGTGGATTGCCACGTCGCAAAAAGCGCTCCTCGCAATGACAGCTACGGTGTAACCTAGGTGGTCGTTAAAACTTCTTGAGCAGCTTCTAAATCTTGCGGTGTTCCTATGTTATACCAGAGGCCAGGGTAGCATTCACCGGTTATTTTTTTCTGCGCCAATGCTTCTTTCCAAATATCTGCCAAGCGGCGATAAACCGGCTGACAACCGGTAAATAATTCTGGACGGTAAATGCCTAAGCTGGCAAAGGTATATGTTTTTCCGGGTCCCTTCTCAATTTCCTGATCTTGATTTAAGCAATAATCACCCTGCATCTTAAAGGAAGGATTTTCAACCATGATCAAATGCGCTAAACGCAGCGGTTTCTGTAATAAGGCTTCTAAGGGATAATCAGTAATAATATCGGCACTGAGCACAATAAAAGGCTCAGTTCCCAATAGGGGTAGCGCCTTAACAATACCACCACCTGTTTCTAGACGTTCATTTTCCTCTGAATAAACAAGCTTAGCCCCATAGCGTTTCCCATCGCCTAAGGCCGCAATAATTTGCTCTTTCAAATAGGAAACATTAATTACGATTTCGCGGATACCTGCATTAACAAAGGCACGAATACCATATTCAATGAGATAGGAACCATCCACTTTTAATAAGGGCTTGGGTATTTGCTCGGTTATAACCCCCATGCGTTCACCACGACCAGCCGCTAAAATCATCCCTCTTCTCATTGATCAGACCCCGCTAAAAGCAAGACTTCTTCAGGAACCGGCAAAACTAAACTGCTCATAAACAAATGAAACTCTCGAAGTTCTGGATAAAGTGCGCTAGCTTTAATCACATAATTTAAAGTGCGGGGTAGATATTGTAAATAACGTTGGGTGTGATCACGCAAATACTTACGGGCAAAAATAAAGGCGGCTTTCAAATGTCTTTGCATACCCATCCAGTCAAACCAAGTCTTAAATTGCGCCAAACTGACATCCTGCAACATCCTATCTTGGCACAGTAAATCATAATAATAAGCCACCCAGGCTTGTACTTCGGCATCAGGCCAATCGATATAACAATCGCGCAGCAAGGAAACCAAATCATAGGTTACCGGGCCTCTGCAAGCATCTTGAAAATCAAGCACCCCAACCTCGTTATCAGGCAATAGCATTAAATTCGCTGAGTGATAATCGCGATGAATAAAGACTTGCGTTTGCGCACTCGCACTAGCACATAATTGGTGATAAGTGGATCGCAGCATTTCCAACTCAGTGCTGGTTAAATTCAGCTTTAAATATTTCTCTAAGACCCAGGTGTGAAATTCAGTTAATTCACGCAGCATAAAATGATGATCAAAATGAGGAATATTCCAGGATTGAACGCCATTACAAGCTTGCATCATTGCCAAGCTATCCAGAGCCCGTTTATAAAGAATATCTGCATTTTTAGTATTTAAGGCATGCAAATATAGAGTATCGCCAAAATCAGAGATCAGCATGTAACCTTGACGCTGATTATGCGCCATAATCTCAGGTACTTTAACACCCAGTTTAAAAAGCGCTTGATCAACTGCTAGAAAAGACTCAAAACAATCCCTTTGCTGAGAAGCATCCATCACCATATAAGACGCTTTGTCGCTAGTCAGTCGAAAATAACGTCGAAAACTAGCGTCGCCGGGAATTTCGCGTAAGCCCTCAATAGGGAAAGTACAAGTTTGGTTTAGCCAGGCTGTCAATGCGGGATCAATCGGTGAGGTCACTGAGGGTCTCCGTACGGGGTTAATATTGGGGTGATTTTAACAAGTCTATTAAGGAATTTATACTCCCTCCTCCGACCGCAAAAAACACTCTACGGGAGAGGACATTCAACCCAGTTTTCGTTACACTGGTTGGCTTAGAAAATGGAACCCGAGATGTTAAATAAGCTCAAATATTGCCGGCCAACCCCTATACTGCTTATTTTATCAGGCCTAGCTTGCTTTGGCCTCTATGAAGCGGCTATCGCTCAACACACAACTGCTCCCAAAAAAAACAAGGAGCTAGCGCAGCAATTGGGCTGGGTAGAAAGCCCTCATCTGCGCTGTGGAGGTTATTATCTAGAGTCTGCTTTTCTGTCAGGGGAGGAAACCAAAGAATCTGAAAAACTTATCATCACCGGCGGTGGTGGCAGCATTACCAATGGCATGACTTTATTACAAGGCCAGGTGAAAGCCCGCTACGACTCTAGAGAGGTCATCGCTAATCAAGCTTACTTATATCGCGACCCTAAGACGGGCAAATTAATCCATATCGATCTACGAGGCCAGCTCCATTTACGCGAACCTAATACACTCATTTTAGCGGAAACCGGACAGATTGATTTAAAAACTAAGACTAATTCTCTGTCCGATGTGACCTACCGCACAACTCTTTATGGAAATATCAATAGCAATAAACTTAACCAAGCCGCCCAACAGCAATCTGTGCGCACCGCCATCAATTTATACCAGCCGCGACAAGTTAGCCACCTCAGTGCCTGGGGCCAAGCTAAAAATTATGCTCAAACTCAACCAAAAATTTATCATTTTGATGAGGTCAGCTATAGCACCTGTCCACCGACTCATGGCTTTTGGCAGGTCAAGGCGAGTAAAATCGAGCTCAATAAGGAAACCGGCCGAGGCACCGCAAGAAATGCACGCCTGTTGATTAAGGGAGTCCCTGTTTTTTACTCTCCCTATTTGAATTTTCCCATTGATAATCGACGTAAAACGGGCTTTCTCAATCCCACCTTGGGATCCATCAATCGCTACAATTCTTACTCAGGTTATTATATTGGCTTACCCTTTTATTGGAATCTGGCTCCTAATTACGATACCACCATTACCCCTACTTTTTATTCTAAGCGCGGCTTCTTGCTAACTGATTTATTTCGCTATCTCACCCCAAGCACCTACGGTAAAGTGCAAGTGAGTATCTTGCCGGATGATCTTTACTTCCCCATCTTTAAAGAAAAACAACAACTCCTTTACCAGAACTCGACTGACCCCTTTAAACAAGCGGAATTGTTCACTTTAAACAATACCCATAACACCCGCACCTCTTTAAGTTGGCAAAATCAAACCCGATTTAATGAATATTGGTCAGCTGACATTAATTACAACTATGTCAGTGATGATTATTTCTTAGAAGATTTCGCTAACAATCAGAATGAAAACGCGCAAAATCAATTGCCGCAACAAGGTGAACTCAACTTTACCAGTGATCATTGGAATTTTACGGCTCGCATTCAGACTTATCAAACCCTGCATCCCGTTGACGTTGATCCTGTTTTCTATAATCAGTACCAGCGCTTCCCCCAATTACTGCTCAGCGGTGATTATCCTGATCAATGGAAAGGCCTTGGGTTTTTCATCTCCAATGAAGTAACACATTTTGATATTTTAAGCACGCCTGGTGATTTCACCACTAAAAATCCCATGGGCGATCGTATTCATGTGCAACCTGGCCTAGAATTACCCTTAAGCTGGCCCTATTTCTATTTTACACCCCGCGCTCAGCTTGCCTTGACAGAATACGAAGTTGGCCGGGTGAATAACAATGTGCCCAAACATCAAAACCGCGGCCTACCCATCTTTGATCTAAGCACGGGCCTGTTCTTTGATCGCGACCTTCACTTCTTCAATCATGACTATAAGCAAACCCTGGAACCCCAGTTTTACTATGTCTATATACCGCCTCGCAACCAAAGCCAAATACCAGTTTTTGACACTACGGTGAATACACTGAATTATGATCAACTTTTTGCTTATAACCGTTTCAGCGGCATTGATCGTATCAATGACGCCAATCGAGTCAGCTTGGGTATTACGACCCGTTTTATCGAACAGCAAGCAGGCACAGAGACGCTTAAAGCTGGCATAGGAGAAATCATTTATTTCAAAAATCGTAGTGTCACGCTTTGCCAAAATTTATCCCTACTCTGTAATGATTATCCAGACAATGTAGATAATAAACGCTATCTCTCTCCGATTTCAGGCATGCTGAATTATAATATGGCTACGCATTGGTCAGCTTCTGCGAGCACTATCTGGGACCCCCAAAGCCGGGAGTTGGCCAACCAAATTGTCACGATTCATTATAAAAAAGATCAGGATAGAGTCATTAATTTAGGCTTTAACTATGTGCGTAACAATGATCTACTGGGGGGTATTGTCGCTAACTCCAATGCCAATATCCCAGGCACTGCTAATGAGAATATCCTAAAATTAACTGATTTTTCATTTGGTTGGAAGCTTTTAGAGACCTGGGGCGTGGTGGGTCGCTGGAGTGAAGATTGGAATAGTTTGCATTTCCAGAATCTGTTTTATGGTTTACAATATGACAGTTGTTGTTGGGCTGCTCAATTTGTGGGTGGAAGAGCCTTTACTGGTATCATCAATAATCGGCCCCATTATACAACCCAATATTACTTTCAGCTGACTTTGAAAGGCTTGGGCGCGTTTAATCCCAAAGGTGATCCAACAGCAATATTAAGAAAAAACATTTCTGGTTATGATTCACGGTTTGGACAGGACATATAAAATGAAACTGACAAGATTACCCATTTTAAAAATGATTTGCATGGGCACTTTATTGTTCTCCGCCCTATCACAAAACCTACAAGCTAAACCCCATGCCAAAGTCCATGAACAACCACTGGATAATATTGTCGCTGTGGTAAACGACAATGTGATTACTCAAACTGAATTAAATCAGGCTACTCACATCGCCAGTAGTCAATTAGCTGCGGACAATATGGCAGCACCATCGATCACCACCTTGCGTAAACAGATACTCGAACAGCTCATCAACAAAAAACTCCAATTAGAAGCCGCAGAATTGAGCGGCATTCAAGTCGAAGACGCTGAGATAGACAAAGTTGTTTCTCATATTGCTCAAGACAATCATCTCAGCATGAAAGAATTTTATGAAAGAATTGCTCATGAAGGCCTAAGTTCCACAGCCTATCGTAAGCAAATTCGTGAATCACTCATTTTGCAGCATTTGCAACAGCATGAAGTGGCCTCACATATTACTGTTTCACCTGAGGAAATCAACGACACGCTACGCACCGCTAGCCTTGAAACCGCAGGTGAAAAAGAATACCAGATCCAAGATATCTTGATCCCTGTTTCTGATTCTCCCTCTCCCCAGGAAATCGCTATTGCTAAAAAGTTCGCCGAGGACATTACTGCCAGGCTCAGAAAAGGCGTTGCCCTTAACCGATTAGATCCCGCTGAGGCCAAATCCTTGCAAGACAATGACTTAGGTTGGCGAAAACTCACGGAAGTTCCCACAGCCTTCACAGCACCGGTCACCCATATGAAAGTCAATACTTACTCCAACCCTATTCAAACTTCTAATGGATTTCATATCATTCACTTGGCGGGTTTGAGAAGCTTAAATGCCCATGCTCCTAAACCACAAAAACAGGCAATTGCTCAGGCTATCTTCCAAAGAAAATTTGAAGATGCCATGCAAGGTTGGATCGCTAAAATCCGTAGTCAGGCCTTTATCGAAATTTATGACAAGGCTTTGACGTGAAAGTCCCCCGGGTCCTGATCACCTCAGGCGAACCAGCGGGAATTGGCCCTGAACTTGTTGCTCAAATTGCACAACAAGTTTGGCCAGTAGAGCTCAGTGTTATCGGCGATCAAGAATTGCTGCTATCCCGTGCTAAAAAAATAAATTTACCCCTGCACTTAATTCCGTTTAACGAGCAAGAAGAAGCCTGTCCTCTTCCTGCAGGAAGTTTAAAATTTATTCCTTGCCAGCTCGCGCAAACTTGCGAACCTGGGAAATTAAATCCGCGAAATGCAGCCTATGTATTAGAGACCCTAGAAAAAGCTGGACGCTTGGCCCTGAACAAAACTGTCGATGCCCTGATCACAGCACCGGTACAAAAAAGCATATTAAATGAAGCCGGCATCTCTTTTCAGGGGCACACAGAATTTTTTGCCGCTCAAGCTAGCCTGAAAAAAGCCTTGATGCTATTTGTGGTTAAATCGCCAGCCAATATTCAATGCAAGGCTGATACTCTCAAAGTGGCCTTGGCCACGACTCATCTACCGTTGGCTCAAGTTTCCCAGGCTTTGACAGCTCCCGTCTTGGAAGAAAGCTTGCGTCTGCTACATCAGTCCCTGATTACGCAATTTAACCTTCCTAATCCTGCCATATTTATTTGCGGCTTAAACCCGCACGCCGGCGAAGGAGGACATTTGGGTCGGGAGGAAATTGAGCAGATGACACCGGTCATTGAAAAGCTACAACGTGAAAAAATGAATTTGCAGGGTCCTTTATCCGCCGATACACTCTTCACTGAAAAATATCTGCGGCAAGCCGATGCTATTTTAGCCATGTATCATGATCAAGCCTTACCGGTCGTTAAATGCCTAGGATTTGGGCAAGCAGTCAATGTAACCTTGGGGCTACCTTATGTACGTACTTCTGTGGATCATGGAACAGCCTTGGATGTTGCCGGAACAGCACAGGCTGATGCGGGGAGTTTGCGGGCTGCAGTGAAGTTGGCTATAAAACTGGTTTAAGGATAATCACTAGACAAAGTGTACCACTTGTGTTACACCTTAACAGAGTAATTAATCGTAAAAGAGGCACTACCTCATGCCAACTAAGCATCCTAGAGTAAACATCACCCTGGAAGAACCTACTGCGGCTCTTCTTGCTCATTTAGCACAACAGGAACATATTTCAGTGTCAAGCCTTGCTAAGGAGCTTATCCTAGAAGCTTTAGAACGTCGTGAGGATATGGTACTTTCTGCTATCGCCAAAAAACGGGATATTGCCAAAGCTAAGAAGGTCAAGCATGAAGATGTCTGGAAATAAATCCTACCGGGTTGACTATCTTATCTCAGTCGTTAAAGAAGATATACCAATCCTTCCCAAGTCTATAAAAAATACTATCAAAAGAGTTATTGAAGAGCGGCTAATGGTAGACCCTATTGGTTTCGGCAAACCCTTACGATTTAGCTTAAAAGGCCATCGACGTTTACGCGTAGGCGATTATCGTATTGTCTATCGCATCGATGCAGAAAATAATATTGTCATTGTGATTGCTGTTAAACATCGCAAAGATGTCTATGAAGACATTTAGCCTGTTACTACTAACCTGACTCTCAGCTTTTACGCTCTATAACCGCCATTGTCAACCGGCTAACTGAAACTAGCTTATTTTCTTCATCAACAATCTCAATACCCCACACCTGGGTCGTGCGGCCGAGATGATAAGGTTTTGCCTTGGCATAGACTTTGCCACTGCGCATAGCACGAATATGGTTCACATTGATATCTAAGCCAACACAATAATAGGGATCCTCAACACAGAAATTAGCCGCAGTACTGCCCACTGTTTCAGCCAGGGCACAGGAAGCACCGCCATGCATAATACCTGCTGGTTGTTTCGTTCTTTGATCAATAGGCATACTTGCGATCAAATAATCATCACCTACTTCGGTAAATTCGATGCCTAAATGATCCACCATGGTGTTCTGACAGCGGTCAGCGGCCTTGGTAATATCAATTTGCCGTTTCCAGATTTTCATGTTTATTTTTCCTTAACTTAAAATGACCTTAAATCAATTTACCCCGCATTACAACCACCGTATAATGGGCTTTTTAATAAAGTCCAGCCATGACAAAATTTTTACAATTTTTGGTTTTTTCTTTGCTTAGCTTACCAAGCTTGGGCTTCTCAGCTAATTTGGCTCAAGTCTATAAACAAGCTTTGATCAGTGATCCTATTTATCAACAAATCATTGCGGCCACACTTTCTACTAAAGAAGGGGTGCCTATTAGTTTCTCGACTTTATTACCCAGCTTGAATGCCCAACTATTACCCTCGGTTACCAAGCAAGCGATTAGCGGGGCAGCTTCCACTTTTCAGGCTGGTACTCAAACCAACCGCGGCTACGTTTTTAATTTGAATTTAAATCAGACGGTTTTTGATTTCAGTAAAATGGCTAATCTATTAGGCGCCCGCGCCCTCTCTAAGCAGGCAGATGCCGCCTTAAGCGCCGCCACCCAAGATTTAATGGTGCGAGTCTCTAAAGCCTATTTCACCATTCTGCAAGATGAAGATAATTTAGCCTACAGCAAAGCAAATAAAACCTGGCTAGCTAAATTGCTAGATCAAGTTAAACAGCAATACCGCGTGGGCTTAAAAACCATGACCGATGTCTATGCCACCCAGGCCAATTATGACTCTGCTGTGGCCAATACCATCACGGCGTATAATCAAGTACAAAATGACCGCGAGAACCTGCGTGTTATCACTGGACAATTGTATGAACAGATCAACAAACTGAGTAGCGGCTTTCCTTTTATCTCTCCACAGCCCAACAGTATTGAAGCCTGGGTTAAAAAAGCTGAACTGCAAAACTGGTCTATCAAAGCAGAGCAGTTTGCAGTCACTAATAAACTGCAAAATATCCGCCAGCAATTTGCTGGGCATCTGCCCACCCTCAATGCCAATGCTGGCTATTCCAATAATTATTCTTATACCTCGCAAAGCTTATATTTATTAGGCCGACCCTCGGATCAAAGTGGTCCCACCCGAACCATCACTAAAAACATTGGCCTCACACTTAATTTACCTGTTTTCCAAGGTGGCTATGTATCCGCTGAAACCCAAAAAGCGCGTTATGATTATGAAAATGAAGTTCAAATCCTGGAACAAACTTTCCGACAAACACTGAATATTACACGTCAAAGTTATCTCAATGTCAGTGCCAGCATTAGCAAAATTGCCGCTGACAAGCAGGCTATTAAATCAGCGGAAAGTGCACTAGAAGGCATGCATGAGGGTTATCGGGTAGGAACCAAAACCATTGTTGATGTTTTGCAACAACAGCAAAATCTTTTTAATGCTCAAAAGAATTACGCTCAGGATCGATATGATTATGTAATCAATCTCTTAGTATTAAAACAATCTGCAGGAACCCTAAGCGGCACAGATTTGGAAGCAATTAACGAGTGGTTAAAAGAAGAGTAGAGTGGATATCTACCACGGTCCCTGCACAAATTCGGATAAACTATGTTATCAAAGCTCACTATCAAACTGCCTCACCAAGCGGGCAGTAAAATCACCTGGTCACCACTACCCGGCGCTAGCCTCAGCTTAGTATTAAGCTCGGTACTTTCTCAGTATGCACATCCCGTCCTGATCATTGCTCAAGATAGCTTGAACGCCGCCCGCATCGATCAAGAATTAGGATTCTTTCAACAAAATGCAGCGCCGATTTTACATTTCCCCGACCGCGAAACCTTGCCCTATGATCGGTTTTCACCCCATCAAGATTTGATCTCTGAACGTCTGGCCACACTCTATAAAATGCCTCAGCTGAGTCAAGGTGCCGTCATCACTACGATAGCCACTTTGATGCACAGACTTCCCCCTCACGCTTTTCTCGACGCCCATACTTTTTTACTATCCAAGGGCGAAACTCTAGATCTCAAGCTGATGCGTGATCGCTTGGTCAAAGCAGGCTATTATAGTGTTAATCAAGTGCATGAACATGGTGAATTTGCTATACGCGGATCGATCATTGATATATTCCCGATGGGATCCAAACTCCCTTATCGCATTGATCTTTTTGATCAGGAAGTCGATTCTATCCGTAGTTTCTACCCTGATACCCAACGTTCCTTAGAAACTGTAGAGAAAATTCAATTATTACCAGCCAAGGAATTCCCTCTAGATGAAGAGGCCATTGAGCATTTCCGCCATGCCTTTCGTAGCGAATTCACCGGCAATCCCTTACAATCATCTATCTACCAAGATATTAGCGAAGGAATCAGTCCACCTGGCATTGAGTATTATCTACCCCTATTCTTTGATCAAATGGCCACCTTGTTTGATTATCTTGCTCCGGACACCTTAATCATTTGCATCGGTGATATCACTGAATCGGCTCAGCATTTTTGGCAAGAAATCCAGCATCGTCATGAGGAAAGACGCCATGATCGTACTCATCCCCTACTGTCACCTGAAAAGATTTTTATTCCGCATGAAAATATCTTGCAACAATTGCAAAACTATCGACAAGTGAATATTTTGGTTTCCGGACAAACAGCTGAGAGTGTGCGCTTTAATATTGAATCCACCCAGCCTCTGCTCATGGATCATCAGGCTCCTAAGGCAGAAGCCACCTTGCAAAATTTTCTCCATCAATACCCCGGCCGGGTATTATTTAGCGCTGAAAGTGCGGGTCGTCGTGAAATTCTGCTACAAGCCTTGCAGCAAATTTCCCTGCATCCCCCTTTCTATCCCTCTTGGCAAGACTTCATGCAAGCGGATACACCACTGGGCATTACGGTGGCTCCGCTGGAGGAAGGATTCCAACTGCAGGATCCCCCCATTACCGTCATCACTGAAACAGAATTATTTGGTAAACGAGTTAAGCAACCTCGCGCGACCAAGAGCGCCACCCAAGATGCGGAAGCCATTGTCCGCAATCTCACCGAACTCCAATTAAATGATCCCGTAGTCCATCTGGACTATGGCGTAGGACGCTATCAGGGCTTACATACTCTCAAAGTCGGTGATCAATTGGGTGAATTTCTCTGTCTGGAATACGCTAGAGGAGATAAACTCTATGTTCCCATTTCCGCTCTGAATCTCATCTCTCGTTATACTGGCGTCGACCCTGAACACGCTCCTCTGCACAGCTTAGGTACTGACTATTGGAACAAAGCCAAGCGCAAAGCTGAAGAAAAAGCCCGGGATGTGGCCGCAGAATTACTTAATATTTATGCTCAACGTGCCGCACATCAAGGCTTTGCTTTCCAAAAACCCGATGAACAATATGCCAAATTTGCTGCCGCCTTTCCTTTTGAGGAAACACCCGATCAAGCCCGCGCCATTGAAGAGGTGCTTGTCGATATGACTCAGCCCAAACCCATGGACCGTTTAGTTTGTGGTGATGTCGGCTTTGGTAAAACCGAAGTAGCCATGCGCGCTGCCTTTTTAGCGGTGCAAAATGGCAAACAGGTCGCTGTATTGGTGCCTACCACACTCTTAGCTCAACAGCATTTTCAAACCTTTCAAGATCGTTTTGCCGACTGGCCCATTCAAGTGGGTGTTTTGTCCCGTTTTCGCACTAGCCAAGAGCAAAAAAATGCCCTAGAAAAACTGCGCGAAGGGAAAGTCGATATTATGATCGGCACCCATAAATTGCTACAAAAAGAAGTGCGATTTAAAGATTTAGGACTCGTTATTATTGATGAAGAACATTTATTTGGCGTTCATCAAAAAGAAAACCTTAAGGCTTTGCGGACCAGTGTGGATATTTTAACGCTAACGGCTACACCTATTCCCCGCACCTTGAACCTGGCGCTTTCAGAACTCCGTGACCTCTCTATTATCGCTACACCGCCGGCTAAGCGCTTATCGGTTAAAACATTTGTCCATGAAACCGAAAATCATTTGATCCAGGAAGCGGTACAGCGCGAAATCTTACGCGGCGGACAAGTATTCTTTGTCCACAATGATGTCGCTTCCATTGAACGCAAGGCTCAGGAATTGGGTAAATTAATTCCTGAAGCCCGTATCGCTGTTACCCATGGCCAAATGCGCGAACGCGCCCTGGAGCAGGTGATGTCTGAATTTTATCATCGTCGCCATAATGTGCTGGTATGCACCACCATTATTGAAAGCGGCATCGATATTCCTACCGCCAACACGATAATCATTAATCGTGCCGATCGCTTTGGCTTGGCACAGTTACACCAATTGCGGGGCCGGGTAGGACGCTCGCATCATCAAGCCTATGCTTACCTACTGATTTCTTCGCGCAAATTAATTACGGCCGATGCCATTAAGCGTCTGGATGCTATCGCCTCTCTAGGTGAATTAGGGGTAGGCTTTACCTTGGCCACGCATGATTTAGAAATTCGCGGCGCAGGTGAGCTGCTCGGTGATGAGCAAAGTGGAAATATGCAAGAAATTGGCTTTAATCTCTATACCGATTTTCTCGCCCGCGCTGTCCATGCCTTAAAATCAGGCCAGGAAGTGGATTTACAAAAGGAACCTGAAGATAACAGTGAAATTGATTTGCAAATGACGGCCTTGATCCCGGATTCTTATTTAGCCGATGTCACTCTGCGTTTACAGTTCTACAAACGAATTGCTTCAGCCACCAATTCTAGAGCCCTTGATGAAATTCAGGTTGAAATGATTGATCGTTTTGGTTTATTACCGCAAGCCCTCAAAAATTTATTTGCTATCAGTGAACTTAAATTAAAATTGCTCAGCCTAGGCATCAAAAAACTCGAGGCCAATGATAAGGGCGGCAAGATGGAATTTATTGAGAAGCCGCACATTGATCCTAAGCGCTTAATTCAACTCATTCAAACCCAACCCCAGCGTTTTCGTTTCGATGGAGCAACTAAATTAAAATTTACTTTACCGAAGCATGAATATGCGGAAAGGATTAGCTTGGTGGAGGGAGTTATTATTGAGTTAATGTAGGGTGGATTATGACGCAAAAAGCGCGCCTAATCCACCCTACTTTTTAATATTCATCTAGGCTTTACTAAGTTCACGATAATAGGGACCATAAACGGTCATTGCGAGGAGCGGTCCTGAGCTTGTCGAAGGATTGCGACGAAGCAATCCGGTTTTTAAGTATACTGCTTCGCCTGCAATCCTTCGACAAGCTCAGGACCACAGGCTCGTAATGACGGAACCGATTTACGCAACCTGATAATATACGCTAGTCCCTTGTTTTTTCGATGAAAAATTAGTTAAGTAGCTCAATGTTAAAAAGGGTATAATATTGCCTATTATTTTACCCTGGAGATATTTCCTATGCATGGCCGCACTGACTTAACGGGTGAAGCAAAACAACAACCCTCCGTGCCAGGGGGAACACAACAAATAGTTTCCTTTGACTCAATCAAGCAGCTCTTAATTATAGATAATCCTAATTTAGGCACAGCTGATTCTTGGTATAGACTAGGAGAGGATTATTATTCTGGTAAGAATGGAAAAAATCAAGATAGAACAAAAGCCGGAGCTTGTTATAAGCGAGCACTTGATTTTGACAGCAATCATGTACACTCAAACTATGTTTTGGGTTGGTTATATCATCATGGTGAGGGAGTAAGCCAAAATCTAAACGCAGCAATAAAACACTATGTGAAAAGTGCACAAGCTGATCATTTTGACTCAATCAAGCAGCTTTTAATTATAGGGAATCCGAATTTAGGTACGGCTGACCTTTGGTGTACACTAGGAGACAATTATTATTCTGGTA
>Ga0105240_10000253_pt1 | contig 106101 bp, 90 predicted proteins | sample KBSC54metaG_FD_80426 | JGI IMG/M metagenome (GOLD analysis project Ga0105240, IMG submission 80426) | Corn rhizosphere microbial communities from Kellogg Biological Station, Michigan, USA - KBS C5-4 metaG | ecosystem: Host-associated > Plants > Roots > Rhizosphere > Soil | place: Michigan, USA...
CAGAACCACGGCCCGGTCCGATAAATTCCCCCATATCCCTTCCCGCCTTGATAAAATCGCTCACGATCAGGAAGTAGCCGGCAAATCCCATCGTCTTGATGGTAAAGAGCTCGAAGTCCAGCCGCTCCTGGATCTCCGGTGTAAGGTCGCTATACCGGAGTTTGGCTCCCTCCTGCGTAAGGTATTTCAGGTATTCCCACTGGTCCAGGTTGCTGTCGTTATGGATCTGGAACTCCTTGGGAATAGGAAAATTAGGCAGCAGGATATCTTTTTTCAAATTCAGGACCTCCACCTTGTCCGCCACCAGGTTCGTATTGTCGATGGCCTGGGGAATATCCGAGAAGAGCTTCGACATCTCTTCCGTCGTCTTGAAATAGAACTGGTCGTTGGGAAACTTGAAACGCCTGTTCTTGATATTGGCATCGTCATTGACGAAGTCGTCGAAGCCGGGCGTGCTTTGTTTTTCTCCGGTGTTGATACAGAGCAGGATATCTTTTTTAAGATTGAGGACTTCCACCTTGTCGATGACCAGGTTGGTATTATCGATGGCTTGCGGTATGTCGGCGAAGAGGGTTTTCATCTCTTCCGTCGTCTTGAAGTAGAACTGGTCGTTAGGGAACTTGAAACGCCTGTTCTTGACCATGGTATCGTCATTGACAAAGTCGTCAAAACCGGGTGTGCTTTGCTTTTCACCGGTGTTGATGCACAACAGGATATCGTGTGCATTGTAGTCGTCCCTGTCCGTATAATGACTGTCGTTGGTAGCGATGACGGGAACGTTGTATTTAGTCGCGAATTTCAGGAGCGTCTGGTTAATGATCTCCTGTTCTTTGATGTTATGCCGCTGCAGCTCGATGATATAGTCGTCTCCGAAGATGTCCAGCCACCATTTGAATTCCTTTTCGGCTTTTTCCTCGCCGTCGTGCAGGATGGTCTGGGGGACGTAGGCGCCGATGCAGCAGGTGGTGGCGATGAGTCCTTCGTGGTATTTTTGGATCAGCTCCTTGTCGATGCGGGGGTATTTGCTGTAGAGTCCTTCCGTATACCCCAGCGAGGTCAGTTTGATCAGGTTCTGATAACCAACCTTATTTTTGGCCAGAAGCACCTGGTGATAGCGTTCGTCCTTCTGCTCCTTGGTAAAGGTCTTGCGGTGGCGGTCTTCCACCACATAGAATTCACAGCCTACGATGGGCTTTACCTTTAAGGTGCCGTCTTCGTTCTTGTGTTTGTAGGCTTCCGTGACGAATTCAAAAGCGCCGAACATATTGCCGTGGTCGGTGATGGCGAGGGCGGGCATACCGTCTTTAATGGCCTTTTTATAAAGGCTTTGGATAGAGGCGGCGCCGTCCAGCAGAGAGAACTGGGTATGTGTATGTAAATGAGAGAATTTGCTCATGGAAATACTTGAAAAATAAACATGCAATTAACTAACAAAGTTCGTTTGCGGGAAGAACATTCTTTCCACAGATGGGACGAACGGAGTGTGGACTTTTTTGGCAACGTTTTTGTCGTTATCTTTACCCGTGCCAATATCCTCAAAAGTGGAAAATATGTTGAAAAATCTAGTATTCATCATGATCCTTGCCTGTCTGGCCACCAGCTGTAGCAGCTTGAAACACACTGCTTCACGCAACTCCGCATCTACAGGCGGGACCACTGCCACCCAATCTACTCCTGATGGAAGTATTCAATTTATCAGCAATATCTCCATCAAACCGGATGCCCAGCAGGATAAGACCGGCAGCTCTATTTCCACCTCTACGATTTCCGACGGCAGGGGCAGCACGCATTATGCGTCCTCCGACGTTGCCATCGAGAATTACCCGGCATTGCAATTCAAATACGCTATCCTGGAAAATGCGTCCGTGGAAGACTTGAACAATCCTAAGTTATTGTCTTTCATGGATTACTGGTATGGGACGCCTTACCATTACGGGGGAACCACCAAGGATGGAATAGATTGTTCCGCCTTTGCTTTTTTGCTCATGTCTTCGGTCTATGGCATTGCAGCCCTGCCCCGTACTTCCAAAGAGCAGTATGAGGCTTCCCGGCATATCCGGCGGGATGAGCTAAAAGAAGGGGATCTCGTCTTTTTCCATACGTTGGGCAAACGCAGGGCTGTCACTCATGTAGGCGTCTATCTCCGGAACAATAAATTTATCCATGCCAGCATCTCCGGCGTGATGATCAGCGATATGAGCGATGGTTATTACGACAAACGTTTCATAGGCGCCGGCCGAATCCTGGATCAGCAGGACGCTAGTTCAGCTGCCGGGCAGTAATATAAAAATTACGATCGACGGAAAAGGTTTGTTCCCCTTCAAAGTTCAATGTTTTCCATTCCGGGGTCGGCTCGATCCATTCTGCCGGATGTCCCGCCACCACCACTTTTACAGGCATGTTAAAGCCCCCCGTGCAATTTGTCCAGCGATAGGACAACATACTGCTGCTGTTGAACTTGTATTCCAGCGTGGGGATCTTTGTCGTGCGCAGGTACTGGTCGAAAACCTTAGACAGGTCTCTTTTGGCGTACTGGCTGATAAAGGTCTCTATCTGCTGGGTGGTGACCGTTTTATGATAAAAGGTCGTCGTCAGTCCGTGCAGGAGTCCCCGGAAACTGGAATCTCCCAGGATCTGGCGGATCATGTGCAGCATATTGCCTCCTTTATAATACATGTCCCCCGAACCCTCGTTATTGACCCCGTATGTGCCGATGATGGGTTTGTCGTTACGGATATTCTTACGGGTGCCGATGCAATAGTCGTTGCCTGCCTCTACGCCGTCCTGGCAGGTGGTATAAAGGGTCTCGGTGTAATTGGTAAATCCTTCGTGGACCCACATGTCGGCCAGGTCGTTGGTGGTAATGCTGTTGCCGAACCATTCGTGCCCGCTCTCATGCACGATGATAAAATCCCATTTCATGCCCCAGCCTGTGCCGGAAAGGTCCCTTCCCAGGTAGCCGTTGGCGTAATGATTGCCATAGGCCACGGCGCTTTGGTGTTCCATGCCTAAATGCGGCGCTTCCACCAGCTTGTATCCATCCTCGTAAAAGGGGTAGGGGCCCATCCAGTATTCGAAGCAGCGCAGCATGCTGTCCGCCTGTTTGAATTGTTCACGGGCGGTGTCCAGGTGGTAATCCAGCACCCAATAATTGCAGTCCAGGTGTCCTTTTTCTCCCTGGAAGTCCTCGTGAAAGTTGACATATTTGCCGATGTAGGGGATGATGTCGTAGTTGTTAATGGGATTGACTACGTTCCAGCTCCAGGTGGTGGTGCCGTCGCAATTGTCCTTTTTCTCTTTTAGTCTTCCATTGCCCACTGCTACAAGCGTATCCGGCACCGTAATATGCAGGGAAGCGCCGCTGTCCGGCTCGTCGCTCTGGTGATCTTTACAGGGGTACCAGACGCTGGCGCCCAGTCCCTGGCAGGCCACGCTCATCCAGGGGCGTCCTTGTTTGTCCTTTGTCCAGATCCATCCCCCATCCCAGGGTGGGCGGACGGCTGCGCGGGGTTTGCCTTCGAATTGCACCGACAGGGTCTCGATGGCGCCTTTCTTTATCTCTTTTGGAAAGCTGACGTGAAAGATATTGCCTTCCCTTTTATATTTTAATGTTTTTTTGTTCCAGGTGATGGAGACGATGTTCATGGGCTCCTGTAGATCCAGCTGCAGGCGCCGGCCGGCTTTTATCGTTTGCAGCCGGATGCCGGTGACACCTTTGATGAATTGCTTTTCATAATCCGGTGTAACATGGATATCGTAGTAGATCACATTCCACCAGGCGCGTTCGGGCGTGATGCTGCCCCGCAGGGTATCAGCATGTGTGAATTTTTCTTTTTCACCCTGGGGCAGCTGAGCGAAGGTAAAGGGCAGGTTAAGGAAGTAACATCCGAGGGCAAGCAGGATTACACGTCTCATTGCTTATATTTGATTTTTTGGGGTCGAAAAAAATGAAGATAAACAAAGATTTGTTAATAGTTTGCGTCTTATGGCTGGCCGGTTGTTCATCCCCGCATACGGAACGAAAAACGGTCTTTCGGTACAATGAAAAGGACGGCATCGCCTCTCTCGACCCGGCGTTTGCCAAGAACCGGAGTATCATGTGGCCTGTGCATCAACTGTACAATACCCTGGTAGAGACGGATAACGAGCTGCACATCGTGCCTGCCCTGGCCCGCAGCTGGATGGTATCTCCCGACGGGCGGACCTGGACGTTTCATCTCCGGACGGATGTTTTTTTTCATGATAATGAAGCTTTCCCCGGTGGTAAGGGCCGGCATATGGTTGCGGGGGATGTGGCCTATAGCTTTGGACGGATCATCGACAAACGGACAGCCAGCAGCGGGGCCTGGATCTTTAACAACCGCGTCGACACTACATCGCCTTTTGCTGTCATCGACGACAGCACTTTTCAATTGAAGCTGCTCAGTCCCTTTCATCCCATATTAGGTATCCTCAGCATGGAATACTGTTCCATCGTCCCCAAAGAGGTGGTGCAATTGTATGGAAAGGATTTTCGCAGCCACCCCTGCGGAACGGGCCCCTTTCGGTTTAAATCATGGGAGGAGGGTCAGACGCTTATCCTGTTGAAAAATGAGCATTATTTTGAAAAGGACAGCACCGGCCGCCGGCTGCCATACCTGGATGCGATAAAGGTCAGCTTTTACGACGAGAAGGCCACCGAGTTCCTCCTGTTCCGGCAAGGACAGCTGGACTTTGTGAACGAGATCGACCCTTCCTTCAAGGATGAGGTATTGACCAAGCGAGGACAATTAAAATCACAGTGGAAGGGTAAGATCATTCTCTCTACATGTCCCCAACTCAATACAGAATACCTGGGAATATTGATGGACACAGCCAACCCGCTGGTGCAACATTCTCCGTTGAGTATGCGGGCCGTCCGGCAGGCCATCAATTATGGCTTCGATCGCAGGAAGATGATGCTGTATTTACGCAATTCGCTGAGTACGCCGGCAGAGAGCGGATTTGTACCCGCCGGCATGCCCGGGTTTGATTCCACAAAGGTGAAGGGGTATCATTATGATCCTGCTTTGGCGCGCCGGCTGCTGGCTGAGGCGGGTTATCCCGAAGGGAAGGGACTACCTTCCTTTCATCTGCTCACGGTATCGGAGTATGCGGACTTTGCCAGCTTTATCGTCCGGCAGCTGGAGGATATAGGTCTCAAGGTCCAGGTAGAGGTGGTGCAGAAAAGTCTTTTGCTGGAACAGACAGCCCGTAGCCAGGCGCTGTTCTTCCGGGGCAGCTGGTTTGCCGACTATCCGGATGCAGAGAATTATTTGAGTTTCTTTTATTCCAGGAATCCTGCGCCGCCTAACTATACCCGTTTTCATGACGCTGCTTTCGACAGGCTCTATGAGCAGGCGCTGCTGGAAAATAACGATTCGGCGAGGTATGTGCTTTATCGCAGGATGGACCAGCTGGTGATGGATGCAGCGCCGGTGGTGCCGATATGGTATGACCAGGTGATCCGGCTGGTAGACCCGCGTGTACAGGGATTACATCCTAATGCTCTTAACTTATTGGAGTTGCGGAGAGTCGATATTACCAAATAGTCATATTGGTTGGATGGGGTTCTTTATGTATTATGTGTATCATTACGTTAACCCTTAAATATTCGTCCAGCTATGAAAATCCTCGGCATCGAAGGCCTCACCGATCAGCAGATCAATGAAGATCTGAGCAATGGAGGCAAATTTGTAATCTATCGTTATACTATCTCCATCGTCGTTCTTACTTTCAGGCGTTCATCGGACGTGTATTTTATCCGTCCCGGGGAAAATGCTGTGGTAAAAGGGTTGAGCTGGACCCTGCTCACTTTGTTATTGGGGTGGTGGGGGATACCCTGGGGACCGATCTATACCATTGGCAGTCTGGGTACCAATTTTTCGGGCGGGAAAGATGTGACCAAAGAGATCACCGGCGCGAGGGATGTACGGGCGCTGGTCAGCTAACTAATAAAAAAAACAGCCTTAGTGGCTGTTTTTTTTAAGTTTATCCTTGAACACTTTTTCAAACTTCTCCACCTTCGGTCTGATCACCAGGTAGCAATAGGGCTGTGACCCGTGCGTGGCATAATAATTCTGGTGATAGTCCTCCGCGGGGTAGAATTTTGTAAAGGCCGTTATCTCGGTGACGATGGGTTTGTCGTAAGCGCCGCTCTTATTCAGCTCGGCTTTGTAGTGTTCTGCCTTTTGCCTTTGTTCTTCATTGTGGTAGAAGATTGCGCTGCGGTATTGTGTACCTACGTCATTTCCCTGTTTGTTGAGACTCGTGGGGTCGTGCGCTTCCCAGAATACTTCCAGCAGCTCGTCATAGGTGATGACGGTGGGATCGTAAATGATCTGCAGCGATTCCGCGTGACCTGTTGTGCCTGTGCAAACCTCTTCATAAGAGGGGTTGGCTACATGCCCGCCAGTGTAACCCGAAGTGGCCTTTAACACGCCTTTTAATTCCTGGAAAACGGCTTCCGTACACCAGAAGCATCCTGTTCCGAATGTAGCTGTATCTGTCTTTTTTCCTGCCGGTATATTGCCTTCAATCATATTACCTGGTTGTTGTTTAGTGTTAGGTGTTGGCTCGCATGAAGCCGAAAATAGCGCTAATGTCGTTACTATGGAAAAGAGTGTCATGGCTCGATGCATTGGTTATATAAAGTTATGTACGCTATATGACAGTCGGCAGGTTTAAAAAGTTTGTTAACGTTGATTCGGACGCAATAAAAGCAGCCATTTTTCGTAAATAGTAAGTTAAACTTACCAATTAATTTAATAAAGTAAACTTATTAGTTTACCTTTGCATCCATGAATGCCACTGTAAAAGATATCGAGCTGGCCGCCAACCTCCGGACGGTGATCCATCGTCTGGTAAAGGTGCTCCGCAAGCATACCCGTAATGACGAAATGCTGTCCCTTACGGAACGATCGACACTGGGCTTGCTGTATCAGCATGATCAGCTATTGCCTACTGAGCTGGCGCAGATGGAGAAAGTGACGGCCCAGTCCATGTCGCAGGTGATCGCGAATCTTTCGAAAATTGCCTATGTCGATAAAACGCCTGCGATCGATGACAAACGGAAGGTGTATCTCTCGCTGACGGCTGCCGGCAGGGAATATATCGAGCGTCACCGCCAGGAAAAGCAGGAATGGTTGGCCCGCACCATGCATGAACAATTGTCTGCCCGTGAAAAGGAAGTGCTTTCCGAAGCAATGACCATACTGACCAAGCTGATAGATGAGTGATCGACTGGATGAATGAATTATTATGAAGCTATCTACGTTTAATGCATTACATAGCCGTAACTACCGGCTGTATTTTTACGGACAATTCATATCCCTCATCGGTACCTGGATGCAGCGTACGGCTGTAAGCTGGATTATCTATACGCTGACGCACAGCACCTTTATGCTGGGGCTTACGTTTTTTGCGGGTCAATTCCCTTCTTTTTTGCTGGGTTTGTTTGGGGGGGTAGTATCTGACAGGTATAACCGGTTTAGCGTGCTGCTGATCACGCAGTTTGCATCCTTGCTGCAGGCTTCGACCCTTGCCGTCCTTGTTTTAACAGGTCATTATAAGGTATGGGAGCTGCTGGCGTTGAGTGTTTTTCTGGGTTGTATCAATGCTTTCGATGTTCCTGCCCGGCAGGCCCTGGTGTACGAGACTGTGGATGACAAGACGGATGTTCCGAACGCCCTGGCGCTGAACTCTTCCATGGTCAACCTGGCCAGGCTGATCGGTCCTGCCATGGCGGGGGTGGTATTGGAAAAGCTGGGAGCCGGGGTCTGTTTCCTGCTGAATGCCGCCAGCTTTATGGCTGTCATCGCTTCTTTGCTGCGCATGCGGCTGCCTGTCTATAAGCCTCAGCCACGTGATAAAAAGGTATTCGCCGAGATGAAAGAAGGGTTTACTTACCTGAAGCAAACCCCATCCATCGCCAAAGTGATCCTTATGCTGGCCGCCATGAGCCTACTGGTGATACCCTATGCCACCATGATGCCTGTGTATGCGAAGGTTATCTTTAAAGGCGATGCTACCACCTTTGGTTATATCGATAGTTTTATCGGTCTGGGAGCGCTCACCGGCGCTCTTTACCTGGCCAGTCTGCCGGCGTCCATCGACAGGAAGAAGATCCTCTGGACGAATACGATCCTGTTTGGGATCGGGCTGATACTTTTCTCCTATACCACCTGGTTCCCGCTGGCCATGATCTTTGCCATGGTATCGGGTTTCGGCATGATGGCGCAGACAACCATTTCCAATACCATCATACAGACGACGGTGACCCCTTCCATGCGGGGGAGGGTCATCAGCTTTTTTGCGATGGCTTATTTCGGTCTGCAACCCATCGGCAGCCTGCTGATAGGTACGATATCGCAATATATCGGCGCTCCTGCCACGCTGCTGCTGGAAGGGGTCGCAGCCCTTGTCATCGTCGGTGTCTTCTGGAAATATCTCAGAGAAAAAGAGCCTGTGGCGGAGGAGCCGGAACATATCTCCATCGAAGACAGCGCCTTGCCTGGCGATGAGGAGTTGCCTGTCATGCATGTCGCTGATAGGAGAGCTGCAGCGGAAAGTGCTTATTGACCGATCCGTCGAAAGTGCGTACCTTCGCGCGTTATGAAAATTTTTCCGGAATCGGCCCTTGTCCAGTTGGAATTCGAGAAGATAAAGGCGCTTTTAACAGAACAGTGTAATACAGAATATGCCCGGGCAAAGGCAGGGGACCTCCGCATTCATACACGTAAGGAATTTATCGAGCTGGAGCTGCGGCAAACCCATGAGTTCAAGCTGCTGACGAGCAATGGACAATATTTTCCCAACGATCATACCCTGAATCTTTCCAGGGAGCTGAAGCTGCTGGGTATTCCCGGCGCAACGCTGACAGGCGAGCATTTTATGCAGATACGCCGGCTGGCGGAAAGCATACAAAGCATTTTCCGGTGGTTCGATGCCGAAAGAAAGATTGCTTATCCCGCCCTGGCAAAAGTGATCGCACATACCCATTACGAGAAAAGCATCATCGCTGCCATCGACGAGATCCTGGACGAGTCCGGTGTCGTACGTGACAATGCTTCCGAAGAGCTGTCCAACATCCGTATGAGCCTTTACCGTAAACGCAATGAATTGCGGAGGGTGTTCGACCGCATCCTTTCGAAGCTGGGCAAGTCCGGCTATGTGGCGGATATCGAAGAATCCTTTCTCAACGGCAGAAGGGTAGTGGCTATCTATGCCGAGCACAAACGACAGGTGAAAGGCATCCTGCATGGCGAGAGCGACACACGCAGGACTTCCTTTATCGAACCGGAAGAGACCATCGAGCTGAATAACGAGGTCTTTTCCCTTGAACATGCCGAGAGCAGGGAAGTGAACCGCATCCTGCGCGAGCTGACCCAACGGTTGTCTGTACACGCTCCTTTACTGACCGTATGGCATGATGTGCTGGGCGAATTCGATTTTATCCGCGCCAAGGCCCGGCTGGCAGGAGAGATGAATGGCAATTACCCGCAGCTGCTGGACAAGTCGCATGTCCATCTCCGCCAAGCTTATCATCCCCTGCTATATCTCTACAACCGTAAGAACCAGAAACCCACTATTCCCACGAATATCTCATTGAATGAGAAAGACCGTATCCTCGTCATCTCCGGTCCCAACGCAGGCGGCAAGACTGTGACGCTGAAGACAGTGGGCTTGCTGCAGCTGATGTTACAGAGCGGCCTGCTGGTGCCTGTACATCCCGACAGCGAAATGGGGATCTTCAAACAGCTGATGATCCACATCGGGGATACGCAAAGCCTGGAATTCGAGCTGAGCACCTACAGCTCACATCTGAAGAACATGCGTTATTTTATGGAGAATGCCAACGGCAGGACGCTTTTCTTTATCGATGAGCTGGGCAGCGGCAGCGACCCCAACCTGGGCGGCGCTTTTGCGGAAGTGATTTTGGAAGAGCTGGTGAAAAAGCACTCTTTCGGTATCGTCACCACACACTATCTCAACCTGAAAGTGATGGCGAACAAGACATCGGGCATTGTCAACGGGGCCATGGCCTTTGACGAGACGAACCTGATGCCTTTGTACAAACTTATCATCGGCAAGCCGGGCAGCTCATATACCTTTTCCATTGCCGAGCGCATCGGGCTGGAACCGCGGCTGATCCAACGGGCTCGCACACTGGTGGACGAAGATCATTTCCGCCTGGATAAGCTGCTCAATCGTACCGAGCAGGATCTTCGCGAGCTGGAACAGCGGGAGAAAGAGCTGCACAAGCTGATGAAGGAGAATGAGAAGCTGAAGAAGGAGATGGAAGCGCTCATCGATAAGGAAAAACATTCCCAGCAGGTGGAGCTGCTGAAACACCAGAATAAGATCACGGAAGACCGGCTGGCCTATCTGAAGGAAATGGAACGCAAGCTGCGGCAGATCATCTTCGACTGGCGCAAGGCAGAAGACAAGAACGAGGTGATCAAACAGATGCAGGCCCTGCTATTCAAGCAGAAGGAAAAGCAGGTGAACGAGAAAGTGCGTAAGAAATTCGACGCCCGTTATGAAGAGGTGGGAGGCGATGCACAGGTAGGACAGAAGGTAATGATGAAGAAGAATCACCAGGTGGGGACGGTAAAAGAGATCCGCGGTAAAAAGGCTGTGGTGCAGGTGGGGCTTATCCCTATCACGGTGGGACTCTCCGATCTTATTGTCGTTCGGGACAAGCCGCAGGAAGAGTCGGCGGAGTAAAAAAGTCATGGCGGTTACTCTGTCCGCAGGCTCTTTACAGGATTCGCCACCGCCGCCTTTATTGCCTGGTAGCTGATGGTCATGAGCACTATCGATAGGGAAACTCCACCTGCCAGCGCGAATACCTGCCAGGAGAGGGAAGTCCTGTAAGCAAAACCATTCAGCCATGTATGCATCGCATACCACCCGAGGGGGGATGCAATGAGAAAGGCCAGCAGCACCAGCCGGATAAAATCCGTCGACAGCAGCCGGACAATATTGCCGACACTGGCTCCCAATACCTTTCTCACCCCGATCTCTTTTGTACGCTGTACGGTGCTGTAGGAGGCGAGACCCAATACCCCCAGACAGGAGATGAAGATGGCCAGGACGGCGAAGTTGAGAAAGAGGTTGCCGAACCTGTCTTCCGACTTGTATTGTTTGTCGAACAATTCATTCAGGAATGTGAACTCGAATGGACGATTAGGGATCGCCTTGTTCCAGTTGCTCTCAATGGCCCTGAGCGTTTCAGGCAGATGGGCCGTCGACATCTTGATGGAAATGGTATTGAATTCCCTTGTGTTTACGCGTAATACCAGGGGATGTATCTCTTCTATCAACCCTTTGTAATGGAAATCCTTGCATACGCCGATGATCGTCCCGTGGTTACCTCTTTGCGTCCATTTACGGCCAAGGGCCTCCTGCGGTGAGTGATAGCCCAGCAGTCCAAGGGCGCTTTCATTGATCATCATAGCCTGCGTACTGTCGGCGGAAAGACCTTTTGAGAAGGCCCTTCCTGCCACGACCTTCAAGTCATATTGAGGTATAAAGTCGAAGTCGACGAAATACCTGTCCACAATCGTCTTTTGCATTTCACCGGACCTGTTCTCCAACTCTGTATACACCTGACCGAAACCGCCGCCCGGTACACCTGAGGAATAAACGCTGGAAACGACGCCAGGGATGGAGGACAAGGACTGCTTAAAAACATCCTGGTTCTTATCGAAATTCGTCTCGATGATCATCTCCTGATCTTTATTAAAGCCAAGGTCCTGGTTTCGCATGTACCGCAGCTGCCGGAAAATGACGATGGTGCCCAGGATCAGTACGATGGAAATGGTGAACTGAAATACTACCAGTCCTTTTCTCAATAGCAATCCCTGTTTGCTTGTTGCAAAGCGTCCTTTCAGGACGCTGATGGCTTTAAAAGAAGACAATACGAGCGAGGGGTAAATGCCAGCAATGATGCCGATGAAGGAGGATAGCAGGAAGAGTATGGCGGCATCTGTGGGTCGGCTTAAAAAATGGGGGCTTACCTGTTTTCCTGCGAGATGGTTGAACCAGGGCATGAGCAATGAGCCCAGCAGCAGCGTCATCAGAAAAGCCATCCAGCAAATGATCACCGACTCGCCGATGAACTGCCTTGCCAGCTGCGACCGGGCGGCCCCTACCACTTTTCGTACACCCACTTCCTTTGCCCGTATCGTGCTGCGGGCGGTTGTCAGATTGACAAAATTGACTGCCGCGATCACCAGGATAAACACGGCGATAATGGAGAAGATATAAACATTCCGGATATTACCTCCCGCTATAAATCCATCCCGCGTGGATCTTAAATAGACAGCCCGTAGAGGTTCCAGTAAAAGCGTTTCGAACAACTGTAGTTTTCGGGCCTCGGCACCGCGATGGAACTCCATAAATGCCGGCAGCTTTTTTTCCAGGGCACTTACATCGGTATGCGGTCTTAGTAAAATATAGGTATAATACTGATGGGCGGTGGACCATAGGCTGTCCTGGTTGGAAATGCCATAGATCCTTTCCCAGGACGACAGGGATACGAACATATCGGTCTGTATCTGGGAATTCTCCGGGATATCTTTCATAATGCCCGTGACGGTAGCATCGATGGCGCCTCCGGTGAGCAGCACATGCTGTCCCAGGGGATTGGAAGCGCCAAAATATTTTTTGGCAGCCGTTTCGGACAATACGATGCTCATAGGTTCTTTCAAGGCTGTATTCCTATCACCGGCTACCAGCGGAAAGTCGAATATGCGAAATAGCGAGCTGTCGGCCAGTACTGCGCTTTTTTCCTGGAATTTCACAGATCCTTTTGTCACCAGGAATCCATCTCTGGTGAACCTTACGGCATCTTCCACTTCCGGAAAATCCTTTTTAAGGTAGATCCCCACCGGGGGGGTGGTTACTCCCCCGTGAATGGTCTTGGCAGATGTGACGGCATCCGTTACCACACGATAGATACGATCGGCCTTCGTATGGAAGCTGTCGTAACTTGATTCATACCGGACATACTGGAAGATGAGGAAACAAGCCGTCATGCCAACGGCCAGGCCCATGATATTGATGGAAGAAAAAAACTTATTGTGGAGCAGGTTGCGAACGGCAACCTTGAAATAGTTTTTCAACATGAACTTTTTGTTACTAAAAAAGTGCCATTGTTGTATCTGGTTGCAAATCAGACTGAAATATGATTTTTGGGGAACGGATTGTTCGCATTCGATACAACCGTTGTCCGGGGCCGGTCGGAATAAAAGACTATTTTCACGGCCAGATTTTACGATATGTATAGAGTCTTTCTTTTTTTCCTGGTTGGATCTTTTACCTGTCAGGTGTATGCGCAGGATACCACGCAGCAGATGATCCCAGGCCGTACCAACAGTGGAGAGCAGCAGCAAAAACCCTATCTCATCCTGATCTCCGCCGACGGCTTTCGCTGGGACCTGGCGGATAAATATCATGCTGTCCATTTGCTTTCCCTGCGAAAGGGTGGGGTAGCTGCGGAGAAAATGATCCCTTCCTATCCATCCGTCACTTTTCCCAATCACTATAGTCTGGCCACCGGGTTATACCCTTCCCATCATGGCATCGTGAACAACACTTTTTACGATCGAAAGAAAGGCAGGGGATACCGCATCAATGATCGCACGGCGGTTCAGGACAGCTCCTGGTATGGAGGGCTCCCCATCTGGGTCCTGGCCGAACAGCAACGAATGGTGACGGCCAACTACTTTTGGGTGGGATCCGAAGCCGCCGTTGCCGGCGTCCACCCTTCTTATTACTACTATTACAACAGTAAAACCTCCATGGACAGCCGTCTGCAGAGGGTGAAGGACTGGCTCAGCCTGCCGGAAGACCGCCGTCCGCACCTGATCCTTTTCTATATGTCGCAGGTGGATCATGCGGAACATTTGTATGGTCCCGACTCCAAGGAGGCAGGGGAGGCTGTTCATCTTGTGGACGACGTCATCGGGAGGATGACACAAATGGTGGATTCGCTGCATCTATCCGTCAACTATATCTTTGTCGCGGATCATGGCATGGCGGCTGTCGATACGCTGCATGGCCTTACACTGCCTTCTTCCATCGACACGACAAAATTTACCGTTTCGGGTACGGAAACCCTGGTGAGCCTTTATGCGCATGATAAGAAGGACATTGCCAGCCAGTATGCAGCTTTGAAAAAAGAAAAGCCGGATGGCTGGAATATATACCTGCCCGATGAGACACCTGCCCATTGGCATTATACATCCAGGGATGACCGCTATGGCCGTATGGGAGATATCCTGCTTGCTGCGCAATATCCCCGCATGCTTTACCTGTCTGATCATCATGTGCATTTGGGCGAGCATGGCTATGACAACCATCTTTCCGATATGGGGGCCAGCTTTTATGCCTGGGGGCCTGCGTTTAAAAAGAGGCTGGTCATACCGGCTTTTGAGAATGTCAATGTATATCCGCTGATCGCCCGGATATTAGGGCTTTCCTTGCCGGAAGGACTCGATGGAAAGCCTGAAGTATTGAAAGGAATACTGCGTTGATACTGCCGGAGATCAATTAATTCGAATAATCCCCTAACTTCATCGGCCTAATTTATCTATAGACATGCCCGACCAATCCCCCGAACAAACTTTCGCCGCGCTGGGCTTGCAGCTGCCCCCGGCTCCGGCGCCATTGGGTGTATACAAACCCTGCCTGGTAGACGGCAAATACCTGTATGTGTCAGGTCATGGCCCGTTGAAGGATGACCGCAGTTTTATCGTTGGCAGGGTAGGTGCCGACCTGGATAAGGAGGAGGCGAAGCTGGCGGCCCGGCAAACGGGGCTGGCGATACTGGCCACTATCCGGGCGCATGTGGGCAGCCTCGATAAAGTAAAAAGGGTGATAAAAGTATTGGGTATGGTGGGTTGCACGCCCGGATTCGATCAGCATCCGTATGTGATCAACGGCTGTAGCGAGCTGTTTGCCGCCGTATGGGGAGAGGAGAGGGGCGTGGGTGTACGCAGCGCCGTTGGTATGGGGTCCCTGCCCGGTAGTATCCCTGTTGAAATAGAAGCCTTGTTTGAACTATATTAAAATAGTAAGTATGGAAGCCTCCGCGCAAGACTGGTACCGTATTCAGACCGTCGATCAGCTGGATTCCCCCACGCTGGTGGTCTATCCGCAGCGTGTAAAAGCCAATATCAGGCTGGCCGTGGAGATGGCCGGCGATCCTGCCAGGCTGCGCCCTCACATCAAGACGCACAAATCTCCCGATGTCACCCGACTGCTGCTGGAGGCCGGCGTCCATAAGTTCAAATGCGCAACCATTGCGGAAGCTGAAATGCTGGCGTTGGCTGGTGCTTTGGATGTACTGCTGGCCTATCAGCCCGTGGGGCCGAAACTGCAACGTTTTATCGCCCTGATCCAAAAATACCCCGCGACAAAATTTGCCTGTCTTACGGATAATGAAGAGGCGTTAAAGGCCATGGGGGCCGCCTTTACAGCCGCCGGGCTGAATGTCCCGGTGTATCTCGATCTGAATATAGGTATGAACCGCACAGGTATTGCGCCCGGCGCAGCTGCCTTTCAGCTATACAGGACTGCTGCTGTGATGGAGGGTGTCACGCCCGTGGGTCTGCATGCGTATGACGGGCATATCCGGGACGTTGATTTTGAACAGAAAAAGCAGAAATGCGATGAAGCGTTCGCCGAAGTGACGGCTTTAAAAGAGGCGTTGAAACAGGCCGGATTGCAGGCTGTGGTCGTCGCCGGCGGCAGCCCTACTTTTTCCGTTCATTGCAAAAGACCCGATGTCGAATGCAGTCCCGGCACTTTCGTCTATTGGGATAAGGGTTACAGTGAAGCCTGTCCGGAACAGGGTTTTGTGCCGGCTGCTATCGTGGTGAGCCGGGTCATCTCCCTGCCGGCGCCCGGCAGGCTCTGCCTGGACCTGGGTCATAAATCCATCGCTGCTGAAAATGAGCTATCCCGCCGGGTTAGTTTCCTGAATGCGCCCGGCTGGAAGGCTGTGGGTCAAAGTGAAGAGCATCTCGTGGTGGAGGCCGGTGACGGACATGGCCATCATCCCGGAGACATCGTATATGGGCTGCCGATACATATTTGCCCTACCGTCAACCTCTATGAGCGGGTATATACCATCGAGGAAGGACGGGTTACGGGGGAATGGAAGAACACGGCGCGGGATAGAAAGATCAGCGTCTAAATTTATCCATTCACACGACGTATTCCGATGTTCACCTATAAAAACATCCCATTCACGGGTATTCGCCTTTCTTTAACGAAGGAGAACGTTATTTTTAACAGATCATTCAATTTTAGCAAGTGTTGCAATGTGTTCAATGTCATGGGCGTGTGGTTTTTTCGACCAAAAAACTAATTTGTTCGAAAAATTATTATTTCGATAATTTTGCCCTTGCTTGTGCACTAATTAATCATTAAAACCAAACAACCATGGAAGTAAAAGAACCGACTGGCAGACTTGGAGTGTTAATCCCGGGTTTGGGCGCTGTTGCGACCACCCTTATTGCGGGCGTAGAAGCGATCAAAAAGGGACTGGCACAGCCGATTGGATCTATCACACAGATGGGAAATATTCATCTTAACCGGAAATCCGGTAACAATTATCCTAAGATAAAAGATTTCGTACCCCTGGCTGGCTTGCAAGACCTGGTTTTTGGCGGCTGGGATGTATATGAAGATAATGTATATGAGGCTGCCAGCAGGGCTAAGGTGCTGGAGCCGGGTTTATTACAGGCGCTGCGTCCCGAGCTGGAAGCCCTGAAACCCATGAAGGCTGTTTTTGACAAAGCCTATATCAAGAACCTGGATGGCACCCATATAAAAGAAGGGCCCAACAAGTATGCGCTGGCTGAAATGCTGATGGATGACATCGCCCAATTCCAGTATTCCAGGGATTGCGATCGCCTGGTGATGGTTTGGTGCGGCAGCACGGAGAAATATACGGAGGTATCCGACGTGCACGAAAGCCTGGAAGCTTTTGAAAAAGGGCTCCGGGAGAATGACCCCCGCATTGCTCCCAGCATGATCTATGCCTATGCCGCCGTCAAGCTGGGTATTCCCTTCCTGAACGGTGCTCCCAACCTTACCGTGGATATCCCGGCCATAGTTGAGCTGGCGAAACAGACCGAAACACCGATCGCCGGTAAAGACTTCAAGACGGGACAAACCCTGATGAAGACTATTCTGGCTCCCGGTCTTCAAGCCCGTGCACTGGGTGTAAAAGGCTGGTTCTCTACCAATATATTAGGCAACAGGGACGGTTATGTACTCGATGAGCCTGATAATTTCCGTACCAAGGAAGTTTCCAAGCTCAGTGTGCTGGAAGATATCCTGCGTCCTGACCTTAGTCCGGAGCTGTATAATGAGCTGTATCATAAGATACGTATCAACTATTATCCCCCTCATGGCGACAATAAGGAGAGCTGGGATAACATCGATATTTTCGGGTGGCTGGGTTATTCCATGCAGATAAAGATCAATTTCCTGTGCCGTGACAGTATCCTGGCGGCTCCGCTGGTGCTGGACCTGGCGTTATTCGGGGATCTTGCCAAGCGGGCGGGCCTCAGCGGCATACAGGAATGGTTATCATTTTATTTTAAATCTCCCCAGACTGTTCCCGGGTTCCGTCCCGAACACGATATTTTCAAGCAGCTGCAAAATCTTCAGAATGCCCTGCGTAAACTTATGGGCGAAGAGCAGGTCAATGGTGAGGGCCTGGCCTATGCAGAGGAAGAAATAACAGCCTGATGGAAAAGGTCCATCGACTCATTTCTACTTGTCTTGGAATAGGTTATACACCCAAAGGGGGGGGCACGGTAGCTGCTGTCGCCTGTTGTATAGCCTGGTATCTGGCCGGGGCGGGTGGAAATGAGTCTGTTTTTATAGAGGTATCTGTTACAATCGTCATTTTGGTCCTTGGCGTATGGAGTGCAGAAAAAGTGGAATCTCAATGGGGAAAGGATAGCTCCAAAGTTGTAATAGATGAGGTGGCGGGTATGTGCATTACATTATTGTTTATTCCTGTGCGTTGGCAATATATGCTTACAGGTCTCGTTCTGTTCAGATTTTTCGATATTGCCAAACCATTATATATCCGTCGGATGGAAGAACTAAATGGTGGTTGGGGTGTTATGTTGGACGATGTGCTGGCTGGAATTTATTCCAACATTGTTTTACAACTAATTGTGCTGTTCGGGCTATGGAAAGCATGAGGACCTTTAGCAAGGCGCAGGCGGCGTCCCTCGTGGCTTCCTGTGTCGATTTTCTGGTAACCTGGCTCATGGTGAGGCAGTTACAGGCGCCTCCTGTGGCCGGCAGCGTGACAGGCACGATTTGTGGGGGTGCAACCCATTTTCTTATCAGCAGGAACTGGGCCTTTAGTGCACAGGAAAAGAAATGGACGGGACAGCTGACCCGTTATGTACTGGTGTGGATCGGCAACCTGATCCTCAATGCGTCGGGGGTCTGGCTGTTGTACCATATAGCCGGATGGAATGTGTGGCCTGCCAAGATTGTTACTGCCGTTGGAATAGCTGTGTTCTACAACTATGTATTGCAGAAAAGGTATGTATTTAAATAAGACAGGATGAAATCGAAAGGACTAGTAACCACCACTATCACGGCGGCATTGGCTTTAATCTTCTCTATCAGCGGTAGGGCGCAAACGGTGACAGGATATGTCAGGGATGCCGCTACCAAGACCCCTTTATCCAATGCCAGCGTCGCCATTAAAGGCCAGCGGGGCGGCGCCCGGACAAATGCTGACGGAAGATTCCGTCTTCCGGCAGAAAAATTTCCCATTGACATTACAATCACCAGTGTGGGCTATGATCAGGGCATTATCCACCTGGATTCCCTGCCTGCATCCGACCTGCAGCTAACCCTGAACCGCCAGTTCAAGGAGTTGGGCAAGGCCACGGTGAAGAATAAAAAACAGAAATACCGTAATAAAGGTAACCCTGCCGTGGAGCTGATCCGCCAGGTCATCGAGCATAAGAATGCCAACAGGATGGAAGCCTATTCCTATGCTACGTATGAGAAGTATGAAAAGCTCCAGGTCTCCGTCAACAAGGCCAATGAATCCAAATTAGGAAAGAACAAGCTGCTGAAGCCCTATCACTTCCTTATCGAGAACGGAGATACTACCAAGCTGGAAGGCCGGGTACTTTCACCCGTTTATCTCGAAGAGACCCTTTCGGATGTGTATTACCGGAAAGAACCGGAAAAGACCAAGACGGTCATCAAGGGAAAAAGGAAAGTGGATTTTGGAGAGTTCGTGGACATGCAGGGTATCAGCATGTACCTCAATCGTCTCTACCAGGACTTCAATGTATACGACAACAATATCTCCGTCTTTACCAATCTGTTCCTCAGCCCCATTGCGGACATGGGCCCCACTTTTTACATGTATTTCATCGATGACACGGTGTCGGTGGACAGCCAGAAGCTGGTACGCATGTCCTTCCGGCCGAGGAATCCCAACGACCTGTTGTTCAGGGGTACGATGTGGATCACCCTCGACGGTAATTACGCTATTCAGAAGCTGCGTCTCCTGGTGAGTAAAAGCATCAACTTCAACTTCGTCCGGGAGATGAAGATCGATCAGGATTTTTCCAAGATGCCTGACGGGCGCTACCTGTTGCAGAAAAGTGATGTGTTGGGGGACTTTGGGATCAATAAATCGGGGACGGGGTTATTTGGGGAACGAACGGTGTCGTTCAAAGACTTCAAGACCAATGTGCCCGTACCCGACAGCGTCTTCAAGGGCAGCTCTACGGTGCTCCTGGACAGTGCGGAAAGCCAGAAAGACAGTTTTTGGATGGCTTACCGGCATGATACGCTGACCACGGCCGAGTCGAAGGTATATGCCAACATCGACAGCCTGCAGCATATGAAATCTTTCCGCAGACTGATGGACTGGGGTACACTGCTGCTGGCCGGTTATAAACAGGCCGGGATATTTGAGATAGGTCCTGCCAGCACTTTTTACAGCTTCAATCCCGTGGAAGGTTTCCGTCTTCGCTTTGGGGGCAGGACGACCACCAAGCTCAGCACCCGGTACTATTCCGAGGCCTATGCGGCATACGGTTTTAAGGACAAACAGTGGAAGTACTTTCTCAGCGGCACCTATTCATTAAATAATAAGAGTATTTACGGTTTCCCGCAGAACTATATCCGGGCCAGCTATCAGAAGGATACGAAGATCCCCGGTCAGGAGCTGCAGTTTGTACAAGAAGATAACTTCTTACTGTCCTTCAAGCGGGGTAACAATGATAAATGGCTTTATAACAGGATCTTCCGTCTCGACTATAAACATGAGTTCGGGGATCACTTCTCCTATGCGTTTGGCTTCAAATGGTGGGAACAAACCCCTGCCGGGACTATCTCGTATATAAAGAATTCAGGGATAGACACTTTAAGTAAGATCACGACTTCGGAGCTGTCCACCGAGTTCCGCTGGGCCCCCCATGAACAGTTCTACATCGGCAAGCTCTACAGGGTGCCTATTCTTAATAAATATCCGATCTTCGCATTAAGATATACGACGGGTGTGAAGGGGTTGTTGGGCGGCGATTACAATTATCATAATTTCAACTTTGAATTTTTCAAACGGTTCTATCTTCCTGTTATCGGGTACACCGATATTACTCTTGATGGAAGTTACCTGCTTGGAAAGGTACCCTGGCCGCTGGCAAACATTCAACATGCGAACCAGACTTATGCTTACCAGCTGCAGAGCTTCAACCTGATGAATTTTATGGAATTTATCACCGACCACTCCGCTGCCGTGTATGTCGACCATTATTTCAACGGGTTCTTTTTCAATAAGATACCTCTGTTGAAAAAACTGAAATGGAGAGAGGTTATCGAGGCCAAGATAGTATATGGCGGGCTGCGTAGCGAGAATAATCCCACCAAGCATCCGGAGCTGGTACAGTTCCCGCTGACGAATGGGGTTTTGGAGACGTTCACGCTGGATCACCGGCCGTATGTAGAGGCAGGTTTTGCCATCGCCAACATATTCAAGCTGGTGAGGGTGGATTTTATTAAACGGTTTACGTACCTGGAGCATCCGGAAATACCTACCTGGGGTATCCGGGCAAGGGCTAAATTTGACTTTTAGCGGACCACAGGTCCGCTGGCCGAAGGCCCATCATCAGCCGTGCACCGGGGATGGGTTAAATTCGAAGATAACACAGACCCGGTGCACACGATTTGGAGAGAGTATGAGCATTCGCAATCAATTACAACAGGGTATATACAAGGTCATCAATCCTTTCGTCCGATTGCTGATCCGTGCAGGGCTTACACCCAATATGGTGACGACTATCGGGCTGGTGCTGAACATCGGGGTCGCCATCATTTTTATCGAAGGGGCGGAAAAGGGCAACCGGGGAGATCTGTCATATGTGGGCTGGGCCGGGGCGCTGATCCTGTTTGCCGGCCTGTTCGATATGTTGGACGGACAGGTGGCCCGGCTGGGCAATATGAGCTCCCGCTTTGGAGCTTTATATGATTCTGTATTAGATCGCTACAGTGAACTGATACTTTTCCTCGGCATCTGCTATTACCTGGTGGCGCACCATTATTTTCTCAGCAGTCTTGTCGCTTTTATCGGCATGATCGGAAGTCTGATGGTCAGCTACACCCGGGCGAGGGCGGAAGGACTGGGTATTGAATGCAAGGATGGGCTGATGCAGCGTCCCGAGAGGGTCATCCTTATCGGTGTGTCGGCCCTTGCCTGCGGCATCGCCAGCAAATGGATGGGTGGCAACTACAAGGTGCATGTACCGCATTCTTCCTTTCCCATATTCGAGACCATTTCCATCTTTACGCTTCCGTTGACGGTGATGGCTGTCCTGGCCAACGCCACTGCCATCGGACGGCTGAAAGATGCGAAAAAAGCCCTGGAAGAACAGGAACAGGCGCAGCAGGGGAACAAGCCGTCGAACGCTGCCGGTACGCCGGCAAAAAAGGCCAGTATGTTCCTTTGGATGGTGGTGTTGTCATCTGTCGCAACATCTGCTGCCCATGCGCAAAAACAGAAGGTCGGGGTCACCGTAGCGCCTGTCAGCGCTGCCGCGGACAGCTTCCCTGTGCCTCCGCATCAACGTACTTCCTTATTCTATCTTCAACGTACACCGAATATCAATACGATCATTTGCGAGCTCAATGAAAAAAATGGGGTGCCCGATCCGGATGATCCGGTGCATGTGCTCTGGATCAGGTATACTGAACAGCGTCAGCGGCAGGAGCTGAATTGGATCCAGCGGCATTTTGCGTATGGTATCAAATCCCAGCCGATGGGGAATGGGGTTTACGAGCTGCATTTCGTATCCTACAAGAAAATAGCCATGTATCTCCGGAAGTCTCCGGTGGACAATCTTCACCATGTCTATGTGACCATCGGTAACAAGCAGATCCTGCTGAACAGGGTCTTTATCAAGATCAACCCGGGCGGCACTTTCTGGTCGCCCAATGTCGAGTACCTTGAGTTCAGGGGCACCGATCCCGACAATGGTAAAGAGCTTTTGGAACGTGTAAAAATATAGTGCAATTGGAACGTGAAAATATTGTGGGAATGGATCCCTCCAGCATTGCCTCTCCGAGGATGTCGCTTAGCTATAAGACCATACTGACTGTCTCTGCCATATCGGTGGCTTACCTGCTCCTGGCCGCCTGGCTCATTGGATTTAAAGGGGACCAGCTTTTCCTGGTGGGGTTATTCAATGTTTTATTTTATCTCTCGGGGCCCACCCGCCGGTTTATACTGGGGTTTTCTATCTTTATCGTATTCTGGATCATCTTCGACTCCATGAAGGCCTTTCCGAACTACCAGTATAATGTGGTGCATATCGGGAGTATCTACCAGGCGGAGAAACGGCTGTTTAGCGTCAATGGTCTTACGCTGAATGAGTATTGGGCTGCGCATACGAATAGCGGGCTCGATCTTATCGCGGGCGTCTTCTATCTCTGCTGGATACCGGTGCCGCTGGCATTTGCAGGCTATCTTTTTTATAAGGACAAGAATGCATTCCTGCGTTTTTCGCTGACCTTCCTATTGGTGAACCTGCTGGGCTTTGTCATTTATTATGTGTATCCTGCCGCGCCACCGTGGTATGTGCAGCAGTATGGGTTTGGGTTCAACCCGCATACGCCGGGCAACACGGCGGGCCTGGGCCGTTGGGACAGCCTGCTGCATGTACATGTGTTTGCCGGCTTGTACGCAAAGAGCTCCAATGTATTTGCGGCCATGCCATCCCTGCATGCCAGCTATCCGTTGATCGTATTGTATTACGGCATTCGTACAAGGCAGGGACGGATCAATCTTCTTTTTGGGACCATCATGGTTGGTATCTGGTTTGCAGCGGTATATAGCAGCCACCATTATGTGTTGGATGTACTGGCGGGCATCGCCTGCGGGCTTACGGGCATAGCGCTGTTCAATTACCTGTATAATAAAGTGGGCGGGTTCCGGGGGTGGGTGGAGCGTTGTGCTATCGTCCTATCCCCTCGACCATGATGTCGACGATGCTGTCGATCTGGATGTCGAGACGAGGAGAGGCAGCGCCTGTAACCATCAGCGGCATGGCCAGTCCTCTGAAGCTGCTGACCATGAGATAGGCCACCAGCTCGATGTTGTCCGCGTTGAGCTTTTTGAACTCTCCATTGCGAACGCCTTCTTCCAGTATGCCTTTTACAAGCTCTACATGGGTGGTGTCGAATTTGCTTTTCAGGTCCGTCATAACACAGTGTAGCTCTGCTATTTCGCTTTTGAGGGCATCGCTGAGATTACATAGCTGGCTCAATTTGTTGAGACGGCACCGGCAATAGTTGATGAGTTTTTCCTTGGAGGTAGAGGCCTGGCTGATGGATTCGTGGATCTGGTCCAGCAGTTCGTCCATTTCGGCGTGAAGGACGGCTTCAAAAATGTCTTCTTTACTGGGATAATAGTAATAGAGGGAGCTTTTGGCCTTGCCCAGACTGCGGGCGATGTCGCCCATGGTCGTTTTTTTGAACCCTGTTTTTTTAAAAAGGGTCCTGGCGGTGTCAATAATATCCCTGACTACAATCTCATCCTTTTGAAGCATTTCGGCCATGGGGTGAACTACTTTAACAACGTAAAGTTACTGATTTTCCGGGCCTTTTGTTGGTTAACGATTGGTGAATCTTGTATGTCCGCGAGTATTGACTTATTTTTAAACTACATACTACCTACTTGCCATGAAGAAAAAACTGAACTGTATCCTGCTCATCGACGATGACGAACCTACAAACTTTCTCAACCGTATGACCCTGGAACAAGTGGGCTGCGCCAGGCAAATAAGGATCGTACAAAGCGGTCAGGAGGCCCTGGATTTCCTTATGCACCGGGGAAAATACGCGCAGGTACAGGATTGTCCCCATCCTGATCTCATCTTCCTGGACATTAATATGCCGGCTATGGATGGATGGGAATTCCTGGAGAAATACCGTCAGCTGTCCGCAACACAAAAAGCCAGCATTGTCATGATCATGCTCACTACCTCCCTTAACCCTGATGATGAGCAAAGAGCTTTATCCATACCCGAGATAAACGGGTTTGAGAACAAACCGCTCAAGGCCGACAGACTGAAAGAAATATTGGAAAGCTATTTTCCGGATAGAGGATAGGGGACGGATGTTCCTGATCAGATGCCTGAGTGCAAATAATCTTTTAGGTGAGAGATCGTTTCTTCCTGGGTGAGAATAGTCTCTTTTACCACATCATTGATGGAGACGATACCGCAGAGTGTGTCGTTGTCGAACACCGGTAAATACCGGATATTCTTGTCGGACAACAGCTGCATACAGAATTCAATCGTGTCCTGAGGTTTTACATGCGGTAAGTCATTGGTCATGATCTCCGACACCCTGGTATCCGTGGAGGATTTGCCTTTGAGGATCACTTTCCGGGAATAGTCACGTTCCGTCATGATGCCCATATAGCGCTGGCCTTCCAGAACTAATACCGAGCCAATATTCTGATCGGCCATGATCCGCAAAGCTTCCAGGACGGTGGTCTCGGGGCTGACGGAAGTGATCCCCCTGCCCTTATGTGAAAGAATATCAGCTACCTTTTTCATGAGTCAATTTTTGATGAACAATCGTTTTTTCTAATATACGGATTTTTTTTCATTACCCAGGCCCTGTCCGCTTATTCCCGGGAAAATGGTTAATATTTCGTACCTTGGTTAACATTTGTATCCTCACATGTAAACATTCCCATCCCCTGTCGCAGCAACCTTGTTTATAGTTTTACACCTTGTAAAACAGCTTGCTATGCCTGAGAGAAATTGCACAAGCCGAGGGTTCCTATACCCGCACTGCCGATGGTGTCATTATCTACCCTGATGCGAAATTTTCTCCTAACATAGCTTCCTACCATATCCGCCAGACCTTCGAGACCTTGCCCGGAGTATCCTCTGCCGCGTATTCAACTATTCCTTTTACCTATGATGAAGCGGGAGGTTTCTAAGATAGTTTTTATTCACTTACCAAAAATTGCTTCATATGAGAATGTTCAAAGTGTCTGGGAGATGGAAGTCCGTATTATGGACTTTTGTTTCCTGTTTCCTCCTCCTGCTGCACGCAGGTGCACAGGATGTCCAGGAAGGCGCCCGAAAAATATCGGGTAAGGTCACGGACAAAGCCACCGGCGAGCCTCTGCAAGGTGTGACGGTCGCGGTTCGAAAAGGTAAGAGTGCGGCGACCACCGACCGTGACGGCAACTTTTCCCTGCAAATAAAGCCCGGCGAGACCCTGGAAGTTTCGTTCGTTGGCTATGGCAAACAGGAGATCCGCACAGGCAGCGAGACCTCCTTCAACATCGTTCTCGATAAGGATTATTCGAGAATGGATGAGGTGGTGGTCATCGGTTATGGCACTGCCCGGAAGAAGAACGTGGTAGGCGCCCTGGACATCGTTTCGGCAAAGGACGCCGGCGCCAACACTTCCACCAATCCTTCGCAACTGCTGATAGGTAAATCCGCGGGTGTACAGGTATTACAGTCCAATGGAACACCGGGATCAGATGCGCAGATCATCGTACGTGGTACAGGATCCTTCACCAGCGTTGACCCGCTGTATGTCATCGACGGTATACAGGGGGATAAGAACCTCTTCAATGCGCTGAGCGCGCAGGATATCGACAACATCACCATCCTGAAGGATGCATCATCCACGGCTATCTACGGCTCTGCCGCGGCCAACGGCGTGGTGATCATCACGACGAAAAAAGGCAAGGCCGGCCCTCCCAGGATATCCATTACCTCGCAATGGGGCATGGCGAAAGCCTGGAAAAAGCTGCACCTGCTTAATGCGTCCCAGTATGTAGATTTGCTGAAGGATTTTGCGGCCACCAGCAATACCGCCTTACCGGCTAAGTTCAATACCCCTGCCGTACTGGTGGATAGCAACGACTGGCAAAAGCAGATCTTCCGTCAGGCCATGGTGTCGCAAAATGACGTAAATATCAGCGGCGGCAGCGAGAAGGTGACCTATAATTTGTCCCTGGGTTTTATCAGTCAGCAGTCTATTGTCAAGGCGCTGACGAACAACCGGCTGAACGCCCGTTTTGCTCTTGAAGAGAACCTGGGCCGCTTCCATTTTGGTCAAAGCATTGCTGTCCGGTATACGCGGACCAAGGGGCAGATGTCCAATATTACGGACGGCATTCAATATGCGCCCTACAAACCTATATATGACAAGAATATACCGGGGGGCTATTCCATCCTTTCCAATATCGAGGATTTCAGCAATGTCAATAACCCCTTACAGGCTATTAATCTCGTGCACCCGCTGACCACGGAATATGTCTTCTTCCCGCAGGCATTCGGCGAGGTCAGCCTGATCAAAGGGCTTCGGTTCAGGTCGCAGCTGTCTGCCGAGATCGGGGGCAACAGGTTTACCAGCTACCAATATCCTTATACACAATCCAACTATCTGACGGCGCCCCGCCAGGCGCAGCTGGGATATGGCAGCTATTCCTATTATGTGCTGGAGAACTACCTTTCGTTTGACCGGACATTCGGCAAGCACAGTATTTCCGCTGTTGCCGGTAACAGTTACATCGACCCCGGCAACAGCTCCGGTCTGACAGGCACCGGGACCAATATCCCCAATGACAATATCCAGAACATCAGCGTAGCGCCTTCGCAGGCCGTCACTAGTTCCTATTACGGATATGCACATGCGTCACTGATATCTTATTACGGCAGGTTGAGCTATAGTTTTGATGGTAAGTATATATTGACCGGCAGCTTCCGCCGGGATGGTGCGTCTAACTTTGGACCCAACAACCGGTTTGGTAATTTCCCCGGCGTGGGAGTCGCCTGGCGGTTCAGTGACGAGGAGTTTATGAAAGATCTATCCTTTCTCTCCGAAGGCAAGCTGCGTGCAGGCTGGGGTAAGACGGGTAATAACTCCATACCCACTACGGGTATTACTTCCGTGCTTACCTTTAGCGGTAGTCCGGCGGGTAACCTGGTATATTCCCTGGGTGCGAATGAAGCCTTTAATACAGGGACCACCATCAATACCTTATCCAACCCCGACATCAAATGGGAGTCTACCAACCAGACGGATGTGGGTCTGGATCTTTCTTTCCTGAATAATAAATTATACATGACCCTGGACTGGTACAATCGTAAAAGTTCCGGTCTGCTGGTGCAGGTGCCTGTATCAGGAAGCACCGGCGCTTCGCTCAGCGGTGGTCAGCCTGTGCAGTATGCCAATGCGGCCACTGCCCAGAATAAGGGTTTCGAGGTGCTGGTGGGTTATAGAGGCAATATCACCAGCGATCTGTCCTATAATGTAAGCGCCAATTTCTCCTATAATAAGAATAAGGTGCTTTCCCTGGGCAGCCAGTTTACGGCTCCTATCAAGGACGGCGCTTTTCAGAACCTGTCGACCTTTACGTACACGGCCGCCGGCTCTCCCGTCGGGGCTTTTTATGGCTATAAGGTCGATCACGTAGCCAGGGACCAGGCAGAGATAGATGCGCTCAATGCCAAGGCGCCGGGCGGTGTTTACCAGAGCGGCCTGAAACCCGGCGACTTTATCTATAAGGACCTCAATGGCAGTGGGGTTGTCACCGACAGCGACCAGGTGGTCCTGGGCAGTCCCATTCCCAAGTTTATCTATGGCTTTAATGCAGGTGTGAATTATGGCAACTTCGATCTGAACCTGGTGGTATCGGGTGTAGCCGGACTCAAGCTGGTGAACGGACTGAAGTTCTTTACCTCTACTGAAGCTACGGGTCATAATACGACGACAGCCATGTTGAACCGCTGGCGGAATCCCGGGGATGTGGCGGCTCTTCCGAGAGCAGGTCAAAACGCTTCCGCCTCCGGCAACCTCCGTGCTTCGGATTGGTGGACAGAGGACGGATCATATCTCCGGCTGAGGAACATCACGATCGGTTACTCTTTCCCGAAAGATTGGGTGACCCGGCTTGGAGGGGGACATGTCTTTACCCGTATCCGGCTTTACCTGGCTGCCCAGAACCTGTTTACCATTACAAAGTATACCGGTTATGATCCTGAGCTGAGTACCCAGAGCGGCCTCGATGCGAACACGCATCCTCCGTATGTATTTACGCGGGGCATTGACGACGGCTCGTTGCCGCAGCCCAGGACCCTGCTGGCAGGCGTACAGCTGGGTTTCTGATCGTACCATTCATTATATTAAATTGAACATATGAAGAAGATATTTTTATATACCCTCGCTGCCCTCATTATCGTCGGCACGGGAAGCTGTAAAAAATCGCTCCTGGACCTGAAGAGCCAGAACGGTTACGACTACAGCACTTATTTCGCGTCCAATGATGTCATGAACCAGGCTGTCATCGCCACCTATGCTACCCTGCTGCACGATGGGTTATGGTCCAGGGAGTATTATTTTCTTTTTGACCTGCTGGGCTACGAAGCAAAAAAGACGACTAACATGCAGGGTGACCTTGCACAATTGGCCGATTATTCATTTGGTACCAACCAGACGCAGATAGGCCAGCTGTGGAACTCTCTCTACCGCATTATCTTCAGGGCCAATGTGGTTATCGACAGGGCCAATGCCTGGAACCCCACGGGCACTGCAGACCAGCAAAATGCAAAACAATATATTGCAGAGGCCAGGTTTCTCCGGTCATACGCCTATTTCAATATCGTGAACCTTTGGGGCAACGCTCCATTGATCACCGCTTATGACAGTCTCCTGAACAATAAGTATTTCCCCCGTTCGCCTGCAGCATCCATCTGGAGCTTTATCGAAAATGATCTGACGGCTGCCATTGCTGATCTTCCGGTGAGCTATGATACGGCTACCAGCCTGGGCAGGGCCACGAAAGGGGCTGCCACTGCGCTGCTGGGAAAGACCTATCTGTATGAAAAGAAATGGATGCAGGCGCAATCTACGTTGGAGCAGCTGACGCAGGCGCCTTACAAGTATGATCTGGACCCTTCGTATGACAACCTGTTCAGTGCGACCAACCAGCTGAGCGTGGAGAATATCTTCCAGGTGATGAATGCTCCCTGGACGGATTGGTCCATCGGCAATCAGTATTATGTATTTGGCGGGCAGGAGACCTGGGGCGGCAAAGCCACACACTCGGACAGGGCTCAGGAGTATGGGTTTAAGGACTGGTGGAATGTCTATGTCACGACTACTGCCGTCAATGCGTTCCATTATCCTAACCCTGTGGGTGGCGCGGCCTATGTGGATCCCAGGGCTTATTCCACTTTTTATGGCAACAAGGCCAGCGGCGGTGATACGGTGTATTGCGAGCATTGCTCAGGCGGCAAGCAATCCTATCCTTTTAACGCTTCGGACCCGCAAGGTGACTACAGCTGGCGTAAATATGAGTACTATGACCTTGTGTCTTCTTATGGGGGTCCGCAAAGCTCCATCAATGGACAGGTGATCCGGTTTGCCGACGTACTGCTCATGCTGGCGGAGGCGCATATACAGCAGGGTGATTTCGGGAGTGTCCCCCTTGGATTGATCAACCGGGTAAGACAACGGGCGGGAGCTGTAGCTTATCTCAGCCTGGGCGCTGACCAGACGAGCGCCATGACTATCCTCATGCGGGAAAGACAGCTGGAGCTTTGCGGTGAGCAAAGCCGTTATTTCGATCTTATCCGCTGGGGTATTGCCAAACAGACCATCAACAGCGAAAGAGGGGCTGAGCCGGGAGATGGCAAGCAGCCTTTCCTGGATAAGAATGTATTGTTCCCCATTCCTGATGTGGAGAAGAATTACAATCCCAATGTGGCGAAAGATGTATCCAATGGATGGAATTAAGAAGATGACAACAACCAGTCTGTAAGGTCTCTTACAGTATAAAAGAGCCGGTCGGGTTTCAGTGTCAGCAATACTTCGGGTTCAGCGGTGGGCGCCCATCCCGCCCCGATGACTGCGATGCCTGCTTCCCGACTGGCTTTTATGTCACTGGGAGCGTCTCCGATATAGATGATCTCTTCCTTGTGCAGGTGAGGCCAGTTTGCTAAAACATGTTTAATGCCTTCTGTTTTTCTGGGTCCCGAGGGACTGCCTGTTTCGACGATCTCGAAGTAATCGGTCAATCCGAATTTCTTCAGCGATATATCCGTGCTGTATTTGCCTTTGCCTGTGACCATGGCGATATGAACTCCCTTTTCTTTCAGGAGATCCAGCAGATCCCGGATATCAGGGAAAGGGTCGGGGCACATATCGTGAAGGGCCTCGTAAAAATTGAGATAATTGATGATACCTTTTTCGTAGTGTTCCGGCACGAGGGTCATGATCGTTCCTTCTTCGGAGGGGCCGAAGGTAGCGATGATCTCTGCGTCGGACAGTGGTTTTAAGGCCAAAGGCTCCACGGATTGTCTGAATGCCTGGATACACAGCGGCAGGGTATTGGCGAGTGTCCCGTCCAGGTCGAAAATAACTCCCTTGATCTTTTGCATATGATGGATTACAATGGTCTTACCCAGATATTGCGGAAGCTGATGGGCTCGCTGGGATCGCCGTGCGCCTGCAATTTGATGGGAGAGGGGCCATGTGCTTTATAAGTAGGCAAACCTATATAGCGGGTCCCGCCTTTTAATTCGAAGTTGTTCTGCACCAGCACGCCGTTATGGAAGGCGGTGACACGGGCAGGAGAGGCCAGGCTGCCGTCCGTATGAAAGACGGGCGCCGTCCAGATGACGTCATAGGTTTGCCATTCTCCCGGCTTCCTGCAGGCGTTGGCCAGGGGGATGGACTGTTTGTAGATGCTGCCTACCTGGCCGTTGACATAGGTCTTGTTGTTATAGTTGTCCAATACCTGCAGTTCATATCCTTCGTCGCCCTTGCCGGTGCTGGCGAGGAAGATCCCGCTGTTGCCCCTGGCCTGGTCCGATCCTGTGATGGTGGAGGGGATCCTGTATTCCAGGTGTAACTGATAATTGGTGAAAGATTCCTTGGTCTGTATGTTACCGGCTTTTTTGTTTACGGTGAGGATGCCGTCTGCGACGACCCACTTGGCGGGGCCGCCGTCGGAGACGGATACCCATTTGTCCAGGTTTTTACCGTCAAAAAGAACGACTGCATCGGAGGGAGCGTCTCCACATTGGGCGCCAGGCGTCACCACGGGAGGTACAGGGCTGTATACTTCGGTGGTTCTGTGATCGGTGATAGTGTCTGTCTGGGCGTAAGTCGCCGAAATACCAGAGAGGATACCGATGGCTGAGAGTACGAGTGTCCTTTTTAGTAAGGGACAAGCAATGGAAGTCATGTTCATGTGAATAGATTGAGGGTACAATTTAAGGCAAAATTTGGAAATGAAAATATCGACACGGTTATGGGCAAAATTGACACACCTGTTGCTAATGTGGACACGTCTGTGTAAGTTAGATTAAAAAAACGTTGATTTACTTTAGCGAGTGAATTTAAAATGCAGGCAAGTTTGACTGCCCGGTCAATGGTAACGAGATAACCGAAGGTGAAGTTTCAATGCCATAAAATAACAAGTAATGAATAAAAATGAATTTGCAGATTATTTGTCACTGAAAGTGCAATTATATCTTGCTCCAACAGGGTTCAGCTATGTTAAATCTAAACATGCTTTTTTAAAAAAGAATAAGGATGTGAAGCCTTATCGCTTTTGTAGCCTTCGCTGCTATTGTTTGACACTCACTTCCATAAGATTGCATTGTCCTTGAAGGGCCAGGTATTCAATTAGGGTTTTGAAACACTGATCTGCTGCAATCCTTCCCGCTTTGTGCTGCCAAATTCTACAAGGGTATTCTCTTTTTTTATCGATGTCCCCGAGTAATATGTAAAAAATATATAATGAAAATTAAAGAACTAGCGGATTTATATAATCACTACCTGCCTTCGATCGAGCAAATGAAAGAAAGATCCATAAGGTTCACCTCAATAGTTGATGATTTTGAAATAAGGGAGCGGCAACGTTATTTAAAGTTTAATTATGAAATTGAAATGGAATCCGAAATTGCTGAAAAAAAACTTCATCAATTGGTAGAACAAACTAATATTTCGAATCTTGATCCTGGTAATATTGTTTTTTATAATAAATTAGAAGCAAGTGATCATGTGGTCAATGGTCTTGAATTTGCCTGTCAAAATGATTACGATAGAATATGTTTGGATATTAGCAATTCAACTATTGTTTGGTATAACAATGACTCAGACGATGTCGAAATTATTGCGCGAAATCTGGATCAATTTTTATTATTTTTAATAGAGTGCCATAAATATAAAATGAGTGAGTTATACAATGTTGAATACTCAGAAGAGCAAAGCCGGGCACAGATAAAAAATTTGATAGCAGACGGGTTGTCAAAAGCAATTGTTAGAGACCATATAAGAATTAACGATTTTCTTCTTTAGGACCCTCCAAAGCAATAGCTTGTGCCATCCTAAATAAATGGGCAACAGATCCGGTTGATGCCCTTTTTATCATGCACCCTTGTGGTGGAGAATCTCTCTACACGAGAGTATTCCGTCCATAATTGGGAAATGCTGAAGCCATCGACTACAGCTTAATCTAATAGTTTTCAATACCTTATAATCTGGCACCTCCCTTGAATTAACCCGGCGGATCTCATTCGTTCGTACCCGAAAACTATTAACATGATACGCGCAAATTCTTACAAGGTTATTCTTCTTTTATCGATGGTTGTGCTGTCGGGCAGCGCTGTTCATAACAAGCCTGCTGTTGTCTATGTAGATAACAGCACGGAGAAGAGCAGCATTACATTCAACGTTCACTTACGCCAGTACGTCAATAATTATATCCGGGAAAATGAGGAAGAGCTCAACGCTGTCAGAATGCGCAGCGCCCGTCCTTTCAGGCTTATCGACTCTATATTCGGCCGTTATGGGTTGCCCAGGGAAATGAAATACCTGGCGGTGATCGAATCGCAGCTGAAGTCCACCGCGGTATCCAAAGTGGGAGCGAAGGGACCCTGGCAGTTTATGGCTGTTACTGCGCAGCAGCTTGGATTAAGGGTTGACTCTACGACTGACGAACGTACACATTATTATAAGAGCACAGTGGCAGCAGCGAAATATTTGAAAGATCTGTATAATGAATTTGGTGACTGGCTCCTCGTGCTTGCTGCTTACAATGGCGGTCCTGCACCTGTTTACCGGGCCATGCGTAAAGCAGGCAGTCATGATTACTGGATCCTTGAAAAATATCTGCCTGCCGAGAGCAGGGGCCATGTAAAGAGGTTTATCGCTTCACATTATTACTTTGAGGGGATGAGCAGCGTAGCTATGCTGACGAAGAGCGCCTGTGAGACCTGCGCTACTCCTGTTGGATTTGGGACGTTATAGTAATTGTGTTGGACGAAACATTGGTCGGCTAATCAAACTCATTCGCCCACCCATCCTTCTTCAGCAGGTCCACCTTCTTCAGCACCTCTTTTTCCAGTTTGCTTTTGAAATCCGCCACTTTAACGCTTACCAGCGGATCGAAAGCCCCGATGATAGAGGCTGCCAGGATGCCTGCATTCTTAGCCCCATTGAGCGCTACGGTAGCCACCGGTATACCGCCCGGCATCTGTAAGATAGAAAGGACGGAATCCCAGCCGTCGATGGAATTGGAGGATTTGATGGGTACGCCGATCACAGGCAGGGGAGTAATGGATGCTACCATGCCCGGCAGATGGGCTGCGCCACCGGCACCGGCGATGATAACCTTTAAACCTCTGCCCGCAGCCTTGTTTGCATAGTCTACCATACGTAGGGGGGTGCGGTGAGCCGACACAACGGTGAGCTCGAAAGGGATCTCGAATTCTTTCAATACGTCGGCCGCCGCCTGCATGATGGGAAGATCGCTGTCGCTGCCCATGATGATACCTACCAATATTTTCTCCATGCTGATTATTTAGAAACGACTTTCAACGTATTCTTGATCTTGTGGGCTTTATGCACCAGGTCATGTTTCTCCCGATGCATGATGGTGACATGGCCCATTTTGCGACCGGCCTTTGTCTCTTTCTTACCATATATGTGCACGAATACATTGTCCATCTGCAGTACTTCTTCCAAACCTTCGTAATGGGCCTCGCCATTATGCCCTTCCGCACCTAATATATTGACCATGGCTGTCGGCAGGATGGCGTCCGTATTTCCCATGGGGTAGCCCAGGATCACCCGCCAGAGCATATCGAACTGGGAACTGTAATTTCCTTCGATTGTATGATGACCGCTGTTGTGCACGCGTGGCGCCGTCTCATTGACAAAGACCTCTCCCTGCTTATTGACGAAGAGCTCTATGGCAAAAATGCCGGGGCTTTTCAGCTCCTTCACCACCCGCATGGCAATGGCCTCTACCTTCCAGAAAGTTTGCTGAGGCAGGTCTGACGGACTGAGCTGGTAATCCAGCAGGTTCAGCCGGTTGTCGAAGATCATTTCCACGGGTGGGTAGACAACGGTTTCTCCCTTATTGCCGACAGCCACCAGCATGGCGATCTCCTTATCTACCTGCACCATCTTTTCCAATACGCCGGGTGCGTCAAAGCCTTTTTCCAGATCTTCCTTGTTGTGGATAAGCTTTACACCGCGGCCGTCATATCCTCCCATGCCGATCTTATGCACGGCAGGAAGGAAATGATCCTTACTACGCAGATCGTGGAGGTTTTCGGTGACCAGGAATTCGGCGGTGGGGATACTATTGCCTGAATAGAATTGTTTTTGTGTGATCTTATTTTTGATGGTGCGCAGGGCAGCCGGTCGCGGATAGATCTTTACACCTTCTCCTTCTAATTTCTCCAATGCGTCTTCATTGACGGATTCGATCTCGATGGTCAGCGCGTCCAAACCTTTTCCGAAATTATATACGTCGTCGAAGTTCCGGATATCGCCCTTTACAAATCGATAACACAAATGTGCCGCGGGACATTCTTCATCTTTTTCCATTACAGAAACTTCCACAGGATAATTTGCGGCTGCCTGCAGCAACATTCTTCCCAACTGACCTCCACCTAAAATTCCGACTCGTAACATGCTGGTTATTTGAGCCGAAGATATATAATTGATTGGAGATTCCCGAAATAAAAGCTATCTTGCGCGTGAAATCATATGCGGCCCGATTATATCCATAAAATTTTCGATGACAAGCGTTTGCATTATTTCCTTCTGATGGAAGCGCTTGCCATGGACGCGCCTCTGTAGCCACCTCCACTTACTTCCGGATACCCGCCCTGCCTTTTAACCGTCGATGTAATCCTAAAACAATCCAGCTATTTAACTGGCCTGTACGAGGCTATATATATAATTAAACCAAGCAGTCATATGTCAACTTTATCAGCAGCCAATACCCGTAAGCCAAGCTCAGATGCCGATTTTCTGCCTTTACAAGGTACTGACTATGTTGAGTTCTATGTAGGCAATGCCAAACAGGTAGCTCATTTTTACAAATCCGCCTTTGGGTTTCAGTCCGTGGCTTATGCGGGCCCGGAAACGGGAAGCAAAGACAAAACGAGCTATGTTGTCCGTCAGAACAAGCTGACCTTTGTTTTTACCACGGCCCTTCATCCGGATCATCCTATTGCCCAGCATGTACACCTGCATGGGGATGGAGTGAAGGTATTAGCGCTGCGTGTGGACGATGCGGCCGGAGCCTGGAATGAGACTACTGCCCGGGGCGGCAAGAGCTGTATGGAGCCTACCACCCTGGCTGACAAATGGGGAGAAGTGGTGCTCAGCGGTATAGAAACTTATGGAGATACTATCCACCTCTTTGTGGAAAGAAATAATTACAATGGTCCTTTCATGCCCGGGTTCAAGGAATGGAAGACGATGTACAATCCGCCATCCACCGGCTTGCTGTACGTAGACCATTGTGTGGGCAATGTGGGCTGGAATCAAATGAATCGCTGGGTAAAGTTCTACGAGGATGTGATGGGATTCCGGAACATTCTTTCCTTTGATGACAAGGATATTTCCACTGAATATTCGGCCCTGATGAGTAAGGTGATGAGCAATGGGAATGGCTATGTGAAATTCCCGATCAACGAGCCGGCCGAAGGCAAGAAGAAATCGCAGATAGAAGAATACCTTGACTTTTATAAAGGGGAAGGCGTACAACATGTGGCGCTTGCCACGCACAATATCGTCGATACGGTCACGCAGCTGCGGGACAGAGGTGTCGAATTTCTTCTGGTACCCTCCACTTATTACGATGACCTGTTGAGCCGGGTAGGAGGGATCGACGAGGATATACAATCCCTCAAGGAATTAGGTATTCTCGTAGACAGAGATAATGAAGGGTACTTATTACAGATTTTTACCAAGCCTGTGGAGGACAGACCGACATTATTTTTCGAGATTATACAACGCAAAGGGGCTCAAAGCTTTGGGAAGGGTAATTTCAAGGCGCTTTTTGAGGCGATCGAGCGTGAGCAATCGGCCCGGGGAAATTTGTAAAACGGGACACCAGAATTTGTCAATTTTTCGTTATAAAAAACCTGTGCATGTTAGTATATATGGCAGGTTTTTTGTTTATTTATGGTACCCTATTTGTAACAACTAGTGAAAAAAATACGCATAGTTAGACAGTCATTTACTGCCCTGATAGGAATCCTTCTTCTGTCTGCCACTACCCGTCTATCCGCCCAGACTTCGGTATCCACCATTCATTTTATCGATTATCAGCGTTCGATCCCCAAGATCAGCGATCTGCTTAATCGTAAGGAAGATACGTTGATGAAGCAGTTCCGGGAAAAGGGGCTTGCGTGGCCTGCCCGGTTCGTATATATACGGTCATTCAAATACGACAGCCAACTGGAGGTCTGGGTAAAGAATGCCCAGGAAGAAAAGTACAAGCTCTTCAAGACCTATAAAGTGTGTGCGCTGGCCGGCACGCTGGGACCTAAGCGTATGCAGGGCGATTACCAGGTGCCGGAAGGCTTTTATTATATCAATGAGTTTAAGCCCCGCAGCGAATATCATCTTTCACTGGGTCTTAACTATCCGAATGCTTCCGACAGGATCCTCAGCGATTCTTCCCAGCCGGGCGGGGACATCTATATCCATGGCAGCTGCGTCACCACAGGCTGTATCCCTATCACCGATGCCCAGATAGAAGAGCTCTATATCCTGGCTGCTCATGCGAAGGACATGGGAGAAGATTTTATTCCTGTTCATATTTTCCCGGTGAATTTCAACAATGCCAGAAGTGTCGACTATCTCAATAAATATCTGCAGACCTTTGCAGAATATACGCCCTTTGCCAAAAGTATGCGCAGCGCTTTCTACTATTTTGAGAAATACCGGGAAGTGCCTTTTGTCATGGTGAATGGCAAAGGCGAATACGTGACGGAAGACGTATCGCCTGATGCGGAGGTAAAGATTGCCAATGTAGAGCCGGAGAAATCCACCAGAAAGCTGCCGGCTGCGCGTTCTGCACATCCGCAAAGGGTCAACCCCGTTAAAGAAGATGACCTGGCCAGGGTGGTGGATAAGCTGCCTGTGTACCCCGGAGGCAATGAAGCTTTCCAGGAATTTCTGAACCGGCTGAGCAAGAATGGATTGAAGGACCTCGATGAAGGTCAGACCAAGGCCTTTGTCATGGTGGAATATATCATCGACCAGGAAGGTAAGCCTGTCTACGCAAAAGTCATCCGTGGCGGCAATGAAAATATGAATGAAAAGATCGAAGATGCTTTTCTCGCCATGCCGCAATGGTCGCCTGCCAGCCGTCTGGGCAAAAATGTGGCCATCCGTCTCAAACAGACCATCATGATCGGGGCAGATTAGCCCTGGTTAGGTTATCGCATCAGTACCTGCACTGTCTCCGGTGTCTGCTGGCGCAGTACGCTGGTGTGACCAGCTGTCAGCTGCTGAAGCGTCTGCTCATTATAATGCCGTATAGTCAGCAGCGTAAGACCTTTTTCCACCTGTACGTCGAACAAATCGGCAGCAGCAAGCGCCAGCTTCTCCAGCTTGTCGGGCCGGTCATCCAGGCAGACCTGCAGACTGACGGCGCCACTCTGCATCAGGTTCGGCTTGATGCGCAGCTCAGAAAACAGCTGATAAAGACTGGCTGTTCCTTTTTCTCCTACAAAGGAGAAGTCTTTTGAATGCAGGTGGACCAATGCCTGTCCCTGTTTCAGCACAATGATGGGAGGAAGGTTCTTTGTCGAATGGCTGTTGATGACGGTACCGGGCAGCGACGGGTCAAGAAAACATTTTACATACAGGGGAATGCCTTTATTCTGCAAAGGCTTAATGGTCTTCGGGTGGATTACCTGTGCTCCATAATAGGCCATTTCGATGACCTCGTCGTAGCTCAGCTCGCCGATGAACTGTGCATCGGGGAATTGTTTGGGGTCGGCATTCATGACACCTTTCACATCCTTCCAGATCGTCTGGCTTTCGGCGTCCAGCATATTGGCAAAGACCGCGGCCGTATAGTCGCTGCCTTCTCTTCCCAGGGTCGTGCTTTCATTTTCAGAAGTGGACCCGATGAATCCCTGTGTTATCACCAGCCGGGTGTCTTTGAACAACGGCAGGACTTCCAGCCTGACGCGGTCTGCGGTGAACGGCCAGTCGATGGCTGCATCCCGGAAATTATCGTCGGTGCGAAAAATATCACGTACGTCGATCCATTGGTTGTCGATGCCGGACTCGGCAAGATAGGCGCTGATGATGGAGGTAGACAGCAATTCGCCTACGCAGACCACCTGGTCGTAATAATAGTCATAATCCCGCACGGGCTTATCGTGCAGCAGCCATTCCACTTCTGTAAAGAAATCCTTTAGCTGTGCCTCGGCTGCCAGGTAATTATTGACAAGAATATATTTAGCTGTAGTGAGATGGCTGTCTTTCACTTGCTGGAAGAGCTTCAACGCTTCTTCCCGGTGGCCGGCATAAAAGGCATCTACTACTTTTTCCAATGCGTTGGTGGTTTTTCCCATCGCGGATATGACCAACAGTATGTTGTCTTCGCTGTAGGACCGCAGGATGCCGGGCAGGCTTTGGATACGTTCGACGCTGGCTGCGCTGGCGCCCCCGAATTTGAAAACTTTATACGCGGAGCTGGTTTGTCTTTTCATCGGATGCAAATATAGCTGACTCATTCGCTAAAATGCGTGCTAAAATTTGAGCAAACCCCCTTACATTTGCTGCACCGATCAATAAACCATTGCACATATGAATGTCAACAGGAAAGTACTGACCCTTGACGAATTCACTATCCAGCAGCTGCGTATGTTCCCCAACGCCACCGGCGAATTGAGCAATCTTCTCCGGGATATGGGGTTGGCCGCCAAAAGGGTGAATGTGGAAGTCAATAAAGCGGGGTTGGTGGATATCCTGGGGGATGCGGGCACGATCAATGTCCAGGGAGAGGATGTGAAGAAGCTGGATATATTCGCCAACAATCAATTCATGGGCGTATTGAGACATGGCATCAGCTGCGCCGGCATCGGCAGTGAGGAGTTGGATGAATTTGTTGTATTCGACGATGAGGTCAGCAACAACTCCAAGTATGTATGTCTGTTTGATCCGTTAGACGGCAGCGGCAACATCGACGTAAATGTTTCCATCGGCACTATCTTTTCCGTGTATCGCCGGATCAGCGAAAAGGGTAAGCCCTGTACGAAGGAAGATTTTCTTCAACCCGGCAGAAAGCAGGTGGCTGCAGGCTATATCGTGTATGGGTCTTCCACGATGATGGTGTATGCCACGCGCCGGGGGGTGAACGGCTTTACGCTGGACCCATCCATCGGGGAGTTTACCCTCAGCCATCCGAATATCAAATGTCCCGAATCGGGGAAAATCTATTCCGTCAATCATGGTAATTTCTTCCAGTATGACGATAAGGTAAAATCCTATATCGATACCTGTCAGAAAAAGACCAGGGACAATGGCGGTCCTTATACGCAACGCTACATCGGCAGCATGGTGGCCGATGTCCACCGCAATCTTATCAAGGGAGGCATTTTTATGTATCCGGCGACTGTCGACAAACCCAAGGGCAAGCTGCGGCTGCTGTATGAATGCAATCCTTTTGCCTTTATCGTGGAAGTGGCCGGGGGACGGGCTACCAACGGTAAGGAGCGGATATTGGATGTGCAGCCCACTGAACTGCACCAGCGTTCGGCTCTTTTTATCGGGAGTAAGAACATGATGGATGAGCTGGATTCCCATCTGCTGAAATAGCTGCCTCATTTTTGGCATAGTTTTTAATTTTAAGGGGGATATGCATTTGCTCATTGCTTTTTTATTACCCCTATTCTCCCTGGCTTCTTCCGGCCCGGCCCCTGTCCACACACCGGAAACTGCCGTCTCCATGTCTTCCCAGATCCTCCGCTATGTCAATGAACACCGTCGGAGCATAGGCCTCCAACCTCTGCAGGCCAATTCCTTTATATCTTCCGTGGCGCTGGAGCACAGCCGGAATATGCTGTCGGGCAAGACGCCTTTTGGCCATGAAGGTTTTCAAGGCCGCATCGATCGCATCCGCAAGCATATGGGGCCTCTCCATGTGGCGGCGGAGAATGTCGCCTCCGGGCCCATGGACGCCCGTGAGGTGGTGGATGGATGGCTGCACAGCCCCGGTCACCGCAGGAACATCGAAGGGGATTTCAAGCTGACAGGTATCGGACTGGCGCGCAAGAGCAATGGCATGATCTATTTTACACAGATATTTATACGATAATTATGAACATACCCCGTACGCTACGCCTCGCAGGATACGCTATCCTGGTCATTACCCTCTTCTCGTTTATCAATTGTTCCAAAAAGACTGCCGCCGCACATACTGCCACTGTGACCAGTGACCGTTCAATCACCGGGAGCAATATGGAGAATGACATCCTGTATTATGTCAACCAGCATCGGCGCTCGATTGGCCTGGCTCCCCTGGAAATGAGCGGGGTGGAATGTTCTGTCGCAGCACGGCATAGCCGGGATATGGCTACGGGAAAGGCGCCTTTCGGACACACGGGCGCGCCAGCCCGTAAGCAGGCTATCGCCAGCCAGGTAGGACCGCTCATATCTTTTGGAGAAAATGTGGCATATGGGCAAAGGTCTGCCAGGGAAGTAGTGGATGAATGGCTACATAGTCCCGGCCACCGCAGGAATATCGAGGGTAATTTCAGGCTCACCGGCATCGGGTTGGCCAGGGACAGGCGGGGGCTGATCTACTATACGCAGATATTTACGCGCTGATGGTCTGATGTGATTTTCGTACCTTCACGCCATGAAGGAAACGATCATTTCCGTCAGGGACCTCCGGAAGAAATACGGCGATTTCGAAGCTGTAAAAGGCATCAGTTTCGAGGTGCAAAAAGGCGAGATCTTTGGCTTGCTGGGGCCTAATGGAGCAGGTAAATCCACTACGCTGGAGATCATCGAGACCCTGCGGGATAAAACGGCCGGCACTGTCATTGTCGACGGTTTCGACCTGGATAAAGACCCGGGAGAAATAAAGAAGATCATCGGTGTGCAGCTGCAGACCTCCGGCTATTATCCCGGTCTCAATTTGTCTGAGCTGATCGAATTGTTTGGCGGTCTTTACAATCGCCGTGTCAATCCCATGGACCTGCTGGATGCCGTCAATCTCCGGGAGAAGGCAAAAGCAAAGTACAAAGAGCTCAGCGGAGGACAGAAACAGCGGTTCTCCATCGCCACCACGTTGATCAACCAACCGAAAATCATTTTTTTAGATGAGCCTACGACGGGGCTCGATCCGCAGGCAAGACGCAATCTTTGGGACCTGATCAAGGACATACAGGCCAGGGGCACCACCGTGATCATTACCACCCATTATATGGATGAAGCGGAGAAATTATGTGATAGGGTGGCCATCGTCGATTCCGGACAGATCATTGCGCTGGATGCGCCAGATAAATTGATCGATCAGCTTGTCGCTACCGGATTTGAAAGACCAAAAGAGGTCAAGAAAGCGAACCTCGAAGATGTTTTTATCCATCTCACAGGGCATGCACTCCGGGAAGAACATTAACCAACAATTAAACCATCAAGCTATGAGCCAATCAACCATCGACCCGCGCTATCCCATCGGCAAGTATGAGTGGCAGCCATTCTCGGAGAAATTAAAGGAAGACTGGCTGAACGATATCAAATTCCTTCCGCAGCTGTTGGAGAATGCGGTCGTCAACCTGGATGAATCGCAGCTGCAGACGCCTTACCGGGAAGGCGGCTGGACTGTGCAGCAAGTGGTGCATCATGTGGCGGACAGCCATATGAACGGTTATATCCGGTGCAAGCTTACCCTTACGGAAGATAATCCTACGATCCGTCCCTATAATGAAAAGTTGTGGGCTGATCTGACCGACGTGAAAAATATCCCCATCAATATTTCCATCACCTTGTTGTATGCCCTGCATACCCGCTGGCATGCCGCCCTCAGCGATATAACTATCCACGACTGGCAACGTAAGCTATTCCATCCGGAAGCCAACAAGGAGATGACGCTATGGTATTTGCTGGGCAACTATGCCTGGCATGGCAAACATCATGCAGCGCATATCATCTCTTTACGCGAACGCAACGACTGGTAAAATAAATTATGAAGGACCTTAGCTGGAAGACACTTTCCTCCGAATATTTGTACAAAGACACCTGGTTCACCATCCGTAAAGAGACCTGTGAAAGACAGGATGGCCAGATCGTCACACCTTATTATGTATACGAGTTCCCTACCTGGGTCACGGCCCTGGCGCTGACGGAGGGTGGGAAGGTGATACTGGAAAGACAATACCGTCATGCCCTGGGGCTGACCAACTACGAGATCCCCGGCGGCTGTGTGGACGACACCGATGCTTCCCTGGAGGCTGCCATTCAGCGCGAACTGCTGGAAGAGACGGGGTATGCATTTGAAAAATATGAATACCTGGGGCGCACTTCTTCGAATCCTTCCACCAATAATAACTGGATGCATATGTACCTGGCAATGGGTGGACGGAAGGTACAGGCCCAGCAACTGGACCATAATGAAGAGATAGAGGTCTATCTCTTCACCATCGACGAATTAAAGCAGATGCTGCGGGAGAACCAGATCATCCAGAGCATGCATGTGACGGCGATCTTTTATGGACTGGCGCGATTGGGGCATCTTCAATTCTGAACACATAGTGTATCACAACCGTACAGCCTGGTACAAAATCTGAGGACAGAGTAAGGCTCACACTTCCGCTACGACAAAAACGCTGCCGCAGACGATGATCAGATCCCGATCCCTGGCATGCGCCCTGGCTGCTTTCAGTGCTTCGCTAACGGAAGGGTAGGTGTTGCCCTGTAATCCATGTGACCGGGCCTGTTCCGCCAGCTTATCTTCCGGCAGCGCGCGGGGGATGTCAGCCCTCGTGAAATAATAGTAAGCGGTAGAAGGAAGTAAGGCCAGCGCCCGCTGTATGTCCTTGTCGCCTACCATGCCGATGACGATGTGCAGTTCTTCATGATCGGTGACTTCCACCTGCCGCACCAGCTGGCGCATGCCGTCCTCGTTGTGCGCTACGTCCAGTATGACGTCGGGGTGTTCGTGTATCAGCTCCCAGCGGCCGTGCAGCCCCGTTAGCTTCTTCACATGCTGCAAGCCGTGATGTATGGCCTCCGGCTCCAGGTTCCAGCCCCTGGCGTGGAGGAGGTGTGTGGCTTCCAGCACTGTCAGCAGGTTTTTTGTCTGGTAAATGCCTGGAAGGTCCAGCTGATAGAATTGTTTATCATTTGCGACAGGACTTGTGGAAACTTCGGCTACGAGGTGATGACGCTGATATTTCCAATCATAGATGGATCGTTGGTGATCCGCATATGTCAGCGGTGCGTTTTCTTCTTTGGCCCGTTGTTCGAATACAAGCGCGGTCTCGGGGTGATGTTCGCCGATGACGACGGGTACGCCTTTTTTGATGATACCTGCTTTCTCGAATGCAATGGCGGGCAGGGTATTGCCCAGCATATTCATATGGTCGTACCCGATGTTGGTGATAATGGACAGCTCAGGCGTGATGATGTTTGTGCTGTCCAGCCTTCCGCCCAGGCCTACTTCTATAATAGCGATGTCCACTTTTTCCACGGCAAAATAATCGAAGGCCATGGCCACTGTCACTTCGAAAAAGGAGGGATCGATGGATTCGGACAGGGGACGGATGCGTTGTACGAAGTCGACCACAAAGTCTTCCCTGATCATTTGCCCGTTGACTTTTATCCTTTCCCGGAAGTCTTTCAGATGGGGAGAAGTGTAGAGACCGGTACGATAGCCTGCTGACTGGAAGATAGCGGCCAGCATGTGACTGGTGGAGCCTTTCCCGTTGGTGCCTGCTATATGAACGGAGGGGAAGCGCCGCTCGGGGTTGCCGAGGGATTCAGTGAGCCGTATCGTATTGACAAGGTCTTTCCGGTAAGCTGCTGCGCCGATGCGGCTGAACATGGGCAGCTTGCTAAAAAGATAGTTTAATGTTTGCGGGTAGTCCATAATTGGACGCAAAGATACGGGGCCAAACTGTTCGGCGGAACGTCCGCAGGTTAGCGGAACATTAGTTATGCACCCTAAAGTTGAAGATGATAGTGCCTACCGATTCATCTGCGCCGCCGTTGAACTTTACCTGTCTTGCTTTACGAAGGGCAATGGCCTTCATGGAAGCGTCGGAAGTAGTTGAGCCACGGGGTTGATAGGACGCATCTGTTACCGTTCCGCTGGCATCCACATGGATATCGACGGCCACTTTTGCATTTTCGTTAAAGTCATCGGTAAAGGAGGGCAGGCCTGTTATCCTCCGTCCGGCAAGTCCCCGGGATATGGCAACACCCGAATTACCGGTACCGCCTCCGGTATAATTATTTGAATTGGGATTGCCGCCCGGAGCGCCCTGGTCTCCGTGACCACCGGCGATGCCCTGGTTGCTTCCCGGCTTATAGTCGTCGGCATCATTACCACCAGTGCCGGTGCCGTTGACCCCATGCATGAGCGCTTTGGGACGTGGTTTTGGCGGCGTAGGGGTAGTCTCCGGCTGTTTGACGGGCCTGGCCGGTGTTTTTACCACTTCTTTATCGGGGATCTTCGTTGCGTTGGGTTTTGTCACCGGCGCTTTTTTGACGACAGGAGCATCCTCCTTGTTATTGTCGTCCGTCTCTACATCCTTTACCGGCTCTTTTTCCACCACTGCCTGTTTGGGTGGGGTATACTTTTCATGATCCTGGGCGGAAGGTTTACCGGGCAGATAAGGCTGGTCCGTACCCAGTCCCTGGTCGCTGTTGCCCAGGTTTACTTCAATGCCTTCTTCAACGACAGGTGGGGGTTGTACCGGCAGGGTCCAGCTGATGAAAAAGAAAAGCAGGGCCAGCAAGATGCAGATGCCCAGGGTATACCCGGAGGCTTTCAGGTTCTTTTGCGATTCGAAATTATCCGCCATATAACCGTAGTTCTGCATATAAAGGTATGACTAATCTATTAGTAACGTACAAATTACACGCTAATTGCCGGCTAACGACCACATAAAATGTTAATATTCCTCCATCTCCCGCTGGCATACTTTTTTCGGCAGCCCAATAAAATTCTTTTATGACCACAGCAACGGAAACAGGGTTGAAATTGCTGAGCTCAGCCTTTAAGGATGGCGGCGATATCCCCCGTAAATACACCTGTGAAGGAGAGCAGGTAAACCCTTCTTTGGAGATCCAGGGGGTACCCCGGCAAACACAGACGCTTGCACTTATCGTGGAAGATCCCGATACGGGACATGGTGTTTTTGATCACTGGCTTGTGTGGAATATTCGACCCAACGAGCCTATCAGGGAAAATGATGTTCCCGGGGTGTATGGGCGCAATGGTTTTGGCAGGAATGGATATGGAGCGCCTTGTCCTCCGCAAGGCAAACACCGTTATTTCTTTCATATCTATGCGCTGGATGCAGAGCTGAACCTTCCGCCGGGTTCGACGAAGAAAGAGCTGCAGAGCGCCATGCAGGGACATATATTGGCTACTGCGGATCTGATGGGGCAATATGAGAAGGGTAAATGATGCCGGCAGCCGGGTCTATGACCTTTTTTTATACTTTATCGGGTAATGAACGTCATAAGCCATTTCATAGCCCGCATTGGACACAACAGCCAGTCTTTTGTCCTTTCTTTTTTTGGCGATGAGATAAATCGCTGTGAGCGTAGTGGCTGTCGCTGCCAGGGTTGCAAGGGCTGTTATCGCGATAAGTTGTTGATTCTTCTTCATAAAGTGATCTTTAGGCTAGGAGTATTACAAGCAGAATGCCAAAAAAGACTCAACCTACCCGGTGATAAATGAAATCCGGCATCCACCTGGCCAGTTTAGCCACCAGCCACCAACGGCGTGTAATATAGGCCCTCCACTTTTTCTTTTTCAATGCTGCTGCGATCTGCCGGGCTGCCTTGTCCACCGGTGCAACCCAAAACCGGGGTCCCTTCGCCATTTTGGTAGCGACAAAGCCCGGCTGGATATCGGTGACGTAGAGTGGGACCTTCATCTTCCGTGCTTTGATATGGAGTCCTTCGAAATAGGTGCTTTGAAATGCTTTGGCGGCGCTATAGGCTGGGGAATGCCGGTTACCTCTGTTGGCTGCGATGGAAGAGGTGGTGACGAGATGTCCGTATCCCTGTGAGACGAAATAATGCCACCCGAAGTGTATGGCTGCCAGAAAACCGTTCACATTGATGTCTACGGTGGTTTTATCCACCGTCCAATCCAGCATTTCCGTCAGATCGCCCCAGCCTGCGTTATAGATCAGCATATCCAGACCGCCCAGTTTGTCCTTCAGCGAATGTAGATGCGTTGTGGCGTCCGGGATGGTCATGTCGAAGCATTCCGTAATGATGTGTTGGGGAAATTCGTCCTGCAAGGATTGCAGCAGCTCCTGCCGGCGTCCGGTGGCGCCTACCAGGTGTCCTTCAGCGGCATAGATGCGGGCCAGCTCTCTGCCTATGCCCGAGGTGGCGCCGATGATGATGATCTTACTCATGAGTTGTGTTAGTGCGCAAAATCTACATCGTATTGTCCTTTTATCCTTTCCATGGGAGGATTGAAATAACCGAATTTCACCTGGGGAAATTCTTCCCTGATCAGTTCCATTGTTTGTTTGATCCCCAGGAACTCTCCCGTGTCGGCGACCCCGATCCTTCCCATGTACCAGTCAGGATCGATGTTGAAATTGCGCCATTGGATCATGGTGAGGTCCGTTTCGCGGATGAGCCGGCGCAGGGCCTCGTATTCTTCCACGCTGTCCGTCATGCCTGGAAAGGTGAAATAGTTGATGGAAGCCCAGCCGCCGAAGCTGCGCATCACTTTCAGACTTTCCACGATGTCTTCGAAGCGATAGTTATTGGGACGATAATAGGCCTCATAGATGGCTGCCCGGGCAGAATTCGTGCTCACGCGAATGGAGTCGAGCCCGGCTTCACAGAGTGCGCGCACTGCAGCAGGCTTACTGCCGTTGGTATTGATATTGATGCTGCCCCGGCTGGTGTGTTTGCGCATTTCCAGGATAGACTCCCGGATGGTCTCCCACATCAGCAGCGGTTCGCCTTCACAGCCTTGTCCAAAGCTGACGATGGGGTAGGGTGCTGTTTGCAGATGCGGGACAGTGAATTCCACGATCTCTTCCGGCAATGGTTTGAAGGTTAGCCGGTCTTGCGTGGAAGGGATGGATTCCTCCTGTGGCTGGAATGAGATGCAGCCGATGCAGTTGGCATTGCAGGCAGGTGAACTGGGCACCGGGCATTCCCAACGTCCCATAAAATAATTACGGGCGGCGGGACAATGATAGGTCAGACAGCAATTGTCGGCCAGGTGGCGTACCAGCCTGTTGTGAGGATAGGCCTTGCGTATATGGTCTACGCCGCTGTTGATAATATCCCAGTCGTATCCTGCACAGTCCTGGCGAATGTCCTGCTCGATACGGACGGCGGGGACGTAGAATTTCGAATCCAGCCAGGCGGCGGCGGTGTAACAGAAGAGGGGGAGGGTAGGAGCGTCCTTTTCCGTCTCGTAGGCTGCCAGGTAAAGTCCTGTATGTGCGGGCGGGATAAAGGCGGCTACGGCCCATCCCTTTTCACAGAGACGCATTTCTCCCGTCATTACATCGATGCCGATGCCTTTCCGGCCGGGCAACTCATAAAGAGAGCCTCCGTCGGGTAATTCGATCCAATCCTCTTCAGGGACCGGTAAAGCGTCCCATCCACTACGGCCCGTGGCGAACAAACTGGTGTCTTCAAAAATATTCCCTTTTCCGTCGGAATAGAGAATGTAAGGTGATCTTGTCAGCATTTTCCTAAGTAATGCCTGCAAAATTCGTGAATTTGTTCCAGTTGTGCGAATGTTAGATTTTTCCGGAGGTCAAAATTCAGTTCCTGCTGATCTGAAGTGCTGATACTGATAGAGTCATAACATGCCCGGATATCGTTGATATGGCTCCACAGGAAGAACCTGCTCTCCGGCAGTCCGGGAACGGTGATCCCGATGTGGTGCAGGCTCAGGAACTCTTTTTTGCGAAGGCTTCTTTCACAATAGAACAAGTAGCTGTATCCGAGGCTGAGCGAGAGGTGAATAATGGCTACCAGCCAGTTGCCGGCCAGCAGCATCAGCAGTCCGATGCCCAGGAAGAAAATGATCTCTACCAGGCGGAAGAAAAGATTGACCCTTGGGAGCAGCAATAAATCTCTTCCGGCCATTACCAGGATAAATATATCCAGGGATATCAGCAGCTGGCACCAGAAATAAAGGGGAAGGGACTCCTGCCGGTGGATATGACTGAAGGCATGGGTCAGGATAAGAAGGCCCGCGGCGGCGTGTAACCACCTGCCGGAGTGCTTTAATTTCTCAAAAGTTGGATGGATGACGGGGAGTGATATCGAATCCATACAGCAGCGGTTTTCTGTAAGGATGCAGGAAGCTCAATATTCCACAATTATTTTTAAGAAACTTCGGACAAACGTGCCTGACAGTAGTCATTGAATTCTTTCTCATCGGCATCATCCTCGTCTTCGTCATCATCCAGGACCTCTTTTTGCAGCAGCCGGTTATTCTTAAAGTCCATGGTCAGCAGTCCATCCCGGAGAACGATATTCGAAAAGGCGGACCAGTCGTACCTGCGACGTATCAACGTATTGATCACCACCCTGTCGCTGTCGAAGCCGATCTCCAGGGGACGTTTGGTCTGGTATTCCAGGAAGGCCAGCAGGACGAAGGGTATGGCCAGCCAGGGAAGTATGAAGCTGCCAAACCACCCCAGCGCTGCCACAATGAGCAGGTACCGGTAACGGACACGCCTATGGCCTGCCCGGCGGCTGATTGAATTGACGGCCAGGCCGGTGAGCAGCACCAACCCGATGACGGCATCAAACCATGCCAGCGGTACAGGCGGGGTAACTGTTAAAAAGGAAGAAGCAGCGGCGAATAAAAAGAAAACGGCCGACACCATACAGAGCAGAAAGCTCAGCACATCGGTTTTACGTTCGCTGTCGCGTTTGAGGATAACTACGTACTGGTAGCGCATGTCAGGAATTGCTTGCTACGAGCAAGTTACAAAGTTTCCATAATACCCGGGCGCCTACGTTGGCATCCCAATCCATCTCGCCCACGCCGATCTCATCCAGGTCAAACCCGATGAATTTGCGTCCGCTCTGAATGATCTTTTTGATAAGATAGAATATTTGTTCGGTGTCGAATCCTCCCGGCACGGGTGTGCCGGTGTTAGGACATAATTTTGGATCGAGGCCGTCGATGTCAAAGCTGATATATACCTTGTCGGGGAGGTGGGAAACGATCTCATCCGTAATTTGCTTCCAGCTCTGTCCTTCGTAAGTACGATCTTTTATGTCTTTATCAAAATAAGTGATGACCTGGTAATTGCTGTTGTGGATGAAATCCCATTCTTCCTGGCAATAGTCCCGTACGCCTACCTGTACCAGCCGTTTCAGCTGCGGGATCTCCTGTAAGGCATTGTACATGACGCTGGCATGGCTGTACACGAAATTCTCATATGATTTGCGAAGATCGCAATGCGCGTCTATTTGCAGGATACCGAAATCGCCGTATTTTTCTGCAATGGCCTTGAAATAGCCTAAGGGTGTGCTGTGGTCGCCTCCCAATAACCCTACCAGCTTACCATTCTCCAGTAAAGCGCGGGTTTGCTCATATACCCATTTGACCAGGTTGGCGCTGCCCTCGTTGATCTCTTTGAGGGATTTGCACATGAAGCTGTTTTTTTCCAGCACTTCACCTTTGGAGGTATAGTCGATGTAGAGCTCTGCTTCCTTGCGCAGATAATCGCTCTTCATCAATACCTTTCTGTCGGGCTGACGCATATAGAAACCCTGCTTCCAGGCATTACCCGTTTCCATATCAAAAAGGTCTACCTGCATGCTGGCCTGGAATACGTGCTCCGCAGCCCTGGCGGTGCCGGCGCCATAACTGACGGTGACTTCCCAGGGCACCGGAAGGATCACCAGCCGGGCATCTTCTTCAGAAAAAGGAAGGCCAAAAATGTTATTCTTGGGGTTGCTGGCTCCGTTTGCATCAAAATGCGATAAATCTGTCATGGTCGTCGAAGTATCATTACTACTAAACAAAAACGCAGCGCAAGTTAGCACCAGTATATCATATACACAAATATGTGCGCAAAAAGAATGTTTAAACTCCAAAATTTGTTTACTTACTGGTAAGTAAGTATATTTGCGCCTTGATAGCGACACGCGAACATATTATCAATCTGGCGGAGGAAATGATCCGCACCAGGGGATATAATGCTTTTAGCTATGGGGATATCGCCGGGGTATTGCATATCCGGAATGCCGCCATCCATTATTATTTCCCTTCCAAGATGGACCTGGGCATTGCCGTGGTGGACAGGGAACTGGAAAAGATCGCCCAAAGCCAGGAGGAATGGGCTACCTTGCCGGGGCATCAACAGCTGAGAAAAGTAGTGGAGACATTTTACGGCAGCAGCCGCAAGGGATGGATCTGTCTCAACGGATCACTGACGCCGGACTATCTTACCCTGCCCGAACCGTTGCAGAAGAAGGTGAAAACGATGTGCCAGGCCGTATTGGACTGGATAACGGACTGCCTGGAGAAAGGGCTAAAGGACGGCACCCTTCAATTCGAAGGGGCTCCTGTCGACAGGGCATTATTGGTCATTTCGGCCCTGCTGTCCTCCCTGTTATTATCCCGGGTATTGGGTAAGGAAGTCTTTGACAGGATGCGGGATCAATTATTAGAAGACATTAAAACAGATTATTAGAAGACGTTAAAACAGATCGATCATGAAACGAGTAGTTGTCACAGGTATGGGCGCCATTACCCCTTTAGGGAACGACCCTTCCGCTTTCTGGGCGCAATTGAAGGCCGGTGTCAGCGGCGCGGGCCCGATCACCCATTTCAACGCGGCTGCTTTCAAGACACATTTTGCCTGTGAGGTCAAACGGTTTGATCCTTCCGGCGACCTGGATCGCAGCGAGATGAAACGCACGGACCTTTTTACCCAATATGCCCTGGTGGCAGCGGGGCAGGCAATAAAGGATGCGGGGCTTGATCTTAGTAAGATGGATCCTTTTGATATAGGGGTCATCTGGGGGAGTGGCCAGGGAGGAATGGCGACGTTCGAGGAGCAGGTACGTGAATATGCCACGGGCCCATCTGCGCCAGGCGGCGAACTACAACCCCGGTTTAGTCCTTTCTTTGTACCCAAGCTGATTGCCAACATGGCTTCCGGCATGATCTCGATCAAGTATGGGCTGATGGGTATCAATTATACCACGGTATCTGCCTGCAGTACCTCCAACACTGCCTTTATGGATGCCCTGAACTATATACGTCTGGGGAAGGCAAAGGTCATCGTCAGCGGCGGATCGGAAGCGCCCATCACGGAAGCTTCCATTGGCGGTTTTAATTCCATGAAGGCTCTTTCCACCCGCAATGATGATCCGCAGGGAGCATCCCGTCCATTCGATGCCAGCCGGGATGGTTTTGTCATGGGAGAAGGTGCGGGCGCTCTCATACTAGAAGAGTATGAACATGCCCGGGCGAGAGGAGCGCATATCTATGCCGAGCTGGCCGGCGCCGCCATGACGGCAGACGCTTATCACATGACCTCTACCCATCCGGAGGGGGCAGGAGCACGGAGGGCGATGGAAGATGCCTTGAAGGATGCGGGTTTGAATAAAGAGGAAGTGGATTATCTAAATGTGCATGCTACTTCCACACCTGTCGGCGATCTTAGCGAAGTCAACGCTATTACCCGTCTTTTTGGGGAAGCCCCTTCGGGACTGGTACTCAGCGCGACCAAGTCGATGACAGGTCATTTGCTCGGCGCCGCAGGCGCTATCGAAGCCATCGCCTGTATCCTCAGCATCAGGGATGGCGTCATCCCTCCCACGATCAATACCCGGGAGCTGGATCCGGCTATTCCCCGCAGTCTTAACATTTTACTGGGAGAAGCGGTCGATCATCCGGTGAAAGTGGCCATGAGCAATACTTTCGGGTTTGGCGGCCACAATGGTATCGTCGTATTTAAAAAGGTCTGATACTTTTATGAGCCTATTGCAATGCAGTCCATTTCAACAAGAGAATCGCCGGGAACGCCTCCTTTGGCGACAGCCACGGTAGTACGTACGGGCGGATTGTTGCCAAACCGGCCTTTGTACACTTCGTTCATTCCTTTGTAATCGGCGATATCGTTGAGAAATACCGTCACCTTGAGCACCTTATCCATAGAGGAGCCTGCCTTGATCAGCTCGGCTTCCAGCTCTTTCAGCACGATCTCCGTATGCGCCTTGATCTCGAAGGGGGCCACATGTGCGCCTTTGCCGGCGATATAGACCAGACCGTTATACCTGGTATGCCCGGAGAAGAGAGGGACATCCTGGTCATAGGTGATATTGCCGGCTTCTTTTTTGCCGGACGTGATTTCGGAGGTGGGACTGCTCATTGCTTTTGCTGCCGCGCTGATGCCGACCACTCCTGCTACCGAGGCAAATAATTTCTTTAATGCTGATCTGCGTTCTGTTTTCATATATTGTTGTTTAAGATTTCTTTTACTCTTTTTGCCACGATCTCCACTTCTTCGGGCTGTAGCAATACGACGCCGATGGACAATTTATCCCGTCCGCCGGCAAAAATACTGGGCTTGCCGGCCAGCAGCTGCTTCACCACTTCGGCAGGTGTAATTTTCACCTTTGTCTGGTCCCAGGACACGGTCATGCCGGGAAACGCGTTGGCCGGTCCTTTCGGGATACGGGTTTCCGCAACGACGGTGGGGATACCCGACAGGTAATTGCCGATGAATTTTATGCGGTCCAGCCAGTCCTGCCACTCTTTCTTATGGTCTCTTTGAAGGTAGGATTTCAGTGCGGCATACATGCCGAAGATCTCTTCCTTGTTCACCTTCATGGGACGGCCAATGGGACACTCATGAGGGCTGTGGTTGAGTTTGGCGGCTTCGATAAGATCCTTTCTTCCAAAAAGAAGGCCGGCGCTCTGGGGGCCGCGGATCATCTTGCCTCCGGAGAAGGTCACAAGATCGAAACCTATTTTCTGAAACCTGAACAGGTTTTCCACGGGAGGGACATCGGCCGCGGCATCGATGAAAGTGGGGATGTTGTGACGTTTGGCCACAGCCACAAATTCTTCATGGGTAATGCTGGAGTTCTGGGCTGCATTAAAGAACAGGGCCATGACGGTATTTTCATTGATAGCCTTCTCCATCTCTGCGGCGCCTTCTACGTCTACGATCTTTACGCCTGTATTCCTTACTGCCTGGTCGAACAGGTAACGATGCGACTTCTGCATGATCACTTCTTTCTGCGGATCTGGCAGCGTGGGTAGCTGTTTGATCTTTTCCTGATCGCTGCCCGTGATGCAGGCGGCTGTCCCGATGGTCAGCGCACAGGCAGCGCCTGAAGTAACCATGGCTGCCTCGGCCTGCAACATTTCGGCAATCCTGGCGCCGGCTTTATCCTGCAGCTCATACATGTTGGCGAAACTGTGGGAGGTGGAGTTGATGGCCTCCAATACCTCCGGCAGCATCAGAGAGCCGGACAAGAAGGTCATCGTTACCAGGGCGTTGATGATAGGCGTTACGCCGAGCTCGCCGAACAGATCGACTTTTGTGCCGTCAGCGTTTATCGCGGGAGAACCTGCCGCGGGAGGCGCAGCGATCGCGGATTCCAGACCCTGCTGTGCCTGAAAAGTCGCCTGCGAAAGCGTCCCTGCCAGTGGCAACAGCGACATATTCTTTATGAGATCTCTTCTTTTCATACAGTAATTTTTTTTGTTGTTATTATTTTTCCCGGAGCATCTTCCATTCGCGGCCGGGCTCGTCCACACGGAACCATTCGATGTTCCCTTTATCCATCAGGGTCACGAAAACCGTGCGGCCGTCCTTCCCGCCAAAAGCTACATTGGTCGTTTGTTTCCCCGCGGTTGGAATTTCCCTGAGGACCTCTCCTTTCGGAGAGATCTTCGCTATCACGCCTTTCCCGAACCGGGCGATATAGATATTCCCTTTTATGTCGCAGCGCATACCGTCCACGGTAAAGTCCGCGAACTTTACCAGCACCCTTCTGTTGCTGATCCTGCCATCCCTGAGATCATAGGCCCAGATATACTTGCCGCCATTGACATAAAGGGTGTTCTCATCGGGGCTTACCTCTATGCCATTGGCTGCGCCCTCGCTAACGGTGTCGAGCAGGGTTATCTTACTGTCGGGATCGATCCGCCAGATGCGGCCGGTGTTGGATTTGAAATCGGGATCGCTGGCATATAGCCTGTCCCGGCTATCGATGGCGATATCATTGGGCTCGTGCATCGACGGTTCGTGCGCCAGCACGGTGATGACATGCGTTTTTGCATCGGCCTTCAAAATGTTGTGTCCTGTATAATCGGCTATGAGCATATTGCCATGGCTGTCAAAACGAATCCCGTTGCCTGTGCTCCCCTCGGGAAGCGTGAGGTATATGGAGGTTGTACCATCGTCGAGGATCTTACCGATAGTTCCTTGTTTCTGAAAGTTCACGGCATACAGTATCCCATTTTTGTCTACCGCGGGACCTTCCACGTCGTTGGTAAAGCTGCCCGCCGGCGTGAGTACAGAAGCTTTGAACAGTTCTGTTGCGGTTGTCTGCCGGGCGGAAGAGGCAGGGCCATCCGGTAATGCAAAAGCCATGATCATCCCGGCAGGATGGGTCTTGTCGCCGGCTACGGAAACGACGATGTATTGTTTTCCATCCACCATATAAGAGGACGGCGAGGAGGAAGAAAATGAGGGCAGTGTGTGTTCCCAGACTAACTTTCCCGTTTTTTTGTCGTAGGCTTGCAGATTCCTGTCATGGCCTCCGCCGAGGAAGACCAGCCCTCCGCCGGTGACGATGGGACCCGGCGAACCGGTGGACCCGGTGGAAGGAGCGCCTTTTTTCTGCAGATCTCCGATATTGCCTGCCGGAACGGTCCAAAGATAGTCGCCGGTGCTTACGTCGATGGCATTCAGGGTGCCGTAGGGCGGCTTGATAGCGGGATGGCCCTTCAGGTCGCGCATCTGCGCATAGGCGAGGGTATTCAGATAAACCACGCCGGTATCCTTATGGGATGGATCTGCTTTCACCAGCGAGTTCGTTGTGCGGTTATGCTGGATCTCTTTCAGATCGAATTCATTGGGCATCGAACCGTCCCTTCTCTTTTCGAAAAGGAAGTCCACCACTGCTTTTTCTTTTCCGTTCAGTATCCTGCCAAAGGGTGGCATTTTGCCTCCGCCTTCGCGCACCCTCTTTTCCGCCTGTTCTTCCGACATCCTTTTGTTCAGGCCGAGCAGTGATGGATACAGGGGTTCGCTGCCGGTCCTGTCAGGCTTGTGGCAGGATGCGCAATAGGTGATATAGATATCCCTTCCATTGACCCGTCCTTCTACGTCTCCTGAAGACAATTTTGAATTATCGACCCTGACAAGCCGGGCCATCTCGGGAGATTCGTTGGACTTCAGGTAGATCACGCCTGTGGCAGGGTCGTAAGCGGCTCCGCCCCATTCCGAGCCGCCGATGGTGCCGGGAAAACTGATGGAGCCTTTCACCGAAGGCGGGGTGAAGAGACCCTCGTACCGGGAACGTCTGAACAGCTGCACCAGCGAGTCGTGGGCTTCGGGTGAGTAGTCGGAAAGGTCGTCTTCCGTCAACGTCTGACGGGCGTAGGGTTTGGGTTTCAGGGGGAAAGGCTGTGTGGGCCAGGCTTTCTCGCCAGGTACATCGGAGGCTGGTACCGGTCTTTCCCCGATCGGGAACAGCGATTCGCCGGTCTCGCGGTTGAGCACATACAAAAATCCCACCTTGGAAGTTTGCGCCACGGCATCGATCTTTTTGCCATCGCGTGTCACGGTCACGAGGTTGGGCGGTGCGGGCAGATCATAGTCCCATAGGTCGTGATGAATGGTCTGGAAATGCCAGATATATTTCCCGGTCTTTGCGTCCAGCGCAACCACGCAATTGCCAAAGAGATTTTTTCCTTCGCGGTCGGCGCCATAGAAATCATAGGCCGGCGAGCCGGTGGCGAGGAAGACCATGCCTCTTTTCTCATCCACGCTCATACCGCCCCAATCGTTGGCGCCTCCCGCGTATTTCCAGGCATCTTTCGGCCATGTTTCATAGCCTACCTCGCCCGGCAGGGGAATAGTATGGAAGGTCCACACCAGCTTCCCGGTGCGCACATTGTAGGCTCTTACATATCCGGGCTGTGCGCCATAGAGTTCCGACACTTCATTCCCGATGATGATCAGGTCCTGGTAGATAATGCCGGGAGAAGTGGGTTTGATGGAAATTAATTTTGGATCGTCCCTTATGCCCACATTCATGCTGACGCGGCCCTTGTCGCCGAATTCGGGAATGATCCTGCCGGTGCCGGCATCGAGGGCAAACAGCTGATCCCCCCCGGTGAAAAGGATCCGTTTGTTATTTCCTGCCGGGTCTTCCCAATACGTCACTCCACGGAAGGAGCCGCCGCCGGGACCGCCGTCGAAGGGGTCGAACCCCCATATTTTCCGGCCTGTTTTAGCATCGATGGCATAGATCCTGTGCCGTGCGGAGGCGGTGTATATCACTCCATCCACGATGATCGGATTGCACTGGCTGCCATTGAACCGGGAGCCTTCCGCTGCGTCGTCGGGATAGAAGGTCCAGGCCTCCTGCAGCTTGTTTACGTTCCCGAGGTTGATCTGATCATGGGCCGAATAGCTGGTGCTGGCGGCATCCGCCTTGTAGGCGCCCCATGACCTGTCTTTTTTTTCCTGGCAGGAAGAGAGGGCGAGCATTATCAGAAAAATAGAATTCAGTTTGTTTTGCATAATTATTTGATCACATTACGGACATATTCTATCAGCTTCGGGTTGCCGGGCGACGGTGTAACATCGGCCGGAAGCTTTCTTAAGAACCATTGTATAGTCCACGAGAAAGACTGTCCCGGCTGCAGTTCGGTGTAGGCGCCCTGGTGTTCGATCTCCACATAACTTTTTGCGGGCGTCGCTTTATTGGCGTACAGCTCCACTTCACCTTCTTTCGGGGCAGCTGCATCGACAGGAATATCCGGAAATTTTTTGATAAGAATGACATCTCCGTTGACGGCTGCGAACCAGCCTTCGCTGCCATCCGTATAGATCTGCGAATCCCCTCGTTTTGGTATTTTTTCCTGGTCGTATGTGTACCAGCAGATACCGTTATCGATGCGGGTCTGCAGGATCAGCCCTCCGCGCAGACTATCCCTGCCCATGGGAAAGAAGGCAAAGCCGTTGGGATGCACCCTGGTCACTTCCCAGGGCGCCACTTTTCTGACGGAGCCGGAATGGTTGGTGATGATGTACTCAAGATTATAAAGACCTTTTTTTTCATCTGCGGAAAATACCTTCGTAACGGTCAGCCCTGTTTTGGGATCGGCCGGGCTTTCCATTTTTATCTTGTTGCCTTCCAGCTGTGCCGTATAGGGTTTGTTGTCCCATTCGGCCGGCGGCGGCCAGTTCCAGTCGCTTTGCGGACTGGGCCAGAAAGTAGAACCCCAATTTTCGCTGTTCACCATGCTGTCCGTCAGGAAATTCGTGCCATCTATTGTAAGGTACGTAATTCTGCCGCCGGTGTGCGGATCTATTTCCATTGACTGGCCTTTAAGGCTGCCGAGCTCAAACCGGCTACCTTTTTTAACAGGTAAAGCTTTCTGCGACATGACGGTTACGTGGATAAGGATACAACAGCCGGTCATGCACCATTTAAATATCATACACATTTTTGAGGTTAGTTCCAGTCGTTTGCTATATCGTTCGCCACATCCTTGTTGGATTGTCTTTCGCCCAGCGGAATGGGGAGCAGCTCATGTTTGTCTTCAAAAGCATGCTGGCCTGATGCCGAGGCAGGGCGCTCTGCGTTCATGGTTTGCTTTGCGATACCCCACCTTCTCAGGTCGAACCACCTGGACTGTTCACCCGCCAGCTCGATCTGGCGTTCTCTTCTCAGCGCAACCCGGGCATCTGCCTGGTCAAGTGACGTAGGATAGTTCACGGCCATGACGGAGGCTCTGTTCCTGACATCGTTGATCAGGCCTATTGCTTCTGTCAGCTTTGTACCCTGTTCGATGTAACATTCGGCCAGCATCAGCTTCACATCGGCATAACGCACCACATGGGTATTGATGCCGCTCATGGGAGCTTCTGTATATTGCTGGAATTCGTAAGGCTCGTATTTCCTCCAGGTATTGGGCAGGGGAGGGGGAACGCCGCTGAATATCTGCTGGTCGGCGTATTGCATCGCTCCGGAGGAGCAATGGTCGCAGATGGTCTCATCACCGCCCGAGCCTGCGGAGCCGTAATAGGTCAGCGGAGCGCGTGGATCAAGATACGGTGTGCCGGATACAGGATTGGGATATTGAAAGGCGGCCACCTGTGCATCCGAAACGATGACATTGTACCAGTCATTAAAGCCATATTCCTGTGCTCTTCCCGTATGCGCCGTCTTTCCATCCTCACCTTCCCATCCTCCGAACATATAATACTGTGTGTTGGGAGTGGTATATACATGGTTGACCGCAAAGATCACTTCGGGAGAATTGATGTTGTCATCCGAATACAGATGGTCGAAGCTGGGGTCAAGCGTATAGCTGAAAGGCGCATGGGTCAGCTTTTCGAATTGTGCCGCGGCCTGATCGTATTTGTGCTGCGAGAGATAAGCTTTCCCCAGGAAGGCGATCGCAGCACCCTGGGTGGCGCGACCGCGATCATCCGCATCATTTTCATATGCTACCGGCAGGTCGGGAATAGCAGCGTTAAACTCGGCTTCCACCACCTTCCATACGGTATCCACCGAAGCACGGGGTTCGGCATTGCGAAGAGAGGCGTCAAAATCCATTTTCACCGGGACACGGCCCCAGCAGGATACCAGGTAGTAGTAGGCGAAGCCCCGAAGCCAGTGTGCTTCGGCGATGTACTGTTTTTTCAGGGCGATTTCATCCGCACCGTCGGGTTTCCAGTTCTCGTCCATGACTTTCAGCGTCAGGTTGGCCCGAAGGATCATCCGGTACAAGGATGCCCACATCATGACGATGTCATCATTGTTGTTGGTAAAGCTGTAATCGGCCAGCTGCAGTTCCGTGCCCACCAGCGAGAATGCGGGTGAAGCGTCATTGGCCAGCAGGTCGAAGTTGAAATACCATTCGCGGGACATCATGCCTCCGTTGTTGAAAACGGCATAACCCGCAATGATGGCTTCGTTGAACTGTTTTTGTGTTTTGAAATAGGTGCTCGCGTCGTACGCATTTTCATTTTTTGTATCCAGCAGGCTCTTGCTGCAGCTCACCGAGAGGAGCAGGACGGCAGAAAGGACCGAAATTATTTTTGTTCTCATCTTTTTTAATTTTTTCGATGGATCGTCATGAATGGGTGGTTAAAAAACGACTCTTGCGCCTACCTGGAAGCTGCGTGAGTGAGGGTAACCGCCTACATCCACACCGCGGGTGAAGATCCCTCCGCCTACCTCCGGGTCGAACCCGGTGTATTTGGTAAAGGTGAACAGGTTTTGAGCCGTGACATAGATCCTGACGCTGGAAAAAGTTTTATGGGTAGCCAATTTCAGCCTATCCGAAGGGAAGGTGTAACCCAGTGTTACATTCCGTACCCGGAGATAGGATCCGTTCTCCACATACCAGGAAGAAACGCGCTGCAGATTGTTGGGTACATGCTGCCCGATGCGGGAAATGTCCGTGACGTCACCAGGATTTTGCCAGCGTTTCAGGATGTCCGCCTTGCCGTTGAACGGCAGGGCAAATCCTTTCATATAGTAGTTGAGGCCGTTGATGAGATCCACACCTCCCAGGCCTTGAAGGCCGATCATCAGATCAAATTTCTTCCAGGACATTCCGACATTGCCGCCATAGCTCCATTTCGGAATGGGGTTGCCGATGACGGTCTGGTCCGCGTCGGTGACTACACCGTCGCCGTTTACGTCCTTGTAGATCCGGTCGCCGGGTGCAAGTCCATTCTGATACACTGCATTGGGGTCTCCCGTTTTTTGCCGGGCGATGGCGTCATATTTCCCGATATCCTTTTCGTCGATGGCCACATGATCATATACAAATCCATAGAACGCTCCGATGGTAGAGCCTACGTCGGTGATGGTAGCGTTGGGAACGTCGAAGAAGCTGCCGTCATGAATGGGTACTGCGCCTTGCGTACCGAGTGAAGTAACCCGGTTGAAATTATAGGAGGCATTCAGGCTGAAGGTGTAGGAAAAATCGCCTGCGCGGTTGGCGAACCCGGCAGAGACCTCGAAGCCCCGGTTGTAAGCAGAGGCTGCGTTGATCAGTTGCTGGTTGCCCGCACCGGAAACGCCTCCATAGCCGGTGGAATAGGGCAGGGGAACCTTCACCAGCAGGTCGCGGTTGTCCCTGTTGTAATAGCCTGCGCTTAAAGTAAGCTTGTTTTTGAGAAACCCCGCATCGAAGCCGATGTCGGTGGAATAGGTAGTCTCCCATCTGAGGTTTGGCGTGAAGGGAATGGCCACGGTAGCGCCGTTTTCAAGGGTTTCGTTGGGCCCCAGGGGATATAGTACTGTATTGTTGGCGCCCGTCCATACATTCGACTGGTAGGCGTATCCGTCTATGTTCGAGTTGCCTGTCTTACCCCAGCTGCCGCGGAGCTTCAGCTCGGAAATAAAGGACTGTTTGGACATGAAGGGCTCGTCGGATAGTCGCCAGGCCAGGCCAACGGAAGGGAAATAGCCAACCCGGTAGTCGGGCGCAAACAGGGAAGTGGCATCTTTCCGGATGGTTGCCGAAAGAATATATTTTTCGTTCAACGTGTAGTTCAAACGGCCGAAATAGGAAATGAAGCGTTCGGTGGAATTGGCGCTGGCAAGCTTGATCGCTGACGTTTTCGCCGCGCCGATCTGGTGGATATCGCTGTTGGCGAAATCGCTGCCGGTGAGATTTACCGACCGTAAAAGGCCGGCATTGTTGTAGGACACGCCGGCGGTGAGGCTTAAGCCGTGTATGCCGAAGGTCTTGTCGTAGTTGAAATAGTTCTCGAAAATATACCCCAGCGTATAGAACCAGGACTCGCTGATCTGGCTTTGCGTGACCAGCTGGTTCGCCGCGTAGGTGGGGTTGAAATTATAGCTTTGGTCGAAATCGTAGGTGATACCCATTTGCGACCGGAACTTCAGCCCGCTGAAGAGCTGCGCTTCGCCGTACAGTTGCAGATAGCTGTTGAATCCGCGATCCTTAACGTCCCGGAGCGTAGGCTGGATCAAAGGGTTCCGGCTGTCATTCGCATCCTTTGCGCTGGTGGCGATGCCAAAGCCGCCCAGGAGATTTGTAGAGTCGTACACCGGGATATATGGCGGCATCCGCAACCCATCTACGAGGTTGGCTGCCTGTCCTCTTCTCAAACGATACCGGATATTGAGCTGCTGGCCGAATTTAAATATTTTGCCGACTTTTTCTTCCAGGTTCACCCGGAGGTTCAATCGCTGAAAATCCAATCCGATGACCTGCCCGGACTGTTTGGTATATCCTGCCGAGATATTGTAGTTCATCGTTTCCGAAGAACCGCCGAGACTCAGATGATGCTCCTGTATTTTGCCAGTCCGGAACATGACATCCTGCCAATTCGTCCGGGTTACCAGGGCGTCGGGCGTGTTCAGGTAGTTGGGAAGGTTGACGTCGGGGTTATTCTTAAACCATTCCTTAACGATGGTGACATATTGTTCGGCGTTCATCAGGTCGAAAGTCTTCCAGGGCCTGGAAAAACCCACATACCCGTCATAAGCGACTTCGGGTTTGCGGTTCTTCGGACGGCGTGTAGTGACGATCACCACGCCATTGGCGCCCTGTGCGCCGTAGATAGCCACGGAAGCGGCGTCCTTCAGCACGGTGATATCCTGGATATCGTAGGGGCTGATGGAGTTGAAAACGCCGATGTTGCTCTGAATCCCATCGATCACATACAGGGGAGATGTATTGGTGAATGATCCTGTTCCCCGTATCACGATGCCGGATCCGGCGCCGGGACTTCCATCATCATCCAGCACCTGGACGCCGGCCAGCTTGCCCTGTAACAATTGCGAGACATTGCTGGTGGACACATCTCCGAAGTCTTTTGCAGTGGCCACGCCTACGGCGCCGGTGAGATCCTTCTTTTTTCGTGTACCATATCCTACAACAACCACTTCATTCAGGTCAGTGGCGGCGATCTGCAACGAAATATCGATGGAAGTCCGGTTGGCAATGGATACTTCCCTTGCGGAGAAGCCGGTGTAGGTGAAGATAAGCTTATCGGTGGGCTGTGCTGCAATGATATATGTACCGTCATCATTAGAGACGCTGGCCTTGTTCCTGCCTTTTATTGAGACCGTTACACCTGCCAGCGGCTCGCCGCTCTGATTCAGCACACGCCCTCTGACGATCACTGAATCCGGGGGCTGTACAGCAGCTGAACCCGAATGTCCTTCCGGCTTTTCAGCCCGGAACTTGATCAGCACTACATTGTCGATGATCGAATATGATAAGGGCTGATCTTTGACGCAGGCATTCAGCACTTCCTGCAATGTGCTGTTCTTTGCAATAATAGTAACGGGTTTGCATAGTCGAAGCGTCTGCTCTTCCCACATGAACGAGACGCCCGTCTGTCTCCTGATCTCATTGAACACGTCCTTCAGCGGAGCATTCCTGACATTCAGGCTCACATTCTGGGTAAAACCCTTTGTACCCGCGCCGGCGTGCAGGGTAAGGGAGAGCAGAATAATAGCAGTCATGAATTGCATAACTTCACACAGTTTTGGTTAGGTAAATAAATGCAGTCTATTCCCTGATCACAGGATAATTACTTTCTTTTGCTCCAGCCGGCTGTTGATCCCGCTTTCACGAAGCACTTCCAGCATGGTCGACAGGTTCACGTTCCTGCTGATCGATCCTCCGAATTTCCTGTCTGGTATCTCCCCTTCGAATACCACCTGTACATCGTACCAGCGGGCCATTTGCCTTGCCAAAGCGCCTATATCCGTACCCTTCATCATAAAATAGTCGTTCTTCCAGGCAATGACGGCCTCTATGTCTACCTTATCCTCCACCTGGATATCCGGATCGCCACCATTTACCTTTGCCTGCTGTCCGGGTTTTAACATGACCTGTCCGCCACGGGTATCGCGTACCCGTACGCTGCCCTCCAGGAGGGTCACTTTCATGGCCGATTCATCGGCATAGGTATTTATATTGAAATGGGTGCCCAGTACCTCTGTCGTCAATCCACGGGACGAAATATAGAACCGCCGTTGCGGGTCTTTGCTGATCTCAAAATAGGCCTCGCCCGTGACTTCCACATTTCGTGAAGAGCCGGTGAAAGCGACCGGATAGCGCATGGAGCTCTCTGCATTCAGCCATACCCGGCTGCCGTCAGACAGGGTCAGGTTCACCACCCGGCTGCCGCGGGGAACTGTCAGTACATTGTACCCGACCTCCTTTGCATCTGCCGGAGACTCGTATACAACACCATCGGCCTTCTTTGTCACCCGGGTATTCCCCTCCCGGGCAATGGTGCCTTCGGGAATACTGTCCAGGTACAATCTCCGGCCGCCGGCCAGCGTGATCACGGCCCGGGCTGTCTGTGGCGCGCTTACTTCCTCCGCAACCTGTGCTGTATAAGACGGCTCTTCTTTTTTCACCGGCACCGGCAGGCTGCGATAAAAGGCTATGCCTCCAGCCAACAGCAAAACGACTGCTGCAGCATGCCACCATTGAACGGACCTGCGGGGTAATTCCAGCACCCTGCCTTTTTCCTGCTCTATTCTTTTCTGCAGACCGGCAAAAATTTCTTCTCTGACCTCCCGGGATAAAGTGGGGGTATCCACCAGTATCACTTCGGTCGTGCCCGGATTGACCGTATTATACCATTCATGCAGCAGGGCGCTCTCCTCCGCGCTCGCGGTACCCCTGATGTATTTTTTTGCAAGCCGGCGGATCTGCCTGTTTGTTAGTTTTTTTCTCTCCACAATAGTATAGAGACATCAGCGGAAAAACTGTACGCAGAAAATTTAAACAAATAATAAAAAGAGGGGGGAGGCCAGCTTTTGCAGGCGATGGCGCATGATATTCATTACCTTACTTACATATCTCTCGGCGGTCCTGGGAGAGACGCCCAGTTGCCCGGCCACGGTTTCCAGGGGCTCGTCCATTAATTTATGATGGAGAAATAAGATCCGGAAGTTTTCAGGCAGGCTTTCCGAAAATTGCAGGAGCAGGTCCAGCAGCTGCCTGTTATCTATATCGGGACTTCCGTCATCCTGCTTTTGTACCCCGAACCTGCGGTGTAGCCCGGCCTTTCTTTTCTCATTGGCCATATGCCGGTAGACGGCATACCTTGTCATTGCAGCAAGATAAAAGGGAAGGTTTTGTATGTCAAGCTGTTGGCGTTTCTGCCACAAGGTGAAAAAAACGTTCTGTACGATCTCCTTGGCGTCCTCGGCGGATTGGAGGCGTTTATGTGCGACGAAGAACAACTTTTCCCAATACAGATTGTATATCTCGGTGAAAGCCTGCTCGTCGCCGGTCTTAAGACGGGATAGCAGCTCGGTTCCGGTATCGTTGGCGCGGAGGGTCAAAAAGCAGTGCGGTTTGTATAAAAATATCGAATTCCGGTGATTTTACATAAAATCCTTTGTTGACAGTTTTTGACGTAGCTTTGCAGCCAGTTATAATTTTCTCTCAATCTGTTATGAAGAAAGTACAAATTATTATACTGGTGGCGATTGCCATAGCTGTTGCAACGCTTATCAGCTTTATGGGTAATCTGTCCACGTACGAGACCATTTCCTCCGCCAGGCAGAAACCCGGCAAGACCGTCACGATCATCGCTCACCTGGACAATAAACAGCCCATCGAGTACGATCCCGCAAAGAATCCGAATTACGTCAGTTTTCATATCAGCGATACCCTGGGCGGAACTGCCAGGGTGGTTTATCATTTCGAAAAACCCTACGACCTCGAGAAGGCCGAAAGGATCACTTTAAAGGGAAAAATGAACGGAGATGTATTTGAGATAACCCGCAAGGACGGCATCCTGCTGAAATGTCCTTCCAAATACAAGGACGATCCGAATGCGGCGAAGAAAGAACTGACTCAAAATTAATGTCCCATCATGGAATATATAGGTGAACACCTTTTGCCCGGGAAGATCGGGCACTTTTTCGCTGTCCTCTCACTGGCTTCCAGTTTTGTTGCATTGATCGCTTATTTCAAAGCCACCAATGCAAAGACGCCGGAAGAAGAGCAGAGCTGGCGGAAAATGGGAAGGATCGCCTTTGGGATAGATATGCTGGCTGTGTTCTCCGTCCTCTTTACCATCATCTATATCGTATCCAATCGTCTTTTTGAATACAATTTCGCCTGGGAGCATTCCAGCCGCGCCCTTCCTTTGAATTATCTGCTGGCCTGTATCTGGGAAGCCCAGGAAGGCAGCTTTCTCCTGTGGACCATCTGGCTTTGTGTATTGGGGGCCGTCCTTATCCGGAAAGCCGGCAAATGGGAAGCTCCGGTAATGACGGTGATGAGCTTTGCTTTGTTCTGTGTGGCCACTATGATCATGGGCATTTATGTGTTCGGGCATAACATCGGGATCAATCCCTTTATCCTGCTGAGGGAAAAAATGACCGGCGCCCCCATCTTCCAACGTCCGGATTATCTCAGCTTTCCCCAGATGAAGGATGGGCAGGGTCTTGCCGCCCTTCTGCAGAATTATTGGATGGTCATCCATCCGCCGATACTTTTTCTCGGTTTTGCATCCACGATAGTCCCTTTCGCCTATGCCATCGCCGGGCTCTGGAAAAAACAGTATGGCGAATGGACAAAGATCGCTCTACCCTGGACCCTCTTCTCCGCCTGTATACTGGGGACGGGGATCATGATGGGCGCCGCCTGGGCTTATGAATCCCTCAGCTTTGCCGGCTACTGGGCGTGGGATCCTGTCGAAAATGCATCGCTGGTGCCCTGGCTGATCATGGTGGCTGGTCTGCACACGCAGGTCGTGTACAATGCTACGGGACATTCGCTGCGGGCTACTTACTTCTTCCTGATCACCCAGTTTATCTTTATCCTGTATTCCACCTTCCTCACCCGCAGCGGTATTTTGGGGGATACGTCGGTGCATGCATTTGTGGATTCCGGTATGAATGTGCAGCTGGGCCTTTTTGTATTTGTATTCCTGATACCCGCTTACTGGCTCTTTATTGCCCGGTATAAAAAGATACCCTTTATCGCAAAAGAGGAGCATTCCAGCTCCAGGGAGTTCTGGATGTTCATCGGTTCGCTGGTGCTCTTCCTTTCCTCCATGTTTGTGATCGTCTCCACTTCCCTGCCCGTCATCAACCTGGTGCGGGATAAGAAGCTGACGGTAGGGGATGATCCGACTTTTGCTTACAACCGGGTAGAGATCTTTATCGCCGTATTGTTGGGTCTCCTGACCGCCATCACGCAATTCCTGAAATACAAACAGACTTCCCGGGACTACCTGGTAAAGAAGATTGCGATCCCTACCGTAGTAGCCCTAGTGCTTTCCATCCTTGTCAGCATCTTCGGCGGTATCAACTATGATAAATATGGCGCCGGCTTTATGGTAGCCATTCACCTGGCCATGTTCGGCGCTATCTATGCCGTTGTGGCCAATGCTACCTATATTTACAGCGGCATGCGGGGCAAGCTAAAGGCGGCGGGCGCTTCCGTGGCGCACGTGGGCTTCGGGCTGATGCTGGTGGGCATCCTGTTCTCATCCGCAAAAAAGGAAGTGCTTTCCCATAACACGACGGGCATCATGCTCACCTTCGATCCCGAGGCCAAACAGGATCCCATGGAGAATATCACGCTGTTGAAAGGAGTACGTACAGACATGGGGAAATACTGGACCACTTTTATCGATGCCGACTCGGTGGACCCCCGCAGCAAAGCGCAGTACTTCCACGTCCGTTTTGAGAAAAAGGATGGCTCCCGTAATTTCGATCTTTATCCCCACTGGTTAAAGTCCAATAAGGGTCAGCAGCAGATATCGGCGAACCCGGACAAATACCACTATATTGACAGGGACATATTCACCTATATCACTGCCGCTGATAACCCGGAGCAACGCAGGGAGGATACGGTGCAGTTCAAAAGCAATCCCATCGGTGTCCACGACACTGTCTTTTATTCAAAAGGTCTGATCATCCTGGATTCCATTGTGGTCAACCCCGAAAAATATCATTTTGGCAGGGGGGATACAGCCCTGATGGCCAAGCTCACTATTATGAGCAAGGACAGCATGCGCTACACCGCCACTCCTGTATACTATGTGAAGGACAACCAACCACGGTATATCCATGACACCGTTTTTGCCCAAAATCTGGCTTTCCGCTTTAACGGACTGGCCGATGGCCGCAAAATAAACCTGGGAGTAAAGGAATCCTCCGCCATGATCCCCTTTGTAGCTTTAAAAGTTTATGAATTTCCACAGATCAATATCCTCTGGATCGGGACGATCATCATGATCATTGGCTTCATTATGAGCATAGTATGGAGAAGGCGCCAGGTTAAAGCAGTAATTTAACATTTCCAAAGGGTTACCATAGAGGTGTAAGCGGTATAAATTGTGAAGGCTTTTTGTTAATTTTAAGACTATCATGGCCTATCGCACCAAGAAATACCTGCCGCTGTTGACTGTCCTCGTACTCCTGATGGCGGCATCTGGTGCATTTGCGCAACAGACGCTTCCGCCTCCGGGCCAGAACCCTCCACCTGCCAAGCCGTTTACTACTCCCGAAGAAGATACCAGCAATATACCCCATCCCGAGCTGGGGCCTTATGACACCATCCCGGTGCCGGCCAAAGTATATGGAGGTGAATGGCTGCCTGCTCACACGGAGGGATGGGTGTGGGTAACGGCCAGGATGACGGCTGCTTCCCGCAGAAAGTGGGAGGAATGGACACGCCTGCGTAATGCTGTTTATGTCACCTATCCCTATGCACGCAAGGCCGGTATGATCATCAATGAAATGAACGCCAAGCTGGCCTTGCTGGATAAATCCTCTGACCGCAAAGCCTACCTGGAATCCCGGGAAAAGGAATTGAAAAAAGAATTCTCCGACCCATTGGAGAAGCTATCCGTATACCAGGGAAAGGTGCTTATGAAGCTGATCAACCGGCAAACGGGCAACAACTGTTACAATCTCATCAAGGAATATAAAGGGGGGCTTACGGCCAGGCTTTATCAGACGGTGGCCTTTTTCTTCGGCAGCAATCTCAAGCAGCCTTATGATCCCAAGGGAGATGACCAGGTCATCGAAAGCATCGTCATGGAAGTGGAGCGGATGTATCACGGCTAATCGCCCGCCGCCCGAAATGTTCACTTACAGTTTACAGATCTTGTCAATAAGTCCTGTGGTGGAAAATCCTTGTACGATGGGGTTGATCACTACTTTTCCCCCTGCGGCTATTACTTCTTTGGCGCCCACTATCTGATCGATGGTATAATCACCGCCTTTTACGAGGACATTTGGTTGAATGGCTTTTATCAGTTCGAGGGGCGTGTCTTCTTCGAACAGGGTCACGGCGTCTACCATGAGCAGGGAGGCCAGAAGGATGGCGCGGGCCTGTTGATCGTTTACAGGGCGGCTGTCTCCCTTCAGACGGCGGGTAGATGCGTCGGAGTTCAGGCCAACGACAAGGAAGTCTGCTTCCCGGGCTGCATCGGATAAAGAAGAGATATGTCCCTGATGGAGAATATCAAAACATCCGTTGGTAAAAGCGATGGTCTTACCCAGCAGCCGCCAGCGTCTTGCCTGGTGGAGGAGGCCCGGAAGGTCAAGTATTTTCTGTTGAATAATTTGTGGTTGCTTCATATTTTCTTCTGTTTACCCTTGGTAATAGTATAAAGCTTGTAACGCCGAACAGGATAAAGCTGAGCAGCTGTCCGAACCATAGGAGCCAGCCGAGGGCTTCACCGTATGGATTGCCGGCGACGCCATAAAAGGCGACGGTCTTTTCTACCAATAAAGCGTAAGCGCCGATGCCGCCGGGTGAGACGATCATACCCACGCTGCCCATGGCCAGTACACTCAATGCATCGACGATGGAGAGGTGCCGGGTCTCGCTGATGGCGAAAAAACCAAACCAGGTGCTGAGCAGGTATAAGACCCAGATGCCGATGGTATATACGAAGAAAAGGGGTTTATTCTTTACTCCTTTCACGCTGGTGAGCCCATGCCAGATGTTGACGCCGATACTTTTGATCTTTTGTACGAGGTTGATATGACCCCAGCGGCGGAGAATGAATCGTGCAATAAGAAAAAGGACCAGCAGGGCAGCCAGCAATGCAAAGATCTTCAGGTAAGACACCTGACCGCTGGCGTTATGAAAAAGGGCGTTGAACTTATCGGCGGTGAGGGAATGGATGACGTCGAACTGGAAGAAGAGAGTCAGCCCGAAGACCAGCAGCAGACACATGACGTCAAAGGCTCTCTCCGCCACGATGGTGCCTACCAGCTTATCGGCCGGCACTTTTTCATAACGGGCCAGGACAGTACATTTCACAACTTCTCCCAGGCGGGGTGCGCCTACGTTGACAAAATAGCCAATCATCACACTCAGAAAAAGGTTGATCCGGGATGGCCGGTGACCCAGCGGCTCTATCAGCTGCCGCCAGCGAAGGGCTCTTACCCAGTGGCTCGCCAGTAAAAGAAGAAGCACCGGCACCAGCAGCCAGTAGTTGGCCCGGTGGAGGGCATCCTTCAACTTTGCCCAATTCTCAGGGTTCATATCCTTCAGGCTCAGCCACACAAAAAACGCTGCCAATGCAGCGAAGAAAAGATATTGAAGTATCGCCAGGAGTTTCTTCTTCATACTCCAGCAAATTACAGCTTATTTCCTTCTTTCGGAAATACGATGCGGGGAGTAAAACGCTTAGCTTCTTCGAAGTCCATGTGCGCATAGGAGATGACGATGACGATGTCGCCCACTGCACCCTGTCTGGCAGCCGGTCCATTAAGACAGCAGGTTCCTGAACCTCTTTTACCTTTGATAAGGTAGGTTTCGATACGGGATCCATTGTTGACGTTGACGATCTGCACTTTTTCGTTTTCGATCATATTAGCGGCATCCATCAGGTCTTCATCCAGGGTCAGACTGCCTACATAATTCAGGTTGGCCTCTGTTATAACGGCCCGGTGCACTTTCGATTTGAGGATTTCTATGTCCATAATTTCCGCAAGATAACATTTCCACCGGATGTAAAGTTCACAGCGGCATGTTATCGATAAGGCGGATCTCACCCAGGAAAGCGGCGATCAGGGCGACGGCGGGCGGCTGATTAAGCGTCGGCTGCTCCCGGGTATGCTGAGCTACAATGGGTTCAAGGGTGATGGGGCCGGCGATGGGTTCAAGAGTGACCGGGTTGGCGATGGATACATAATCCACCCGGAAATCATGTGCTTCCAGGAAAGAGATCGCTTCCCAGGTCAGTTCCTCCACTTTTGCGGCAAGATCGCCCGGAGCTTCGTCCCAGATACCTATTTCCCATCTTTTTTTCAGTTGGACGAGCGCCTGGTAGATGGCTACAGCCTTGTTACGCTGTTGTTCCGACAAGCGCATATTCCGGCTGCTCATGGCCAGGCCGTCCTCTTCCCGGACGATGGGGCAGGGGTGCAATATGGCCGGAAGTTCGATGATCTCCAACAGTCTACGGATCACCATGCATTGCTGATAGTCCTTTTGGCCCATAAAAAGATGGTCGGGGCGGACGGCTTCCAGCAGGCGGCGCATTACCTGGCAGACTCCCTGGAAGTGACCAGGGCGGAAGGCGCCTTCCAAAAGGGACTCCAATCTTCCGAGGTCATATTTTTCGAGTTCTTTTACACCTCCCGGGTAGATCTCCGACACTTCAGGCAGAAAGAGGACGTCTGTACCAGCTTTCTCTAAAAGAAGAATATCTTTTTCGATTGTAATAGGATATTTCTGGAAATCCTTGGGGTCATTGAACTGGGTGGGGTTGACAAAAATGCTGCAAACGGTAATTTTTGCGTTTTTTTTAGATATATCAATAAGTGATATATGTCCTTTATGCAAGGCTCCCATTGTGGGTACGAAACCGATGGATCTACCTGCCAGTCGTTGTTTTTCAAGCCATCGGGAGAGGTCGTCCACTTTCTTTAGTAAGATCATTTATCAGCTTTTAATACCGTGGGGATGGGCCACAGCAACGATTTTACAATAAAATTGCGTACTTTTGCAAACTAATTTAGGGGAGATTGGCCTCTAAAACGTTTTCGTTAAGGTTCGTCTCATCAATTAATTCAAATAATGCTACAAAAAAAGCGAATTTTATTTATTGCCAACGAAATGTCGCCTTATTTAGAGCTGACAGAATTTGCAGAGATAGTGAACAAACTGGCAATTAAATCAAATGAAAGTGGGTTTGAAGTGCGTTGCATTATGCCGCGCTTTGGGGTGGTCAACGAGCGCAGGCATCGTCTTCATGAGGTGGTTCGGTTGTCGGGGATCAATGTAGCAGTAGACAATGATGATTTTCCATTACAGATCAAGGTCGCCAGCCTGCCCAACGCACGTCTGCAGGTGTATTTCCTGGATAATGAGGATCTTTTCAAGCGGAAGTTCATTTTCCATGATGAGCAGGAGAAATGGTTTGACGACAATGGACTGCGCACCGTATTCTACTGTAAGGGAGCCCTGGAGACTGTAAAGAAATTTGGATGGCCGCCTGATGTCATTCACTGCAGCGGCTGGATGACGGGGCTTATTCCGCTGTATTTGAAGACTGTTTATAAGAAAGAGCCGGTTTTCGCCCACAGCAAGTGCATTTATACCATTGGCCAGAACACTTTCAAGGAGAAGCTCGGCAACGATTTCCTCAAAATCGCCAATATACACGCCAACATTAAGGAGAAAGACCTCGAGCCCTATAAAGAGGCTAATAATACCGCTCTTTTCCGGGGCGGGGCTACCTATGCGGACGCCATAACCTTTGGCGCTGAAAAGGTGGATAAAAAGCTTATCGATGAGTTCGGCAAGACACGGGGTAAGAAAGTGCTCTCCTTCAATGCCGAATCCGATCTTAGCGATTATTTGCAGCTCTACACCGACTTGAGCAAATAACCATGCGGCCAAACAATAATTTGTGGGAGAATTACGATTTGGCGTACTATATTTGCGGCGTAAGCAAAACCCATTAATTTTTTATACTAAATCTTATAAAACTACATGCCTTATTTATTTACTTCCGAGAGTGTATCTGAAGGCCATCCCGATAAAGTAGCCGACCAGATATCCGACGCGTTGATCGATCATTTCCTGGCTTTTGACCCCCAGTCAAAAGTAGCTTGTGAGACCCTGGTTACCACTGGCCAGGTAGTGCTGGCGGGCGAAGTAAAATCTAAGGCCTATTTAGATGTGCAGGATATTGCCCGCGATGTCATCCGCAAGATCGGGTATACCAAGAGTGAATACATGTTCGAAGCCAATTCATGCGGTATCTTCTCCGCCATCCACGAACAGTCTTCCGACATCAACCAGGGTGTTGACAAGAAGAAGAAGGAAGAACAGGGTGCCGGCGACCAGGGAATGATGTTTGGCTATGCCAGCAACGAAACGGATGATTATATGCCCCTGGCATTGGATCTGGCCCATAAGATCCTGCTGGAGCTGGCCGCCCTGAGAAGAGAGAACAAGCAGATCAAATACCTGCGCCCCGATGCCAAAAGCCAGGTTACCCTGGAATATGACGATAACAACAAGCCCGTACGGATCGATGCGATCGTGGTTTCCACCCAGCATGACGATTTTGACACGGAAGCCAAGATGCAGGCCAGGATCAAAAAAGACATCATTGAAATACTGATTCCCCGGGTAAAAGCAAAATACAAGAAATACGCCCGTCTGTTCAACGACCAGATCAAGTATCATATCAACCCCACCGGTAAGTTCGTCATCGGCGGTCCTCACGGGGACACCGGTCTCACCGGTCGTAAGATCATCGTAGATACTTACGGTGGTAAGGGTGCTCATGGCGGCGGCGCTTTCAGCGGGAAAGATCCCTCCAAGGTAGACCGTTCAGCCGCTTATGCAACGCGGCACATTGCCAAGAACCTGGTAGCGGCCGGCATTGCCGACGAGATCCTGGTACAGGTGTCCTATGCCATCGGCGTAGCCCAGCCCACCAGCATCAACGTAAATACCTACGGCACAGCCAAGGTCAAGCTGACTGACGGCCAGATCGCCAAAAAGGTGATGGAGCTGTTCGATATGCGTCCCTATTTCATCGAAACCCGTTTGAAGCTGCGCAATCCCATCTACAGCGAGACAGCGGCCTATGGCCATATGGGCCGTAAGCCTGAGCTGGTGGAAAAGACCTTTATCTCTCCCGACGGTAAAGAAGTGAAGAGAAAGGTCGAGCTGTTCACCTGGGAAAAACTGGACTATGTTCCGAAAGTGAAGAAAGCCTTCGGCATAAAATAAAAAAGAAGCCTCCCTCGGGAGGCTTTTAAATTATGAGCGAACAACACAATCCATGGACCATTCTTTCCCAGCGCCCCGTCTACGATAACAAGTGGATCGGTGTGACCGAGTATAATGTCATCAATCCGAATGGGGGTAAAGGCATCTACGGTAAGGTCCATTTTAAAAATATCGCCATCGGTATCCTGCCATTGGATGAAGAGCTGAATACCTGGCTGGTGGGGCAATACCGCTTCCCCCTGGACCAATACAGCTGGGAGATCCCGGAAGGCGGGGGAGACCTTGCCGTTCCGCCTATGGAGTCGGCGCAGCGCGAGCTGCTGGAAGAGACGGGGCTGGTGGCGAAAGAATGGACGCCGATCATCGAGCTGCACCTCTCCAATTCCGTCAGCGATGAGAAAGCCATCATATTTTTGGCCAGACATCTGGAACAGCGCGAACCCCAGCCGGAAGAGACGGAACAGCTGGTGATACGCAAAGTGCCGTTTGCCGAAGCCTACCGCATGGTGGAGGAAGGTATTATTACGGACTCCATGTCTGTCGCGGCTATCCTGAAAGTAAAAATCATGTTGCATGAAGCAATCATCCCTCATCATCGGCCGGCAGCCTCTCATTGAAGCCCTCCGCTCGGGGAAGGCCATCGATAAGATATTGCTGCAACGCAATATTGCCGGGGAGGCTATTGCGGAGATCCGGGAACTGGCGAGGGAGTTGGCTGTTCCGGTGCAGATAGTGCCCGTAGAAAAGTTGAATTCGCTTACCCGGGCCAATCACCAGGGTGTCATGGCATTTGCCGGTCTGGTACAGTACCTGGACCTGCAGCAGGTGATCGATCATGTGGTCGCCCAGGGGCAGACGCCTTTATTTATTATGTTAGATGGCGTTACCGATGTCCGTAACATTGGAGCCATTGCCCGGACAGCCCTTTGCTGCGGCGCCCAGGCGTTGATCATACCTGACAAAGGAACAGGGGCGTTGAATGAGGAGGCGATGAAGTCTTCGGCGGGTGCTCTGGAGCGTATCCATATCTGCCGGGTAGGCAGCCTGCTGAAGGCGGTGGATAGTCTGCACCTCAACGGCATCCAGGTATTCACCAGCGAGATGAAAGCTCCGAAGAAAGTTTTCGAGCTGCCGCTGGCCGAGCCCTGCTGTATCGTGATGGGCAGCGAGGACAAGGGGGTACAACCTTATATCCACAAGGCGGCCGACCTGCATTTCTCCATTCCCATGGCAGGAGGTTTCGATTCGCTGAATGTGTCGGTGGCGGCGGGCATCATTCTCTATGAGGCGTTGAAGCATCGGATGGCTTAAAGGAGGGCGGTATCTGTCATGAAGTAATTTAAGTAATTTCGTCGTATGAAGCACCGCAATGGAGAGATAGCCCTCATCGAATGTCCCCGGGACGCTATGCAGGGATGGCCGCACATCATTCCTACGGAAAAAAAGATCGAATACATCAATTCCCTGTTAAAGGTGGGGTTCGATACTTTGGATTTCGGCAGCTTTGTATCTGCCAGGGCTATCCCTCAGATGGCCGACTCGGCACAGGTGCTGGAGGGACTGGACCGGCATCTGATCGCTGTCCCGGGTTCATCCAGCGAACATGCTGCTCACCGCACCCGTCTGCTGGCCATCGTCGCCAATTTCCGGGGCGCCGAAGAGGCTGCCGCCTTTGATGAGATCAGCTATCTGGGCTTTCCTTTTTCCGTTTCGGAGACCTTTCAGCTGCGCAATGCCAACAAGACGGTGGAAGGCTCACTGGCTACCGTCGAAGAGATACAGGAGCTTTGTGTCAAAAGACAAAAACAGCTGGTAGTATATATCTCTATGGGTTTTGGTAATCCATACGGTGACCCATGGTCGGAGGAGATCGTATTCCAATGGGTGGAGACGCTTACCCGCCTGGGCATCCGTATTATTTCCCTTGCGGACACTGTTGGGCTTGCAACACCCGAGCAGGTATTTTCCGTGACGGATTACCTGGTGCGGCACCTGCCGGACCATACCATCGGCGTGCACCTGCATTCTACTGCTACACATTGGAAAGCCAAGATCGATGCCGCCTTACAGGCCGGCTGCCGCCGGTTTGACGGAGCGCTGAAAGGCATCGGCGGCTGCCCCATGGCAGGAGACCACCTGGTGGGTAATATGGATAGCACGCTGATGATACCTTATTTTGAGCACAAGGGCCTTTTGTCAGGGTTGAATGCCACGGCGCTGGCAGCATCGCTGCAACTGGCTTCGGAAATTTTTGTGTAATGGAATTTCAGCTACCCATACAGATCGATACACTTCCTCAGCCCATCGCTTACCCGGACAAGATCATGCTGACGGGCAGCTGTTTTACAGAGCACATCGGGAACGCCCTACGCGACTGGAAATTCGATACGCTGCAAAATCCCAACGGCATTTTATTCGACCCGGCCAGTGTAGCATCCAGCATCATCGCCTATATGGACGGCCGGCCTTATGAAGAAAAAGACCTCGTGTATTTTAATGAGCTGTGGCAAAGCTGGCAGCATCATAGCCAGTTCTCCCATATGGATAAGGGTTCAGCTTTACAGGGTATGAACGATTCGCTTTCCAGGGCGCATGTTTTTTTGAAAGAAGCCAAATGGCTGATCATCACGCTGGGCAGCGCTTTTTCTTACAGGTTGGTGGAGAATGGAATGCCGGTGGCCAATTGTCACAGGGCGCCGGGGCAGACCTTCCGCAAGCACCTGATGACCATAGAAGAGATCAACACTGCCCTTGACGGTTGTCTCTACCGTCTTTTTCAGTTCAATCCATCATTGCAGGTGATCTTCACCGTTAGCCCTGTCCGGCATATCCGGGACGGAGTGGTGGAGAATAACCGGAGTAAGGCCCGGCTGATAGAGTCCGTGCATCACCTGGTGAATAAATTCGGACGTCTGTATTATTTTCCGGCGTATGAGCTGGTGATCGATGTGCTGCGTGATTATCGATTTTATGACATCGACATGGTGCATCCGAATTATCCTGCTACGCAATTCGTGCTGGAGCAGTTTACCCGCCATTATATCGACAAGGGATCCCAATCTATCATAGAGGAGGTAAAAAGGATCGTGACAGCCCGCCGGCATAAGCCTTTTCAGCCTTCCACGCAGGCGCATAAACGATTTCTACAGGATCATCTGCAGCGGGCGGAAGAGTTGGCGCAGCGCTTTCCTTTTCTCGATCTGCGGGAGGAGCTGGAGTATTTCCGGAATCTATCCGGCTGATCTATTTATTTGGAAAACGTTTACGACCTTAGCGCGAGTCATATGTCAAAACAATTCACCACACAGTCGGCAGCTATTCTAAGATTTTATAAAGGACTGGCGCCTTCGTTCCCTATGCCGGCCGGCATTGCGATCATGAACCCTTTTCTCGATGCGCAGGCATGGCAGCTGTCCAAAACCTTTTACGATAAATTTTATTCGGATACCCGTCCAAGGAAGCTGATCTTTGGGATCAACCCGGGCAGATTTGGAGGGGGTATTACCGGTATACCATTTACGGACCCTATCCGCCTGGAAGAGAAATGCGGCATCCGGAGCGACCTGAAAAAGCTGCCGGAACTATCCTCGATATTTATTTACGAGATGATCGACGCATATGGAGGCGTGGAGAAATTTTATGGCGACCACCTTTTTACCGCTCTTTCTCCCCTGGGCTATACCTGGAATGGGAAAAATCTGAACTATTATGATGACAAGGATCTGCTGAAGGCGGCTGAACCGTTCATCCTGCAATGTATCCGTCAGCAGCTGGATATGATCTCCACCACTACGGACCACTGCTATTGCCTGGGAGAAGGGGAGAATTACAAACAGTTCCGGCGGATCAATGACAAGCACGGGTTTTTTAAGGAAATTATCCCGTTGCCCCATCCCCGTTGGGTGATGCAATATAGAAGAAAGAGGGTAGGGGAATTTGTGGCGATGTATGTGGAAAAGCTACAGGTACATTAGTGGATCCGGTCCCCCCGGATCTCCTGCGACTCCATGACCCCGGATTCATAATCCAGCCATTCCTTCCAGCGCCGGCGCACGGTCTCTTTATCTATATAGGTTTCGGCGAGCTCGATGAACAGGTGGTAATGACCTGCTTCGCTCTCCATAAAGCGACGATAGAATTGGCGCAGGTACTCGTCTTCCAGTCCTTCACTCAGCCGCTTGAACCGCTCGCAACTGCGGGCTTCGATGAGGGCGAAGATCAGCAGCCTGTCCAGGAAGCGTTGCTCTTCTGTGCCGCCCCGGACCTCAAATTCTATCAGCTTATTGACGTACAGGTCTTTTCGCTGCCGGCCCAGTTTCAGCCCTCTTTTGTGCAACTCTGCGAGCACCAGCCGGAAATGCCCCCATTCTTCCGTGACAATGGGGGAGAGGTCCTGCACCAGCCTGTCCTTTTCGGAATAGCGCTGGATAAGGGATATACAGCTGGTGGCGGCTTTTTGCTCGCACCAGGCATGGTCGGTGAGGATATCTTCCAATGAAAGACTTGCCAGATCTACCCAGCGTGGGTCTGTGGGCAGCTGGAGACCGAGGATATTCTTCTGTTGAGACAACGATTGCATGTAGCGAAATTATGTAGGTTTGCCGGAAATTGGAAACCTTTGAACGAAGACTTCCTCGATAAAAAGCTCCGGGAAAGAAAAGAGCAGCATGCCTTTCGCAGGCTGCGGCTGCCGGATGGTAAAATCGATCTCTGCTCTAATGATTACCTGGGTATTGCGACAGGTGGGTTGATCGAGCAGGCGTTGGCTGCCGGGGGCGGCCCAGGGGCGACCCGACCGGACGCCCGTCACGGCAGCGGAGGCTCACGACTGCTGGCCGGTAATTATCCATTGATCGAAGAGACAGAGCATGCGCTTGCCGTCTTTCATGCCGCCGAGACGGGCCTTATCTTCAATTCGGGCTACGATGCCAACCTGGGACTGCTCAGCTGTCTCCCCCAAAGAGGTGATACGATCCTTTATGACCATTTGAGCCATGCCTCCATCAGGGATGGGATGCGCCTGTCCTTTGCCCGGTCATTTTCTTTTGGTCACAATGACCTGGCCGACCTGGAAAAAAGGCTGGCGACAGCAGAAGGTAATAAGTTCGTCGTGACGGAATCCGTCTTTTCCATGGATGGGGATCAGGCCCCCCTGGCTGAAATGGCCGCTACCTGCCAGCGTTATGGAGCGCATCTCATCGTAGATGAAGCGCATGCCACGGGCGTCGTTGGTGAAAAAGGGGAGGGGTTGGTGCAGGTATTGGGCCTGGAGAGCGCCTGTCTCGCCAGGGTGCATACTTTTGGCAAGGCAGTGGGCTGTCATGGCGCCATTGTCCTGGGCAGCAGCCGGCTCAGGGATTACCTGGTAAACTTCTGCCGGAGCTTCATCTATACCACGGCCCTGCCGGCATCGGCTGTGCAGGCAATCCGGACGGCTTATGCATTGTTCCCGGTGATGCATAAAGAAAGGGAACATCTGCGGATGCTGATCGACCGGTGGCAAACGGCCATACTGCGTTTTGAGAGATTGGAGAGTATTACTCCTATTCAAGGAGTGGTCGTCCCTGGGAATGAGGCTGTAAAGGCCCTGGCGGAGCGACTGCAGGCCGAAGGACTGGATATCCGTCCCATCCTTTATCCTACGGTGCCGAAAGGGGAGGAACGATTAAGGATTGTTTTACATGCGTTCAATACGATGGAGGAGATGGAACGACTGATCGGGTTGCTGGCGGGATAATGATGCAGACAGGGGTTTAAAAAGGAAAGGGCATAAAAAAATAAGCCGGCTCACCACTGAGACCGGCCTATTATCTACCTGAACCACCTGAACTAAGTTTAATCTGTCCGTCGGACAATGAACCTTCCACCTTTAGATAGACGTTCGACCGGGACATTCCGGAAAGGGTATTAAGGGGTTATTTGCGTTAGTAGGGCAGGGTTGTGAATGCAAATTTTGTTAATCGTAAGCACATGTACAATACCATTTTGTGGTATTACCACTAGGTGGTAACTCAAACGGTGTACGCAATTCAAAAAAATACTACTTTTAAGGTATGCGAATAATCCCTTTCCTACTTTCTTTACTAATTACCGCCGCCCTCATATTCTTTCTCGACAACCAGTGGGGTAAGCTGCCGCCACTCGGTAAGTTCTTAAGTCCCCAGCATGGCATCTGGCAGAATGCGGAGCCTGTAAACAAAAGTTATACGGGCGAGCTCTCGTTGCCGGGGTTGAAAGAGAGGGCCAGCGTCTATTTCGACGAATACCTTATTCCCCATGTGTATGCCAACAGCGAGGTGGATGCCTGTTATGTACAAGGATATCTGCATGCGAAGTTCCGTCTCTGGCAGATGGAGTTTCAAACCTTTGCCGCTGCAGGCAGGTTGAGTGAAGTGTTAGGACCGGGGGAGGATAACCGCATTTTGAAGTACGACCGCAGCATGCGAAGGTTGGGTATGGTGGATGCTGCCGAAAAGGCTGTGGTAAAAATGGAAGAGGATTCGACAACCAAAAGGGATTGCGATGCATATACGGCAGGGGTCAACGATTATATCCGGAACCTGAAGTCCGGCGAGCTGCCCCTGGAATACAAGCTGCTGAATTATCAGCCGGAGCCATGGAGCAATCTCAAGACTGCCCTTTTTGTCAAATACATGGCCTTTGACCTGGCAGGCCGCGACAATGATTTCGAGATGACCAATGCCAAAAGCATCTTCAGCAAGGAGGACCTTGCCAAGCTATATCCTGCCGTCGTCGACAGTGCGGATCCTATCGTTCCGAAGGGTACGCATTTCATGCCTCCGGGCTTTGTGCCCAAGCCGCCTGCGACGGCCGACTCCCTGTATTTTTCCAATAGGGATTCCCTGACAGCTACGGAAATGAAACCCGAAAAGAGCAATGGCAGCAACAATTGGGCCGTCAGCGGTAAAAAGACGCTCAAAGGCAGACCCATCCTTTGCAGTGACCCACATTTGAGCACCAATCTGCCGGCTATCTGGTACCAGATGCAGATAAGGACGCCTACCTACAATGTGTATGGCGTGTCATTCCCCGGAGCGCCCTATATCGTCATCGGCTTTAACGACAGCTGCGCCTGGGGCGTCACGAATGCGGGCAGGGATGTACGTGACTACTACGCGATAAAATTCAAGGATAATAGCCGCCGGGAATACTGGTTCAACAACGCCTGGAGAACGACAGAGCAAAGGCGGATCGACACTTTTAAGGTCAAGGGGCAGCCGGATGTGTATGATACGGTGGCCTATACCGTCTTTGGACCTGTCATGTATGATCCGAGCTTCAATGGCTTTGCCAATGCCACTTCCGATCACAGCTATGCCGTGCGTTGGAAAGCTGCCGATTCCTCGAATGAGCTGGCTACGTTCGGAAGACTGCAATCGGCTGCCAATTATGATGATTACAAAGAGGCATTGGAACATTTCAAATGCCCCGGACAGAACTTTGTCTTTGCGAGCAAGAGTGGCCAGGTGGCCATATGGCAGCAGGGAGATTTCCCTGCCAAATGGAAGGGCCAGGGATTATATGTCATGCCGGGCGAAGACAGCTCGTATATGTGGCAGGGTAATATCCGCCCGGAAGAAAACCCCCATATGATACTTTTGGATGATGAACCGAACAGGGGATTTGTCAGCAGCGCCAACCAGGTGCCCGTGGATACCAGCTATCCCTATTTCCTGGGCAGCGACTTCCCTCCTTACCGGGGTCTGGAGATCAATCGCCGGCTGGCGCAAATGAACGCCATCACGCCTGCCGATATGATAAAGCTGCAGACGGATAACTACGATGTATTTGCGGAGATGGCCAAGCCGCTGCTTCTGCGGAATATACAGGAGTCCAAGCTGGATGATGCGGGCAAGGGATACCTCAATCAATTCAAGCTGTGGCGGCTGCGTAATGACACTGCTGAGCAGGGGCCGGTGATCTTCAAATACTGGTGGACCCATCTGCAGGAAGAGATCTATGACGACGAGTTTGCAAAGAGCACCCTGCCGCTGATGCGTCCTTTTGAAAGCACGCTGCTGGAGGCGCTGTTAAAAGATTCGACCTATTCCTTTATCGACAATGTCAATACACCTGAAAAAGAAACATTACAGCAGGTGGTGACGACAGCCTTTATGCGAAGTGTCCCCGATCTGATACAGGCCGGCAAGGAAGACAAGCTTGCCTGGGGTAAATTCAAGGACACCTGGGCACGCCACCTGCTGCGGCTGCCTGCGCTCAGCCGGATGCATCTGCCCATCGGAGGAGGCACCCATTGCATCAATGCAGCCAAACAATTCCATGGCCCCAGCTGGCGCATGATCGTACAGCTCACCGACAAAACGGAAGCATATGGCGTTTATCCGGGCGGTCAGAGCGGTAATCCCGGCAGCCCCTACTACGATACTTTTGTCGATAAATGGGCAGCCGGCGACTACTACCCTATATGGGTGATGGATATGGGTGAGATGAGGGATAAAAGGATCAAATGGACTATGCACTTAAAACCCGGTAACCAATGAAATTCCTGATAAGTACACTACTGATCGCTTTGCTAAGCTTTGTTTCCGGACTCTATCTTCCCTGGTGGGGCGTTGCACTGGCGGCCTTTCTCGTCAGCGCGCTGGTCCCCCAGCGGCCGGGTCTGTCCTTTCTCTCCGGCTTCCTGGCCCTCTTTTTACTATGGGCGCTGCTGGCCTGGAGCATCGATGCGGCCAACAACAGCATCCTTTCGAAAAAGATCGCGGAGATCCTTCCCCTGGGAGGTAATCCTTACCTGCTGATCATCGTCACCGCATTCGTGGGGGCGCTGGTAGGAGGAGGGGCGGCCCTTACGGGAAGCTTTATACACCGGCGGGCAAGGTAAACGTGAAGGAGGTGCCTTTGCCGGGGACACTTTCGAACCGGATACTGCCTCCATTCTTTTCCACCAATTCTTTACAAAGGGACAAGCCCAGGCCGCTGCCTTTTTCCTTGCCGGTGCCCGTTGTAGTATAAACAATGGAAGAATTGAATATTTTATGCTGGTCTGCAGCCGGTATCCCCTGTCCCGTATCTGCAATGGTGACGGAAATATTTTTTTCACCGGGGACGGCGGACAGGCTGACTGTATCTCCCGGCCGTGAGAATTTGACGGCATTTTCCACCAGGTTGCGTATGACCAGGTCGACCATGATCTCATCCGCATGGGCCATTACAGGAGGAGCCGTTGCGTCAGTAAGCACCGTAACCTTCTTCTCTGCAGCCCGGCCCTGCACCAGGCGCTTATTTTGCCCGATGATCGCCTGTAGATCGATGTTCCGGGCATTCACCTGCATACCTTCCATCTGGCTTTTGGCCCAGTACAGCAGGTTGTTCAGCAGATGGGATGTGCTTTCCAGGCTTTCACTCATCTTATCACTGAAATACCGGATCTGCTCCTGGGAAAGAGCCGACTGCTGCAAGAGCCCGACAAAACCCTGCAACGTGGCGACAGGGCTTCTCAGGTCGTGACCTATGATGGACAGCAGCTTGTTCTTGACCATGTTCAGCCGTCGCTTCTGGACATTGCTCCTGTACAGGAAAAAGCAGCCCAGGCCCAGCAGGACGGCTATGGCAATGGACAGGAGGAGCATGTCCTTGTCCTGTGCTCTTTCATTTTCCCGGATGATCTTATCCTTATTCAGCAGGTCTATCTGATGCTGCTGTTTTTCCAGCTCATAATCCGAGTGCAGGTTTTTCAGCTGCCGTTCTTTTTCCAGGGTATAAAGGCTGTCGTTCAGGGCTATCTCGCGATTCCTGTAGTACAAAGCCTTGTCGAATTGATGAAGCCCCTGGTAGCCTGTATATAGGGTATGGCAGGTCTCTTTGATCATTTCAGGAAGATGCAGGTTCTGCGCTTTTTGCAGGCTCAGGCCGGCATATTGTATGCTCGTGTTGTATTGCCCCTGCTCGTGGTAGGCTTTTGCAATAGAAATATATGCCCATGCGATGCCTTCTTCATCCTGCAGCCGCTGTGATATATGCAGGGCCTGCGCCAGGTAGCTCAATGCCTTGACGGGCTGTTGCATTCTCACATAGTCGTCCCCCATATTCAGCAGGACGATGGAGAGGTTCATCGAATCATGCGCGCGGGCAACCATTTGTTGCGCACGTGCATTATAGGCTATGGCGGAGTCATACCTGCCCGCCTCTTTGAAGGCTTCGGATATGTTGATGAGCAGGGAAGCTTCCCCGCTGTGGGTGGCATCCTCTTTGTCGCGGAGCGCTATTTGCAATGCCTCTCTGAAATATTCCAGGGCTTTGGAATAATCTTTCATGGCTATGTAGACATTGCCGATGTTGTTGTAGTTATTCCCCGTAAGCCCTTCCATGCCCAGCCGTTCGCTGATCCTGAGTGCCTGGAGGTCGCTTTCCAGCGCTTCGGGGTACTGCCCTTTGGAGCCGTAGGCGACCCCTTTGGTAAGATATGCCAGGGCTATGCCTTTTTCGAAATGGGCTTTTGTAGCGACCTCCAATGACCGTTCTCCCATCAACAGGGCGCTGTCAGGATCTTTGCTCCAATAATACCTGGAAATAGTATAATAAATATTGGCTTTGTCCGTATCATGCTGTGCAGTCTTCAGTTTATCGAACCAGGGGCTGATACCCGGGGATTGCGCAAAAGTGGGTAATGGACAGACCAGCAGGGGTAAAAATATGAGGGTTAGGATCTTGGGGTACAAAGTAGTCAGTTTAAAAGTAAGATAACAATATTATATTCGCCCTCCAACTTTTCGGACCATCTTATGAGACAGACCTTATTTCTCTTTTTATTGCATTGTATAGTATTTTATAAAGCCGGGGCCACCCGTATTACGGGAACCGTAAAAGATGATAAGGGAGCTGTGCTGCCCTATGCTTCCATCCTGGTGAAAGGCAGCACCCGGGGTGTCACCGCCAATCATGAGGGGAAATATTTTCTGGATCTTTCGCCTGGCACATATACCCTTGTTTGTCAATATGTAGGATACGCCCGTGAAGAAAAGAAGGTCACGGTAGGGCAGGATGGACTGACAGTCGATTTCCGCCTTTCGCTGCTGCAGCTGTCCATGGCGGATGTCGTGGTGCGTCCCGGCGGAGAGGACCCTGCCTACGAGATCATCCGGCACGCCATCAAAAAACGAAGGGATTATGAATCGCCCCTGGATTCCTTTACCTGCGAGGCATATATCAAGACGCTGATCAAGAGCCGTAAAATACCCAAAAAAGTGTTTGGACAAAAGATAGAGGAAAAAGATAAGCAGGAGATGGGCGTGGATTCAGTGGGTAAGGGTATCCTCTTTCTCTCGGAGTCCCTTACGAAAATATCTTACAAAAGAAGACCTGAAAAGATCAAGCTGGAGGTGCTTTCGGGTCGGGAGAGTGGCGGCAATGGTTATGGGTTCAGCTTTCCCACCTTTATCAACTTCTACAATAATAATGTATATGTGCTGGCCCGGCAGCTAAATCCCCGGGGCTTTATCTCCCCTATCGCCGAGTCCGCATTACATTACTACCGATATAAATACCTTGGCTCTTTTTTCGAGGACGGGAAGGAGATCAATAAGATACAGGTGATACCGCGCCGGAGATACGAGCCGTTGTTCTCGGGGACCATCGATATCGTGGAAGGTGATTGGCGGATACATAGTCTTGATCTCCTGTTGTTAAAGGAGTCGCAGCTGGAAATATTGGATACGCTGTCCATCCGCCAGATACATGCGCCCATAGGGGGGAATGTCTGGCAGGTGAAGGACCAGGTGGTCTACTTTACTTTCAACATCATGGGGTTCGATGCTACGGGGAATTTCCTTAACGTATATAATAATTATGACGTAGCGCCCCGCTGGCGGAAAAGGTGGTTTAACAATGTATTGATGAAATACGATACGGCTGCCAATAAGAAGACGAAGACTTATTGGGATTCCATCCGTCCATTACCGCTGGAGCCGGAAGAGATCACCAACTATACGATACGGGACAGTATTTACAGGAGTACGCTGGATTCGGCAGGATTGAAGAGGAACCGCGACTCCCTGCTGAAGCGGCAGGGATCTGTGAAATTCGGACAGGTGATGTTCTCGGGCTTCAGCCGGAGCAATTACCGGCAGCCTTCACCCTTGCGTTACTCCATGGGCCCGTTGTTACCTAACATAAGATACAATACGGTGGAAGGTATCAATGTCAATATCGACGGGGCATTGTCCAAATCATTCGACAAGGGGGCACGTGTCATGTCTTTTGAACCTCATGTCCGGTATGGTTTTCATAACACGAGACTGAATGCCTGGGCGGCGGTCTCCCTGAATCAGCGCTCTTTAGCCGGTGAAGGAGAAGACTTCTCTTCCATGCGTCAATCCTGGAGCCTGTCGGGTGGCAAGCGGGTGGAGCAGTTCAACCGGGATAAGCCCATTACGGAACTTGTCAACAGCGTGTATACGCTTATGTTCCGGAGGAATTACATGAAGATCTATGAGCAATGGTTTGGACGGCTCGACTATTCCATTCATATGGACAATGGGCTGGTGATCGAGGCTGATGTTGCTTATGAGGACAGGCTGCCTATTGGGAATACCACTGATTACTCTCTTATCCATTATAAGGACAGGCCGTTCACACCCAACTATCCTTTTGAAAAGCTGACGGAACAATTCCCCCGGCACCAGGCTATCCTGTCTGATGTAAGCCTGGAATATCAGCCCGGGCAACGTTATATCGAATTTCCCCATCGCAAGGTAGCGGTAGGCAGTAAGTACCCCACTTTCTCCCTGGCTTATCAAAAGGGCTGGAAGGATGTGCTGGGCAGTGACGTCAACTTCGACAAATGGCGGTTCTCCATGTGGGATGATGTCAATTTCAGGTTGAAGGGAACATTACGGTACCGGCTGGGCATCGGCGGATTTATCAATGACCGCAGTGTGTTTATCCAGGATTATCAGCATTTTTCCGGTAATCAGACAGCGATTGCCAATTATTATCTCAATGGGTTCCAACTAGCGCCTTATTACGCTAATAGCACGACAGCCTCTTTTTATGCGACGGGGCATGTAGAACATCATTTCAATGGTCTGCTGACAAATAAGATCCCTTTATTTCGCCGGCTCAACTGGTACCTGGTGGCAGGGAGCAATGCTTTTTATGTCAACCGTGACAACAGCTATGTGGAGGCATTCGGCGGGCTGGAAAATATTTTCAAACTCTTCCGCGTGGATGTGATCGCCAGTTATCTGAACGGGCATTATGGGCAGACAGGGGTGCGGATAGGTTTTGGCGGGCTGATCGGGTCGGGGATAAGGGTAAGGGAGCGGTAAGCCGCGACGTCCGGGAAAAGATGTACTTTTGCACCAGTTTTGTTCACCCTGTAAGTGTCCTAAAAACTCAAAAAAATGCCCGTATTACACAATCGCGTCTCCCAAAAGGAGCTGAAAGCGTTATTATACCAGGAGACCGAACCCCGAAGTACCATCTCCTTTTACCGGTACCACCCCATCCCGGATCCCCAAAAATTTCGTGACGAATTGTATGTAGCCCTGCAGGAGAGAAAGGTCTTTGGCCGTATCTATATTGCTGCGGAAGGTATCAATGCCCAGATCAGCGTCCCACAAAGTGGCTTCGAAGGGCTGGCGGCTTACCTGCGGGGAGTACCCGGAATGGAAGATCTTAGGCTTAACGTAGCCGTGGATGACGATGGCAGGTCTTTTTGGGTGCTGAAGATAAAAGTGCGGGATAAGATAGTGGCCGACGGTATCGACGACCCTTCTTTCGATATGGGTAAAAAAGGAAGATATGTGAATGCGGAGCAGTTCAACCAACTGACGGAGGACCCGGACACTATTGTTGTCGACATGCGGAACCACTATGAGTATGAGGTGGGACATTTTAATAAAGCTATTGAAGTGCCTTCTGATACTTTCCGGGAGCAGCTGCCGATGTCGGCCGATATGTTGACGGAGCATAAGGATAAGAACATCATCATGTATTGTACGGGAGGGATCCGTTGTGAAAAAGCCAGCGCTTATCTCCTGCATAAAGGGTTCACTAATGTCTTTCACCTGGAAGGAGGGATCATCCATTATGCCAATACCGTAAAGGAAAAGGGACTGGAGAACAAGTTCAGGGGAAAGAATTTTGTGTTTGACGACAGGCTGGGGGAGCGCATCAGCAACGAGATCATCGCCCGGTGCCATCAGTGTGGCAAACCCGCCGACACCCATACCAACTGCAGTAATGAAGGTTGTCATCTCTTATTTATCCAGTGTGCGGAGTGCGCTGCCCGGTATGAAGGCTGCTGTAGCGAGACCTGCCAGGAGACCATCCATCTCCCCGAGGCAGAACAAAAAGAAAAACGGAAAGGCATCGATAAGGGCGCTCATGTCTTCAATAAGTCCAAAGCCCGGCTGCGTCCGCCCATTACAAGGGAATGACATATTTTTTATTTATTTATATGAAGAGTATTTTTGGGATGAATCTAAATAAAAATGTAATCTGTACGTTTAATCTCTTATCTGATTAGCGCGCTAAATCGTTTTCCCGGGCGGTAAACAGTTTGACCCGACTGACAAAACCCAAGGCTCTGAACCATGCATACGGCTGTAAAAAAGATTTCTGTCTTTCAGTCCCATGTGAAAAACATCGGATATAAGCCTTCCCTTGGTAGTTATGAAAAAAGAAAGCTCGGGATATTCAATCTCATGAATTTTGTCGGTCTGCTGGCCGGCGTCGCCATTCCCCTCACCATCCTGCTGAACAGGGAGCAAATGCCCGTCTATGCCTGGCTTATGGCCTGCAGCCCCATCTTTATCAGCCTGCTGGTGTTTACGCTGACCCATTATCAGCAATATGAGCTGGCCCGTCTCAGTTATTTTACGCTGTACCCGGTAATGACCAGCGTGGTCTATGCCATGCACATCGACATGGGGATCGAGTTTTTCTTTGTCCTTTATGGGGTATTATCGGTGTTCTTTCTCCAGAAGATCTACAATATCATTTTCTGCTTTACGCTCTCCATGGCTTGCTACTTTGCGGTGAATACTTTCTGGAACAGCTATAGCTACAGGTTGGAGGAGACCCATTACTACTTCTTTATCCTCAATCATCTCCTGGCCCTCTTCTTTATTTTCTGCGGTCTGCTGCTTATAAAGAATGAGAACAGCAGGTTTCAGCAACAGAGCTATGAAAAGAATTTCCAGCTGCGCCGGAGCAACCTGAAGATACTTCGTCACAAGGCGGATATCGCGGAGAAAGCGGTCCTGCTGCAGGATCAGACGCAGCAGCTGACGGAATTGAATACCCTGAAGAACAAACTTTTCTCCATCATAGCCCACGACCTGAAAAACCCGTTGTATGCCCTGCGGAACCTTTTTCGCAATATCCAGCGTTACGATCTTCCGGGAGAGGAGATCAAGATGTTGATACCGGATATGGTGAACGAGCTGAGCTATACGACGGGACTGATGGAAAATCTCCTGCAATGGGCGAAAAGCCAGATGTATGCCGAGGGAGTGAAGCCCCAGCTGCTGGACATTTCCAAGATCACTCATGAAGTGCTGCAGCTGCTGCGATTGCAGGCAGAAGCAAAAAGGATCTACATCCGCAGTAAGCTGGAAAGACCGGTGATAGTATACGCCGACAGGGATATGATCAACCTCGTCCTGCGCAACCTGCTTTCCAATGCCATTAAATTCACACCTGAAGAAGGTACCATCTCCATAGAGGCCCGGGAGATGCGCAGCCACATCGAGGTCTATGTACAGGACACGGGTATGGGCATCACCGAAGAGGTCATCCAGAAGCTGATGATGGAAGATATCTACTACACCACCAAGGGTACAAGCGGAGAGACAGGCACCGGTCTGGGGCTGATGTTATGTAAAGAGTTCCTATCCAAGAATGGCGGACGCATGCATGTCCAAAGCGAGCCTGGTAAGGGCAGCATTTTTTCCTTCACTTTGCCGAAAGGGGATGATATGACCGAGATCGCCTAGCTGAGATTGCTTAGCGCATACAGCACCCGTTGATAAGTTTCCTCATCACTGAGCGCCTGTGGCTTGAAGGGCTGGCCGATCACTTTCTCGTACAGTTCGATATACCTGTTACTGATGGTCTGTACCCATTCCTCGTTCATCTCCGGTACCGTCTGGCCTTCTTTACCCATAAAATTATTTGCGATCAGCCATTCCCGGACGAACTCTTTGCTCAGCTGCTGCTGGCGAACACCTTGTTGCTGGCGTTCTTCAAAGCCGTCCGCATAGAAATAACGGGAGCTGTCGGGGGTATGGATCTCATCCATGAGATAGATGGTATCACCTATTTTCCCAAACTCGTATTTTGTGTCTACGAGGATCAGACCTTGTTTTGCGGCGATCTCTTTTCCCCGCTGGAACAACGCCAGCGTATATTTCTCCAGCTGGTCATAATCCTTCTCGTCCACCAGGCCCCGGCGGATGATCTCGCTGCGGGAGATATCCTCGTCATGCCCTACCTCTGCTTTGGTGGAGGGTGTGATGATAGGAGCAGGGAAGTAGTCGTTCTCTTTCATGCCTTCGGGGAGAGATACACCGCAAAGCTCGCGTTTACCGGAATGGTAGGTCCTCCAGGCATGACCGGTGAGATTACCTCTCACCACCATCTCTACTCGAAAGGGAACGCATTTCCGGCCGATGGCTACGTTGGGGGCTGGGGTATCCATCAACCAATTCGGGCAGATATCGCTGGTAGCCTTCAGCATATATGCAGCGATTTGATTTAATACTTGTCCTTTATAAGGGATGGGGCGGGGCAGGATGACGTCGAAGGCGGAAATGCGATCGGATGCGATCATTACCAGCCAGTTGTCGGTAATGGTATAGACATCTCTTACTTTTCCGCGATAAAAGTTTGTCTGATGAGGGAACTGGAGCGTCTTCATGGAGGCAAAATTAAATTTTCATTACTACATTACAATCAGTATTTTTAGTTATACGTTTCAAACTTTATCACGAAAACTTGCGCTATGGGAAACTTTTCAACTAAAGTTGCCACTTTATTGATGGCCGCCTTTTCCTGTATTCTTACCACCATTGCCCAGACCCCCACGACCATTACCGGACATGTACAAAATTCTCTTTCGAAGGAGAGTGTCCCCTCTGTTTCCGTCACTGTCAAGGGCGGCGGAGCCGGGACCACCACCGATGACAAGGGGAATTTCAAGCTCACCACTACTCAGCAGCCGCCGTTTGTGCTGGTGTTCTCTTCCGTCGGTTTCGAATCGATGGAGATGACGGTCACAGGCGGATCCGAGCTGAATGTAGCGCTGAAGCCAGGCTCTATATTAGGTACGGAAGTGGTGGTTTCGGCCAGTCGCGTGCCGCAGAACATCCTTGAATCGCCTGTATCCATCGAGAAGATGAATGCAGGAGCCATCCGCCAGATAGCGGCACCCACCTTTTACGATGCATTGCCCAACCTGAAAGGGGTGGAGACCAGCGTGCAGAGCTTAACCTTCCGGGGTGTGACCACGAGGGGCTTCAACGCCAACGGGAACACGCGTTTTAACCAGTTCATCGACGGTATGGACAACCAGGCGCCGGGATTGAACTTTTCCGTTGCCAATATCGTAGGGCCTTCCGACCTGGATGTAGCCAGCGTAGAATTGTTGCCGGGCGCCAGTTCTGCCCTTTATGGCGCGGGCGGTATGAACGGCACCCTGCTTGTCAACAGCAAAAGTCCCTTCGAATACCAGGGACTGAGCGTCAAACTGCAGGGGGGCGTCAACCATGTAGGTAAGAAACAGCAGTCCAGCCTGGGTTTTATACCGGACCTTTCGGCCAGGTATGCCAAGGCTTTTGGGAAGTTTGCCTTTAAGGTCAGCGTCAGCTGGCTGCAGGCGGATGACTGGCAGGCCAATGATTCCTCCAATTTCGACCGGCTGAACCTGAAAATAAAGCCTGGGTTCAATCATACGGCCGACCCCGGCTATGACGGCATCAACGTATATGGGGACGAGATCAACACCACTTATGGCGCTTCTGGAGGGCTTTTAAACGGTGTGACGGTCAGCCGTACCGGCTATAAAGAGTCGGACCTGGTAGATTACCGGACGAAGAATTTCAAAGGGACGGCAGCGCTTCACTATCGCATAAGCGACAATGTCGAGGCTATCCTGCAGGGTAACTATGGTTCAGGGACCACGGTGTATACGGGGTCCGACCGTTATTCGCTGCGCAACTTCAATATCGGGCAATATAAAGCGGAGGTACGGGGTAAACGATTTTATGCCAGGATCTATACCACCCAGGAACGTTCCGGCGAAGCGTACAATGCCACGGCGTTGGGCACGCTGCTGAACGAGGCTTATAATCCCAGTGCCGTCTATAATGGTTCAGGCCAGGTGATTGGGGGATGGTTTGCGGAATACGCAGGCGCCTACAACCAGGCGAAATCGCTCGGAGCTCCCGACGCCCAGGCTCATGCGGCTGCCCGGGCTTATGCGGATAGGGCCAGGCTGCAGCCCGGTTCGGCAGGCTTCATCGCGGCCAAGAACGCCATCACCAGCAGCTATATCGGTTATGGCAAGGGACGCAACGGCGCGAAGTTTAATGACAAGACCAACCTCTATCAATATGAGGGCATGTACGATTTTACCGACCATATAAAAGTGCTGGAATTGCAGGTGGGAGGCTCTTTTCGCCATTATTCACTGGGCTCAAACGGTACGATCTTCGCCGACAGCTCGGGCCGCATCGGCACCGACGAAGTGGGCGGCTTTGTGCAGGTAGGTAAGAAGCTGGTGAACGACCGTATCCACCTGATCGGCTCTCTCCGCTATGACAAGAACGAGAATTTCGATGGCCGCTTTACCCCCCGTATCGCGGGTGTGTTCACGGTAGCGCCGCAGCATAATATCCGGCTGTCGTACCAGACGGGGTATCGTAATCCCACCAACCAGGACCAGTGGATCGATCTCCCCATTCGTGCCAATACGCGCCTGATCGGTGGATTGCCGGCGCTTATCTATGATAAATATCACCTGGATGTGAACAAGGGCTACACACAGGCGAGTGTGGCTAAGTACCAGACCACAGGTAATCCCGCAGACCTGCAGCAATATACTTTTGGCAAGTTCAAGCCAGAGACGGTGGATGCATATGAGATAGGGTATAAGGGGCTTGTTGCAAACAGGCTGCTGATCGATGCATATTATTATTATGACCGGTACAAGGACTTTCTTTCTTATCTCGTGTTGATACAGCCCGGCAGCGCAGGGTTGGCCAACCCCAACATTTTTGCCACCTATGTGAACAACCCCAAGGAGGTGACCACACAAGGTGCGGGTCTGGGACTGGATTACCTGGTGAAGGATTGGGCGGTGTCGGGGAACTTTTCCTACAATACCATCTCGAAGGATGAAGGGCTGGCCAACAGCTTTAACTCTCCGAAATACCGGCTAAACCTGGGGCTGTCGAACAGGAATGTGTATCAGAACATCGGCTTTAACGTGACCTATCGCTGGCAGGATGCATTTACCTGGAACTCCAGTTTTGCCACGGGGGATGTGGCGGCATTTGGAACGATAGATGCGCAGGTGAGCTATAAGATGCCGAAAGTAAAGACGATCGTCAAGCTGGGTGGTTCCAATGTGCTGAACCATTATTACCAGACCTCATTTGGCAATCCGAAGATCGGGGCCTGTTACTATTTGTCGCTGACATTTGATGATATGATCAAATAAAAAAAAGCCCGGCGATCGCCGGGCTTTTTTTATACATTAAAGCGGAAGTGCATCACATCGCCGTCCTTGACGATGTATTCCTTTCCTTCTATTCGTAGCTTGCCGTTGTCGCGGGCTGCGGCTTCCGAGCCATATTGTACGAAGTCATTATAAGCGATGACCTCGGCCTTGATGAATCCCTTTTCAAAGTCCGTGTGTATTACGCTGGCTGCCTGGGGCGCTTTCCAGCCTTCGTGGAAGGTCCATGCCCTTACTTCCTGTACACCCGCCGTAAAATAGGTGGCAAGGTCGAGGAGCTTGTAGGTGGTGCGGATCAGTTTGTTCAGGGCCGGCTCTTTCATTTTATATTCTTCCATGAACAGCGCTCTGTCGGCGGGATCTTCCATTTCTGCGATCTGCGCTTCGATGGAGTTATTCATGACGATGACCTGGGCATTTTCCCCCGCAACGGCAGCTTTCAGCGTCTCGGAGTATTTGTTGCCTGTATGCATGGATGCTTCGTCCACGTTGGCTACATACAGCACCGGCTTTTCCGTCAGCAGGAAAAGGTCTGCAATAGCCGGTCGCTCTTCCTTTGTCAGGGCCAGCTCACGGATGCTTTTGCCTTTTTCGAGGTGTTCTTTGCAACGTTTGAGGACCTCATATTCAGCTTTGATCTTGGGGTCGCCTGTTTTCAGCATCTTTTCGGTGCGGCTGAATTTTTTTTCCACGCTTTCCAGGTCTTTCAGCTGCAGCTCGGTATCGATGATCTCCTTGTCGCCGACAGGGTTGATGGCCCCTTCGTCCCGGAGGATGTTCTCGTCTTCAAAACAGCGGATCACGTGTACGATGGCGTCCACTTCCCGGATATTGGCAAGAAATTTATTACCCAGCCCTTCGCCCTTGCTGGCTCCTTTTACCAGTCCAGCGATGTCTACGATCCCTAGTTGAGTAGGGACGATGCGCTGCGGTTTTACCAGCTCTGATAGCTTATACAGGCGTTCGTCCGGTACGTCCACAAGTCCTGTATTTGGCTCGATGGTGCAAAAACGATAGTTGCTGGCCTGTGCCTTGGCGCTGTTGCTGACGGCGTTGAATAAAGTCGATTTTCCCACATTGGGCAATCCTACGATACCTGCTTGTAAACCCATATATCAATTTTCGGCCGCGAAGGTAGCTAATTTATAGGCAATAAGTGCTATTTTGGGCATTGTTAAACACAACGTAATGGCATTAAGCAGGATATGGGCTGCCTTTATCATCATTTCCGTGCTCGTGGCAGGATTCAGGTATATTTTTTCGCCTGCGGACAGGGAGATCTTTAGTGTCATGGTCATCGGGAAGGCAAAGGATACCGTGTGGACGGTGCGGGAAGCGAAGCTTCCCACCCCCTCAAAGTACAGGATCCAGGAGGCGGATGGGGTGATCGAGACCTGTAAAGGGGCTGTTACGCTGTCCCTGGGACTCATCGGGATCATGGCCCTGTTCATGGGCCTTATGAACATTGCTGAACAAGCGGGCGGCATCCGGGTGCTGGCCCGTATCATCGGTCCTTTCTTTTCAAGACTTTTCCCCGAGGTGCCGAGGGATCATCCCGCCATGGGACATATGCTGATGAACTTCTCCGCCAATTTCCTGGGATTGGACAATGCCGCCACCCCTTTTGCCATCAAGGCTATGGAAAGCCTGCAGGAGATCAATCCCGACAAGAGCAGGGCCTCCAATTCCCAGATCATGTTCCTTTGCCTGCACCAGTCAGGACTGCAATTGATCCCGGTGAGCATCATCGCGCTCAGGGCTTCTATGCACGCGGCTAATCCTACTGACGTATTTATTCCCATTGTCATCGCCACTTTTGCGGCCACGCTGGCCTCCCTGCTCATTGTTTCGTTCAAGCAACGGATCAATATCTTCCAGCCCGTGATCATGGCATGGCTGGGAGGGCTTTCCCTGCTCATCGGTGGGCTGGTAGTGTACTTGCGCAGCCTGGAGCCGGCAGCTGTACAAACCTTTTCGAGTGTATTGGGGAATGGCCTGATCCTGCTTATTTTTTTACTGATCGTCGCCGGGGGCCTGTATAAGAAGATCAACATTTTTGACGCCTTTGTACAGGGGGCGAAAGGAGGGTTTGAGACAGCCGTTCGTATCATTCCTTACCTGGTGGGCATGCTGGTGGCCATCAATCTCCTGCGTAACAGCGGAGCCTTTGGGGCGATGATTGACGGCCTCCGGTATATTTTTACCGCCCTAAAGGTGGATACCCGTTTTGTGGATGCCCTGCCGACCGCATTGATAAAGCCTCTGAGCGCCGCGGGCGCCCGTGGGATGATGGTCAGCACCATGGCGGCCGACCCCAACTCTTTTACTTCGCACCTGGTGGGCGTCCTGCAGGGCTCCTCCGATGCGACCTTCTATATCATCGCCGTGTATTTCGGGGCTGTATCGATCAGGGATACCCGCTATTCCATCGGGGCGATGCTGCTGACAGACCTGGTGAGTATTGTCGTGTCGATCTCTCTGGGGTATCTATTTTTCGGATAAAAAGAGGCCCCCGCTTTCGCGGAGGCCCAGCGTTGAATTGCTCATGTGACTCTAAGCTCTACAAAATATGTATACCTTTTTTTCGGTAAGGCTCAAGTAAGGGATCGTCGGGACGCAATTCCGTGATCAACGTATCGATGTCTTCGATAGGACAGACATGGAAGGGCTGACAGGAGTTGATCTTTTCCGCAATAGAAAGACAGACCACTTTTTTGGCCGATTCGATCATGGCTTTTTTTATCTGCACCACGTCCCAATCGTTGTCGGTGATGCCATGCTCCGCGTCGATGGCATTGACCCCTAAAAAGAGGAGGTCGGCCTTTATCTGTCTGATCCTGGCGATCGCTTCGCCGCCCACGGTGATCTTCGAATTCTTGGAAACCTTGTCGCCTATCAGGATCACCTCAATATTCGGATGGTGGGTGTATTCCATTACGACGGGGATACTGCCCGAGATAAAGGTAGCTTTCAGGGACTGAGGCAGGGCCTTGGCCAGCTCGATCAGGGTGGTGCCGCCCGTGGTCATGACGAACATGTCGTTGCTGATAAGGGAGATCGCTTTACGGGCGATCAGCTTTTTCTGCGGATGGGCGTACACGTTCGTGGACGGGTAATGAAAATCATTGAACGAAAGGGACAGGGCGCCGCCGTGCACTTTGATGATCTTTCCATTGTCGGCCAGTTCCTGCAGATCGCGGCGGACAGTATCTTCCGAGACTTGCAGGTCGAGGCTGAGGTTAGCGGACAGCACCTGGTTATGAAGATTCACCTGATGCAATATGTAAGCCTGCCGTTCCTGTTTGAGCATGTTGAATCTGATTCTCACCCTAAAATAGTGTTTTTTTCAAAACGAATTATTCATTACCAGCCTGGATTCTGCATATTCTTGTCCGCAGGGTACAGTAATATCTGGGTGGTGGGTATTGCGGTCAGATAGTTCTTGGGGTCCACAAACGGTCTGGTAGAGCCTGTCAGATAGCGTATCACATATCCCTGTGGCGTAGTATTGGGGCCTGGCGTTATCCTGACGCCCAGTGCCGCATCCGGATTTACAGTATAGTCGAGGTATGGTCCTTTTTTCCATCTCAACAGATCGTTGAACCGGAAGCCGTCCATCAACAGTTCGACCCGTCTTTCCCGGCGTATCTCCCAGATAAGGGAAGTAATATCTGCATCCGGGTCTTTGTTGGGATCTGTGAATCCCGGGTCTTGAGGTCCTGCGAGGGTCATATGAGCTACCCCAGCCCTGTCACGCAGTTTATTGATCGAATTATCCAGGTCGGCCTGGGTAAGTGTGTACTTTCCGTCCTTGTCCAGTTCGACGGCAGCCTCAGCATAATTGAGATATACTTCGGCCAGCCAGAACAGGGGGGCATCCGTCAGGTTGGTGGCAATGCCTGTCTGTATCGTTTTTAGTGTATTGGAGTCCGGGAGGAACTTGATAGGCCGGTAGCCAGAGCTGGCGGTAAGACCATTTTTGGAATGACCGTCATAGTAGTAATAGGTGGTATCTACTGTGATCCCAAGACGCTTATCCCTGTTAGAAAACACGCTGCTGACTGTCGTATCACTTTTGTACAAGGGTGAAAGGGCGATGGGAAGACCGTCCTTGCACAGGTAAGACTCGACAGCGGATTTGGAAGGACCGGCCATCGGGGTGCTACTGTACAGATAGGAGAGAAGCGAATGGGTGAGATAGGTAGCTTCATAACGCTTAAACAGGATCATTTCCTTGTCCGTGGACAGGTTGTCGGAGTTATAAGCGGTCTGATAGCTGGCAGCCAGTGAATAAACACCGGAGGTCATAATAGCCGAAGCGGCGTCCTTTGCCTGTTGCAGCCAGTTATCCTGGTCAGGCATATTCTTGTCCTTCCAATATTTGCGGAAAGTGCCTTCCCAGAGACAGAGCCTGGATTTCAGGGCCAGGGCAACGTATTTGTTCACTGTATTGGGCTGGTCTGTCACGCGGAGATTGTCCACTGCAAAATTGATATCGGCCAGCACGCTATCCATTACCATCTGGTGCGGGTCGCGTAATTTGTAGATCTGTCCGGAATCGGAAATATCCAACGAGTGACTGTACCAGGGCACATCGCCAAATTCCTGCACGAGCTTGAAATACTGGAATGCCCGGAAAAAACGGGCGACCCCTTTCCAATGGTTCCTGGCTTCATCTGCCATGGGTACGTTGTTGATCCTTTCCAGCATGATATTGGCTTTCCGGATATAGCCGAAGAACCAATCCGGATTAGAGGTAGCGGCTGCCTTGGGAAATTGTGTCAATGAGGCAGGGACCTGGTCATCCGTGATGCTGGGGTAATAAAAGTCCCCGTTCAGACTGCTGCCATTGCCAAAGCCCATAAACAGGTTGTAAAATTCCCAGTTATAGGCCCTCACATTATTCTCATTCTTCCAGAATGCCGGGTCTACCAGCGAATCGGGATTGTCCACATCGATGTATTTCTTGCAGGCCGTGCCCATGCATAGCATAAGCAATACAAGCGGCAAATATTTTTTTATTGATTTCATGATCGGGAATTGATAGTTTTAAAAAGTGAGCTGTGCTCCTACCGAATAGTTCCTGTTAAAGGGCCAGGTCCTTCCTGTCCAGGTAACACCGCTCAATGTGGTGCCATCCGTGATCTCCGGATCGATGGGCGCTCCCACATGGGATATTTCCGCCAGGTTCTCTCCGCTGAAATAGAACCTTAATTTCTGGATCTTGTATCTGGTCAACAGCTTATTGGTGAAGGCATAACCGAATGTTACATTCTTGAGCCTGCAATAAGCCAGGTTGAGCAAATACTTCGTCTGGGGGTAAAAGTTGTTGTTCCCTTTTTGCAGACCGGCGATAACACCTCCTGAATTGCCCGGATAAAGTCTTGGGTAACGGGCGTTGGGATGATCGGGTGTCCAGTAATCCAGCTGGTTCTTATACAATATATCGATGCTCTGCCACAGCGGGAGGACGGTCTGTCCGTTGGCCCACCAGTCGCGTTTGCCTACGCCCTGGATAAAGATATCGATGTCGAAACCTTTCCAGGTGGCGCCGACACGGGCGTTGTAAATATAGCGGGGCTGGCTGTTGCCGATGATCTTCAGGTCGCCATGGTTGTTGAGGGTAAAGTTGCCATAGCTGATGGAATCCTTTCCGTCGGACTTATCGATGTCTTTGTATTTGATGTCGCCGGGTCCATAAGCAAAGTTGCCGCCGGATATCAGCCCGGCCTGGCTTGCTACGCCGGGTTTGTAGTTGCCGCTGGCGTCAAAATCGTCGGTAGTGAAATAGCGTTCAGTTTCAAAGCCCCAGATCTCTCCATAGGTCTTGCCTTTATAGTTGAGGGCGGTGGAAAGCGAATTGTTCGGGTTGTTCCATTTGGTGAACACCGCCTTATAGTCGGTGAAGCCGATGGAACCATAGATCTGCAGATCTTTCCCGATGTTGTAGTTGGCGTCGATGCTGATCTCATAGCCGCGGGTGCGCAGGTTCCCGGAATTGACCATGGGCCCGGCGGTACCAAAGGTAGCGGCTACAGAAGTGGCCTGGATCATACCGATATTGTCACGTTGATACCAATCGAAGCTGAACCCAATGTGGTTGTCCAGTATGCGGCCGTCCACTCCGAAGTCCAGGGTTCTGATCCTTTCCCATTTGAGGGATTTGGCGATGGCCTGGGGTTGACCAATGCTTTGAACCGTCTGTCCGTTGCTGCCGACCCAGTTCATGCTTGATGATGACACAGGGCTCATGATGGCTGCGTAGATATTGCTGCCATCAGAGGTGACATCCTGGTTGCCCAGTTCCCCGTAGGATGCGCGTAATTTCAGGTCGGAGAGAGCAGGTTTGAAGAGCTTCATGAAATCTTCCTCGATGATGCGATAGCCGGCAGAGGCAGAGCCGAAGAAAGCCCAGCGGTCCTGCGGAGGAAAGTAGGATGAGCCGTCATACCGGCCGTTCAGCTCCAACAGGTATTTATCCTTGAAGTCATAGTTGATCCTCCCAAAATAGCCGGCAAATGCTTTTTTACCATGGCCTTTCTGGCTCCATCCCAATGGCACGCTGGAGGAGGTGTAATTGCTACCCTGGTTGCCATAGGTCAGGCCGAGTTCAGGCTGAGTGGGATCCAGCAGCCCATTGCGGTTAGCAAAGAAATTGATGTTCTCGTCGCTTTCCGCATTGATCCCGCCGATGACCTTGAGGTGATGATCGGCAAAAGCATCCTGGTAGGTGAAATATCCATTGAAAGTATTGACGAGAGCTCTTCCAGTGGTATACTGGACGATATCCGAGCTGGCGGAGGCAATATTTGTCAGTGTGAGCTTACCCGCCGTCCAGAAGTCCCATGCCGTAATGGGACCGCCGCCTTCATGACGCAAGGCGTTATCCCTTCCAATGGTGTAGTCAGCACGGAAGTTGAGCTTTTTGGAGATCTTCAATGTAGCGCCCAGGTCGATCCTCGAATAGTTGTCGGAAAGATTGCTTGTAGAGGCTTGAGTCAGATAGGCGGAATTCGTTCTGAAATAAGAGCCCTGGTAGGTACCATAGGGAAAATAAGAGCCCCAGCGCCAGAAATAATACCAGTAGTCCTGGTATTGATAAGGATAATCATACTGGTAGTTGCGAAACAGCGTTTTTACGCTGACGTCCAGATAATCCGTCACCGAAGCGTTGATGGAGGCAGTGATATTGTATTTCTTTACCTGGTCGGGGTTCAATTTCAGGATGCCGCCGTCCTGGCTGTAACCACCGGATATATAGTAGGTGATCTTGTCGGTACCACCGGAAATACTCAGGTTGTGCAGCTGGGAAAAGGTATATTTATTCAGCATCATCTTTTTAGGGTCCCATACCTTGTAGAAGTAGGTCTTCCCATCTTTCCTGATATCCCAGTCCTGGCCTTTTACCATTTCCAGGCCTGTATTTGTTTTGGAATATGTTTTCTCCCAATTGGCGATGGCATCATGCAATGTGTCCAGGTTCATACCGAATGTCTCCGGCGTTATTTTGGCCCGTTTGGCGGCTGCTGACAAACCCGCCAGTTCAGGGACAGGGTCTGCAAAGTCCGGCAGGACGGTAGGGGTGTTCCAGGAAAAATTATCGGTGTACGAGATGACGGCTTTCTGATTTTTTTTGCCTGTTTTTGTTTTGATCAATACGACACCAAATGCGGCCCTGGCGCCATAGATGGAGGCAGATGCGGCGTCCTTCAATACTGAGATGCTTTCGATATCCTGGGGATTGATAATGGAAAGATCATCGGTTTGGACGTTATCCACCAGGATCAATGGTCTGCTTTGTCCATTGACCGAGCCGATGCCCCGGATCTTGATGTCTGCGCCTGTGGTCAATCCGCCATTACCGTATTGGATGGTGAGACCGGGTACGATGCCTTGCAGCGCTTTGGTAGGGTCATTGAACGGCTTGCTGTCAAAGGTCTTTTTGACATCCACGGTGGCTACGGCGCCTGTGAGGTTTACCTTTTTTTGCGTTCCGTAGCCAACGACCACCACCTGGTCGAGCGACTGGTTGGAACTTTCCAGCTCGATGGAATAAAAAGTGGCGTCGGTGACAGGCAGTTGCTTTGACGTGTATCCAACGGAGGAGACTGTGAAGGATTTGGCCCCCCTGACGTCGAAAGAGAATTTACCATCAATGCCGGTGGTGACGCCCTTGGCTCCGGTGAATGTGATGCTCACCCCGGCAAGAGGAGTATGGGTGTTCTTGTCGACCACCTCACCCCTGATCTGCTGTCCGAATGCATGACTGGTAAACCAGCAAAGCAGTCCGAAGAGCGACAAAGCTTTAAGATTTCTCATAATGTTGAAGTTGAGTTTGTATATGGATAGATAGTTCACTTACATTGGCCGTTTATATTCCTGGATACTGCCCTCGATCAGGCTGATCCAGATATTGCCGTCCTTGCCGGCAGTAATTGCATTGATGGAAGAGTTGCCGGCCTTGTGTTCGAGGAGGATCTTCCCTGTGGCGGCATCGGCTGCGATAAAGATGCCGTTCTTTGTTCCCGCATATACCACACCGTTGTTCTCCAGGATAGGGCAGGGGTTATGCTCGTAGCCAAATCGGGCGTTGGTCTCCCATACGAGGTGAAAAGAATCCGTCTGGGTACTGACGGCAATGATCGTATCGTTCATCAGCTTGGCATATACCCGGCTGCCGTCGGCGGAGATGCCCATGGATTCCCGTACGTGACGGCTATTGTCCCTCCACAGGGTCTTGCCGCTGGCCAGGTCGATGGCGGTCATATAGCGGTCCGGCGCTACGAGAAAGACCTTTCCATTTGCGATGGCCGGTACGGTGTTGCCGGGTGAATAAAGCCGGTTGGTCTTTCCGTTGTCCCATTTCCATTTTTCCTGACCTGTTGCTGCGTCCAGGCAGTACAGGTGGCCGTCCCAAACCCCGAACAGGACAGCGTCGCCGTTGGGTGTCAGGACAGGTTTTGCCTGCAACTGTCCTTCCGGGGAATCGTTCTTCCAGATCAGCTTTCCACTGGTGAGTTCGATCTTATAGAAGTGGCTGCCTGTGCCGATGTAGACAGCGTTGTTTTTTACGACTCCTTCGCTTATGCCCGGTTCACCCGTGGACAGGCTCCATTTCTCTCTGCCTGTCTTTATGTCCAGACCGTGTATGCGACCGTCTACCGTGCTGAAGATGACGATGCCTTTCCCGGATATGGGAGTAGAATAGATAGAGCCGGGATATTCACGAAGCCAGACCGTCTTTTTTGTGCCCGGGTCGAGGGCGATCATCTGTCCGCGGGAGTTGCCGTAAATGATCATATGCGGGTCGACAGGCAGGACGCCGGTGAAGATGGAGGCGCTGTCATGTAGTTGAAAAGGGATGACTGCGGGTGGGTAGGCAGTATTGATAGTGGAGTCGGGGCGGGGGAAGGAGGAGCGGTTTTTTGTCACGGGGGAAGGGTCGGAGAGGGAAAAGGCAATAAAGGGCGCGCCTGAGGGTTCGTGTAACCGTTTCTCGTAGATATAGGCGCTGTCGGTGCGGAGGACAAGGATATTGTAACCCGGGATATCGGAGCCGTTGATCAGGGCTGCGCGTCCCATGATACCGGGCAGCCCGTCGAAGTTATGCAGGGACAGGCGGTGACCATGGCCGCAGAGTACCAGCCTGGTGTTGTATTGTTTGAGGATGTCGGTTATTTCATACCAGTTATCGAGGCCATCGCCCAGGGGATAATGGGAGAGGGAGATGACTGTCTTTTTTCCATCGGCTTCCCTGGCCAGGGTCTGCTGCAGCCAGCGGGCATCTTCTTCTTTTACGTGTCCGTCACCCATTTTCATAAAGGGGCCGGTATCAAATCCGATAAAGAGATAGTTGCCGGCGGTAAAGGATAGCCGGTCGTTGCCCCATAGGCGGGAAAAGGTCTGGCAGGCGCTTTCGGACCAGTTGGTCTCGTGGTTACCGGGGACGATGTGAAGGGGTATCTTCAGGCGGCTTAGGATCCGGTGGACGGTGACAAGTTCGGTGTCCAGACCTGTATTGGTGACATCGCCGGTGACCACGGCGAAGTCATAGTTCCCTTCGTTGATCTCGGAGATGATGTTGCCGAGGTTTGTTTCGCTGGGGGCGCCGGGTGAAACGTGGATATCCGTCAGAAAGGCGATCCGCAGACCAGACTGCCCGAAAGAAGAAAGGTGGAAAAGGCCCATTAATATGGCTGACAGCAACCAAATGCGAAGGAGCAACGCCGGTTTTTGCATGATAGTCTTGGTTTAAAGACGATGACATGCTGAAATTAGTGCAAAAAACCGCATAAAAAAGCAAAAAGGGTTAAAATAGCCTAAAAAAACGTAGTCTTACGAGATTTTAATCTGTAAGACTACTAGGCCGCGAAAAGAAATGCGTTTTTATGCGGGTATGGGCTATTATTTAAAGGTGAACCGGGCTGTCAGCGCAAAGGCATCCGGTACGAAATTGATGCTGGGGATAATGTCCAGCTCGGGTTTCCAGTCTAGGGAGAGATTGATAGGCGCGTTCTGGAACTTATAATCCAGCCCTACGATACCTGTGGGACCGAGGAAGGTCGTATGGCTTTGGACATGATTGGCATCGGTACGGTTCTGGAAGCCCAGGTAGGCGCCGCCGCCATAAAACCAGGTAAAAGCCGGGGTACCGCCGATGAGCTGATGTCTTTCGTAAAGGCCGCCGATGCCAAAGCGGTTGTCGCCAAAAGAGAGCAGTCCTTCGAAGGCGTCGGTCTCATTCCTGAAATATTTTACGCTGACGGAGTTATTCAGTGTAGGGGAGGCCGAGCTGAACCGGATACCCATCGCCAGTTTGTAGTCCTGGGCTGACAAATGATTAGACAGGCCGGTAACTACCAGGAGTACCAGGCAAAGGGTGATGACTTTCATGTTAATGGTTTATCTTCTTTGAACGGAAAATGGGTTCAAAGTATTGATGGCACTTTGTTAGAAGTTTCTTAAAATGGAGGGGGCGGGACCGGCCGCTGCTACTCGAACAGCTCTTCTTTAGACTTGGGTCTTCTGGCTTCCATCCATTTGAAGCCGCGCAGCACCATATCGTCGAAGTTGACTTTCTTGAAGGGGATCATGCTGCCTTCCACGTCATTGCGCATGATGACCTTCTTCAACTCCCTGCCCGAGTCTGTCTTTTCTCCGAACACCATATCGATGATGTCGGCGTGGGCTTTGTTTACGCCTGTATAAGCCTTGTAGTCGTCCTGGACATAATAAATGCTTTCGGCGTTGCCTTTGGCCCGCATGTAGTCGACCTGTCCATTCTTAAAATAAGCGTTGATCGTGGTGCCTTTTATCTGATTGTAGAACTTAGACCCGACCTTATTGACGGCGATGGCGTTTTCGAAGACGTAGAGTCTGTTGGCTTTTTTATTTTTTGTATAGACGTACATTGTGTCGCCTGTGATCTGGTAGTTGCCGCTGCCCCAGGCGATGGGATTATAGAAGAGCCGGAAGATGGAATCCTGGCCGGAGTAGTACATGCTGTCGGCTACGGCTTGCAGCGAATCGGAGAAGATCCGTACGTGATGATAGGCCAGTATATAGCGCAGCGTGCTGTCCGTGACGGCTTTGGCGGTGTCCGTATATTTTTCATGGTCTGGGTCGGATAGACGGGCTGTCTCTGCCTTGATAGGAGGTTTGGGGTGTGTGCTGTCCGTTGGTGGTCCGGACAGTGGCTTGAGACTGGGGGCATGCTTCCTGGAGAGGGAATCGCGGGTAGTGAGACTATCCGGCCGGGCGGTCAGGCTGTCCGGATGAGCAGTCAGACTGTCCCCCCTGACCTTGACCACCATGGGATGCGTACTGTCAGGGGCAG
>Ga0105240_10000254_pt1 | contig 106067 bp, 114 predicted proteins | sample KBSC54metaG_FD_80426 | JGI IMG/M metagenome (GOLD analysis project Ga0105240, IMG submission 80426) | Corn rhizosphere microbial communities from Kellogg Biological Station, Michigan, USA - KBS C5-4 metaG | ecosystem: Host-associated > Plants > Roots > Rhizosphere > Soil | place: Michigan...
AAGAAGAATCGATGTACTACGAGCAGAAGAAGCACGACGGCAGCCTCCCGCTGATCGGCGTCAACACCTTCCTGCCCAAGGACCACGGCGGCGAAATCGCCACCGAGATCGAATTGATCCGCAGTACTGAAGAGGAAAAGGGCCAGCAGATCGATAATGTCCTGGCCTACGGCAAAACCCGCAACAACCTCGCCCCGGAAAGCCTCAAGACGCTACAGAGCACCGCCCGCGAGCGGAAGAATGTGTTCGAGCAGTTGATGGAGGCGGTGAAGTACAACTCGCTGGGGCAGATTAGCCATGCCCTTTATGATGTGGGTGGAGAGTATCGGCGGAATATGTGAGTTATTAAAAAGGGCGCTTCGGCGTCCTTTTTAATAAGCGTGAAATTGATAAACGAAATCTGCTAATGTAAATATAAATAGAAATCATGATCGCCTTTACCTTTGTCCGGCAGGGTGGCAAGGCCGGATGCACTACTAACAAAGTGTCTAAGGATCAGGGTTAGCTGCTCCAGCATTCCTAACTCTATCGCTGCTGAGGTAAATTCGAAACATTAGCTCGATAGGGTTGGAGCGGATCAAGCGAGTTGTCTGACCACATGGCGTGATCTACTAAGAGATGCCTTAGATAGGCAAGAGCTACAGCCGAGCTGTGTTATTAGCGTCAAACCGCCGATGGCTCTATCTTAGGCCGCTACAAATACGAGGATAAGGTCAGTGGGGGATTGGACTCCAAACCCTGACGCTACGCAAATATAGGGCGACGTCGGTCGAGCCCGGTCACCGTACCGATGGGTCGAGGCTTTGAATACCTATGTCTAGCAGGCAGCGGTTCGGTGTGTACGCCTCGATGGATAGCCGTATCGTGGTTCTCGTGTTAGGGAAGACCAGTATCTTGGATCCTCTGCCGTATTCTTTATCCGTATCGGAAAACAGCGATGACGTTTCCTTCCATCCATCGTTAAGCAGGTCTTCTTCCACGTGGCGGGCCGACAGGCAGTCGGGTTTGCCCCTTTCGTCGCGGAAAGTGTATGTAGTCAGCTCGATACCGACGTATGATTTCGGTCCAGGGGCATTATGGAAGCCAGTCGGGATATCAGGGCCATATGCCGAGTAGCGCAATGGCAGGTACCAATCGATCCTACCGCGCAAAACGCGAGAGACGCTTTGCTTGTCGGTGGGCTGTGTAATGTGAAGATTGGTCTGGAATGCCTTGTCCAACTGATCGGCTGTGATGTAACCGTGTCCGGATTGCACGACGTGCCGAAGCACGTTCCAGAAGGCGACGGCGGTAAATGGCGGATGCAAAGAATAGGGAAGCAGCGTTTCTCGCCCAATGGATGTGTCATCCATCAAGGGGCCTTCTGGCGCATCGAGTGAACCATCTTTACGGTAGAGGTCTTTTCCATAACCTGCGTAAAAGCTTGCCTGGCTCGCGCAGTGTCCGTTCTCGGGAGTGATCAGCGTGAAAGACGATCGAACGTTGAGGTGAGGAGCGACATATTCGATGAGGTTACGCGTTGTCACATCGCCTCCCGGAACACCAGGGCGATTTCGACGTGTAAATTTTACGGAGATGGGGAAGTGAGCCGGATCGATGCAGGCGGCAGTATCCAGCTCGATATCCAGCATTTCGGAGCGTTCTCTGATACCGCTCTGGTCAACTGTGTAAAACAACGACATTGAACGAATGCCCCGGTTATTGGGCTTTAGCGGATAGGTAACTCGGGCAGACATCGGGCCCAGGAAGGTTTGTTCTAACATGGGCGGTTCAAGCACGACATGCAATGCTTTCGCCACTTCCTGAGGCGATGGCTGCGCGGATGCACGCACAAACTTTACGAGTGCATTCTGTGTGTCTCGTGCGGGCGTCACTGCCCATGCGGCAGCTCGCAGGGAAATCATCAACAGGCATAACGCGCTTGCAATAACGATCCGTCGATTCATGACCTATCCAGAGGTATGCGAAACTGCGGGCAGTTTTTGGTGACTTACGCCACTATTTCATCGGTAGAACGTTGGGCTAGACGTGCCAGTAGGCCCCGTAGCTCCGCTGCGTACATGAATGTCATTCTCCATCTTGGGCATTCGGATCAATTCCAATGTCTGCCACCGATCTCGATATATAGATCCGTTCAAAAGGGAGTAGACGAACAGCTTCCTCCCATTGTCCTGTGACAATGTACGAGTGGATGGTGTTCGCTAGCGACGTGACATCGGTGATACGTTGCGTCCATTCATTGACATATAGCGATACGGCTTCTCGGCTCAAACCGATCTGTATGGCGCGATGCTCCAGCGGCTGCAGACGCAGATCACGCTCAGGGTCCCATTGGATACGTACGGGTGAGCGATCTTTCAGTGCTGTATATGCTTCCTGACTCATGCCGGGCGGTGTGTGGCTGGGGCAGCTGTGAGCAAGCGCCCATTCGAAGCCTTCGCGGCTGATATCGATAGCCAGAACGCGTTGTTGCCCTTCGTCTTTGAAGCCCCACCCGCAGCGATACATCATCCATAGAAACGAGGGCTTAATCCATGTCATGCGCTCGATCTTGAAAGGGGGAGAAACAAAGCGGCCGTTCTCCAAGGCGCTATCGGCGATGGCGTGGGAATAGGCTTGGTATACGCGGATAGTGTTGTCGTCGAAGACGGCGCGGATCTGGCGCGTTGGGATCATTGTTGGCATAAGGCGATATTAGGGGGCAGAGTCATAGGGACGATTCGACAGCTCAGCCGATTCAATCGACCTCATTCCACGGCATTTGGGGTACTCCGAGCACCCCCAGAAGAGCTCATGCGTTTTGCGGTTCTCTCGACGGACCATGGCCAAGTTGCATTTGGGGCAGGACGGTGCACTCTCAGTTTGGATGGGTGCCGCCGATACCGTTGGGCTAGCTGTTCTCTGCACCGAGCGCACCATCAAAAGCAGCGCTTCCCCATGAACCAGTTCAATCGGCTTGCCCGCGGCAAACCGCGAGGCATCACTGGTGTAGCTGCCCAACGCTACAATTTTGACCTCGTCGGCCCCATGGTGCACCAGCAAGCCATACATCTCCCGCACCACATTGACGCTCACTTGCCGTGTTCGCCATTGCTTGCATTGAACAAGTGTTCTCTTGCCGTTCTTTCTCAGGACAAGATCGATCCCACCGTCTTTGCCACCAAGGCCGGTCTCCTCGACGGAATAACCCTGGCGCCGAAATGCCTCGCCGATCAATAACTCGAATTCCTTCCAGCTGAGCGCCCGGACGCTATCCAGTCCACTCTGCGTTTCGAGCAATTGCTTACGGCGGCGTTGACCAAAATAGGATGCAGCCGCAGCGACCCAGCAGGCGCCCAGCAGCAACCAGGCGAAGGGTGCATAAGCGCCTTCAGATGCAGTCTTTCCCACGACGGCCAGTAGAGGGCCACCGTGTGAGCTGAAGTACCAGCCGATGCCATAGCGAATCGCCAGAAAAGCGACCAAGCCCAAGACAATGCCTACCTGCCAGGGCATCGAGGCAATAGCCTCAATCCCACCCTTGTTCCGTCTTCCCATAACTCCCCCTGAGTCTGGTTTCGCGAATATAAGCCCACTTTCTCCCTTTTGTCACTGACCTCGCAGACTAACGGGATTGACCGACCAGATAATGGATTAGATTATGGGTGCTTACTTATATTGGTTCGCTAGTCGTTGGAGACGGGTAAATTCGAGGAATACGTTTTGCCACTTGGTACCGGGATTTGTTATGGATTTGAAGCGGGACAAGCAGAGCAGGGAAAAGACGCTCACACAACTGGAGCGCGATGATTGGGGTGACTGCAAATCCGAGTCCGAAATCATTCAAAGGCTATTTAAGCTGCGGCATAAACCGCTGAAACTCATTGAGCTCAGTGACTTACGAACCGCGATCCATTTCGGTGTGGGCATGGACTATGTGCTACCGATAGCACTGGATTTGCTCTGGAGCGATCCCTGGCTGAGTTCGGGCAACTATGCGGGCGATCTCCTGGAAGCCATATTGCGCGCTAGCCCTGACTTTTACCTCGCAAACCAGAACTACCACCGAAAAGTCGTGGGCGTAGCGGTCGACGCGGTCCGGGTCTGGGAGGCTATGGATGCTGAGGGGAGAGAATCTTCCGGAGTCGATGAAGTATCCATAAGGCGGCTGCTTAAGACCTTGGCCGAGTTAGAGGCAATTTCGTAGCCAAGGTAGGAAGCGCTCTCTGGCTCGGCGAAAATGAAATAGGTCCGGTTAAGAATCCCGGCGTAGTATTCCATACCTATAAAGTTGCAATCGCCCGGGCCCTGGATTTCGGGCGCGGCTTCGGTAGTGGTTTCAGGTAAGAGCGATGGTGTCGATATCGCCTGAAATAACTTTTGCAGCATCGTTGTGCGTCCAGTGGTGGCTGGGGTCTAGGCAAAATCGTGCAAACGTTCCTGTCCGAACTGCGGCGTGTCGATAGCCGTAGTTATATATTTCCTCATCAAGGCTTCGCTCGACCACAGCGCTCTATCGATGGAGTTCTCCGCCTTGCGTCGGGATGCTTCGAGCAGTTCGGCACAACGTGCCTTGTCACCACGCAACAATGCAGCCAGTGCCTGGCAGCGAAGCTGCAGCCATGGAGAGGCCCATGCTACTTGTGCCGGCAACGGATCCTTGCCTAACTCGGCGCTGTCTCCGGTGAGCATGGCGCGTGAGAACGCGAGCTCTGTGCGTAGTATCGCCAGCATCTCGAAAAGCACGCTCTTCTGCGCGGGAACAAGTGCTTGTTCCAATGCCTCGAACTGCTCACGCCGGGAGTCCGCGCTTGCCCAGTCGCCACGGTTCTGATCGGCTTTCAATCGATACCATAGGGCGACTAGCGGGATAGGCGAGGGCTGCTGTTCCAGCGTGGCCACTTCGTACTCGGGTAGCTGGTCTGCCGTTTGGCCCGCAATGGAACGCGATATCAATCGTAGCTGGGCGAGTTCCGTTGCATTTTCGTCGAAACCGCGAAGCAATCTAAGAAGCGCCAAGCCATCGGAGGGGAGGGAGCCTTGATAAGGGATCAGATTGACCACCGCGCTACCGAGGTTCAAGGCGGCGAAGGACAGCAGGAAGAAGGCGGCAGCTCGCGGAAACAACAGCCATCCGCAAGCGGCGCACAGAACGGCCACTACAAAATTGCCCATCGGGCCACCCAGAGTCAGGCCGATCATTTGTGGCCGCATTGGCCGGCCGAACATCGGGAAGGCCTGCACATAGCCGCCGACATTACGATGCTTGATCCTCGACAGGCGTACCCGCACTCCGCGGCGTAACGAATGAAACTCCAGCCCTGAAATATTGACCTGCCATACCGTCATGCCATAGATCCGCGCGCCGACTACATGCCCCATTTCGTGCACGATCAACGACAAGAATATAAACAACCAAACAATCAGGATGGCAGGATTCGACGAGCCTTGACCCAGGCAAGCCAGGTAAAACCCAATGAATCCCGTCGCTACGAGCAGCGTGACCCGGATACCTTGCGCCAGTCGGTTGGTCCACTTCTTCACGGTAAGCCTCTCGATCCTTGATGCTTGAGTCACGAAGATCGCCAAATCAGCTCAATCGCTGAAATGGCAAGTTCTGAAATTAAGCGCCCCCATCAGGTACCTGAGCTATGCGTCAGGTACGGCGAATCGCCATATGACTTGGCGACCGGTGCAAGGAGTATAGACAAGGACAGCCGGTCGTCTAGACACCCACGCTCTATCGGCAATCCGTGGCTGCCTAACTATTGGTTTTCGGTCCACTCTTAAGCGATGCCCTCATCGCGCGGCGGGCTGAGTTAACCGCGGAGCAAGCTGATGACGCAAGTTGGGTATGTAGACAAGTTGCTGGATCTGTTATCGAAACAAGGTAAGGAAGCCTACTTTGGCGAACCTGTATCCGTGCTCGAACACTGCTTGCAGTGCGCATATTTTGCCGAGCAGTCCCAGGCCCGCCCAGCAACGGTTGTCGCGGCGCTGCTGCATGACATCGGGCACATGCTGCATGGTTTGCCCGAGGACATCGCCGAGCATGGAACGGACGGCGCTCACGAAGAAGTGGCGGCAGCCTATCTGGCCAAATGGTATGGCGAAGAAGTCACCGAAACGATACGCCTGCATGTCGCTGCAAAGCGCTACCTCTGCGCCACCGATCCCGCCTATGGCGCCAGGTTGTCGCCGGCTTCCGTTGAAAGCCTGCGCATCCAGGGTGGGCCCATGAATCTCGAAGAGATCGCGGCATTCGAGGCATTACCGAATGCCGGAGTGGCGGTCCAACTTCGCCGTTGGGACGATGAGGCGAAGATTCAGGGATGGGATGTACCCGGGTTGGCGCATTATCGCCCTGTTCTTTTACAGGTATCCACGTTGGCAGAGCAGTAGGTCGCTACGGTAGGTGATCAATCTCTTCGCGAGCACTCCCTAGCCGCGATGCTTGCCTGATGTGGTGTCTTCAACACCATTCGGCGGATGGTGTCTATGCGATCGCCTATTGTGATCGCCGCAAAATATCAGCCGAGTCCTATATATCGGTAATTCGCGATCGTGCAAGCTCCTGGCGTCGCCGCACAAAACGGTGACCGGGTGTGGAAACCCGATTTTTCAGTAGTGGCGCTAGAAGGCGCCGCAACGACGCTTTTTGCGTTGCGGTGCCCTGCTGCCATACTTCTTTATGGCGGGCGTGTCGGGAGGGCTTCGGCCCTGCCGGTTGTCGCTACTACTGGCCGGTTTTCCACCCCGACACGTCTGCCACCCTCAAGCAATGAGGGTGGCGTCATCCTGTCAGGAGCCGCCATGATCGACCCGTCCCTCATACCTGTCGACCTCTCCACCGAAGTTATGGAACACGCTCTCGCGCACGCTGAGCAGCCGTCGCGGGATTGCCATATCTGCGCCAATGGATCACCCCTTCGCACTGAAGATTACGATCTCGCAATCAAGGCGCGGCTCTACAACGCTCGGCAACTCCTTGTGTCGATGATCAAGCACCTGGGTCGCCAAAAATATCCACAGGTTTCGCTCACCGCGCTTCACATCCTTATTTCCGAGATCGTCATGCTGCAGTCGGCGCGGGACGGCGAGGTGATGTTCACTACGAGGGAGATGTGACACAGCCCCTGCCTGTGCGAGGGACGTTCGCGCAAGGTAAGCTCGCATCAATTCTTCCGCTTTGGGGCGCGTGTGAACTGGACAAGCTGGCTAAAGGGGCTATCGGCAGGGAAGAAAGATTCGGGTGGCTCGGATTTGCCTTCGCACTACCAAAGCATGTTGGCCAGCAGCCTCGCGGATCTTCGCCTTATCGAGAATAACGCGCCGCGGCCCGACCTGGGTTCGGTCCTGCTTCGAGTCCGGCCAGCCAGGTTGCTCGACATCGATGAGCGCATTCGACTGTGGTCTCAATGGGTGTTCAAGCATTGGCCCGGCGATGGTCGCGATTTAGTGGATGTCGCCAGCGCCGAGGCGGACATTCAGCAGTCCCTGCTGTTCTTTCAGGCAGGGCACCGCGATGGCCGCGTCAGAGAGCGTAGCCTTGGTCTGCTCCCGGATTTTCCCGGCGCACTTTCTCTGGCTGCGGCGCTTATCCGTTGCAACGACTGGTCCCCCATAGTTCGTCAACAGGCGCAGGAAGTCGTCGAACACCTGCTTGTTGCCTGCGACGTGGAAAGTGTTCGCCATATGCTTCCCTTGGCAGGTCGGGTCGCGCGAGGTGGCCGGGTGTCAAGCGAATGGCTTTCCGAAGTTCTGCACGCGTGGCTGAAGAAACATCTTCATGTGGTTCACGACATGCTGGATAACCCCGACCGGGCTACCCGGGCTTGGGGCTACGAGTTGCTGGCGGCCATCGATGCTGCAAAGTTCGCTGAGTTGTTGGGCAAAGCCATGCTCGATCCGGATCCTCGCATTGCGCTTTGGGCCATGCGGCAAGCGCAGGCGAAGCTATCCACGGAAAGATATCGGGAGGCGCTGTTGAGCGCCATCGGAGCCCGGCATCCCATCGTTCGACAAAACGCCTGGCGTGCCTATAGCGACATCGAACAATCTGTTTCGCGTGACTTTCTGGAGCACGGGCTATTGGACGGCTCTCGCGGCGTTCGCTCTTTTACCGCCTACCTGTTGCGGCAGCGCTTTGCGGAAGATGCGGCCGTGCATTGGCGCGCGCACATCGACCATGGCGGGACGAGGGTAAGCCTGGGCGCACTCGTGTCTCTGCTTGACGTCGCTGGCGAAGGTGATCGAGATCGGTTCGCTGCCTTACTGTTTTCAGAATCACCCAAAGTGCGAGCGCTTGCGCTTCGGGGTTACGTGAGAACGAAGGGAGTTCTATCCGATAGTGACCTTGTCTCCCTGTTGAACGACGAGCACAAAAACGTGCGGCTTGAGTTGTCCGAAGGCGTCAAGCGTGGCGACATAAACTTGGCTATATCACGGGTGATCGGTTTGCTCGGATGCGGCAGGCTCAGTACACATGGATTGCAAAGTCTCAGGCGGCTGATTCGCGTATTAAACAAATGGGATCGGTTGGAAATGATTTTATTGTTGGAGCCGAACTCGCCGGAGGTCATCGCTTGGTGGGAGGAGGTCATGGGTGACTGGCTTGGCGCGAATGAGTATTTGCCACTGGGAGCAGTGCGGCGAAAGCGCTTGCTGGAATTGGTCGCCTCCTGCAGGCGGCTGTCCGATGCCAAGAGAACGGAATTGCTGGCTGTATTCGCTTAGGGATCAACGCCGCCATCTCGTCGTTGTCGGGTACCCCAACTCGATGGCGGCAAGTACATTAACTGCAGCGTTTGCTATGTGCTCTTGTCTGGCGCCGTTGCGCCGACCACTGGTTGGGCCCTGGCGCAGAGAGCCAAAACTATGCGCCCGTCACGGGTAAATAGATGGCTTTCGGGACGAATTTTCGTGCGAAGTTTGTCGTCGAGGCCCATCGCAGTTGTGCTGGGTCGAGCTGACCATAGGAAGCGAGCGCTACTGTGACACTCTTGCACCCGGCGGGCGGTGGAAACAGCGTTCCGGCCGCTGGAAACCCGCGCCAAAGATTTGACTCCTCGTCCGGCGGGCGCCCAGCAAAGCGGGAGCTATGCTCGCAGGAGGCGTTTGTTGCACAATATTGTGCAATTCTGGTAATTGTAGACAGCATTCGGCGCTACTTGGCCGCGTTATTTCTGCGCCGACGACCGGCATCTGATTCAGGGGACAATATGAGCAAGGAAATGTGGCGAGCCGTTCGCCAGCTCATGCTGGCCGTGCGTTTGACGTGCTGGCCTATCCATGCGTTTGCCCAGGCGGGGCACAACGTCTCTTCGAAAGATGCTCTTCGGCTGCCTTTCTTCAAGGTGTCAACAGAGGCGCGCGTCGGTGCTGCGAATTCGTATGAAGCATTGATTTCGAAGATGGGCGCTCGAGACGTCATACGTCTAACGTCAATGAACAGATTGGATCAGCAGTGATGGGTCACGAGCACGGGGACTTCTGGTTGGATCTTGCACGACGCGCGTGGTTCCTGCTGATGGCGATCATTGTTGCGCGCGTGATGTACAAGCGAATCGCTCTGGGTACGATCACGCTTTATGGTCAGACCATAGACCGCCATAAGAACGCGGCCATGTTTTGGTCCATCATGGTGTCGTGTGGTGTAGCGGTGGTGCTACTCCTGTTAGCCGGCGTGTTTTGACGCAATAACGGTCGGCGCGGCACAGACGTACATCAGATGTTACCCATGCTGAGATACTTCAAGGTCATGATGCTGGGCGAGGGGCCGGATTTTGAAGTCCCCGAGGGATCTATAAAGGGCTTCTACGCCACCAGAATCGTCAGGGCGAAGGACGCGCAGGCCGCGTCGACCAAGGCGCAGTCATTGCTGTGCGCGGATCTGATCGTTCAAAGATACCTGCCCGTCGGCGATGAAGAGAAACTTGCATTCACCGTAGAGTCGAGTGAATCAATTGGTTTCTTTAAGAGCTTTTCGCGACCGAAGGGATTCACGTTCTTTCTGGGTTGAGTGTGGGCATCTTCTTTGGATAAAGACGAGCGCCTGGTTGCTACCCATCATTTCTCATCATCAGAAGGCGGGCACTCCGTTAAGGTCGGATCCTGGTAGCTGACGGCTGTACCTACGAGGTCGGCCGCATCGGCTTCGCTGGAGAGATACAACACAACCTCACCGTAGCCGTCCACATAGCTGATCAGGTAGTCAGGGCGGCCATCGCCATCGAGATCGCCAGCCCATAGCAGGTAATCGGTGTTGCCGGTGGTTGAGCATTGCCAAAGTTGTTCGAGCATCTGTCGCTTGCCTTGGCTGCGAAGTTGAAGCACGAACCGATGATCGTTGCGACTCAGCATTGGCACGAACCGACTCAACTCACCGTCAGGCGTGGCCACGCTTAGTTCGTGTGTGCCCGGGGTATCGGGCGACTTGAAACCTTCGATGATCGAGCCGTAAGTGGTCACGGGGCCGGGGTGAAGGAGAGGCTTGGCAGGATTGCGCTGCAACCACGCAATGACCTTGCGTTTGCCTGGATGGTTGCGGGTAAAGGTCAGGCGCTGGCCCTTGATCGTGACCGAGTCATCCATATTCGGCTGGCGCTCGCCGCGGACCACTACACGTGCTGGCTCAAGTGCACAGCTCTTTGCATCACAAGCCAGGGCGAGCCAGTCATTGCCGGATTTGTAGTACCTGCCTTCCAGCCACACCTGATCGCCCACCACCAGATGGGTTGCGATTCCGTTGGCTGCGCGGTAATCGATTTGATCGTCTGCTGCATAGGCGCCAAGGGCGGTCATGGCGAGTGCGGAGAATAGCCACCTCTTCATAACCCCTCCTCCGGAACGGCCAGGGTTTTGCCGTCGGCCAGTCGCACCATGATCAATTGCCCGAGGTAATCACGATAGTTGCGGCCCAGGTTGTCTTTCCATAACCAGGACCAGCTTCCCGTCCTGGGGTCGAAGCGTTGTATGCCGCGAGGGCGCTCTCCATTCTCTGTCGTTTCAAACTCGCCGCTTAGCAGCAGTTCTCCCTGCAGTTCGAACCATCGGCGCGTGCCGACAAAGCCGGGCAAGGGAGCTTTGCCTTCCGTCCACCGATTGGCGGCAGGATCAAAAACCTCGACACGAATGGAATCTTGATCGTCCGCTGACAGATGAGCTTTGACTACGCGCCCGTCTTCGAGAATGGTCGATTTTCCCCCCGCGAGCTTGGAGGGTGGAGAGCGTGTCCAATGCTTTGTGGCTGGGGCATAAGTATCGAAGTTGAGCTCGGGTAAAAAGGGACCGATATCCACGTATTCATCCGGTACGTCGCGGCAGCAGCTTGTGTTCGTCAGTAGCGCAGCTGTTTCGTTCTGAATATCGCCACCGGTGATGACGATGCGCCCATCGGCTAGCTCGCGCAGTTGAACCGGGCTATCCGTGCCGTCGCGATGTCTCGCGTGCGCCATGTGTAGCCATGCGCTGCGTTGGAACCGAGGCGTGCCGTCCTGGATGCTCACCTGAACCTGATCGATCTCGTCGTCGCCACCCAACACGAACAGCCTGTCTTCGCTACGCCCGATGATGTCTTCCTGCTTGAACGGCGTCTCCGGCAATACCTGCCATTGCGCGTTGAGTCCACGATCGATCCTTGGTAGCCATTCGGCAGGCAAGTGCGGCTCATCACGGCGATAAACCGAGTTTGCCTTTCCTCCCAGTACCAGGATGCCGTCACCGAAGCGATAGACAGCGGGGTTGTGGCGGGCGTACGTGAGGCTGGCCAGGGGGATCAGTTCGCCGGCGGCGGTGGCTGCCTCGACGGTTCCTGCCGGGCCATAGTTGTTCATGCCTGCATGAAGCAGGCCGCCGATCATCACGGCTGGATAGTCGGCTTGCAGTGGCAGGAAGCCAACCTCAGGCATATCGCGGCCGGTTGCCGGATATGACGGGTCTGGAGGGCTTTTGCGCTGGGATACGATATCTGCTGGAAATCGCAGTGAGGCAAGCCGGGCGTCGTCGAGCCCACAACTTCTGCTGCTGTAATGACCTTCCGAGCGGAAGCGTTGCCAGGCGTAGAAACGCCCCTCGAATAGAAACGGAAAGAACGCGCAGGCACCTTCCTCGCTTCCTTGCTTCCAGGACCCGGCGTTGAACCAGGTTTGCGTTGCCACGTCGAATGCGGGCAACCCCGCACTGACCCCTTCGGCAAAAAGCACAATGCGTCCCTCGTAACCCGGCAGCCAGCGAGCTTTGGCGCGAGCCGTGGCCTCCGGCATGGGGGGCAGGGAAGTGAAGACATTGCGCGCTGGGTCCCATCGCTCCACTGAGCGCGAAGGGCCGGGCCCCCAGTTATCCGTGGCTGTCCAACCTCCGGCAACGATCACGGAGCCGTCCGATAAGCGAAAAGCAGAGGCTTCGGATCGCGGCTCCAGCATATTGGGGCCGTCGCTCCATTGCTTGCTGTGCAGGTCAAGTATCTTGGTTGAAGCGCGGCACGAGGACGCAATGGCGCAAGCGCGATATTCCGAATCGGTTCCACCCACGACCATGAGGCGGTGATCGTCCAGGGCCACCGCGGTCACGTCGCGGCGATAGGCCTGTGGGAGTTCGGGCTCGGCTTCCACCACAAGCTGTTGGCCTTGGCGGCGTACTACGTGACCGCTCAGGTAGTGTGTCTTGGGTCCACGGTCGAGCACAAAAACAGTGTCGTCAGACATGGCGACCAGTTGTTGCGCCAATTCATCGGCTGGCGCCGGCAGCTCGGTGCTGATCACGCCCTGTGACGTGTACCAGGCGGCGCGCCAATGATCTTCCTTCGGCTGATGGTCCTGATCGCAATCAGGGGCGAACCATATAAACATGGTTCCATCATGGAGTGGCAACTGATCGGAGATCGAACCCTTCTGACCCAATCCCTGCCGGTGGGTGGCTCCCGTGGCGGGATCCCAGTGGTCGATCGTCAGTTCGGCAGAGCATAGGGAAATGTTGTTGTTGATCCACCTGGAGCTCAGCCATTCGAACTCGCCCTGCGCAGTCAGGCGCACGTTGCTGCTATAGGGCAACGGTAACGACTCGAAAGGTGGAACGGCGGGCGGGGTGGCGCAATACCCAGCGGCGGGCAGCAGCAAGGACACGATCAAGCCGATCCGGGGTATCCACCCGCAAACCCGGCTATCAAGCGAACGCGGCCGGTGGGCATGCCCTGAACTCGATTGCCCGAGGGAACGAGGAACTTCCATGTGGATGGTCGCTGAGGCTATGAGAAGGTTGGTGGGATGCTACAGCCAGGGTGGGGCAAAAGTGTGGCTTATTCATGGGCTGGCGCTTGCTGCTGGTTGTCCTGACCTGGAGCCCGGGGGCTACGGCGCGAACGGGCCTGAAGAGGGGTAAGGCGTGTCCAACGCACGCTTACCATCACATCAACTACCATGCACCTTCATCCCCTGAGCGCACGCCATGTCCCCTGAGTCATCCCGTCGAACGGCCGACGCCGTTCGGCTCCCGCCTGTGGACGCCGCCACGGACCGGCTGAAGTTCAGTGGCGACAACGCGTTTCATCGCGAGCTACGGCGGCGTGTCGACGATTATTTCGCGCAAAGCGAGCACAAGCAGCGCGACAGCGGGCGCATGTACCTGAAGACTGCGGTCATCCTCGCCGCTTTCGTCGCTTCGTACGTGATGCTCGTGTTCTTTGCGGCGACGTGGTGGCAGGGGTTGCTGCTCAGCGTTGCGCTTGGCATCACCATGGCGCAGATTGGATTCAACATTCAGCACGATGCCGGACACCAGGCGTATTCAGAGCGCCGCTCGGTCAACAAGTGGTTGGCCAGGACGCTCGACCTTGTCGGCGGCAGTTCGTATATCTGGCATTGGAAGCACGCCCACTTCCACCATACCTACGTCAACATCGACGACTACGACAGCGATATCAACCTGGGTGCGTTGGCGCGGTTTTCGCCGGGGCAGAAGCGTCACTGGCATCATCGTTGGCAGCATATCTACCTGTGGGTGCTCTATGGCTTCACTGCGGTGAGCTGGCATCTGCATGACGATTTCCGCGACATCGCTACCGCCACCATCGGCAAGCGCCGGATGCCGCGGCCGCGTGGTAAGGACCTGGCAGTTTTCGTGCTCGGTAAGGTGGTTTTCTTTAGCCTGGCATTTGCTTTGCCGCTGGCGTTCCATTCGATCGGGGCCGTGCTTCTGTTCTACACCATTACCGCGATGGTGGCAGGCCTGCTGCTGGCGCTGGTGTTTCAGTTGGCGCATGTCGTGGAAGAGGCCTCGTTTCCGGCTGCGAATGATGCCGGTCGCATGGACAAGCCCTGGGCCATCCATCAGCTTGAGACCACGGTGAACTTCTCGCGTGACAGCCGGTTGATTACCTGGCTGGTGGGCGGCTTGAACTTTCAGATCGAGCACCATCTGTTTCCACGTGTTTGTCACGTGCACTATCCGGCGATTTCGCGGGTGGTGGAGGGTGCGTGCCTTGAGTACGGCGTGCCGTATCGCGCGAATCTTTCGTTTGGTGCGGGTATCGCGTCGCACTATCGGTGGTTGCGACGAATGGGGCGGTAGCGGGTTTGCACTGAAAAGCCCTACGGTCTGAGAGTTCCGTCTCTACTGCAAGGCTCGGTTGCGTCACGGCTTGTCGCGACTTAAATGGACCACGAAAAGCCTCAGTTTCCATCGTCATCCCGGCCTTCGCCGGGATGACGAATAGTAAAGGTCTTTAGAGGTTCCCTGCAGTCGCTCCCAAAGGTCGACTAGCTCGCGCAGACCATGCCTTCCAGTTCTTTGGCCAACTGCGGAGGAACTGAAAAGGATGGCTCGCCTCCATCGGCAGTCCACGGTACGCCGGCGGCATCGTAATACCAGACCAGCATCGAGGCGATCTGCCTGGTGTCGCAGTCGAACGCGTATTCGCGCACACGCATCGTCAGTATGGACACGTCGTGCCTGGCCGGCGTATCGAGCACCTGCTTCGCCCAGAAGTAGCTAGTTTTGCCGCTTCTCATCGCAGCGGCCTCATCGATGTACCACTCTCGTGATCCGCCCATGCCGTTGGTCATGCGTTGCCATGAGGCGGGTACGCCAGGATGGATGCGAGTACTTTCGGCTGGACCCATCAAGAGTTCCTGGACCGTGCATTCGGGGCGAAGGATGTGGCTATGCATCATCGGGGCTGCCTCAGTCGAGCAGTCAAGATCCAGGCCTCGATCGATACGTCGGTTTCCCAGCGAAAAATTGATCGGCACTCGCGCATAGGCATCTATCGGGACGCCCCCTCGCCGTGCTGCTTTGTACCCCCATGTACGCGCCTGGTCGATGGCCGCCTTGTCGAGATCCCGGTAGCCGCTGCTCTTCTCGATCTTGATGTCCACAACGTTCCCGCTGGCGGCAACAAGCAGCATAAGCGTGACGGTTCCACTGTGCAGATTGCGGTAGGCCGAAGGCGGATATATAGGCGGCGTCATGTCGACAGTGGGCGGCACAAAGCTCTTATCCGTCGCGGCATAGGCCATGCCCGTATTCCCGATTCCGGGACACAGAGCAATCACTGTCGATGCCAGATAAGCCATGGCAAAGCACAGCGCTGCCTGCGCCGCGCGGCGTGTTTGGTTGTGCATGGTTTTCCCCTGTTGCGATTCCCTGGATGGGCCGCGCAATCAGTATGTGGGATGGGTTTTATTTTCGGCAAGAGAGGGCGCGCGATGGCCAGCGAGGGCTGGCGAAGTAACTTGCGATTCCGGGTATTCAGGGTGGTCATCGCAGATGGGCGAATAGTGGTCATTTCAGCGAACCAGTGCCCGGCTATAGCGTAGCCACACACCAAAGACCATGGGAGATCGTTCATGCACGCGCTAGCGAAGATATTTGTTTTCTCGGTGTCGATACTTGCCATGGCTTTGATGCCGGCATGGGCCGATCAGGCAAGCGGCCAATTGCCCTCTGCAACGACTACTGACGGGCAACACGATTTCGACTTCAACATTGGCGTCTGGCATACGCACATACGCCGGTTGAAAAGCCCGCTGTCCGGGTCTTCGGACTGGCTCGAACTCAACGGCACCGTAACCGTGCGCAAGGTATGGAATGGCAAGGCGCAGCTTGAGGAAATCGAAGCCGATGGCGCAGGCGTGCACTTCGAAGGGACAACGCTGTTCTTATATGACCCGATGGGGCATCAGTGGCGGCAGTATTTCGCCAGCAGCGATGCGGGGACGCTGGAGATACCCAGCGTGGGTGAGTTCAAGAATGGCCGCGGGGAATTTTACGACCAGGAGTCTTATCAGGGCCGAGCCATCCTGGTGCGCGGCATATGGTCGAATATCACCGCGAGCGCGCATCGCTACGAGCAGGCATATTCCCAGGACGGCGGGAAAACCTGGGAGACCAATTTCGTCGCCGATCTGACGCGTATCAAGCCAGCTGGGTCATGATCCGGATGGGCGGCTTTATGGCATCCGCCGCCCAGCCTTGTTCCTTGCAGAGACCAACCTGGTTTCAGGTGTGTCGCAGGAAGGCAGTTACATGCGTCGCGATCTCTTCCGGCGCGTCCTCCAGGCAATAGTGCCCAACGCCTGTGAGCTTGTGTACGGGCGCTTGAGGAAACAGTTCGCTGAAAAGAGGGAGAAAGTGTTCGGCGTGCAGCGTGCGATCGGCCATGCCCCAGATCGCTAGCGCGGGCCTGGACTGGATCTCCCGCTTGGCGATGTCATCAGGCATTTCGAAACTATGCGCTTTGATGGCGCCGCCCTTGGCCCAACCGATCGCACCGGCGGCGTCGGCAGGATTTACAAAGTGCGCCGCGTAGGCGCGCAGCCAGGTGTCGTTGATCACCGCATGATTTTCGAAACCGTTGAGCTTTAGCGCGCTGAGCATGTTGAAGCCAAGCTCGCCGAGTACGTTTTCCAGACGGCCTTCCGACTCCGCTTTCATGATCCATTGAAACCAGGGCGATACCTGGGCGTTAGCCGTCAAGCGTTCGATGGCGCTGGCTTGCCCGAACGATACGGGACCATTGGTGGAGATGATTCTGCGAATTCGGTCGGGATGCCGCGCGGCCAGCCCCATGCCGACAGGGCCGCCAAAATCATGCATGACCAAGGTGATGCCACGCAGATCCAATGCCAGCACGAAGCGTTCAAGGTTGGCGACGTGATCCTGTAGCCAATAGGTGCGGTCCTGCGGCGTGGCGCTTTTTCCGAAGCCCATGTGGTCGGGTACAACAACGCGATGTGTACCTTTCAGCGCCTCGACAAGATGCCGGAAAAGATAGCCCCACGTCGGCTCGCCGTGCAGGCATAGCACTACTTGGCCATCGCGCGGCCCTTCATCGATGTAGTGCATTTGAAAACCCGGAGCATCGGTGAACTTCGCGGAGTACGGGAATGTGCCATCGAACGTTTCGTCGGATCGGATCATGGGGTCGGTCGTCTCGGTTGGTGGATATGTGGTTTCAAATTGAAACTAGTTGCTTTGTAACACCGATGGTTTTATCTTGCAACCAGTAGCGGCGAGAGCAACGATGGTCAAACGAACCACCCACGACGAATCCCTATGTGGCGTAGCGCGGCCGCTGGATGCGATAGGCGACGGGTGGTCGCTGCTGATCGTGCGAGACGCGTTCGACGGCATGCGCCGATTTGGAGAATTTCAGCGGAGCCTGGGGCTGGCCAAGAACATTCTGGCGGCCCGCCTGCGTCATCTTCTGGCCCACGGCATCATGGAGACCGTGCCAGCATCCGATGGAAGCGCTTATCAGGAATATGTCTTGACGGCGAAGGGGCGAGCGCTGTTTCCCTTGCTCGTAACGCTCAGGCAATGGGGCGAAGAATTCTTCTTCGAGCCTGGCGAGGCGCACGTCATTCTGGCGGATGCCAAAGGGCGGCCAGTGCCAAAGCTTCAGCCACGCTCCCAGGACGGACAGGTGCTGGATCCGGAAGACACCGTTGTGCGGCTGCCACCCAAGCGTCGATCTAAATAGAAGATGTCATGCCGTACGGATATCACCGCCCGCCATTGGCCGCAAAGGCTCGAATGGATTCGGATGCCCGATGCTGGAATTCCGACGAGTGAAGTATGGACTTCATGCGTTTGGGGACGTCCTTGTGGGCGGGGTACAGCTCATTGAAAGCGACTTGCTGGTCGGGCGTCAGCGGTCGTTTGTCCGTGATCGCTTGCGACGCGCCAGACGCGTAGAAGTCGGCAAGCACGCGGGTTTCTTCCACGGTGAACTTGTTTCGAACTACCGAGGCCATGACCTTGGCCAAGTCGCCAGCGCTCAGGTGCGATGCTTTTTCTCCGAGCGGATCGAACGCGTCATCGAGCTTGGCTCGCGCGGCCCCTGCCTTGAAGACCTCGGTAAGGTGGGTGGCGAAAAAGAAACGCTCGAGATTGGCGTCCTTCTGGGCGGCCATATCGTCGGCCTTGGCGGCCAAAGACAGCATCAGGCCTGCAGTGAAGATCAGAATCCGGTGGACACGCATGCTCGTCTCCTTGCCTGGGTTTCTGACGGGTACTGTAGCGCTATTGCTCCTAAAGCGGGTACATGCGCGATAGCCACAATGGTCGGCTTGTCCGGCGCTGGCCCTACCGAGCGCGCCAATCGAAGGGCAGTTCCGTCAAACCGATATCAGGCATCCGCTCCAACGCCAGCTGTGCCAGCTCCAACCACGAACCTTTGATCTGGGCGTCAGTCAGGGGCGGCAAACGCCAAACCTCGTAGTAGTCGATGTAGTCATCGAGCTCATCATCGAAGCGAGAGTCGAAGAGATGCATCTGCCCATCGCAGCTCGCCAATATCATGCGGGGAACGTCATAGAACCCTCGATAAGTAATTCCGGACCAGCCGGTCATGAGCGTCTTCTCATCATTCAGCGGCGTGTCGCCAGCACGCCATCCAGCGCCAACTGCGCCTTGAAGCCCGCTTTCTCCAGGCGCTTTTCCACTTCGCGCGGTACGTCGCGGGCGCTGGTGAGTTTGTTTGGGCTACCGGTGTAGTGAAACAGGCGGCCGCCGCGGCGCAGTACGCGTGCCAGCTGGTCGTAGAACACCTGGGAGTAAAGTTCGCCGGCGATGCCGAAGCGCGGTGGGTCGTGCAGCAGTGCGTCGACCGAGCTGTCGGCGATCTGCGCGATCGCCAGCGATACGTCGCCATGATCGAGCTGCAGACGCCCACTGCTGGCGGGAGACTCCGGATCGGGTGACCAGGGGTTGAGCGTGCGCAACCACAGCACGTCCGGGTTTTTCTCGAACGAGTGAATGTGTGCTACGCCGGCTTCAAGGCAGCAGGCGGCGAAGTAGCCAAGCCCGCCACAGGTGTCGAGCACGATCTTGCCCTTCGGTTCGACCAGCGCCACTTTGCGACGCGCATCCTCGAAGGGCGATTCTTTCGCCGTGGGCAGCATCTTGATGCCGTCGATTTCGAACGTGGGCGCGCCCCACTCGGTGGGCACCAGCTTGATCAGCGAACTCGAGAAGCGCGACACCGGCGCAAACTCCTCACCGTCCCAGTAGTAGATCGTGCGGTCTTTCAGCTTGCCGGGAAACGGGTAGGGCCGGTCGTTCCAATACCACCCATCCGCCCGCAATGTCGCGATGCCGTTCGAACGTCCCAGGTCCAACGATCCCGTCCATTCCACCGCGCCGGCATCACGTGCAGACAGCAGGGCTTCGGCATCGGGCCGCGTGAGAAGAGGGCCGGAATAATGCGACACGACGGGGTGATCTCCTGGAATGGGGCGAAAATCGGAAAGAGCCGATCGCCATTCTCACAGGGAGATCTTTAGGGGGAAAGAGCGGCCTCGGCAACGCGCAGTTGTCGAGGCCGTCGTTTGACCGGTCTTACTTCTCGATCGCCTTTACCGCGTCGAGGGTTTCCTGGACGTGCTTGGTGGGGCTCAGGTTCGAATAGACATGGGTGATCTTCCCGGACGGGGCGATCACATAGGAGGTCCGGTCCGACCAGCCTGGCTTCATCTGCAGGGTGGAGTCGTATTCCTTCGCGATCTTCGCGCCTTCATCGGCGGCGACCGGGAACTTGCCACTGCAATGCTCGGTCTCCTTCGAGAAATCTGCCAGTTCGCTGGTATTGCCGGTGGTTACGCCGATCACCGTCGCGTGCAGGGCCTTGAACTGGTCGATGGCCTGAGAGAACAGGTGGGCTTCGACGTTGCAGCCCGAGGTATGCGCGGCGGGGAAGAAGTAGACCACCACCGGACCCTGCTTCAAGGCATCGGCGAGCTTGAAGGTGAAGGGCTGGCCAGCCAGAAAGGCCGGCGCGGAGAAGTCAGGCGCCTGCGTGCCTTCCTTGAGAGCAGCAAAAGCCGGTGCCGCCAGGGTGGCGGAACCGACCAGGGCGAGCGCGGCGAGCTTCATTAATGACTTCATGACGAGAATTCCTCGGATGGTTGGGAGGGCAACTGAGTCTATACGCCAGACGCCGGAATTGGTTCAGAGCAACATTCGGTGGAAAAGCCGAAAGAATTTGAGGTAGAGAAGGCCATCTGTTGACTAGCTGTGTAGCGCACAGTACTGTGCGCCACATGGCTGAAGGCGATACCCCGACCCTTGCGCTCGAACTCCGCCGCGGCGTGATCGTGCTGGCGACGCTGTCGCAGCTACGCGCGCCTCGGTACGGATATGAATTACGACAGGCGCTTGCCGATGGCGGCATGCCGATCGAAGAGGGGACGCTCTACCCCTTGTTGCGGCGCCTGGAGACGCAAGGCGTCCTGACGAGCGAGTGGCGCACGAATGAGGGCGCACCCCGGCGTTACTACGTATTGAGTGCGGAAGGCCGGCGCCTTTTCAAGCGGTTGACCGAGACGTGGTATGGCCTGAACGAAGCGATGGACCGCTTGCTCACCGATGGAGGATCCGATGGACGTTGATACCCTGATCGATGCCTATGTCCAGGACGTTGCGCAGTTGCTGCCGCGAAAGCAGCGAAACGACGTCGCTCTCGAATTGCGCGAACTTCTGCGCGAAGACCTGCAGTCCAGGGCCGCCGAACAGGGGCGTGTACTGGATGAGGTGATGGCGCTGGAGGGGCTGAGGGCGTTTGGCACACCGAAAGAGGTGGCCGCGCGTTATGTCGAGCCGTGGATCATCATTCCGCCGACGGAGACCCGCAGGTTCCTGTTTGCGGCAATCATCGGCGTGGCGATACTTGTGGCGTTGAGCCCGATCGACAATGCAGCGTCCAAGTCGGAACGAATGGGCCTGGCGATACTCGCCTGGCTAGGCATGCTCGTTGTGTACTTCGGGTTGCAGAGTGTCTTTCAACGACGCAGAAAGCCCGTCAATTCATGGGTGCCACGTGGTCGCGACAGTGCGAGCCGATGGACATCGCTCGCATTTATCGTGCTGATCTTCGTGGGCATCGTTGCGTATGGCGCGCCGGGTTGGCTGTTTGCGCAGTTCACTCATGGCGGCGTGCTTACCGCCAAGCTGGACTACGATCCGGCGTTCTACTCATCACGCTTGCCCATGATCTTTGTTCTGTGGGGATGCCAGGCCGTGCTGTTTGCCGTGCTGGCAGTGCGTGGTCGATGGAACTCCTGGCTGCGACGCGTGGACTTCGCTCTGGAAGTCGGTATTGCTGCGGTTCTCATCTGGTTCCTGGTGGCAGGTCAGGTGTTCAAAGAGCCCGCGCTCAACGAAGCGGCGCTGAACATGATCAGCATGTTCGTGCTGTTCCTGTTCATTGATCTTGGCGTGAAGCTATACCGCGGCCTGAGCCAGATCCCACCTTCCATTCCGCGTGATTCGTTATCAGGCAAGCACATGGCGGGTCGATAACATTACGGCGATCAATGCGCCTCACATGGCTTGTCGATAGTTTGGACGCTCGTGGTCAACAGCTTGTCGAGCGCACGCTCGATCTCGGGATAACCGCGACGAAACAGCGCAACCGACAATGCGTTGCAGACCGATTGTCGCAACGCTTCGCGGCGACGGAACGCCGCCCGGTTCTTGCTCTCCACAGCGGACTCATGTCGTATGGCTTCGCGCTCGGGCAATAGATAGAAGCCCAGCGCGTCAAGGTTGCCACCGTTCTCCTGCCAGAAGTCGTCATATGGTGCGACAAAGCCTTGCCGTCCCTGCAGCGGATGGGTTTTGCTGCTGACCCCAAGAACGCGTGCGTGCATGCCTTCGGCGATGACGTAGATGATCGACAGCAGCAGGTTCTTGGGTCGCAAGCCGTGGCTCTCGCGCGTAAAGTCGCGTACCACATCGCGGTTACCTTCACCTCGTGCACCTTGCAGGCAGCCGACGATCAGCGTACGTCCCCGATCTGTCAGGCTCATGGCGGCATGGCTGATGTCGCGACCGCTTGCGATATCGACCAGGGCTACACGCAACTCGCCTTCGCACTCTACGCCGCTGCACGCGGAGACTTTTACATGAAACTGTCGCCCCTGCCGTAATGTGAAGGGGCCGCAGAGCAGGCCGTCATCGATATAGATTTCCGTATAGGCGTCGGGGTGCAGATGACGCAACGCGGCCAGGTAATGATTGCGCAGAATCTTCAGGCGATGCGGTGCATTCAGCCCCAGGCATAGATAGGGGTGCTGGTGCCGCTCCTGCACGCGCGGATGGCGGCGAACCGTTGCGCGAAGCAAGGGATGCGATTGCAGGAATCCAAGCCAATCCCGATGATGGCGCCAATGCGCCGCGCTGCGGATCAAATATTTCAGCGAACTGAACTTGTCTTGCCAGTCATGCCGTTCGCGGAACGATCGCGCGAAGTATCCCAACGAATCCATGCAGCCCCCTGCGGAAAGGCGAGCACGGTATCGCAACTTCTTGTAGCGAGACTTGCGATTTTTTGCGATTCGCCAGCGCGGGCGAAAGTGCTCAAATAAAGCGTTATTTCGCTGACTGGTTGTCAGCCTGGCGCAAGAAAAAACGTGTGCGGACGTCGTGGGTAAGAGCATCCCTATCCGTCGCCCCGGCGAACGCCGGGGCCCAGTGCCTTACGCTTCAGCGCATTGAAGACGCAGGACCCCGGCGTTCGCCGGGGTGACGGATAGGAGATGACTCGGGTTCCTTGAGGCTACCCTTTCCGATGCCATTCTTTTAAGGATGCGACGCGTCGGGGCGCCGGCCAAGCCAATCGAACAGGCGCCATTTCAGGTTGACGCCAAGCGTGCTGAGCACGATCAGCCCAAGCCCCATCAGTTGTACCGGCACCAACCGATGTCCGTAGATCAGGTAGTCAAGAACCAGAGTCACCAGCGGATAGACAAACGCCACGACAGCAATGGTGACGACCGGCAAACGTGGATACGACGAATAGAACAGCACATACACGATGCCACTGTGTATCACCCCCAGCCCAATCAGCCATACCCAATGCGGGCCTGCGTGAAACACGCCGCCGCTACTGAAGCCTGCCAGCATTGCCACACCTACCCAGCACTGGATCATTACCAGCGCGAACGGGCGTTGCCGGCCGATCTGTCGGGACATCAGCAGCGATGCGCCACAGAGAATGGCCGCCAAAAGAGTCAGTCCAATGCCAATCAGGTAGGAAGCATCCGCGTCATGCCATAAACGTCCTGGGTCTGCCGCACAAGCGACACCCACAAAGCCAAGCAGCGTCCACGCAAGGTCGGTCGGCTGGGTACGTTCGCCCTGGAACAGGGCAGCCAGGATCAACATGACGAACGGAAAGAAGTGATAGACCAGCGTGGCCACGCCGATGGACGAGCGTGCCATGCCGGCAAACAACGCCACCCAATTGAGCACCAGCAGCACGCCGCTGAACAACGCGCCGCGCAATAGCGCGCGATCGGCGAGTAACCCATTGAGATGGCCGCGAGCCAGGCCCCAGCCCAGCAGGAACAGGCCGCCGAACAGGCAACGATAGAACACTGCTGTGATCGGGTCTTGACCGCTTTCATGGACAAAGACGCCTACGGAACCAATCAACAGCTCACCCAGTAGCAGCTGAAGCAGAGCCGGGCGTGCGCCTCCACGGTCGGCGGTCGGGGACATGGCCTGGATCCTTGAGGGGGGAAGCACAGCGTAAGCCTCCCGGCTCAGGCAATACAGATTCAGATAATATGTATTTAGACCAGTACAGATGGAGCAGGTCCATGCTTCTTTACGAGCGCTTGGCCGGGGAGCTGCGGCAACAGATCGCACGCGGCGTACTGAGCGCCGGGGAGCGACTGCCGTCGATACGTCAGCTGGCGCAAGGCCACGGTGTCAGCGCAGCCACGGCGGTGCAAGCCTGTTTGCAACTGGAGCGCGAGGGCCTTGCGGTGGCGCGTCCTCGTTCGGGGTATTTCGTGCGTGCGGCGCTGCCCGACCCGCCGGCGGTAAAGCCGGCGCGCCGGCGTGCGCCCGGTACGGTCAGCAACCCGGCCTTGCAGGATGTGTTGGATATGCTGGCGCGCAGCGACGTGCTGCCGTTGCACAGCGCCACCCCTGCACCGTCGCTTCTGCCACAGGCGGCATTGGCGGCATCGCTTTCGCGATGTCTTCGGCATGGACAATCCGCATCGCTCGACTATGCGCCGCCACAAGGGCATCTGCCGCTGCGACGGCAGATTGCGCAACGCTACGCGCAGGTTGGTGCGGCGGTAGCGCCGGACGAGATAGTCGTCACTGCCGGGGCGATGGAGGCCATCAATCTGGCGCTGCGGGTCGTTACGCAGCCCGGCGACGTCGTCCTGGTGGAAGCGCCCACTTATCACGGCATTTTGCAAACCGTGGCTGCGCTGCAATTGAAGGTACTGGAAGTTCCGAATGTGCCGGGGCAGGGCATCGACGTCGATCGGCTTGAGCAATTGCTGCAGCAGAACGCAGTGCGTGCGGCGATCCTTGTACCCAACTTCAACAATCCGTTGGGCAGCCTGACCGGCGACATCGCCAAGCAGGCGTTGCTGAAAAGTTGTGCGCGATACGGCACGGTAGTTATCGAGGACGATATCTATGGCGAGCTAGCCTGGTCCGGCCAGCGTCCATCGCCCTTACGTCGTTGGGACAAGCAGGGCATCGTGATCAGCTGCGGGTCGTTCTCCAAGACGCTGTCGCCCGGCTTGCGCGTTGGTTGGTTGGCCGGTGGCGCGTGGACTGAGGCTTTAGTGCGCGCCAAGTATTTTTCCACGGTCGGTTGTGCGAGCCTGCCCCAACTGGCCATAGCTGACTATCTGCAACGTCATGATCTTGAGCGGCACCTGCGTCGGTTGCGTCGTACTCTGGCCGATAACGGACAACGCCTGCACGAAGTCATCATGCGCCACTGGCCCGCAGGCACCCGTGCCAGTGAGCCGCAAGGTGGGTTGGCGCTATGGTTGCAGCTGCCGCCCGGCGGCGATGGTCGCATGTTGTTCGAATCTGCGTTGGCGAAGGGCATCGGCACGTCGCCCGGTGTGTTGTTTTCCAGCCGTGGCGACTATGGCGACTGCCTGCGACTCAGTTGCGGGCTGCCCTGGGATGACCGGCTTGATCGCGCCATGAAGCAACTGGGCCAGTTGGCGGCGAGGGCGATCTAGCAAGAGCAGGCACTGACGAGTGGCACCCGTTTACGGTGTGTGGATAAATGCCCTGGGCACGCGTGTATCGATCCAGCTCGTGACAAATGCCTCAAGCGTGACGCGTGGTGGAACCTCGACTCCGGCCACTCGAACGAACGCAGCGGCGGCCTTGATGAACGACTGCCTCGACTGGCTGGAAGCTACGCGAGCCGTAGCCTGCTGCTGTCGCAGCTGGGCAATATGCACCGATGGCTGGCCCGGTTTGGCGAACTTCTGATAGCGACGCAATTCGTCAGCGATGAGCACCGTGTCGATTGCCGCTTGCCACACCGCTTTTTTTGCCATCAGTAGTTGAATGAGGGCATGGATGATGACTGGCGGGCTGATATCCGCACCCTCATGCGGGAGCGCTTGCACGAGCCACGCGGGTAGGGCGGCTTCAGTCAACGTCGCATCCGGTACGCAAAGCGACTCCAGGTGTGCCAGGCAATCGGCTTGAGAGAAGGTTGCTGTCATGGTGCGTTGGAAAGACAGGCGTGTCGTTTGAACGCTGCTGACATTTAGGGTTTGGGTGTCGATGGACGGGTGAATGCACCATACAGCACGCCGCCGAGGATCATGGCAGGCACGAAGTACAAGGCTTCGCTTATGCTGCCGGCAAGCGCTACCAGCACCGGGCCTGGACAGTATCCGGCAAGTCCCCAGCCGACACCAAAGATGCCGGCCCCGATCAGAAGCCGGGCATCGATGGAGTGTTTGGCAGGCAGATGAAAGCTCGAGTCGAGCAGCGGTTTCGGTTGCTTGAGCACGATGCGAAACGTCAGTAGTGTCACGCCTACTGCACCGCCGAGCACGAACAACAGGGTCGGATTGAAAGCACCGGCGATATCCAGAAAACCCAGTACCACACGCGGATCGACCATGCGGGAAATCACCAGGCCGATACCGAACAATGCGCCGGCAATCAGTGCGCAGACAAGGCGCCCCATCATGGAGACATGCCAAAAACATGGCGCACGATGAAGACTGTTGCCATGGCCGTCACCATGAAGGTCAGGACGGCGGCGAGCGAACGCATGGAAAGACGCCCAAGCCCACACACTCCATGCCCGCTGGTGCAACCACTGCCCATCCGTGTTCCAACCCCAACCAGGAGACCTGCTGTGATCAGCGAAAGCATCGGGAGGCCGTGGCGGGCGTGGTCGCTGAAATGCTCAAGGCGCATCGCGATACCACCGGTCACCATCAACCCGACGAGAAAAGCGATACGCCAGGCGCTGTCGTTGCGCGGATTGCTTACAAGCCCATGTGCGATGCCACTGATGCCTGCGATGCGACCGTTCAACCACAACAGCAACGTGGCCGACAGGCCGATCAATGCACCACCGAGTAATGGCAGCATCCACGTTGTCATGTTTTTCGCCCGATCTGGTTCAGGGGAAGCTTGAGATAGGCGATACCGTTTTGGCTCGGGGACGGCAGGCGGCCGCCGCGGATATTCACCTGAAGTGCCGGCAGGATCAGCCTCGGCGCTGCCAGGCTGGCGTCACGCGCGTGTCGCATGGTGACGAACTCTTTCTCCGTGGTGTTCCGGCCAACATGCACGTTGCCCTCCCGTTGCGCCGCGACCGTGCTCTCCGGCGTCTGGACTCGGCCCTGAGGCGGATAGTCGTGACAGAGAAAAATTCGGGTGTCGCTGGGCAGGGAAAGAATCTTTTGTATGGAGTGGTACAGCAAGGTCGCGTCGCCACCTGGAAAGTCGCAGCGTGCGGTGCCGACATCGGGGGCGAAAAGCGTGTCGCCTATAAAAGCCGTATCGCCGATCAGGTAGGTAAGCCCATCTTCGGTGTGCCCCGGTGTCGTCATCACACGAACGCTCATTTCGCCGGCGGGCAATACGTCGCTTTCCTCGAGCAGGCGATCGAACTGGTTGCCGTCGGGATGGAATTCGTCACCCAGGTCGAACAGCTTTTTAAAGTGCGCCTGGACATTGACGATCTTTCGGCCAATCGCCAACTGGGCTTCAAGTAAGTCGCGCAGGTAGCTGCCGGCGCTCAGGTGATCGGCGTGAGCGTGAGTTTCGAGAATCCACGCCACTTTCAATTGCCGGTCGCGGACGAAGGCGGCGACCTGGTCGGCAGATGTGGTACGGGTTCTCGCCGCAGCGGCGTCGTAGTCGAGCACCGGATCGATGACCACCGCCGAGTCGGCATGGTGAACGACATACGTAAAAGTTGCGGTGTCCTTATGAAAGAACGCTTCGACGGATGGGTGTTGCGGATCGTGTAACGGCATGGAAAGCTGGCATTAAATTTAGTAGAATCTAATTTAGGTTTTTCTAAACTTCAAGTCAATCTATGGCTAGCCGAAACGCGCAGCAGCGCAGTCGCACCAGGAAGTCGGACATAACATCGATGGCGGATCATGCCGAAGAGGCGGCGCAGCTGTTGAAGTCTCTTGCGCACCCAGGCCGATTATTGGTGTTGTGCCGCCTGGTCGAAGGCGAGGCGACTGTGTCCGAACTTCAGGCACTGGGAGAGCTTTCGATGTCTGCGTTGTCGCAACATCTGGCCGTGTTGCGCGAAGCGGGGCTGGTCGAAACAAGGCGGCAGGCACAAACCATCTTCTACACGCTGGTCGATAGCCCTGCGCTTGAGGTGATGCGTGTATTGCATCGTGCCTATTGCGAAGATGGCTCCAACTAGGAGAAACCGCGACTGCGATCGTGCAGCAGCGGTGCCGGCCAATTATTTAAACTTACTCGGCACGCTCAACTGGCACTCTATCCTGCCCGGTCAGCGTATCGCGCAAAGTCTGCAATGCAGGTAGCAGCTCCTCAGGTTCGCGCATGGCCTTGCGCGCCGCGCCAACAGCTTTGCGTACATTGCCCGGCGTGGAGCCCTCATCGATCAGCGCGATGGCAGGACGTCGACAGGCGAACAGGGCATCGACCCAATCGGCGGGATGTACCGGCTTGAGCCACCGCGTGACCAGCCGGCTTGCCTTGAACGCGGGAGCGACCTGTTCTACCTGGCCCAGTGCGGCGACGAAGCCTTCGGCGGTTCGCTCCGGTATTGCTGGATCGAGCGCTTCTGATAACGCTGCCAAGGCATCGGCAATGCGCCGGCGGAGGACCGCGGTCGACCTGACCGGGTATATCAGCCACGCGGATGCAACGCCGATGATCGCACCGATCACGATTTCCTCCAGGCGTGGCCATAGGATGTTCTCGGCCACCGTGCCGTTGAAACCCTGCAGGAGCGCCAGCGCCAGGGTAACGAATAGCGCCCACCACGCGTATCCGAGCGGGCGCAGCCATAGACCCAGGAATACCGAGGCGAGTATCAGCGCTACCGTCGTCGCATCGTGTGCCCCGATGTGCAGCGTAATGGTAAGGGCCAGTAAGGTACCGACCGCCGCGCCGCCAACGCGCAGCACGCTTTTATAGGCGACATCCAGCCGGCCGCGGTTGCCGCTGTTGACGATAAAAGCGGTGAGTACGATCCAGGCCCAGCGCTCGGGGAAGAAGACATACCCCACGACAAACGACAAGGCCAGCGCGACCGCCATTTGCAGCGCCATGCGCGTGCTGGCAGCCGGGCGCAGCGAACTTTCATGCACCGGCGCCGTAGCATGCGCCTTGGTCTTGCGCAGCGGCGGAAGAATGCGGAGCCGGCGGGCCAGAGCTTGAAATGCAGCTACCCAGAACAGCGCCAGGAGCGCGACGACGATCGGAAGTACGACGGCGACGAGGTGGCTGACGTGTTTGGCGGGGATATAGGGCGTTGTCAGGATGACAATGAAAGGCAGCGCGACGAGCGAGCCGGCACGGCGTGCGTCCGGGCCAAACTGGCGTACCCAGATCGATACGAATATGCCCGCCACGAAAACGCCAGCGCCTATCCAGTGTGCATGGCGAAGCAATAACCCCACGCCGGTAACCACCAGGCCGATGATCGGGAGCGCTATGGCCGCCTCGATCCGTCCGCGCAGATCGTGATCCAGATGGCTGCGCGCGAAGGACATGCACAGCACGATCGCCAGCACGCCCGGTCCTGGCTCCGGATCGATCGCCATGGCACACGCCAGCGTGGCCAGTGCCGCCAGCATCGTCACCACGGCCGCGGCAAGGGCGCGTGCGAGAACGCCCGCCCTCGTGGTCTGATCTTGCGATTCAGTCAGCGTGTTTGTCGGCATTGTGCGCGCAGATAGTTTCCCCGGCGGGAGAATATACGCGACACGGGCGGTTGGTGAGTGCCACCGGGCGGGCTGGTTTAGCCGATTTCAGCCTCACTGGCCGCAACTGCCAGCCCCGATACAACGCCGAGTGATGGGTCGCCCAGCACCAGGGGCATATCGGGGAAACTCTGTTTTACGCGCTCCCGGATCTGTGGCGAGCGCGACGTACCACCGGTAAGAAAAACGCTCTCGGGCAACTGCGTCAGATCGTCTCGCACGGTATTGAGGGTGCGTTCGAGCTGCAGAAGAAATGCTTCGATCGCCGTGTCGAAGTCCTCACAGCCCGTCTCCGCGACAAGCGTGGGCTCGATGAAATCCAGCTCGGCACGATAGTGCGACGAATGGCTCAAGGTGATCTTGGTGCGTTCTGCCAGCTGGTTGAGCCGCGTCGTTGCTCCCAGTTCCTGCAACGCACGCAGGCGTGAGCCGAAGGGCTCAGGAATCAGTCGATAGTTCTGTTTGCGAAATTCGCGCTGCTTGGGCAGGTTGTGCACGCTGGCGGCTTCGACGAATTGATGCTGGGGCACCCGTATCGTGTCTTTGCCCAGCAATGGCATGAAGCTGTGCAGGCTCAGGGCGACATCGAGGTCGGTACCGCCCTTGGGGAGCCCCCAATTGCGCACGATGTGCGGGTGCTCGTCGCCGCCAAGCTGGGCAAAGGTAACGTCGGTGGTGCCGCCGCCGATATCCACGATAAGTGCGGGCTGCCGAGTCTGCAGGCTCTTGTGGTAGTGCATTGCCGCGGCTGCGGGCTCTTCGAGGAAGCTCACCTCGTCGAAGCCGGCAATGGCTGCCGCTTCGCGCAGGATGTCGATCGCCTGCTCCGAGCCCTTCGCTCCCATCGAGCTACGAAACTCCACTGGCCGGCCGATGACCGCGCCGCGCACCGGCGTGCCAAATTGCCTGCCGGCGGTGAGGCGGATGTGTTCGAGGATGTGCGTGGCGATATGTACGATCACCTTGCGCACCTGCGGATCGAGCCGATAACCGAACATGGATTTGGGCGACTCGATCAGGTTGCCACCGCCGCTGTCGAGGTAACCTTCCACGGCTTCCTCGCCAAAGAGCGCGTGCTGGAAGCTGGCGACGGATGCCGCAGCCTCGCGCGTCTGGTCTTCCATCCACTGTCGGCGAACCACACGCAATGCTTCGCGCTTCAGCTCATCTTCGCTACGCGCCACCGCGATCTGCCCGCGAGCACTGGCCGCCGCGGCCTGCTGGCGCTGCTGGGTACGCGCCAGGCGCAGTTGCGCTTCCAACTGCGCCTCCAGCTCGGGTGTCAGCTCGAAGTCATTTGGGTCGGGCACCAGCTCCGGAAAAAACACCGCCGTGCGGAACTGCTCGGCGTTGCCAAAGCGGACCAGGGTCAGCTCGCCGTTGACGATGGCGCCGGCCGCCGAGTAGCTGGTGCCGAAGTCGATACCGATATGCATGGGAATCAGGTGGGGAGGTGGGGCAATCGAGCATTATGACGGGCTGGGCCCGATATGCCCAAATGACTGAAGGCCGCGCGTCAGGTATTCGCTACAAAAAACGACGCCAGGCCAGAAAGGCCAGTCCCAGGATCGCATACACCGTGCCCCAAGCCGCGCAACTCAGGACGGCGATGGCCACGCTTCCCATCATGAACTTGTGGAAATGCCCAGGAGCTTCAAACGGATAGCCGGAAAACAGCAACGAGGCAACGGCATATGCGACGGGAGCTACCGCTGGAGCGACCAGGGCCCCGATGACCAGATGGCTTTTCTTCATCAAGTTCCCCGATAGCGGCTGGCGGCTCACGATATGTGGCGGTCTGGGCACGATTCAGGGAAATCCTGGCATTACCGGGCGCAAGAGAGGCAAGAGTCATGACGCGTAGCTAAAACGTCTTCCTGGCTCATTGCCCTTGGCACAGTCAGGCCGCAAGCTCAGGTCGTTGTCTTGGCGCAGTGTGTCGCGGGCGAATGAAGGGGATCCAATGAAATCGTTTCTTTGCGGAATGCTATGGCTGGTAGTTTCGTCGGCTGCCTTCGCCGATCCTTGCACCGATAGCATTCCGGAGCGGATCGGCCAGCTCCTTGTGCAGCAGTTTCCCGAGGAACGTCTTCCGTTGTCGACTGATACCGATGAGCAAATTCGCAAAATCGAGGAAAGAAACGGACGTCGATGCCTGCTGGTAACTACGTCAGACTTCAATGCTGATGGCCAGAATGACTGGGCACTCCTTCTGCCATCCCGAAAAGGCGGCGGATATAGGCTGGTTGCTGTGGTAAGCCAGGGAAAAGGTTACGCCGTAAGTTCGCTGCTCACCTGGAGCGGTACGTATGAAAATATGAGTTTGAGTGTCGCGCTACCCGGCGTCCATCGTCACACGGACGCTTATGCTTATTCGCCCGAACCGGGCGCCGTGGAATCGTTGGATACCCGGCGTTATGGGTTCTACTTTGGTCAGGAAGAATCTGCTGCCAGTGCGTATTTTTTGACGGCCAGGGGCTGGGTTTTTGTACGTGAAATGGACTAGCGGGGAGCAGTGTCATTCATGAGTGTTCTCGACGACATCCTGTCCAAAGATCCGCATCGCATATGGTTGGCGTCCGGTGCGATTCGTCATCTGCGGGATGGGGACGAACTGGCCGTTCTTGTCGCCCATCTGGATGACATAAAACAGGCGACGCAGGGCGTGCCACTGGGCGGCGCGTTGAGGCCCAATAGCAGCCATTTGGACTTTGCCATTCGAAAGCTGGAATTCCTGAAGCATTCCAGCGAGTGCATGTGTGCGCTGTATCCGATGGACGATCTGTACAACCCTGCCAACGAGGCGAAGGAAGGGTATGTCGAGATCAAGGCGACTGTGCTGGATGATGTGAAGTGGGTCGACTATTACGTATGCCGCTGCACGCTTTGCGACAAGCATTACCGCGTTGAAGAACGCGAGTATCACTATTGGTGGTGGAAGTGGAGTTTGATGCCGCAGGCCTGCGATTAGCGTAAGGTTTGCTTCGCATCGCTTTTTGCACCTCTTCACTCCAGCCCTTTCCCCCGGCAGAGCCAGGAGAGAGGGGGCTTCTATGCCACAGGGCCTTCCAACAAAAACGCCACCTTCTTCTGCTTGGGCAATTGCTTGATCTGCCATTCCGCACGCGATGCTTCAGCGCGATTCGCATAAGGCTTGGCACCGATCAGCCGCAGCGGCGGATGAGCGCGGGTATAACGTGCGCCGCGGCCCGCTACGTGTTCGGCGTAGCGGGCTTCCAGGCGATTGGTGATGCCGGCGTAGAACGAGCCATCGCGACATTCGATCAGGTAAAGGCACCACGACTTCGCCGTGACGTCGGTGGTGTGGGGCTCAGACAATGTGCAGCAGCTCTTTCTTGATCTTGCCGCCGACGCGCTGCACGCGGCGCCAGCCGCTATGGTCGTTCATGGTGATCCAGCGGCGTTCGTCGGTGCGGTAGAACCAGTCCTTGTCCTGCTGAAAGAAGATCTGCGTGCCGCCGGTCTCCCAGATATTGAGGATCTCGTTGCTATGGGCATGGCATTCGTCGAAATCGGTCGACGCCTTCTGGCCCATCTCGGCGTACTGCTGATGCAGCTCCAGCAGCAAGCTGTTGATTTCCGGCGACAGGTGGGTCGCATTGAGACCGATCTTGCGAGCTTCTTCGAGCAGGATAGGGTAGCTGTGCGACGGGTACTTGGAGTTGAGCGTGTGAGCAATCCGTTCGCCGGTGGTTTCATCGGCAATGTGATGCGCGAGCAGTTCCTTGCACAGCATGATGGATAGTGACTCGGCACGGTCGACGGCGCCGATCACCAGCGGATGTACGTACTGGAACAGCGCCTGATAGGGGTTTTCCGTGGCGGTGCTGTGCTCGGCCCGGCCAAGTCGGATGACACGAGTGAGCTCGTCCAGGCTCACGCTGACACGATCATTGTCACGGTCCACTGGCGAGAGCGCGTGGGTCAGCGAGGTATCCACGGCGGTGAGATACGCCATCGGGCCCATCTGGATCTCATTGCAGCCCAGGGTGATCATGGTCGCCGCCGATGCGCACTCCAGTGGTACCAGTGCGATCAGCCGCTTGCAATGCTGGCGCAACAGGCTGACCAGGCGCAGTGAGGCCTGGCCCGCACCGCCATCGGACTTGATGAAGAGATAGAGCGTATCGGGGTTGCCCAGGTTGCCTAGCAATTCGAACAACGCCACAGCGTCGCTGTGGCATATGGAGCCGCGCGGGTTGTTCCAGTAGGTGACCATTGGCGCGCCCAGTTTCTGGGTGATTTTCTCGATCAGGCCCTGGGTCTTGCTGAAAAGAACAGGTGGCTGTTTGACCTTGGCGACTTCTTGGGATTCCATGCTTTTCCTTCGATGGTATGAACCCGGCGACATGGTGGATTATGAGGCGGCTGGCGCCCGGCGAAAATGGGTCGTCATCGTTTTTTAAACCGAAACGGAGGCAGCTGCATCCCAACACGGATGGCAGTATCCATTTCGTTGCGTCATTGAGGGATATTCATCATGGGCATGCGTTTGTTCTGGCTTATCGTCATGGCTATGTTGGCGACGACTGTCGCGGCTGAAACGCCGACGTTGGCGGTTGTCGCAAAGCAGGCGCAGGCTGCCCTGGAACGGGCAACAACCAGCGATGGGCCTGGCGCCGTGGTCTTGATAGCTCAGGGGGATGAGATTCTCTATCGGGCCGCTCGGGGAAGCGCGCAAGTAGAGTTGGGTGTGCCGCTCAAAGCGGATCAGATATTTCGGATTGCCTCGATCACCAAGATGTTCACCGCGGCCATGGTGGTGAGGCTTGCCCAGCTCGGTAAATTGTCGCTCGACGACAAGCTCGCCACTTACGTTCCTGGCATTGCCAATGGCGAGGCGATCACCTTGCGCCAGCTACTGAACCATACGGCAGGTGTTTCGGATTTCGTGCACGATCCGCAACCGGGCTTTTTTGCCCGCAAGGTCGACACTGATACCTTGGTCGCAGAAATCCAGAAGCGTACGCCGTCGTTTCCTCCGGGGACGCGTTTCGCCTATTCGAACGCCGGCTATATCCTGCTCGGCGTCGTTATCGAAAAAGTGACCGGCAAGCCATGGCAAGACGCGTTGCGCACGAACCTGCTCGATCCGCTGGGCCTGAAAGAAACCGGCTATGGTGACAACGCGAAGATTGTCCCGCAACGTGTCGCCGGCTATACGACCGACAACGCGGATCACCATGTCGAGAATGCTTCGTATATCAACGCCAGCGTACCTGCTGCTGCGGGTGCACTGATCTCTACGGCGGATGATCTCTTGCGTTGGATGCGCGCATTGGCGCAAGGCAAGGTCGTCGGACGTGATGGCTTCGAGCAAATGACCGCCACGGTTGCCAACGTGCCGGGTGCATCGATGCACCCCTATGGTTTTGGCATGTACATCTGGCAAGTGCGTGGCGAGGAGATGGTCGGGCACACGGGGCAGATCGATGGGTTTGCTTCCGCGCTGGCGTATCTGCCTGGGCGCGACATTACCGTGGTGGTTTTGGCTAACGACGACAACTTCGATGCGCGGACCATGGCTCGCCGCCTGGCTGCCATTGCGTTGGGAAAACCTTATGCCGTCCCGGTAGCCATTAAATCCATGGATAACCAGTTGCATGCGCTGGAAGGTGTTTATCGCGTTGACGACGCTACGAGCCAGACGCTGTTCATCAAGGATGGACAGCTATATGGGCAGCGGAGCAAACACCACGCGGTGCCGTTGATACTTACCGCCGACCAGCGGCTTTATTTTGTGCCTGACGAGCTGAGCTATTTCTCACCGGTACGCGACGCGAGCGGCAAGGTTGTTCGTCTGGACTATTTCGATGGTGGAGACAATCCAGCCATACCCATGCCGCGCGTCGCAATTGACGCCACACCTCGTTAACCGGCTTGTCTTGCTGGACTCTCGGACATGGCAACCTTCTCGGTATAGGTGACGTCGCCGATCCAGTAGCGTTGACGGCGCGCTATGCGCGAGTCTGCCTCTTCGCCATCGAAGCTGACGGTGCCATGCTTGAGTAGGGCCGCGTCGACGTTTTCGAAGGTATTGACGTTGACGACGGCATACAGGTGGCCGTCGGCCAAGCATATGCACGCCGGCACCACGCCGCAGCGCGAGCAGGTAAGAAATTCTGCAGTCTTGGTGCCAAAGGCATAGCGGGAGACCAGTGCCGGTTCCAGCACGACGATCTCGAGGGCGCCCTGCGGGTTGGACGTCCAGACGGCAGCATGCGCGGTACAGAACGAACAGGTGCATGCACGCGCGGGAATCTCGACGGGGTCGGGTTCCCAGGTCAAGGAAAAAGCCACATTGCCGCAGTGGCACTTGCCGCGAATCAACATTCGGTAGCTCCGTAAATTCCGTCAGGGCCAGACGATGGCCTGGGCCACCACGACGTGCTCACCATTGAAGGTAGCAGCGGGCGAGCCGTAGAGTTGATAACCGAGCGCGAGGGCTTCGGATACCCGTTGGCAGAACGAGGCGTCGTCTTTGCCGGTCAAGAGGCGGTATCGGGGAAGCCCATCGGGTGGGGTGTCGGACATGGTGTGCTCTCCGTGAGAACTGGATCATAGGCTATCGTGGCCGCACCCCGTAAGCCGGTGCGCCATGTGCCGGGAATTGCTGTAAAAAGGTTCCCAGGTGGCGTTTGCCGTTCCCGAATCGGGGGATTCGTGGGCATTCTGAATTTTTTTCGGCGAGACCTTACGCCCGACCGGTTTGCGTCGCTGGCTATGCGGCGCATGCCGCAAATGGGCATATTCAGCGACATCATCTACAACAGCCGCGATTTCAGCCTCAGTTTCAAGGATTCGCGCGACTGCGCGATGACGTTCAACCTGCATAACGTCTTTCGGGATTACCAAAAAGCCGCACGCGGGCAGCAGGCGGGCGTGCTGGACAAGTACATCCTGGCGTTTGTCGCCCCTGCGGATATGTCCGACCGCGAAACGGCGCTGGCAAATCTCATGCCGGTGATCCGCGATGGGGCAACCTTCGAATTTGCGCGTCTGATGGGTCGCCTGGCCGATGGAGAGAAAGCGTACAAACTTGCGCCTTCGAAACCGTTTTTCGACCGCCTGGTGATTTCCCTGGTGGTCGATTCCGAGCACGCCACGACATCGGTTTCGCAGGACAAGCTCGACGAATGGGGGCTCGATTTCGATGCTGCGCTGAAGCGGGCGATGGACAACCTTCGCGACCGGACCGAGCCGAATTTTCGAGTCAGCCCTCACGGCGTGTTGCTGTCTGCCTGGAACGATGTCTTCGATGCCTCTCGTTTATTGCTGACCGACATGCTTTATCGGCTGCCCATCCAGGGTGATCCCGTCATTGCGATCCCATCGCGCGATCATCTGCTGGTGACCGGTAGCGGCAATGACAAAGGTATCGCCGAACTGGCCGACATCGCGGTCGAGGTGCTGGAAACGAACACGCGGCCATTGGGCTACAGGCTCTTTCGCCTGCAGGATGGACAATGGTCGGCGTTCGATGGAGATCTGCCGGCAAGCGAGCGCTTTCGCGAGGCCAGGTATCGCGGCACCATGAGCGTGTACGACGATCAGAAAAAGTTGCTCGACCAGATACATGAAAAGGAAAACATCGATATTTTCGTGGCGAGCTACCGGGTGTTCAAGAATGACAAGCTCGGTGGCTTTATCAGTTCGGTGCAGTGGACGCGCGACGTCGACGCATTGCTCCCGCGTGCCGACTATGTCTGGTTCTACTGCACAAGGGTCAAGGAGATCGTGTCAGTACCCTGGGACATCGCGGTGGACGTACTGGGCGGCCTGAGTCGCGAACCGCATTTGTTGCCTGAACGCTATCGAGTCGGCGGTTTTCCCTCCGACGAACAGATGATCCGTTTGAAGCAGTGCGCCGAAAGTACCTGGAGCGTGCCCGATCGAAGTCCCGCTTAAGGCTGTCACGCGCATAAAAAAGGGCCAGGTCATGCCTGGCCCTTTGCATTCGATAACCCACCGGGTATCACTGCGTTGCGGCGGCGCCCGCAGAGGAAGAGCCGGCCGGTTTGCCACCCTTGTGCCGGTTGTGCGGACCCTTGCCATGGCCCATCTTCTGATTGCGATACAAGGTGTCGGCGGTTTGCTTCTGCTCGTCCGATAGCACGGCGTAGAGATCGCTGAAGCTGGATGAAAGCTTCTTCATGTTGTCGGCATGCAGTTGGGTAAGATCGGCATACGATTTCATGGCGTCGGGTGCGCTCATCGACGACAGCTTCTGCGAGCGTTCGTGGAAGGCCTGTCCCGTATTTTTCGCGTTGTCGCGCATAGTCTGGGCAAAGGCGTCCCATTGCTTGGACTGCTGATCTGTAATTTGCAGTTGCGTGTGCAAGTCGTTGATGCGCTTTTCTACCGAGTCGGCGCGACGCTGCGCGTGTGACTTGGCGGGCGTACTCGACGAAGTATCGCTAGATGGCGTCGACGATTGTTGGGCCCATGCCGCGGGTGCAAAGATAGCTAGCGAGAGCAGGGCGGGGACGGCAACCTTGCGAATGGTGTTCTTCATTATGGATGCTCCGATTCGAGGCGTTCGGGAAGAAAGCGTTCCGTTGCGGCGGCGCCGCGCTGCTTAGTAACCGTCGTCGTAGTACACGCCTGGCGGCGGTGGCGGCGGCGGATCGCGATAGACCACCGCCGGTGGCGGCTGCGAATTCGAAGTGGAATTGGCAATGGCTGCACCGGCGACTACACCGAGCAACGCACCTGCGATGAGATTGCCCGAGCCGCCGCCGCGATGGCGGTCACGGCCGTAATAGCGCGGCGGTGGTGGGCGGTGGTAGCCGCCGTGCCGGTAGCGCTGGGCATCGGCAGGCATGGACGCGACGACCATGGTCACTGCTGCCATGGCGAAGACGCATTGTCGACAGATCGTGACTAATGAAAGGCGGGACATCAGCGGAACCTCCTCACGTGCAACATCCGTTGCGTGATTAAGGCCGGCAAATGCGCCGGCGCGATGTACTCGGTGCAGCAGCCTTGCCTCGAACGGAAGCGCTTCAAGGCAGGTGGCTGCCGCAAGGGTATACCTGCCAAGGATTTACTCAAAGGGAGTGTGATGGTTTTGTGCGGTACGGCAGGGCCTGCTGACACGACGTTGTCAGCAGGCCCTGGTCACAGTGGCGTAACTTCCCACGGTAAGGACTCCGGCCCATGTCAGTTTCGAGTATCACTTTGTATTCCACGGGGGCGGGCTTTGGCATGCCGGAAACCAGCCCCTTTGTACTCAAGACCGAAGTGCAGCTGAAGATGGCCGGGCTGGTCTACGAAAAATCCTTTTGCATCCCGCCCCAGGCACCGCACGGCAAAGTGCCCTACATCGAAGACCAGGGCGAGATCGTCAGCGACTCGACCTTTATTCGCGCGCACATCGAGCGCAAATACGAACTGGACCTGGATGAGGGTCTGGATGTACGGCAACGCGCGGAATCATGGGCCATCGAACGGCTGCTCGAAGATCACCTGTATTTTGCGATGATGTGGTTCCGCTGGATCGATCCGGACAATTTCGCGAAGGGACCGGCCCGCTTCGTGGACAGGGCGCCGGAAGCCGAGCGCGATCAGTTGCGTCAGCAGATGCAGGCTCGCAAGCTCGAAGACCTGCGCAGTCATGGCCTCGGACGTCATTCGCGCGAGCAGATCGTAGCGTTGGGCCTGCGTTCGATCGACGCGTTGGCGGTGTTGCTGGGCGAAAAGCGCTATCTGTTCGGCGAGCGGCATAGCGCAGTCGACGCAACGGCGTTTGGCGTTCTTGCTTCGGTGCTGGCGCCCTTTTTCGATTCGCCTTTACGCAGCGGCGTGGAACGTCACCCATCCCTGGTCGCGTATGTCGATCGCATGATGCGGCATTATTTTCCCGAGTACGCGTCCGATGGGCAGGAATCGGGGCGGCTTGAGTCCGCCACGGGGTCGGCGTAGTGTATTCAAGCGCTTGATTTTTCGAGTTTCGTCGCCAGATAGGTGACGTGGGTGAACGCATGATTCGCCCGTAACGCATGTTTATCCGGAGGCTCCCATGGCAACAGGTTGGGCAGGCGACGGCGCCGTTCAGGACCAGATCGACGCGACGGTCAGTGACGCAGTCCAACGGGCGCGTCGCCAATTAAAACAAGGTCCAGGGCTGACGCATTGCGAAGAGTGCGAAGCCTCTATTCCCGAGGCCCGTCGCAAGGCCGTTCCGGGAGTACGGCTGTGTGTGGCCTGCCAGGAAGCCCTGGATGCCGAACGTGGCGCTGCACTTTTCAACCGCCGCGGCAGCAAGGATAGCCAGCTGCGTTAGGCTTGCCACATTGGCGAGCGATAGCAGTGGTGATAAAAAAGCGCTCTCATCACCGCAAAGGATTGCCCATGCTCACCACGCTGGCGATTGCCAACTATCGCTCCCTGCGTTCGCTGGTGATGCCGTTGGGGCGTCTCAACGTTGTTACCGGCGCCAACGGCAGCGGTAAGTCGAATCTCTATCGGGCGTTGCGCCTGCTCGCCGAAACGGCACAAGGTGGTGTCGTCGGTGCGTTGGCCCGCGAAGGCGGTTTGTCTTCGACATTCTGGGCCGGACCCGAGGCGCTGTCGCGCAGGATGCAGCGAGGGGAAGTGGCTATCGAGGGTACGGTAAGCACCGAGGCCAAGGCGTTGAGGCTCGGCTTTTCAGGAACCGATTTCGGTTACGCCATCGATTTCGGCATACCAAACCCACCGTCGGGCGGCTCGGTGTTCGCGCTCGATCCGGAGATCAAGACAGAAGTTATCTGGGCGGGGCCTTTCTTGCGTCAGGCCAATATGCTTGTGGAACGCCGAGGCCCGATGATTCGCGCGCGCACGGGTAAATCCTGGCAGGTATTGGCTCAGCACATAAACGGGTTCGAAAGCATGTTTACGCATGTGGCCGACTCGCAGCGTGCGCCGGAGATGCTCGACGTTCGCGATGCGATCAGGCGCTGGCGTTTCTACGATCATTTCCGTTCCGATGCCGATGCACCGGCGCGAATGGCGCAGCTGGGCACGCGCACGACCGTATTGAGCCACGATGGCCATGATCTTGCCGCCGCCTGGCAAACCATCCGCGAACTGGGCGACGCCGAGGCGCTCGATGCCTCCGTGGACGATGCCTTTCCCGGTGGCGAGGTCAGTGTCGCCATAAGCGACGGTCGCATGGTTCTGGAGTTCAGCCAGCCCGGCTTGTTACGGCCGCTCAGATCCGCCGAACTATCCGATGGGACGCTGCGTTACCTGTTGTGGATTGCCGCCCTACATACGCCGCGCCCGCCGCCGCTGATGGTACTCAACGAACCGGAGACGAGCCTTCACCCCGACCTTTTGCCGGCCTTGGCACGTTTGATCGTGCATGCGTCTTCGCGTAGCCAGGTCTGGGTGGTGTCGCATGCCTCACGCCTGATCGCCGCGCTCGAGGCCGCAGACGATTGCAACTCGATTCATCTGGAAAAAACCTTGAGCGAGACCCGGATCGCCGGCCAGGGGATGCTGGATGAGCCGGCATGGCATTGGGCCAGTCGTTAGGGATTCGAACAGCCAGGTCCGCGAGGCAAAAGATCACCGGCAGCGCAGCTGCTGCCAGTTCATCGAAGAGAGACCACGGAACGCGTTGGTCGGATCAGGCCTGATGTTTTTGCTGTTTGGCGATGCGCGCCAATTCGGCACAGCGTGCGCGTTCTTCGGCACGTTTCTGATCCTGCGCCATCAACAACATCTGACGGCGTGTCAGCGGCTGAGCCGAGTCGCAATCGGGCTTTTGCGGCGTGGTGCCATGGCGCATCGCATGCAACATGCGATGCAGCCAGTTTTCCGCGGGCGACGGGGTCGGGGTCGTGGTATTGGCGAACATGGTAATGACCTCGGCGGCGGCGTGGAGCTGTCCCACATGCTCACTATGCGGGTGCGCTTATTAGAAGATGGTGAGGATACGGTTCAGTTTTCTTCGGGGGCACATTTAGATCGTTCTTGGTCCGCACGACTACATGCACATCACAAAACTAAACGACCGTCTGGTCACTCGTTCTCCAGGACCCGAATGGGTTCCTGGCTGGCGGATATCCAGATTTCATCCCCCGATTGCATCACCAGGACATACCGTCCCGTATCGACGCTATCGACTTCCAACAGTGACAGGGACGTTCCCCACGGGCGCTCGGAGGGGATCGTCAGCTTCGTAACTTCGTTGAAGACGATCGAAAAATCGTGTTGAAGCCCATTGCCCGGGCCATCCTGGAAAACGAAAGTGCAACGGCGTTCGCGCCAGTCGAACTCGACTGATAGGAGCGTCGCATCCTGCAGACCCGTCAAGGCCTCTGGCAAGTCATTCATAAGGCCTCGGTCGCGATGGCGGCGTGTCGGCCTGAAGGATTCTAAACTCAGAGGCCCTTGAACTGGATCTTGCCTGTGGCATCGACCGAACAGGCTTTCAGTACCCGGTTCTGCAACTCGTCGGGTGTGACGTTCGGATAGTTGTAGACCGTGGTGACGGTCGTGGTCATCCAGTTTTCAGGGGCATTGGGGTCGGTGTCGTCTTCGCGATTCTTGTTGTGTTTGAAGTTCGACATGGCGCTTGCCTTGGTGACGCCACGGTCGCGATTGCGCGCAATCAGGTAGAACGGCCTGGCGAAACTGACACAGGCGGGTGGTGGTGTGTCTTCGACAACCGTCTCGGCAAGAGCATCCATGCCGAGCAGACTCAGCATCATTATGAGTGCGATACGGCGCATAGCTTCCCCCTTTCGTTGCCGGCGGGCCGAACCGACAGCAGCAGTGTGGGGGGGAGATCGGGGTCTTGGGTATCGGAATATTTCGCAGGTCACCGGGGATAAAGCGGACGCCTAGACGCCCAAACAATGGCCTGCGGTCCTGGCCTTCGGTATACAGCGCGTTAGTCGGCCGGGCTGGTACAGGCGGCGTAGCGCTTGCCTTCCACGCTCGCCACGTCATTGCCGTTGGGAAGGGTGAGCTTGGCGGTGTAGTGTTCGGCCGCGTCGAAGCCGACATGGCCATGCATGACAGCTGCGCCCTTTCCTTCGCACCTCAGGGTCCAATTGAGCGTGGTGCTGCTGCGGCGCTGATCGGCCTGCTGGCACTTGTCGGCAGCGGGTGGGTCGATATGGCTGAACGATGCCCAGGGGTCGGCACCCTCGTCGACGCAATGCCATTGCACGACCGGCTTGCCCCATTGGCCGTGGCTGAACAGGCGGGTGACGATTTTCCAGAGGCCAGGCATGGCGCCGAAGTCGCCAGGGTCGGCATGACTGGCAGGTGCGGCCAGCGTGGCGGCAAGGCCCAGTGTGGCAAGGGCGACGATCTGCAGCGAACGGCGGCGGCTGGGCCGGAAGGCGATATTCATCGGGTGGCGTGGCTCTCGATCTAAAAAGTGTGCCCTGCCTGGGTTGGCCAGGCAGGGCACGAGTGTCAAGGCGAGCGATCAGTCCGTGGTCGCTGCGGTGACGTCGTCCTTGCCGTTATGCCGTCCAAAATCGAACATGTCCATCATGTTGCCGATTGCCGGAGCGTTGACCGGCACGTAGGGGTTGCGCGGCAGTGCGATCGGGTTCGGCAGGTTGTCGCGGCTGCGATCGGAGATCTGATCGTGCAGGCCCCAGTTGGCTTCGACGAATTTGTCGAACGAGACATGGTCGTAGTAGGTATGCACCACGCGGCCACCTTCGGAGAACTGCGAGATCACCAGCATCGGGATGCGCGTGCCATCGCCGAAGAAGTCCACCGGCTGCACGTAACCCGAGTCGTAGTAACCACCGCCTTCATCGAAGGTCACCACGATGGCCGTGTCAGCCCACACCTTGGGGTTGGCCTTGGCCATGTCGACGATCTTCTTTACATAGCCTTCGAACAGTTCGAGCTTCGAAGACGCCGGATGGCCATCCAGAATGCCGTCGGGCTTGGCGATCGATACCGCCGGCAGCGTGTTGTTCTGGATATCGGTGTAAAGGTCGTTGATGTCCTGGTTGTTCGCACGCAGATCCGGGTTGGTCATGATCTGGGTCGAATACAGGAACGGGTCGCAGATATTGCAGAACGTACCGGCTTCACCGTTTTCCTTGCCCTGGCCCCAGCCTTCGCCGTAGTACTTCCAGCTCACATGGTGACGCTCAAGCAGCGTAGCGAGGTTTTCCTGCGTGGACGGCGGGATGGTGAACTGCTGCGCGCCCAGCGGAGCAGGGGAGCCGTCGCCGAGGTAGCCCGGGTTGTAGTTGTTGACGAGATAGTAGGCGTTCTTTTTGCAGTCCGTGCCGTTGAAGGTCTTGTACGGCAACGAGCGCAGGTACTTCTTCACCGAGGCTACGCCCGGCTGGCTTTCGTCTGCACAATTGACGTACGAACCACCACCGTAACCGTCCTGCACCCACCAGTTGTTGGTGCCCGCCTGCGAGTTCGGGTTTTCGATCTGGTTGATCGGCGGCGTTGCCGGCTTGCCCTTGGCGTTGGCGTAATAGATCAGCGTACCGTAGCCCAGCATGATGTGGTTGGCGCCCGTGCCGCCCATCACCGACTGGTGGAAGTTATCGCTGAGCGCATAGGTCTGCGCCAGTTCCTGGAAATACGGCGCATCACCCTTGGCCATATTGAGGAACTGCATCGAGGTCGAACCTTCACCGGTGCTCTGGTCGGTGAAATTGGCCGGCTGCGTTACGCCGTTGTTGCCTGCACCCATCGTCACTTCGACCCACGGGAACAGGTCGGCGCGGCAACCGCTGGGATTCTTGTTGGTCGCTTCCTTGATGTTGCAATCGAGCTGCTGCCACATCTGGAAGAAGCGGTGTACCGGGCTGTTGGCGTAATCGTTGTAGCTGATCGAGGCATGCATATCGACCGGTGCATTGGTCAGGTTGCCCGGGAAGCGGGTATCGACCACGCCACTGGGCAGGCCAGTGCCGCCTTCGGCGAGCTCTTGATAGGCATCATCCGGGAGTGCCGGCTCGATCGACTGTGCCTGAGCGGCGGAAGCGAACGGCGCCTGTGTCGGCGCACCGCCGGTATTCATCTCCGGCAGCTGTTCGTACGGCACGGTGCGTGTCGGGGCAACTTCGAAGTTGCCGCTCTGGGTGGCTTCGAACTGGCGCGCAGCGGCGACGTTCGGACCCGGCGTACCGTCTGCGTTGACGATGCCTTCGGAGAGCAGGTTGAACACGGTCTGCCCGCGCGGCGGCTTATAGGTCGCGTAGACATGGTCGAAAGTGCGGTTTTCACCGATCAGCAAGATGACGTGCTTGATTGGGGTCTGCGTATTGTTGCTGTTATCACCGCCCCGGCCGGGACGATGCAAGGTCACCACGCCGCCCGGCAGGCCATGCTGGCTTTGCAGGGGAGCGGTAGGAATGTCTTTCCTGAAAGAGGCGTCTTTGTCGGGTGCAACAGTGGTTTGTGCGCTGACGACACCGGCAAGGCCAGTCGCCAACATACCTAAAAACAGCGGATGAAGCCGCTTTTGGCCGAACATCTTGGACATAACTTGATCCCCAGCAACTCCCGTCATGGAAGTCGCGAATCGAGCGTGGTCCCCCTGGTTAATCGATGCGAATGAAAGACAGGGAATCGCATCGACCGTCATCTAGTGTGGCCGCGATAGATGACGTTGCTTTGGCGTTACCAAGACACGCTTTACGTAGTTTGTGACGCTGCCGCGACAACGCTGAGGCAGGTCACGTTTTGTTCGCAGGTTTGGACGTCGGGGCGTAAGTTGTTGCTTGTTTGTCGTTGGTGTGTGAAGGCGTTTAAGGGCGAGGAGTGAGTGGAGAGGAGTGAGAGAGCGCGCAGCCACACTTCTCGCGCCCCTGCCTCCCCTCCCGTCGTTCCGGCGCACGCCGGAACCCATTCCTCAGCGTTTCCGCTTGCGAAACGTTGTCTGACGAGCGGGACACTGAGGTCTGGATGACCAGCTTCGCTGTTGAAAACGCCTCCGGCGTTCGCCGGGATGACGATGCAGGAAAGGCTGCGGAAATTACAAAGTCCTGAGTCCAGCAAAGAAAAAGCAAAGAGGGCCGCAGTTAGTGCAATCGCACCCCCATCACCTCACGCGGGCAACAAATCGTATGGCCGCATCATCTCGTTATCCTCATGCTCAAGGTAATGGCAATGCCAGACATACCGACCTGGCTCGCCCTCGAAGCGCATGATGATGCGCGTCACCATCCCAGGATCCGCACGCACCGTATCCTTCCACCCCATCTCATGCGGTGCAGGCGGCTGTGCAGGGCCGGTATATTTGACCGTGCGGTGGGCGTTCCAGGTGAAGATGTCAAAGGGCCGGCGATCGAGTACCTGAAAGCGCACAAGGTGTAGATGGACCGGGTGCGTGTCGCCGGTGATGTTGACGAAGCTCCAGATCTCGGTGCTGTTCTGTTTGGGGTTCTCGGTGACCGGGTCGGACCAACTCTTGCCGTCGAGTAACATCATCATCGGGTTGCCACCGGAGTCGTCCTGTTCGCCGAGCGTAAGCATGCGCTCCCGCGCAGAGCTGGCTACATCGATACGCGGCACAGGGCGCAGGTTCGTTGGGAGTTTCGATGTGTCGGCGCGGCCTTTGTCGCGCACGCGAAATTCCATGATGGCGTCCGCTTGATGGCGCAATTGCACCGTCTGTCCGTCCATGCCGCTGAAATCGACGATCACATCGGCGCGCTCGGCCGGATAAAGCTCTACGCGCGTGCGTTCCAGGGGCGCGGGCAGCAACCCCTGGTCGCTGGCGATCTGATGAAAGCTGCCGCGCGAAAGCGACAGATCGAAGAAGCGGGTGTTGGCGGCATTGATCACGCGAAACCGATAGCGGCGCGGCTCCACCTCCATATAGGGAAACAGCTTGCCATTGCACAGCATGGTGTTGCCGTAGCATTCCGATACCCACGGTGCTTCGGGATCGTCCGACACCGGGTAGTAGAGTTGACCGTCTTCGGCGATCAGGCGGTCATACAGCATCAGTGGCAGGTCGTACTCGCCTGAGGGCAGGCCCAGTGCCTGTTCTTCCGGATCGCGCACGTGAAACGTTCCGAACAGGCCGGCATAGATGTTGAGCCTGGTGATGCCCATGGCGTGGTCGTGATACCACAGCGTTGCTGCGTCCTGTCCGTTGGGATAGTGATATTGCAGGGAGTGGCCCGAGGCATACCAGTCTTCCGGAAACCCGTCGCTGCCTGCCGGCGCACGTGCGCCATGGACATGAGTGACGGTACGTACTTCAGGCTTGCTGCTTTCGGCGCCGTGGATGTTGTGGTCAATCGGTAGGAAATGCTTGGAGGGCAGCGCGTTCGCCCATTCCACCAGCAGTGGCTCCCCGCGCATCGCTTCGATCGTCGGCCCCGGGGACAGGCCGTTGTAGCCCCACATCGGAGTTGCAGGCAGGTCGCGATGCAGCTTGGCGCGGAATGCGCGCATCTCGATCCGATGGTAGGCCAGTTTCTTGCCTGGATAGGCAGGATGCGTGCGCAGCTCGGTCGAACGTGCGACGGGTGGTATCGGTAAAGGGTCGACGAACCGAGCCAGGTGGGCTGGATTGACGATCGGTACCTTTGGCGCCGCCAATGTCGGCATGGCCATGCGTTGCTGCATGGGCATATGCATGGCCTGCGCACGTGCAACGCGCATGACGTCACTTAGCGCATAGACGCCGATAAGGCCGCCCGCACCCATCAGAAAGCGGCGTCGCGATAGCGTCATGGGCGGTTGCCTCGAAGGGAGATGCAGGAGTGACTCAACACGGCGGCAAGGAGGCCGCGGGGACGGAATGCGCATGTCATCGGATAACCCTAGGCATTCCATATGACAGGCATGTGGCGGTCGGGGTTTTTATATGGACTTTTTGTGAACTCGTTGGAAAAGCAGCCAACGGCGCTGAAGTTTCGTACAGATTCTATGGCGGGCAGGGTGATGCGTGCCTACGGTTCGTCGCCTTTCCGCTCCTGTGTCCGTCCATTGAATAGCCCACATACTCCGCAAGATCACCGGTTCCTGGGAGTGTGGCCCGAGGCCTTCACCACGACTGAGCTTTTGACTGCCGCAGAACGGACGCGGTTGCGCCAGCGTTTCCGGTTTCGATGGTTGTTGATGGTGTGCTTGCTGCTTGGCGATATATCGAGCGGATGGGTGCTCTATCGCGAAGCAGGATCGTGGGCGCCACCATCGAGCCTTGTCGCGTTCGCACTGCTTGTATTGTGTAGTTTGCGATGGTTGCCGAGCCTGCTTCGTCAATGCCGGCTGGCGCGTGCCGATTATCGGGCGGGCATCAAGCAGGTGATACGGGGGCCGCTGCTGGCATCGGAGCGCGCATCCGGCGCCATGCATCGTTGGAGGCCACGCTTTCGTTGGTTGATCGGCGACATCCTGATCGGCATCGATGTCAATTGGGATTTCATTTATATCCGAGGTGTGGGTGGCAGGCGTCTTCGCCCCGGCGATTGCCAGGCTATGGAGCATCCGGGCCTTATGCTTGAGGCGCATATGACTGTAGTCAGCGGGATGGCGCTCTATGTCGCATCGGCGGCATGAACGCTGCCGAGGTTCTATGATGCGCGGTCCTCGAATTGCCGAAGTAAACCATGTCCACGATTCCCGCCTGCCCGCAATGTGGCATGGAAAACACCTATCCCGACGGCGAACAGTACATTTGCGCGGACTGTGCGCACGAGTGGCCGATGGCTGCCGGGGTGGTATCGGACGAGCAGGCGATCGTGCGCGACGTCAATGGCAATACGCTGCAAAGCGGCGATTCCGTGGTGGTCATCAAGGACCTGAAAGTGAAGGGTTCCTCGATACCGCTCAAGCAGGGAACGGTGATTCGCAATATCCGCCTGGTCGATGGCGACGCGGAACATATCGAAGGCCATTCGGACAAGATCAAGGGCCTCGTGCTCAAGGTCTGCTTTTTGCGCAAGGCGTAGCCGAATTCGCGCCCAGGCTCTGGACCGGGCGCGACTCCATCGGCCATTCAGCCCGCCGCGGCTTTACGTAGATCCTTAAGGTCGAGTTTTTTCGAACGCATGATGGCTGCCGTGACGCGCGATATTGCCGCTGCATCGCTCCCCTTGAGCATCTCGATCATTTCGATCGGCACGACCTGCCAGGACAAGCCGTAGCGATCCTTGAGCCAGCCGCATTGCTGTGCACTTTCGTCGCCGCCCTCGGTGAGCTTGCTCCAGTAGTGGTCAACCTCTTCTTCGGACTGGCAATTGACGACCAGCGAAAGCGCGGGAGTGAAAGTGAACACCGGGCCTCCGTTGAGCGCGGTGAAGTCCTGGCCATCGAGCTGGAATGCCACCGTCATGACGGAGCCGGCAGGCTGTCCGGAGGCATCCGATGCCTCCTTGGCGTAGCGCGTCGTGTCCAGAACGCGAGAGTTGGGAAATATGCGGGTATAGAAGTTGGCGGCTTCTTCGGCCTGCTGGTTGAACCAGAGGAACGGCGTAACACGCTGAAAACGGGTATTCATCGGCATAGTCCTCGTGACAAGGTTGGGGCGGGGCGCGTCTCTACGAATCGCGTGCCCTCCTGGAAACGACGAATGACGGACGATTAAATCGACACGGCCAAATGGCCAGCGGTGATCAGCAGTCGCCGGCTTCCGCCATAGATCCCGATAGCGATGGTCAGGTGCGGCCTGGCAATGCCAGGCCGCGGACGCTTGTGGACAAGCTCAGTGCCCGACGAAGTCGATACGTGCCAAGCCTTGTGATTTCGCCTGCGAAAGCACATGGGCGACGGCCTGGTATTGAGCACCATCGGCGGCGTCGATACGCAGTTCGGGCTGTTGATTGCGCGATGCGGCCAGCGTCAGCTGTGCACTTAGCTGCGCATCGGTGATCGGCGTGTCGTTCCAGGTCATGCTGCCATCGGCCTGAATCGACAGCCGTATCGGATCGACGTTGTCCAGGGCGGTGGTGCGGCCTGGTTGCGGCAGGTCGGTACGGATCTTGTGCGTTATCACCGGCGCCGTGATCATGAAAATGATCAGCAGCACCAGTAGTACGTCCACCAGTGGCGTGACGTTGATGGTCGAGATGGCGGGACTGGAAACACGTGCAGAGAAAGCCATGTTCTTCCTCCTGGGCGAGCGTGCGTTGTTATCGATACCCGGCACGAAGCGGGGAGGCCGGGCGAGCTCAGCCTATCGTGTGGCGCGCCGACCCGCTACGGGTCGTGTCCGCGTGTACCACGCTGCTATGCTGGCGATAGCGGCGGGACTTGAATTTCGATACTCAATAGTTTAATAATTGGCTGCGGCATCTTCCGGCCAGCCCGCGTCGTCCCCTTTTGTTCCGCGGCGCCTCTTTAGCAAAGGACTTTTCATGAACTCCCGGTTTTTTGGGGCGGCGATCATTCTTGGTCTGCTGTCGGCGATCGGCCCGTTCGCCATCGACATGTACCTGCCGGCGCTGCCTTCGATCAAGGAGAGCCTGCATACCGACGTCGACACGGCGCAAATGAGCCTGATGGCGTTCTTCATTTCGCTTGGCGTGGGCCAGCTGATTTATGGGCCGGTGTCGGACATGCTCGGCCGCAAGACACCGATCTATTTCGGCCTGGTGGTGTTTGCGCTTGGCAGCATCGGTTGTGCGCTCGCGCCCGATATCCACACGCTGATCGCCTTCCGTTTTTTCCAGGGGCTGGGCGCCTGCGCCGGTATGGTCATCCCGCGTGCGATCGTGCGCGATATGCACACTGGGCACGACGCGGCGCGATTGATGGCGCTGTTGATGCTGGTGTTCAGCGTGTCACCGATTCTGGCGCCGCTGACCGGCAGCATCGTGATCAAGTTCACCAGCTGGCGCGGCATTTTCTGGACTGTCATGGGCGCGGCGATCTGCGGCCTGATCCTGGCGATCACGGTGTTGAAGGAAACGCGCCCGCGCGAGTTGCGCGTGGATAGCACCTTCGGTTCGGCGTTGCGCTCGTACGGGACGTTGCTGCGCGATCGCCACTATCTTGGATTGATCTTTATCGGATCGTTCGGTGTGGCCAGTTTCTTCGCGTATCTGGCCAACTCATCCTTCATCCTGATCAATCATTACGGCCTGACCGAAACGCAGTACAGCATGGCCTTTTCCATCAACGCGATCGCGTTTATCGGGGCGGCGCAATTTGCCGGCAAACTGGGCGCGAAACATGGCCTGGCCAAAGTCGTACGTACGGCAGTGACTGGCTACGCCGCGACGATGGTGGTGTTGTTGCTGCTCAATATTGCCGGGATCAACCAGTTGCCGGTACTGATGGCCGTGTTGTTCGTCGGCTATGGCTTCCTTGGCCTGGTGATTCCCAGCACGGCAGTGTTGGCGCTGGACGATCACGGCAAGATCGCCGGCACGGCAGCGGCGTTGATGGGTACGATGCAGTTCGTGGTGGGCGCGGCGGTGGTCGGTGTGATCGGTCGTTTCTTCAACGGCACGGCTTTGCCGATGGTCGCTGGTATTGCCGGTTGTTCGCTGATTGCCTTTACGTTGGCGCAGGTGACCTTGCGTCATCGGCGCTATGTTCGGGAGCAGCCTGCAGAAGAGGCGGCTTAAGAGCCTCCTCTTCATCCGACCCTTTCTCCTGGCTTACCGGGAGGAGGAGGGGCAAGAGGCGATACGAAGCGAGCCTTAAGCCAGGCGCGCAACAAACATCCGGCATGTTTCATCGATCATGGCAGCCTGTGCGTCATCATCTGGAGCAGGCTGCCAGCCGATCACCGAGTGCCAATAAGTGCATGATTTGAGCAGGCCGGTAAACATGTCCGCAGCCAATGCCGGTGCGATATCGCCGAGCTTGCCGGCGTCGTGTGCATCGGCAAACCAACGATAAAGCCCGAGTTCCTTTTCATGAAAGCGCGCGAGCAAGCGCGCGCTTTGCTCCTGCGAGCGCATGGCCTCGATCATGATGACGCGGCTAAGGCGGGTGTATTGCTCGTCGCAGATCAGTTGCATTTCTTTCTGGGCGATCTCGCGCAGCTGTTCGCCAAAGTCGCGCTTGGTGTCGAAACGCAGGCGGCCCAGCGGTTCGACACGCGCGATCATCAGGTCCACAACCTCGCTGAAGACCGCATCGATCGACGGGAAATATTTGTACAGCGTGCGCTTGGATACCGCCGCCCGGGTGGCGATGGCTTCCATGCTCGCAGCGGCGAGCCCTTGCGCCATCAGCTCATCGATACCTGCGTCGAGCACGTCTTGGCGTTTTTTGACACTGCGATTCAAGGTGGCTCCGGCTGGACGGTTCTGGCTGAACGAAAGTACACGGGGTAGTTTACTTCTTCTGCGGCCAGGGATAAAGTACACGCATCCGTTTACATTTCGAGATGGTCATGAGCATCGTATGGGTCGTGTTGTTGGTAGCTGCAGGGTGGGCTGGCCTGGCTTGGCGCGGACGCATCCGCCGGGCCCGTGACCAGGATCGTTACGCCGGTGCGCAGCGCTGGCGTGACGGGCGTTTCCGCAATGTGGCGTCCACCCGAACCGGCAATATCGCCGATGTGGCGAAGCTGTATTGGCTGGCACGTGGCATTCGCCGCACGCCGCGTGAGTCGTTGCCGGTCGCCCAGGTGCGTCGTGATGTGCTCGATGGCCCGGTCTCGCACGCGCTGCGCGTCACCTGGCTTGGCCATTCCACGGCCTTGATCGAACTGGACGGCTTGCGTCTGCTGACCGATCCCGTATTGAGCCAACGCGCTTCGCCGTTTTCGTTCGCGGGCCCCAAGCGCTTTACGCCACCGGCACTCAGTGTTGAACAGTTGCCGCCGCTCGATGCGGTGGTGCTCTCGCATGATCATTTCGATCATCTCGATCACGCCACCATTCTGGCCCTGGCCGAACGCGTGCCGCGCTTCTATGCGCCGCTGGGCGTTGGCCAGCGGCTGCTGCGCTGGGGGATCGATGCGGCCAAGATCGTCGAGCTCGACTGGTGGCAGGAAGCGCAGCTAGGGCCGTTGACCCTGGCAGCAACGCCTGCACAGCACTTTTCCGGCCGCAGCCTCAACGATGGCAACAGCACGCTGTGGGCATCCTGGGTGGTCCTGGGCAGCCAGGAACGCTTGTTCTTCAGTGGCGATACCGGCATGCACAAGGGCTTTGCCGAGATCGGCGAACGCTACGGGCCGTTCGATCTGACCATGATCGAGTGCGGTGCGTACAACGAGGCGTGGCCGGACGTGCATATGTTGCCGGAGCAATCCGTGGCGGCGCACCAGATGGTGCGTGGCGTGACGATGATGCCGGTGCATTGGGGCACCTTCGATCTGGCGCTGCACCGTTGGGACGAGCCAGCGGAGCGTGCGCGTGCATTGGCGGCGGAGCAGGGCGTGCGCCTGGTACAGCCGCGGCCTGGCGAAACGGTATCTCCCGATTCGCCCTTGCAGGCACCGTGGTGGCGCTCGTTCGAAAAGGAGCAGGTACCGCAGCGATCGATCAAGACGTCGGAGAGCGCGACGTGAGCTGGACGGCCAGGGACATTCCCTCGCAGCAGGGCAAGCTGGCCATCGTTACCGGCGCTACCGGCGGCCTTGGCTATGAGACGGCACTGGCGTTGGCACAGCATGGCGCCGAAGTGATTCTTGCCGCGCGCAATGCGGACAAGGGACGCGACGCCGTTGCATCGATACGCGCGGCCGCACCTCAAGCCAACCTGCATTTTGCGCGTGTGGATCTTGCCAGCCTGGCGTCGGTGGCTGAATTCTCCTCAAGCATGCTCGAGCAAGGGCGCGCCATCGACATGCTGGTGAACAATGCCGGTGTGATGGCATTGCCCGAGCGGCGGGAAACCGTCGACGGTTTCGAGATGCAGTTGGGCGTGAACTATCTCAGCCACTACGCATTGACAGGGCGCCTGTTGCCGCTATTGCGCAAAGCCTCAGCGCCACGCGTCGTCAACCTGAGCAGCCTGATGCATCGCAGCGGAAAGATTTTCCTCGACGACCTGCAATTGCAGCGCGGCTATACGCCGACCAAGGCCTACGGCCAATCGAAACTGGCGATGTTGATGTTTGCGCTGGAATTGCAGCGACGCAGCGATGCGCACGGTTGGCGCCTGCTGAGCAATGCATCGCATCCGGGCTATGCACGCACCGAGCTGATTCCCAACGGCCCCGGCACCGATTCGTTGCTGTCGCGCTTGAGCATTCTCCTGCAGCCGATCATGAGCCAGTCCGCCACTGACGGAGCGTGGCCGACATTGCAGGCCGCCACGGCGCCCGACGCGAAACCCGCTGGATACTACGGCCCGGACGGCTGGTTCGAGCTACGCGGGGCATCGACCGATGCGAAGGTATCCGCAAGCGCACGCGATACGACAGTAGCCAAGCGCTTGTGGGACATGTCCGCACAACTGACCGGCGTGTTGTTTTCCTGATTCGACCAACTATCTAGCCGCAAGGATTTTCCCATGTCACAAGTCTGGTTCATTACCGGCAGTTCACGCGGCTTGGGCCGTGCGCTCGCCGAAGCGGTGTTGGAAAGCGGTGCACGCCTGGTTGCCACGGCGCGTAAACCAGAGCAACTGCGCGACCTGCAAGAACGCTATCCCGAGCAGATGCGAACACTATCGCTCGATGTCACCGATCCGGCAGCGGCGCGCCAGGCCATCGCAACCGCCGTGGACGCGTTCGGCCGCATCGATGTGCTGGTCAATAATGCCGGCTACGGCAACATGGGCTCGATCGAGGACACGCCTGAAGATGATTTTCGTGCGCAGATCGAAACCAACTTGTTTGGTGTGGTGAACGTCACGCGTGCGGCATTGCCGCAACTGCGCAAGCAACGTGCGGGCCATGTGTTGCAGATATCCTCGATCGGTGGGCGCATCGGCTCGCCGGGCATTGGCGCCTACCAGACTGCAAAGTGGGGCGTGGAAGGTTTCTCGGAGGTGCTGGCCAAGGAAGTCGGCCCGCTTGGCATCAAGGTGACGATCATCGAGCCGAGTGGTTTTCGTACCGACTGGGCCGGGGCCTCGATGCAGGTGTTCGAGAACCATCCCGATTACACCAGCGTCAATGAACTCACGCACTTCGTGCGCAACGCCAGCGGTCGGCAGAAAGGCGACCCGGTACGCGCCGCGCACATCATGTTGCAGGTGGCTTCCATGGCCGAACCGCCGCTACGCCTTCTATTGGGTGCCGATGCAGTCAACTATGCCGAGCAGGCCGATCTGGCCCGAATCGCTTCGGACCGGCAATGGCGCGAGCTGAGCCTTTCGGCAGACTATCCTGGCGAGTAGTTCGGCGTCGATGTTGCAGCGCCGCGAAAGCAGCGGTGCCGTAGCTGCCCACTAGAATGGCGATATATTTGCCGGCGCAGGCTTGAACGCCGGCAATTCGTCCGCATGCCTGTGCGGTGCCAGCTCATGATGGGATCCCCAGGAATGCCGCCAGTTACCGGATCGTCAGACAGTTCGTCCGTCGCACCACCGATCGTTTCCGTTTCCCAGCTCAGCAAGACCTACGCCAGCGGCTTCCAGGCGCTCAAGCAGATCGACCTGGAGATCCGGCGGGGCGAGATTTTCGCCTTGCTCGGCCCCAACGGTGCGGGCAAGACCACCCTGATCAGCATCATCTGCGGCATCGTCAATGCGAGCAGCGGCAAGGTGCTGGCCGATGGCCACGACATCGCGCGCGAGTATCGTGCTGCCCGTACCAAGATCGGCCTGGTGCCGCAGGAATTGCATACGGACGCGTTCGAAACGGTGTGGGCGACGGTGCGATTCAGCCGCGGGCTGTTCGGCAAGGCGCCCAATCCGGAGTATCTGGAAAAGGTGTTGCGCGACCTGTCGTTATGGGAAAAGCGCGATAGCAAGATCATGGCGCTTTCCGGCGGCATGAAGCGCCGTGTATTGATCGCCAAGGCGCTGGCGCACGAGCCGCAGATTCTGTTTCTGGACGAGCCGACCGCCGGCGTCGACGTCGAATTGCGTCACGACATGTGGCAGATGGTTCGCAGGTTGCGCGATGCAGGCGTCACGATCATTCTCACGACGCACTACATCGAAGAGGCCGAGGAGATGGCCGATCGAGTGGGGGTGATCAGCAAGGGAGAGCTGATCCTGGTGGAAGACAAGCATGTATTGATGCGCAAACTGGGCAAGAAGCAGTTGACCTTGCATCTGCAGACGCCGCTGGACGCCGTTCCCGCGAGCCTGAGCGACCTCCCGCTGGAGCTGAGCGAGAATGGCCATTCCCTGGTCTATACCTTCGATACCCAGAGCGAGGACACCGGCATCGCGCCTTTGCTGCGTCGACTGAACGAGCAGGGTGTGGATTTCAAGGACCTGCATTCAAGCGAGAGTTCGCTGGAAGATATCTTTGTCAGCCTGGTGAGGTCGCGCGCATGAATGTCTACGGTATTGCGGCGATCTACCGCTTCGAGATGGCCCGCACGTTCCGCACGCTGATGCAGAGCATCGCCTCGCCGGTATTGTCCACGTCGCTGTACTTCGTCGTGTTCGGCGCGGCCATCGGCTCGCGCATGGGGAACATCGACGGCGTCAGCTATGGGGCCTACATCATTCCCGGCCTGATCATGCTGTCGCTGTTGAACGAGAGCGTTTCCAATGCCTCGTTCGGCATCTATATGCCCAAGTGGGCCGGCACGATCTACGAGCTGCTGTCGGCGCCGGTGTCCTACATCGAGGTAGTGCTGGGTTATGTCGGTGCCGCGGCGACCAAGTCGATGATGCTGGGCCTGCTGATTCTTGTCACGGCACGCTTGTTCGTGCCGTATGAGATCGCGCATCCGGTGTGGATGGTGGCCTTTTTGCTGCTCACCGCGGTGACTTTCAGTTTGTTCGGTTTCATCATCGGTCTGTGGGCGGACGATTTCCAGAAACTGCAGGTGATCCCGTTGATGGTGATCACGCCGCTGACCTTTCTCGGCGGAAGTTTTTATTCGATCAAGATGCTGCCGCCCATCTGGCAGAAGATCACCTTGTTCAATCCGGTGGTGTATCTGATCAACGGATTCCGCTGGAGTTTTTACGGCGTGTCGGATGTGAACGTCGTGGTGAGTGCATCGATGACGTTCGCATTCCTGGTCATATGCCTGGGGATCGTCTGGTGGATATTCAGGACGGGGTATAAGTTGCGGTCGTGAGTGTGTTTACTGGCGACAACCGGAAACTGACGCCACTGGATCCCGGCCTACGCCGGGATGACGAATTAGAAAAGTTGGCTTTAATCGTCATCCCGGCGTAAGTATGGGATTGTCGCGGCAGTTAGCCCTTTATACGTACTACACGCAGCGCTTCGCTCGCTCCAGCAACAACTGCCGCTCTCTCGCATTGGCTGTCATATCCGCCGCACGCATGAATTCCTCTCGCGCCTCGCCGTGCCGGCCGAGTTTCTCCAGCAGGTCCCCGCGCACCGCGGGCAACAGGTGATATTTGCGTAGCGTCGGTTCGTCGACCAATTTGTCGACCAGTGCCAGTCCCGTGGCGGGGCCGAAGGCCATGCTCATCGCCACTGCACGGTTGAGTTCGATCACTGGCGAAGGCGAGACGCGGCCAAGGAGGCCGTAGAGCAGGGCGATGCGACGCCAGTCAGTATCTTCGGCGCCCGTGGCGCGCGCGTGGCATGCGGCGATGGCCGCCTGCAATGCGTACGGCCCGATATCACCGCCCAGCTTGCCTGCATGCTCCAACGATGCGAGGCCGCGCCGAATCAACAGCTGATCCCAGCGGCTGCGATCCTGGTCCATCAACAACACCGGTTCGCCCGAAGGTTTGATGCGAGCGTGCGTGCGCGAAGCCTGCAATTCCATGAGTGCGACCAGGCTGTGCACTTCCGGTTCCTGCGGCATCAACTGCGCGAGCATGCGGCCCAGTCGCATCGCGTCTTCGCATAACGCTGGGCGCATCAGGTCGTCGCCGGCGGTGGCGGTATAGCCTTCGTTGAAGATCAGGTAGATCGCTTCCAGTACTGAGTCCAGGCGCTCATTGAGCTCCCCACCGCGCGGCACTTCGAACGGGATGTCCTTTTCGCTCAACGTGCGTTTGGCGCGCACGATGCGTTGCGCGATGGTGGTTTCGGGCGTGAGATAGGCACGAGCGATTTCTTCGGTGGTCAGGCCACCGAGCAGGCGCAGCGTCAGCGCAACGCGTGCTTCGGTGGACAGCACCGGATGGCAGGCAACGAAGATCAACCTCAGCAGGTCGTCGCCGATAGGATCGTCGGCGGTCACCTCGGGTGACTCGCTGCTCATCTCCATTTGTTCTTCGATTTCGCGCGTAAGCTCGTCTTCCTTGCGCGCATGCAGCGCTCGGCGACGGAGCATATCGATCGCGCGGCGCTTGGCGGTGGTCATCAGCCAGGCGCCGGGCTGATCGGGCACGCCGCTGACCGGCCATTGCTCGAGGGCGACGACCAGCGCGTCATGAGCCAGTTCCTCGGCCACGCCGACGTCGCGCACCATGCGCGCGAGGGTGGCGATCAGCTTTGGCGATTCGATCCGCCATAGCGCGTCGATGCTGCGGTTGATATCGGTCGACGTCATGGCCGGGGATAACAGCAGGTCGGCACGGGCGGCGCAAGGCCGTCCGGCCAGATCGCCGTGGCCGACGGCTCAGTCGTGGGTATCGCAGTTGACCATCCATTCCACACCATAGCGGTCGGCCAGTTGGCCGTACCTTTCCGACCAGGAGGTCTTCGCCAACGGCATCATGATGGCGCGGGCTTGATCGGAAAGGGCATTGAAGACCTTTTCCGCCTGATCCGGGTCCTTGGTATTGATGCAGACGAAGAAGCCCTTGTGGCCTTCCCACTTTTGCGTCGGGTCGCCCGCATCCGAACCCATCAGCAAGCAGCCGTCCACGGCCAGGCGGATATGGGCGATTTTCTTGCCGGTGGCTTCGTCCATGCCGACGCATTCGGGCATGTCGGCATAACGAATGACCATCTCCAGCTTGCCGCCCAGGCAGCGCTCGTAGAAACGGAAGGCCTCTTCGCATTGGCCGTCGAACATCAGATAGGCATTGACGATCATTAGTGCTCTCCTTAGTGTTTGGTGGCGAGTTCGGCGCGCAGGCGTTCTTCCTGTTCGCGTAGATCGGGGGTGAGTTCGGCGCCGAAATCGTCCGCTTCGAAAACACGGCGGATCTCTATTTCGGTTTCGCCTTCAAGCGGATTCGGGCAGCGCTTGACCCATTCGATCGCCTCTTCAAGCGATTTGACCTGGATCAGCCAGAAACCGGCGAGCAATTCCTTGGTCTCGGCGAACGGGCCGTCTATGACGGTGCGCTCCTTGCCTGAGAACCGGACACGCGCGCCCTTGGAGCTCGGCTGCAGGCCTTCGGCTGCAAGCAATACGCCGGCGCGAACCAGTTCCTCGTTATACCGGCCCATGTCGGCCAGCAGTGCCTCGCTGGGCATGACGCCAGCCTCGGTGTTCTTGTCGGCCTTGATCATCACCATGAATCGCATTGGGGCATCTCCGTCGGTGAGCGGGGGCATTCTGCCTGCTCTTATGGGGTCGACGAACGAGACAGGTTCGAATCGACAGGCTTGAGGAAAAATTTTCCAGGTGCGATCTCAGAATTTGTGACCCAGGTGCGCTGCAAGTCACTCCAGGGTGACCGCTTGGTGGGCACTGTCTCGTATAGTTCGGTTTTACCGGCTGGCGGCGCGGAGCCGCCCATGTGATTTCTGGCGCTATGGCGACACGACGCAACCTACCGCAGCTCCCTCAAATGGACCTCCTGGGCGGTGCCGTTCCGGCGGATGCGCAGATCCATCGCCTGTTCTTTGCCTTGTTGCCCGACGAGGTGGCACGCCAGCGCTTTGCCCGGGCTGCCGAGATCCTGCGCAACGATCAACCGATCCGCGCGCGCTGGGTGGTGCCCGATCGCTATCACGCGACGCTACATTTTCTTGGCGACTTTCCCTTGTGGCGGCAGGACCTGGTGGATGCCGCCATGACGGCTGCCGACAAGGTCGGCCCGCGTCGCTTCGAATGGACGCTGGACTATCTGGCCGGGTTTCGGGGTCGCCAGCCGCCTTGTGTATTGCGCGGTTCCGAGACGCCTCAGGAGTTGCTGGCGCTATGGCGAGACCTGCGCCAGGCATTGATCCTGGCCGGGGCTGGCAACCATGTGGGTGCAGGCAGCTTCACTCCCCATGTAACCCTGGGTTACAGCCATGGCACCGTACCGGATATCGCCCAGATCGAGCCGATCCTGTGGCGGGTCGAGGGATATGCGTTGATCCATAGCATTGTCGGCGAGCGTGATTATCGCGTGCTGGGTGAATGGGGTAGCGCGAGTCATTCTTGAGGTAATCGTTTCCGGTCATTCTGGCCTATGGAGAACGTGCACGCGCAAGCGCACAATCGAATGGCCATCACCCTTCAAGCCACGGAGTTCCCCATGCGTTCGTCCACTCTGCTCGTGTTGGCGCTATCGCTCGCAGCTGCGCCATTATGCGCGCAAACGGCAAAGCCAGCCGCCATGGCGCCCGCGTCGATCACCGATGCGGTCAACGACCCCGCGCGTCAGGCCGACAAGGCCGACGATGCGCGTCGCAAGGTTGCCGACGTCATGGCATTTGCCGAAGTCAAACCGGGTCAGAAAGTATTGGAACTGATTCCGGGCAAGGGTTATTTCACCCGTGTATTCAGCGCGGCTGTCGGTGCGCAGGGACATGTCTTCCTGGTTTGGCCGGACGAGTACGCCAAGGAAGATACGGAGGGTGTAAGTGCCTCACGAGCGCTTCTGGCCGATCCGCATTACAAGAACGTCAGTGTGCTCAACCAGCCGGCCGCGCAGCTCAGTAGCCCCGAGCCGGTTGACCTGGTATTCACCGCGCAGAACTACCACGACTATCCCGATGCATTCATGGGCAAGGTCGATCTGGCGAAGTTCAACAGGCAGGTCTTTGCTGCGCTCAAGCCCGGTGGCCTGTTTGTGATCATCGATCACGTCGCACCGAAGGGTACCGGCTTGCAGGATACCGACACCTTGCATCGCATCGATCCGGCTATCGTGAAGAAGCAGGTCGAAGCGGCCGGCTTCGTCTTCGATGGCGAAAGCAATGTGTTGCGGAACCCGGACGACAAGCACACGCTGAAGGTATTCGACAAAACCATACGCGGCCATACCGACCAGTTTATCTATCGGTTCCGCAAGCCCGGCGCCTGAGCAGGGCTTGGTATGCGTGCACCGCGGTGATCGCGGTGCATGCATGATCGCCAGCGCCGTTTGGCTCTCGCTGGCGTGGTGCTTATGCTAAGCGCCATGGCCCAACATGACACCCCCGTATTCGACACCGATCCACCACCCACGCCGCCGGTCGAGCCCGATGCCGGCGATTGCTGTGGGGAGGGCTGCGTGCCCTGCATCTTCGATATCTACGAAACCGCGTTGCTGCGCTATCGAGACGATCTCGCGCAATGGCGGCTACGGCATCCTGAAGCTACGGGGGATTCGCCTGTACCAGGGGCTGGCAATCGGTGAAGCGGGCCCCATGTTGGGGTCTTCACGATCGAGGACGCAGCATGATCCCGTTTTCCGTACTAGATTTGGCGCCGATTACCGAAGGCAGCCATGCGACTGAGGCATTCGCGCGCACCCTGGACCTTGCGCGCCGCGCCGAACGACTCGGTTACCAGCGCTATTGGCTGGCCGAGCATCACAATATGCCCGGCATCGCCAGCGCCGCGACTTCGGTATTGATCGGTTATGTCGCCGGCGGCACGTCGACCATTCGTGTCGGCGCTGGCGGCATCATGTTGCCCAATCATTCGCCACTTCAGGTGGCCGAGCAATTCGGCACGCTGGCTTCGCTCTATCCCGGGCGCATCGACCTGGGCCTGGGGCGTGCGCCGGGCACCGATCACGCAACTGCAAGGGCATTGCGCCGCTACTTCGATAGCGCCGACGCGTTTCCGCAGGATGTCAACGAGCTACTGGCGTACTTCGAGCCGGCAACCCCGGGCCAACCAGTGCGTGCTGTTCCCGGCGCTGGTGTCGAGGTGCCGGTATGGCTGTTGGGGTCGAGCTTGTTCAGTGCGAGGCTGTCGGCGGCGCTCGGCCTGCCGTTTGCTTTTGCCTCGCATTTCGCGCCGGACGCGATGGACGAGGCCCTGGCGATCTATCGCCGCGATTTCCGCCCCTCGGCGCGGCTGGGGCAGCCGCACGCGATGCTCGGCATCAATGTCGTGGCGGCCGAAAGCGATAGCGAGGCGCGCCGCCTGTTCACCACGCAGCAGCAGAGCTTCATCAACCTGCGGCGCGGCCGCCCAGGCCTGATTCCCGCACCGATCGACGATATCGAATCATATTGGACACCGACGGAGAAATTCGGTGTCGAGCATGCGCTGGCCTGTGCGGTCGTCGGCAGCGAGTCGACGGTACGCGAAGGGCTTTCGGCCTTTATTTCGCGTCATCGTCCGGATGAGCTGATGATTACGACCAATGTGTTTGATCATGAGCAACGCTGCCAGTCTTATGAAATTGCGGCGCGTGTGCGTGATGGGTTGGCGGCCTAAGGGCGGCGTATCGCGTAGAGTTTATGGTTCCCGCTATCTCGCCTACATAGTCATCCCGGCGAACGCCGGAGGCGCTTTTCAACAGCAAAGCTGGTCATTCAGTTTCTGAGGGACTAAGAAGCGCAAGGCGCTGGATCCCGGCCTCCGCCGGGATGACGATATAGGGAAGATTGCAGGTACGACAAAGTCTTTGGGCTAGCGAAGTGAAGGTGACTCGTTAACCATGCAATGACTCCACCGGTCCCCGGTCTTCGCCGGGATGACGACGAGAGACCACGACGTTGTCAGTCGCGACCGCGACTTGCCAGCAATAGAATGCCCCAGTTGTTCCAAATCACACGTAAGTCGGTTCAACCGTGACGAAATGGCGCTGAAGGTCCAGCCGGCAGCGAGCCAGTTGCAAGGGCGTGAATCGCCCGGCACCCTCGGATTCGATGGCGATTTGCGGATCGATCGCGTGATGCTCGCCCATCAGCTCCACCATCGCGGAAAGGTTGGCGGCATGGAGCACCTGGCTCATTGGCAGCGTAGCGCCGCCACGTTCGCTCAGGGCTTCCAATACGTTGGCAGGCAGTTCCCAGTAGCGAGCCGCCTGCAAGGTCAGTTCCGCGGCGATCCGCGCCGCATTGGCAATGAACTGTGGGGTATAGACGGTAAGCGAGCCGCTCAGTTCCTTGTCCAGTGCGCGCGCCACCGCACCGATGCCCGTGTTGCTTACCAGGCCGGCCAGGTGCGCTTCGAACGGGTCGCACAGGCCCTTGCTCAGATAGACCGCTGCATGCGCGCAACGCTCTGCGTGATCCCAGAGGCGTTGCCCAGCCACCTGACCGAACATGCCGGCACTGGCCAGCAGGATCGGTTTCATCACATGCATGGACACGACCTGGCGCAGCCCGATCTGGCCCAGCAGTACCACTGCATGTTGCAGGCTGGTAATCGGTTGCACCGCACGGTATGCCACGCTGCCGATGACACGCATGATTTCACCGACCAGCACCGGATCGCGCCCGATCAGTTCGGCCAGCTTTGCCCCGTTGACGTCGTCGTTCTTCAGCGCGCGCAGCAACTGCGGCAGCACGGTAGGCATGCGCGGCAGGGTGCGTACGTCATAGCGGTCGCCACCGCAGATATCGTCCAGCCGCTGCAGCGCCTGCAGCTCCGGCTCGCTGGGAGCAATGTCCTCGGAGGCGGGCAGGCTGAAGACAAAACGGAAGAAGCGGTCTTCGACGAAAGCGGCGGAGACAGCCTCGCTGGGTGCCTCGTTCGGTGCCTTGAGCTCAGGGCGTGGCACAGAGGTGGCAAGCGATACCGTTTGCGCAAGGCGCACGCCTGGCGCGATCGCCGGTCTCCCCCCAAATAGCCTCGCCCAGAAACCCATCGCCCGCCCTCTCGTCGTTGCTTCTAAGATCGGCAGGCTGCAACAAAAATGTAGGCTGGCTCACACTACCGGCCGTCGCGCTCCAGCCAACGAGCGGCGCCCTGGCCGGCGAGGCGGCCGCTGGCCATGCAGGCGGTCAGCAGGTAACCGCCAGTCGGCGCTTCCCAGTCCAGCATTTCGCCAGCGCAGAAGACGCCGGGGAGGCGTTGGATCATCAAGTGGGTATCGAGCGCCTCCAGGCGAACGCCACCGCCGCTGCTGATGGTCTCGGCCAAGGGGCGCGCACGCACGAGCTTCAGCGGCAAGCGTTTTATTGCTTGTGCCAGTCGGGCAGGATCGCTCAACCCGGGCTGATCCAGAACCTCGTGAAGCAGGGCGCTCTTGACCCCACCGATCCCGGCGTGGCGGCGCAGATGCTCGCTCAGGCTTCGCCGGCCGCGCGGCTTGGCGAGGTCCTGCCGCAGGCGCTCCAGCGGGCGGTCCGGCGCCAGGTCCAGCCACAGCATGGTGTGGCCGTCGCGGGCAATGGCATCGCGCAAGGTGGCCGATAATGCGTAGATAAGGCTGCCTTCGATACCCGTGGCGGTCACGACGCATTCCCCCTGGCGGGCGTGTTCCGCTCCTTGTGCGTCGCGCCAATGGGCGACCACCGGTTTCAGCGGTGCGCCGGCGTGACGTGCGGCGAGGAAATCGCTCCAGCCGATATCGAAGCCGCAGTTGGACGGCTTGAGCGGATCGATGTCGACACCGCGTTCGGCGAGCCAGGGCTGCCACGCACCATCGGATCCCAGTTGTGGCCAGCTGCCGCCGCCCAGGGCGAGCACCACGGCATCGGCGTGGATGGCCTGCTCGCCGCCGGGTGTGGCAAAACGCAGAACCCCGGTGTCGTTCCAACCGAGCCAACGATGATGCACATGAAAGCGCACGCCTTGTTCGCGCAGCCGGTGTACCCAGCTACGGAGCAACGGTGCAGCTTTCATGTCGCTGGGGAAAACGCGGCCGGAACTGCCGACGAAGGTTTCGATACCCAGGCCGCTCGCCCATGTGCGCAACGCGTCGGCATCGAAGCTGGCCAGCCATTGGCCGACTTCGCTTGCGCGTGCGCCATAACGCGGGACGAAGTCCGCCGCCGGTTCGCTATGGGTGAGATTCATGCCGCCCTTGCCGGCGAGCAGAAATTTGCGTCCGACCGAGCCTTTACCTTCGTAGAGGTCGACCTCGATGCCCACCGCACGCGCGGCTTCAGCGGCCATCAGACCGGCAGGGCCGCCACCGATCACGGCAAGCTTGGGAGGCGATTGAGACATGGTGCGAGCGACTACCGGCAAGACAATCGGTGCAGTATCGCCGGTGTTGCGGCGTGATGCGAGGCGAGGGCAGCGCCCTCGCCTCGGCCAAAGTCCACTTAGTGCTCGTTGACCTGCAGGTTGCGCATCAGCAGGTCGAGCTTGCCCTTCATCGCATCCTGCGGGCGTGAGCCTTCGGCACCGTAAGAGGCGGTGTAAAGCACGGACGGCTTGGCTTCGATAGCGGTCTTTTCAGGTGCGCCGCCGACCATGCTGATAAAGGTCATATCGTCTTCGTTGTATGCGGAGCCGTCATCGGGATGGTCGCGATGCAGCACTTTTTTCCAGTAACTCTGGAAGCTGTTGTCCAGGTCTTCGGATGGGGCGATATGGCGATTCACTCGAACGAGTTCGTCGTTCTCGATATTCGCCTTGACCATCACGTCGGAGACATCCCATACCACCTGGTCGCCGTCCTTGAAGTAGGAGAAGCCGAGCACCAGCTGGCTGTCCTGATCGATCTTCTGCAGGTCCGGCGTGTAATTGAAGCTGACGCGCTTGGAGTGGTACTTGAAGTTGTGCGCATAGTCGAAATCGATATCGATATTCTTCAGCGCAGCGGGAAGCAGTGTTTTCTGCTGCAGATAGTCCTTCCACTGCGCCAGCGTACCGCTATAGGACACATCGAAGAAGTTGGTGAGCGTGCGCAGGTCGATGATGTCGTCGTGACTGTGGCCCGGATGTGTCGAGCGCATCATCAGCACATAGCCATCAGGTACCGGCAGCGCGAAGGTAATCAAGATGCTGTCTTCGTAGGCGACCGGCCAGATGCGCATTTCCCATTGGCGGTGGTAGGCATCGGTAAAGGTCGATTCCTCGCTCGGCTTGCCCAGCGATGTGATCTTGATCTTTTCCGAGCCGACCGCGCGCTGCATCGGCAGGCCTTTCAGGAGCAGGTCCATCATCAGCTTCGGATCGCTGTACAACTGCTTGGCGCTGACATTGTCCGGTCTGCGCAGATGGATCAGCGCCTCATGCCCGGCCACGCCAGTGGTGATGAAGCCGTTCGCGCCCAGGGTTTCCTTGTGGATATTGCGCCGTGCGAACGACCACACGCCGTTCTCGCCGCGCACGATCAGCGTGGGGAACGGGTCCATGTTCGAGCTGCTGTGCAAGAGCTGGTTCGAGCCATTGCCGATCGGGAACAGGTTGTCGTGATTGTCCTTGAGCAGATCGGCCAGCTGCTTGTCGATCGATGTATTGAACTGCGCCTGATAAGCCGTGGTGAAATCCTGGAAGGTCTTGGGCAGTGCAAACTGTGTCTTGAAGCTGGAGGTCTTGGTGCTGTCCAGGACGTCCAGTTGATAGGTCACGCGCGTATCGACTTCGGCCAGGTTGTCCGGCGCCTTGAGGATGTAATCGATCGGCAGCGCATAGTTCAGGTTTTCGCCCGGCGACTTCATCAGCACGATGCCGATGATCTTGCCGTTCTTGTCCAGCAGCGGGCCGCCGCTGTTGCCCGGCGATGCGGCTGCGGAGAATCGCATCCACTTCCAGCGACCGTCCTGTTCCTCGGGTGTATTGGACGTATAGAGACCATCGCGGATCACCACGCCCGTACCCAACGCGTTGCCTACGGCATAGACCACGTCGTTCATGTCAGGCGAGGTATTGGTGTCCAGTGCGGGTGTGTCTGGCGCATCTTTCAGCGTGAACACCACGAAATCCTGCTCGCGCGAAAACTTGACGATCTTGTCGAGCGCATAGACCTTGCCGCTGGCATCGCGCAGCGCAGGGACACCCATCAGGCTGCCCATGCCGACATCGAGCACATGCGCTGCCGTGGCATAGCGATGGTTGCCCAGAGCGAAGGCAGTGCCGATCGAGAAATATTTGTCGTTGCGAAACTGAAACGGCAACTGATCCAGCGGCAGGGGCTTTTCGTAGGTCAGCGGATCGTTGACGGGCTTGGGAATCACCACCTCGAAGGTAGCGGCCTGCACCTTGGGCAGTACGGCAGGATCCAATGTGGCTGCGTGCGCATTCATGCCCAGCGCGAGTGCGATGCCTATCCATGGCGCTATCCGGCGCGCCAACCACTTGCCTGCCTGCGTCATTGTTCCTTTTCCCCTGGTCGTGTCGAGCGGTAAAGCCCCGCCCTGGTGTCGAGTGTATCCAAGCCGCAGCGGGGCGGGGATAGCTCTGGACTCCTATAGTCCTGAGGTCATGGTTCAACAGGCTTATTTCGTTTAAAAGGCAGCACCAGGGCAATCGTCTGGCGTGGGTGTAGCCGTGGATGGCACAACCGATGCGGCATAGGTGCCGGCGTGGCCGGCAAGGTCGGTCATGACAGCCACTGTGACGGCCAGCTCGACCGGTGTCGTGGAGGCCGGTGCGGGCCCCCCGGGCGGGGGTGTCAGCAGATAGCTCAGGCGTGAGCCGCAAGGGTGGAAGCGCAGGCCGCCGTCATCTTGCGTGATGTGGCCCCACCGATAGGCTGGTGGCGTGATCCGGCTGTATCGGCCGGCCAGCGAAGCGCTCCCTCGGCAGAAATAACCAGGGTCGAAGGCATCGTCATCGTCGGCCGGGAGTATGTCCACCAGCCCATGCCCGGCGTGCTGCAGCAGCAGGCTGGCGCCGGGGCGCCAGGTATCCAGGGATATCTTCAGGTGGTCGTTGTCGCGCACCGCGTGGCCTACGAACAGGCAGGCCTCGCGATGGTCGGCGCTATCGATGCTGATCCAGTAACCGTCCTGCGACGGACCGATGTCCAGCCACTCGGCGCCCTTGCGGTACGAGCCGGCAAAACCATTCGGATCGACCGGGCCGTCAGGCACCGACGGCGCAGGTTGGCAGCCGACAAGCAGGACAACAAGCGACAAGGGAATGAGCCGGGCGTGCATGCCGGGACGTTAGCGCAACGCGCCGGCAAAATCCCTCATCGAGGTCCAACGCGGCTAAAATAGCCGCGTTTTCTTAGCCTGGATGCCCGGCGTGACTGCTGCCGCTTTCTCCGCTGCCGCATCCGATGTGGCACTGGATGCCTTGTTCGTTCCATTCCACACGGGCGCCTTGCGTTTGCCGGCAGACGGACGCGTGCTGTTTCTGCGCGCGCGCGACGGGTTTGCCTTGCGAGAAATGGCGAAGCCCGGTTGGTTATGCGAGCAGAGTTTCAAGCCGTTCGCCGATGCGCTGGAGCGCAGTCGGCTATCCGTCGGCAGCCCCGAGCCGGGGGCACAATATTCGCTGGTGCTGTTGTTGCCACCGCGTCAGCGTGACGAGGCGCGGGCATTGTTCGCCCGCGCGTTGAGCCTGACCGCACCGGGCGGATGCGTGGTCGCCTGCATGCCCAATGCGGAAGGCGGTAAATCAGGCGAAAGCGACCTGGCGCGGCTGGTCGGTTCGACAGGTAGCCTGTCCAAGCATAAATGCCGGGTATTCTGGACCCTGCCCGAGGCGAGCGTTGTGGACGCTTCTTTGTGCGACACATGGTTGGCGCTCGATATGCCGCGCGCCAATGCCGCGGGTTATCTCAGTCGGCCCGGCCTGTTTGCCTGGGATCGCGTGGATATCGCGTCAGCTTTGCTCGCCGCGCACCTGCCATCCGATCTCACCGGCAGGGTTGCCGATATCGGTGCGGGTTACGGGTATCTCAGTGCGCAGCTACTTGCGCATTGTACGGGTGTGACATCGCTCGATCTATTCGAGGCCGAAGCGCGTGCGCTGGAGCCGGCCCGTGGCAACCTGGAGGCTGCGCTACGCGAACGCGCGTCACCGGTGCCGGTTGCGTTGCACTGGCACGATGTCACCAGCGGCTTGCCCGGGCGCTACGATGTGATCGTGAGCAATCCGCCTTTTCATCAAGGCAAGGCCGACCTGCCGGAGTTGGGTCGCGCATTTATCAGTGCCGCCGCCGATGCGCTCGAACGCGACGGGCGTTTCTGGCTGGTAGCGAACCGTCATCTTCCCTATGAGGCCATTCTGGCCGAGCGATTCCAAGAGGTACGTCAGGTCGTGTTGCAAGATGGATTCAAAGTGATCGAAGCCCGCGGAGTACGGCGATGAAACTGGTCAAGCTGATCGCCAACCTCGGCTACGGCAGCCGCAAGGAAGTAGCCTGGATGTTCCGGGAAGGCCGCATTACCGATGCTGCCGGTGAAGTGCTGTATGCCGACGACAAGGTCGCGCACGAACAGATCTATATCGATGGCGAGCCGCTCGACCCGCCAGTTGGCCTGGTGTTGATGATGAACAAGCCGTTGGGCGCTACGTGCTCGCGCAAGGACCAGGGCAGGGTGGTCTATGATCTCCTGCCGCCGCGCTATCGCGTGCGTGATCCTTCGTTGTCGACGGTGGGCCGTCTCGATCGCGATACTTCCGGCTTGTTGTTGTTTACCGACGACGGCGCATTGCTGCACCGAATCATTTCACCGCGTGCCGAAGTGACCAAAGTATATGAAGCCACCCTGGCGCAAGACCTCCGCGGCGACGAGGCGGAGCTTTTCGCCAGCGGCACGCTGATGCTCGAATCGGAAACCACGCCGTTGGCACCGGCGCGCCTCGAAGTGATCGCGCCGCGTCTCGCACGGCTGACCGTGACCGAGGGCCGCTATCACCAGGTCAGGCGCATGTTCGCGGCCACCGGCAACCATGTCGATGCCCTGCAGCGCATCGCCGTGGGTGCACTGCAGCTTGACGAGCTGCCGGCTGGCGAGTGGCGCATGTTGTCCGAGATCGACGTGGCGAAAGTTTTTGCTGGTACGCCAGTCGCCTGATCAACTATCCGAGCAAACGGTCAGGACAGCGCGTTACACTCGGCGCTTCGTTGCAAGGGGTATGTCGCATGTTCACGCGTTCCAAATCGCTTTCGCTCGCCTTGAGTCTGGCCTTGGCCGGTTTCGCTTCCGTTTCTTTCGCCGCCGAGCCGGCGGCGGGCGCCTCCGCTTTTGCCACGCTGGCCGATCATTATTTCGACGACTTCTATTTCCCCAACCAGCCAACCGCAGCCACCTCGGCGGGTTTGCATCAATACGATGGCCAGCTCGAAGATTATTCGCGCAAGGGCGAGGAAGACACCGTCAAGGCGCTCAAGCAGTGGGAGGCGAAGTTTGTCGCCATCGACGCGGGCAAGCTTGGCGAGCAGGAGCACGGCGATCTCGAACTGGTGCTCGCCAATATTCGTGGCCGCTTGCTGATGCTCGATCAGGTGCGTTGGTGGGAGACCAACCCCGACAACTATTCCAGCGGCATCACCGGTAGCGCGTTCACCCTGATGTCGCGCAAGTTCGCCTCGCCAGACGATCGCCTGAAAGTGCTGATCGAGCGCGAGAAGAAAATGCCGCAGGTGCTGGCCGAAGCGCGCAAGAATCTCAAGAACCCGCCGAAGATCTATACCGAGATCGCGCTGGAGCAGCTTCCTGGCCTAGTCGATTTTTTCAACAAGGACGTACCGTCGGCCTTTACCGACGTCACCGATGCCAAGTTGAAAGAGCAATTCGCACAGAGCAATGCGGCCGTGATCCAGGCATTGAAGGACTACCAGCAATGGCTCAAGACCGATCTGCTGCCGCGTTCGCATGGCGACTTCCGCATCGGTGCCGACGCATTCCGCAAGAAACTCGCCTATGACGAAATGGTCGACACGCCATTAGACAAGCTTGTGGCGATCGATATGGAGGACATGCGCAGGAACCAGGCCGAGTTCGCCAAGGTGGCCAAGGAGCTCGATCCGAAGAAAACGCCCGCGCAGGTGTTGGCCGAGCTGGGTGCCGATCACCCCGAGCGTGCGCAATTGCTCGACACGTTTCGTGGCACTTTCGCCAAGCTGATCGACTTTATCCAAAGCCATCACATCATCAGCATTCCCTCGCAGGTGCAGCCGATTCTGGAAGAAACGCCACCGTTCGAACGCGCGACGACGTTCGCTTCGATGGATACGCCAGGCCCGTTCGAGAAGGTGGCCAAGGAAGCCTATTTCAATGTCACCTTGCCTGACCCGTCATGGAGCAAGCAGGAAACCGACGAGTTCATGGCGCAGTTCAGCTACCCGGTCATCAACAACGTCGCGGTGCATGAAGCCTATCCCGGGCACTACGTGCAATTCCTGTGGATGCACGATATCCACGACCGTGTGCGGCAGCTGCTGGGTTCGTCGAGCAACGCCGAAGGCTGGGCGCATTACAGTGAGCAGATGATGCTCGACCAGGGGCTGGCCCAGGCGATGTATCCGAACGACGCGCGTCAGCAGAAACGCCTTAAGCTGGGGCAGCTGCAGGATGCACTGCTGCGCAACGCTCGCTTCATTGCCGGCATCAAGATGCATACCGGCCAGATGACCTTCGATCAGGCGGTGGATTTCTTCGTCAAGGAAGGCTATCAGTCGCATGCAGTCGGCGTGGTGGAAGCCAAGCGAGGTACCTCCGATCCGACCTATCTCTACTACACCCTGGGCAAGCTGCAGATCCTGAAACTACGCCAGGACGTGATGGCCAGGCAGGGCAAAGACTTCAATCTCGAGCAGTTCCACGACGATTTCATGAAGCAGGGCTTCGCGCCGATCAAGATCGTGCGCCGCGCCATGTTGCATGACGACTCGCCGACCCTGTAATGCTGCATCAAGGCGGTGCCGCTCCTGGAGCGGCGCCGCCTTGGGAGTGGGCACAACGCCCTTATATCGGCTGCATGCATCCCCTGACCTTCGATAACAGCTTTATCCGTGAGCTTCCCGGCGATTCCGAGCAGGGCGCGCGCGTGCGCCAGGTCGAAGGCGCCCTGCATTCGGTTGTGCCGCCAACCGCGGTGTCCTCGCCACGCGTGCTGGCCTATTCAGCCGAAATGGCAGCCACCCTGGGATTCACGTCGGAAGACCTCGCCAGCGATGTGTTTGCGCAGGCCTTCGGCGGCAATGCCCTGCTGCCCGGCATGCAGCCCTATGCGACCAACTACGGCGGTCATCAGTTCGGCGTGTGGGCAGGGCAGCTGGGCGATGGCCGCGCCATTTCATTGGGCGAGCTGATCACCGAAGCTGGCCAGCGCTGGGAGCTTCAACTGAAAGGCGCCGGGCGCACGCCGTACTCGCGCGGAGCCGATGGGCGTGCAGTGCTGCGCTCGTCCGTGCGCGAGTTCCTTTGTAGCGAGGCGATGCATCATCTGGGTGTGCCCACGACACGGGCGTTGAGCCTGGTGACCACCGGTGATGCGATCGAGCGCGATATGTTCTACGACGGTCACCCGCGCGACGAGCCGGGCGCCATCGTCTGCCGCGTCGCGCCATCGTTTATTCGCTTTGGACATTTCGAACTTCCGTCTTCGCGTGGCGATACGGCGCTGCTCAAGCAGTTGGTGGATTTCACCATTCGTCGTGATTTTCCCGAGCTGAAAGGCGAGGGCGCCGCGTTGTATGCCGACTGGTTCATGCAGGTGTGCGAACGCACGGCGATTCTGATGGCGCATTGGATGCGAGTCGGTTTTGTGCACGGTGTGATGAATACCGACAATATGTCGATCCTCGGCTTCACTATCGACTACGGTCCTTACGGTTGGTTGGAAGATTTCGATCCAGACTGGACGCCCAATACCACCGACGCCGGCCGTCGTCGTTATCGCTATGGCCAGCAGCCAAATGTGGCCTGGTGGAATCTCAGCCGTCTGGCAGGTGCGCTTGCGCCTTTGTTCGATGGCACCGAAGCGTTGCAGGCGGGTCTGGATCACTACGCGGCGGTTTATCAGTCGCGCGACCGCGCGCATATGTCGGCCAAGTTGGGGTTGGAAACGATCCGCGATGACGATATGGCGCTTGCGCAGTCGCTGCATGAGTTGTTGCATCAGGCTGAGGTCGATATGACCTTGTTCTTTCGCGGGCTGGGCGATATCGATCTTGCCTCGCGTTCGTTGGAGCCTGCACGGGAAGCGTTTTACGACGATGCCAAACGAGCGCAGTTTGCACCTGCGTTTGATGGGTGGTTGGTGCAGTATGCGCAGCGTGTAGCGTTGGATGGTGTGCCTGATACGCTTCGGCGTGAGCGCATGCGTGGGGTGAATCCGCGTTATGTGTTGCGCAATTACCTGGCGCAGGAAGCGATCGATCTGGCGGAGCAGGGGGATGCTTCGGGTATCAACGCGTTGCTTGAGGTGTTACGGCGGCCTTATGACGATCAGCCAGGGATGGAGAGGTTTGCCGGGCGGCGGCCGGAGTGGGCGCGGGTGAGGGCGGGGTGTTCCATGTTGTCGTGCAGTTCCTAGTTTTTTGAGGTGGCGTCGACGTCCTGTGGATGCCGCCTGCGGAGCCTTATCGTCCCTTACTCGGCTCCCGAGGTGCTCGTTAGGCGCCGCTCGCCATTAGCGAAGAACAAGCCCCAATCTCGCGCCGATCTTACCTATTCGTCATTCCGGCGCAGGCCGGAAACCAGACCTCAGTTTCTCGCTCGTCAGACAACGTTTCGCAAGCGGAAACGCTGAGGAATGGGTTCCGGCCTGCGCCGGAATGACGAGAGGGGTAGGCGAGGGTAAGAGGGAATGCTTTAAGTCCTCAGGGGTACGACGCCTCAGGCAGAAATTCGGCGTACCCCAGAAGCGCCTGAAGCGCCCCCCAGCGGTTCGAGTAGGCTGGCACACAGATAGCGACTCGCTCGCAAGCGAGTCGCCGTCGTGCATCGTTGCGGTGTCAGCGACGCTGAGGTGCAGCAATGCCTCCGAGGATGAGATCGATCCCGGCTAGAAAATCCGTGCGGTCATCGTGCGTGCGCAGCTGTGCAGCTACGCTGCGTGTGAACGGATATTGTTCCGGATCGAGTTGAGACCAGGCAGTCGCCACTCCGTCCAGAAAATCGGATCGGTCGAGGCTTCGAGTCTGGGCGAACTGCGCGTTCGCTGCATTCTGGCCGCCGACGCCAAGGATGTAGCTCAGTAATGCGGACACGGTGGTCCACTGCTTTTCGGCTGGCACGCCAAGCGCGCAAAGCTGCTGGCCGAGACATTCGAGGATGCGCACGCCTGGTAGTTGCCCTGGAGCATGCGTCAGCGCCGAGCCCACCCATGGGTGCGCGTCGATCGCATCGAACATGCCCAGGGCGAGGGAGCGAATCGTGGCCTCGGGCGTTGCGGCGACGACGTGGGCCTCCATCGTGCGAGCGACGATGGCATCGCAGGCGGCGGTGAGCAGGTCGCTCTTGTTGGCGATGTGCCAATAGATCGCGCCGGCGCCGGTGGCGAGCCGTTCGGACAGGGCGCGGAACGTCAGGCCGCCTTCGCCGCTGCTATCCAGGAGCTCGATCGACGCCTCGATGATGCGTTCCCGTGAAAGCGATTCTTCACGGCGTTGGCTGCTGCGCGCTTTTTTGATCATGACCCATCTTGACATATCTGGAACGTCGTTCCAATATAATGGAATGATGTTCCACAATAGCGCCAGAGTTCCCTCTGTGGCCTCCATCAAGAAGAAATCGGCATGAATACCTCTATCGCGATCATCGGCGCCGGGCTCGGCGGCCTTACGCTCGCACGCGTGCTCCACGTCCACGGCATAGCTGCGACGGTTTACGAAGCGGAGGCGTCGGCGAATGCGCGAGCGCAGGGCGGCATGCTCGACATCCACGAAAACAACGGTCAAATCGCACTCAAGGCGGCGGGGCTCTTCGATAAATTCATCGAGATCATCCACGCTGGCGGACAGGCAACGCGGGTGCTCGACAAGGCCGGCAATGTCCTGTTCGACGAGCATGACGACGGCACAGGCGGGCGACCTGAAGTACCCCGTGGAGAACTTCGGCGGATATTGCTTGAATCGCTTCCTGCCGACACGGTCCGCTGGGGGCACAAGGTCAGCGCGGTGTCTTCGCTTGGCGGTGGAAGGCACAGGGTGACCTTTGCGGACGGGTCAACGGTGACTACGGATCTTCTCGTGGGTGCCGATGGCGCCTGGTCGAGAGTTCGTCCGCTTCTTTCCGATGCGAAGCCGGTTTACGTCGGCATCTCGTTCATCGAAACATACCTGTTCGATAGCGACATGCGTCATAAGGCGAGCGCGGATGCGGTCGGTGGCGGCGCGCTGTTTGCATCGACACCAGGAAAGGGCATCGCTGCGCACCGCGAGCCCCATGGTGTGCTGCACACCTATGTTCAGTTGAACAAGCCAAAGGAATGGATCGACAGCATCGATTTCTCCGATCCGGCGACCGCCTTGGCCTACGTCGCCAAAGAATTCGAGGGCTGGGCTCCGGCACTGACGGCGCTGATCACCGACGGCGAGACGGATCCTGTCCCTCGCCCGATTCATGCGCTCCCGGTCGAGCACCGGTGGCAGCGCGTACCCGGTGTGACGTTGCTTGGCGATGCGGCGCACCTGATGTCGCCGTCTGGCGAAGGGGCCAATCTCGCCATGTTCGACGGCGCCGAACTCGGCAAGGCCATCGCCGCGAACGCCGGCGATGTCGAGGCTGCACTCATCGCGTATGAAAAGGAACTCTTTCCCCGTAGTGCGTTGGAGGCTGCGGAGTCGGAAAGGATTCTCGACGTATGTCTCGGGGCCGACGCACCGCGGAGTCTGGTCGATATGTTCACGCAAAACCAAAGCCTGCCGTCGCCAGAGTAACGGCCTTCATTCGCCGCACGGCTAGAATTCCTTTCCATGCGCATCGCACGCCATATCGTTATCGCCCTGGGCATGATCTGGGCATCGCCCAATACCGTGCTCGGCATGCTGATCGGTTGCCTGGGGTTTTTATTCGGCGCGGATGTTCAGTGGCGACGGCGCGAACTGGCCTGGGTGTTTCGACGTCTGCCATGGGGGCCGGGCGGTGCGCTTACGTTGGGCAACGTCATTCTTTATACGGGCAGCGAGTTGGATAGCCCCTGCCACACTTATGCGCATCGCGCCGGAATAGCGGTCGAGCCTACGATTTCCCTGGCCGATCATGAGCGCGCGCACGTGTATCAGTATCTCGCACTCGGCCCGTTGTTCTTGCCGATTTACCTGCTTTGCGGGGGTGTCAGCGTGCGCAATCGATTCGAGCGTGCGGCCGATCGCTATGCGCGCACCGGGCGTGGCTGGTGGCCGTGGGGTGAATGACAAACGCCGCGAAAGTCGCGGCGTTTGTCTTGAAGTCTACTGACCCGCTGGTTTGGTTTCGGGACGTGACGGGCGGTTGCCACCTTGCTGCCCACCCGAGGGAGGGCGATGCCCACCGCCACCAGGCCGGCCTCCACCGGGAGAGGGACGGTTTCCGCCGCCTGGCGAGGGGCGATTGCCGCCGCCGGGAGGACGATGGTCTCCGCCGGGTGGTGGGCGCTGGCCGTTGCCGGGAGATGGACGATTGCCATTACCAGGTGAAGGACGATTGCCGTTACCAGGAGAAGGGCGATGACCGCCATTGCCTGGGGGGCGATGCCCGTTGCCCGGCGGTCGATGACCATTGCCCGGCGATGGTCGATGGCCACCACCCCAGCCGGGGTTCGGGCGCGGCGGCGGGCGGTGGATCGGTGGCCGCGGTGGCGGCCGATGCACGTACGGGCGGCGATACCAGTAATCGCGTTGACGATAGAAGGGGCGGTTGGCGTAGTAATTGCCCCAATAGGTACCGATCACAAAGCTCACGATCGGCAAGCCGATACGTGGGCCATAATCTTGTACATAGACGGTCTGGTTCTGATACAGGTACTGCAGGTAACCCGCTGCGATCCAGCCGCGATCCGGGCCGACGATGACATCGCACCATTCGTAGCCTTGCACACAGCCCTGGATATCGACGCGGACGCCGGCGGGAACGACATTGATGGACGGATAACCGACATCCGGACCGGCGCGCAGGTTTACGTTCGCAACGACAATACCTTCGGCCGCCTGAGCCCATGCGGGAAGCGCGAAGGCGAGTACTGCAGACATCAGCCAAGCAAGGCGTTTCATCGGGTAACTCCCGTGGATGAGGGGCGAAACGGGACCTTACTGCGCCGCACACTTTGATCCTGTCGCCGCCGGCTTGCAAGCCGCCCGGCGACCACGGTCACGACAAGACCCTTTCATGTCCGAGCGCGTGTTGCGCCAACTGACCCTGCACGTCGTTGATGGATGCACGGATGCGCGCGCTGAACACGGAATCTTCATGGTGGATCAGCACCAGTCGCTCGGTGGCGCGCGTCATGGCGACATACAGCAGGCGTGCTTCCTCCGCTTCATCCTTGCCGGGTTTGGGCAGCGAGCCCAGGCCGGGAATGATGACCAGGGGAAACTCCAGGCCCTTGCTGGAATGCATGGTGACGAGCTTGACCGTGTCATCGACGACGAACAGCGTGGCCTTGCCGTTACGGTCGGCCAGCCGGCTGGGGATCCCTGATCGGTCCAGGGCCTCATGCAGTTTTTCGCCTTCCCAAAGATTGCGGAAGATCACCGCCATATCCGAATAGCGACGGCCCCGCGCATGTTCGTCGCGCAGGCAATCGATGATGGCACCGAGCTGATCGGCAGCATGTTCGACGCGGATCAACTCAGGTATCGCACCGCGTCGTCCCGCACTTTGCGGTTCGATCAGCGGCACGCCGTCATCATCATCGTCGTGTTCGTCGAGCAACTCATTGGCGAACCGCCGCGCCACCGAAAGAATCTCCATCGTGTTGCGATAGTTGATGCGCAAGATGGTCGTTCGGCCTTGCGCCTGCACACCGACGCTTTTCCAGGTGAATTTGGGGCGGTCTGTCTTGCCGTAGATATTCTGCGCGTCGTCGTAGAGCACCAACAGCGAGTTGGTATCCGGGTCGACCATCTGCACGATCAGGCGATACCAGTCCGGTTCGAAGTCGTGCCCTTCGTCGATCAGCACCGCGCCGTACTGAAAGCGGGGAATCTGGCCGCGCTCGACACCCGCCATCACGCGCTCGACCATGCCTTCGAAATCGTCGTGCTTGGGCGGCAGTTCCACATGGTAGGCCACCAGCATCTTTCGGCACCATTTGTGGAAGTTGTAGACCTGCACTTTATCGCTCAGGCCGCGTTCGCCCATCAGTTGATCGAGTCGTGCGGCAAGGGTCTTGTTGTAGCAAAGAACCAGGATCGGCTTGGACAGGGCGCGTGCCAGATGGATCGCGCGGTAGCCCAGGATCATCGTCTTGCCCGAGCCGGCAACGCCATGAATGATGCGATGCTCGTCGCCGATAGAGCGTGCCAGCTGTTCCTGCTGCGCATCCATCACCTTGATCAGGTCAGGAATCTCGACTGGCTTGCTGCTGTTGCTGGTGCCGTTGGCAAACAGGCCGAACTGGCCTTCGCCCAATTCCACGCGCAATTCCGGGAAAAGATGCCAGCGGATACGATCGATCTGCGGCAAGGTCAGTGCGCAGGGGAAAACCTGGGGAAACATCGCCCAGAGCTGCTCCTGGAAGGTTTCGATATCCGCGGTTTCATAGATTTCGTCCCGGCAGAGCACCAGGTGGGAAGGGAGCACCTCACCGAGCTGTGCCTCGTCGAACTGTTTGCGGCTGACATTCGCCAGCACCACGCCATATGCCCAGGGCATGATCAGCTTGCCTGCATGCCGGTGGCCCGGGGGATGGCGCAGGGCCGGGTCGCGTTCCAGCACCACACCGATTTCCAGCGCGTATGCACGTGCCTGCAGCAACGGATTGGTTTCCTTGACCATGCCGCGGTCGGTCACCAGGGTGAACTGGGTGGTGTCGGCATGGCGGATGGTGTCGGGCTTCCAGTCCTTGGTTTCCAGTACAAGCAGGCCCCTGCGCGGGTGAAACACGACGAAGTCCGGCCGGCGCTGCTTGAGCCCGATCGGCACGTCGTACCAGAGCAGGTAGTCGTCCTCGAGCTTCTGCTCCAGACGCTCGGAAAGGCGCTTTTCGCCGGCGGTCATGCGCGAAAGGCAGCTGTTGCGGCTTGGAATCAGTTTTGCCATCCGTGTGTCTCGGGCTGTCTCGTAGCCGGCTATACCCCGATCTTAGAGCCTGTGCCGGGCAGGGGAGTAGTCCAAAGCCCATCACAGATCGGCGAACTCGGCGCCGTATACGACCAAAGAGCCCTCAAGTTGACGCACTGTTGGCCGATAGCATGGCAAGGGTCCGTTGGGTATTGGGCTCGCGAGGTGAACCTTAAGAGCCTATGGCCATCGACCTGGCGTCCATCGCAGTACTGGGCGCTTTACAAGCCGGTTTGCTGGCGATCGTGCTGCTGGTCGCTACGCGTAGCTATGCCGGCGTCGCCAAGGCGAGCCTGCGCATACGCGGCTGGGCGCTGTTGTTCGAAGCCACCGGCTGGTGGTTGCTGGGCATGCGCGGCGTGCTTGGCGACTGGTGGTCGATCGTGCTGGCCAATGGGTTGGTCATGTTGTCGTATGCGCTGACCGTACGTGCATTGCGCATGCTGCTTGGTGCGCCTTCGCGGCAAAGCGTCGTGTTGCTTGTCAGCGCCATATGCTGGCTAGCTGTCATCTGGTACGCGATGGTGGAGCCCAACTATCGCATGCGCGTGTTGTGGGCATCAGTGACCATCGCGGTCGATGTGACCTTCCTGCTCAAGCCACTGCGCCATTGCCTGCGCCAGCGCGGTTCCAACGCCGAGCGTGTCATGCTTGGCGTACTGCTGATCTCCGCCGGCCTGCTGGCGTGGCGCCTCCTTGACTTGCTGTTTGGGCGTGCACCGCCGGGCAATCTGTTGGACCGCACGATGGTCAACACGATCTACATGATGCTTACGGCGATGCAGCCGACATTTACCAGCATCGGCTTCCTGTTGATGTACAACGAAGCGATGCAGGCGGATCTGAAACGCGTTGCGCGCATCGATCCGTTGACTGGCGTCAACAATCGCCTGGCCCTGGCCGAGAAAGCCAGCAGCCTGCTCGACCGGGCGCGGCAGACTGGCCGGCCGTTTGCCGCGCTGATGCTGGACGCCGATCACTTCAAGCGCATCAACGATCGCTTCGGCCATGACGGCGGCGACAAGGTCCTGCTCACCCTGGTCGACAGTATTCGCGCGAGCCTCGGCCGGCGTGATGTGATCGGTCGTGTGGGTGGCGAAGAGTTCGTAGTGCTCTCGCCTGATGCAAGCCTCGGTGAGGCGCTGGTGTTGGGCGAGCGGATCCGTCTGGCGGTCGAGAATGCCCAGCTATGGATCGAAGGCGAGGTTCAATCGTTGACCGTCTCGATCGGCGTGACCGTATCGCAGCCGGAAGATAACGAAACCGAGGCGATATTGCGCCGAGCAGACCTTGCGCTGTACGCAGCCAAGCGTGCGGGACGTAACCGTGTCATGTGCGCGGAAATTCACCATGAGCACATGGGGAATGCCTCGGATTCGCTGATTGGGCAACTGATGCCTTGATTGGATGCATTCGCGAGCCCCGCCCCTCGGCAAAGCCAAGGGGGCAAAAGCGCGCAATAGCTCCCTCTCTCCTGGCTTTGCCGGGGGAGAGGGTTGGGGTGAGGGGGCTTTAAGTCCTCAGCGCGGCGAGGCCTCGCAAACCAGCTTTTATCAATGCTCTCTTAGAAAAGAGGCTCCGCAAAAACACAAACAGATCCCAAGCTCACATCCTGCTTGTTATCCTTCAACTCCCAAAAAAACGAGCCCTACCGATGCATCTCCATGGCATCCACACCATCGATACCGGCTTCGTGCGCCCGCACTTTGACGCCGCCTACCTCGTCGTCGAAAACGGCCGAGGCGCCTTCATCGATTGCGGGACGAATCATTCCGTGCCGCGCATGCTGGCCGAGCTTGATAACGCGGGGTTGCAGCCCGAGCACGTGGAATGGCTGATCCTCACTCATGTGCATCTGGATCACGCCGGTGGCGCGGGCGAGTTGATGGCGAAGTTGCCGAACGCGCGCCTGGTGGCACATCCGCGTGGCGCGCGGCATATGATCGATCCTTCCATGTTGTGGGCCGGCGCCAGTGCGGTGTATGGCGAGGAGACGATGGAACGCGAGTACGGACGCCTGCGGCCGGTAGCCGCCGATCGAGTGATCGAATCGGCGGACGGATACGTGGTGGATTTGCGGGGAAGGCCGCTGCTGTGCGTGGAAACGCCTGGGCATGCCAAGCATCATCAAGCGATCTACGACGAGCGTGCGCGCGTCTGTTTTACCGGCGACACGTTCGGCCTTTCCTATCGCGAACTGGATACGGCGGCAGGGCCGTTTATCCTGCCGACAACGACGCCGGTGCAATTCGATCCGGTGGCGCTGCATGCATCGATCAACCGCTTGCTCTCGTTCAAGCCCGAAGCGATGTACCTGACACATTACGGCCGGGTCGAAACGGTGTCCAGGCTTGCCGAAGACCTGCACGAGCAGATCGACGCGATGGTGGCTATCGCGCAAAGCCTCAAGGATGTACCGGAGCGCCATGAGGCATTGAAAGATGCGTTGGCGCGCCTGTATCTCGAACGCGCCCACCTGCATGGCTGGCAGGGCACGCGTGCCGAGCTGCTTGGCCTGCTCGGCATGGATGTGGAGTTGAATGCGCAGGGGCTCGGCGTCTGGCTTGGCCAGCCAGGGGGCTGAATCAATCGACCTGCGATCGGATCAGCGTCTGGGCAACCTCGACCAGGGTGGCCGCGGGCCCATGGTCGCCAAACGTCTGCCCAGATGCATAGGTCCCTTCGAGCAATAGCAGAAGGCCGTCGGCCAGCAGCTCCGGTTGGCGTGCCTGCATCGCCTTGCACATCTCTACCAGGCGCGCGCGCAGTTTGCGCTTGTGCTGCAGTGCGACCTTGCGCGCGGGGTGGTCGGGCTGCGGATATTCGATTGCCGCATTGGTGAGCCCGCAACCGCGGTAATCGCGCTTGGACGCGCGCTGGGCCAGCCCCTGCATATACCCGAGCAGCTGGGCACGCGCGTCATCGGGATGCTGGTCCTGCTCGCTATCGAAGCGCTCCCAGAACGCATCCTCGTAGTCGCGCAGATATTCCGCGGCAAGTTCGTCCTTGGACGCGTAGCTGCGATACAGGCTGGGCTTGGTGACGCCTGCGCGGGTGACGATCTCGTCGACACCGACGGCACGGATACCCTCGCGGTAAAACAGCTCCTGCGCGGTCTGCCGGATGCGTTCGGCAGCGCGGAGTCTGGGTGGTTCGGTGACAGGTGTCTTGGGTGTCTGTTTGCTGGCCATGATGCGCGATGTGTTGACGATGTTACCGATCGGTACGTATGATCCGCCGAAGCCCGTACCGATCGGTAACATGACTATAATCCGGAAACGTCCCTGGGGCCAGAACTACGCTTTCGTGGTAGCTGGCGTGATCTTCCTGGCCCTGCTGGCCGCCGCTGGTGTGCGTGCCGCGCCGGGCGTGCTGATCCTGCCCCTGGGCCAGGCGTTTGGCTGGAGCCGCGACAGTATTTCGCTGGCGGCGGCGGTCGGTATTTTTCTTTACGGCCTGGTCGGTCCGTTTGCCGCTGCGCTGATGCAGGCGGTCGGCATACGCCGCACGCTGATGGTTGCGCTACTGCTGATGGCCGCATCGATTGCGGCAAGCAACTGGATGACCCAGCCCTGGCACCTGCTGCTGAGCTGGGGCGTGTTTTCCGGCATCGGCTCAGGCTGCGTCGCGATCGTGCTGGGCGCAACGGTGGTCAATCGCTGGTTCGTCAAGCATCGCGGCTTGATGCTGGGCCTGCTGACGGCGAGTACGGCGACCGGCACGCTGGCGTTTCTGCCGGCGCTGGCGGCGATCGCCGAGCATGGCGGTTGGCGGCCGGTGGTATGGACAGTGTCGATCGCTTGCGCTGCGCTGGTGCCACTGGTGTGGTGGTTGCTGCCGGAGCGTCCTGCCGATGCGGGGCTCGTGCCTTACGGTGCGGAGCCGGGAGTCGTCGCGCAGGAGCCGCCGCGGCGCAACTTGCTGGCGATCGCGCTGGGTACGTTGGCGAAGGCGTCGCGCAACCGGACATTCTGGTTTTTGTTCGGCACGTTTTTTATCTGTGGCTTCACGACCAACGGTTTGATCGGCACGCACTTCATCGCCATGTGCGGCGATCACGGTATCCCTGAAGTCCGCGCCGCGGGCCTGCTGGCCATGATGGGCTTTTGTGACTTGATCGGCACCACGCTGTCGGGTTGGCTCACCGATCGCTTCGACCCGCGCAAGCTGTTGTTCGTCTATTACGGCTTGCGTGGATTGTCATTGATCTGGCTACCGTATTCGGATTTCTCGCTGCACAGCCTGGCCTTGTTCGGTGTGTTTTACGGCCTGGACTGGATCGCCACCGTGCCGCCGACCCTGAAGCTGGCCGCAGAGGCTTTCGGCGATCATGACGCACCCGTGGTGTTTGGCTGGGTCGCGGCAGGGCATCAGGTGGGTGCGGCCAGCGCAGCGTTCTTTGCCGGTTTCATGCGCGTGCAGCAGGGTAACTATCTGGAATCGTTCGTCATCGCAGGCGCCTTCGGGATCGTGGCTTCGCTGCTGGCGATCGGGATACGGCGCCGGGCGCCGTTGATCGCCCAGCCGGCGTGATGGTGCTTTGCACAAGGCAGAAGTTGTGCTATCACTAGCCGCCATGACCTCCCATACCACCGCCCTGTATTTCTGGTTTTACGGCTATCCGAAGCCACAGGCGGAGGCATGGGCGCGATCGTCGTAACGAGATCAAACAAGAATCCCAGACCGAACCGCCAGCCTCCACTGGCGGTTTTTTATTGGCCGCCACTGGAAACCCAGCCAAGGAGTCTCCCCATGAGCAGCCACACCGACGATTTACGCATTCGCAGCATCCAGCCCTTGAGTACACCCGAGCAGGTGATGGGCGAATATCCCTTGAGCGAACGGGCCGCCGCGACGGTGAGCGATGCCCGCCAGGCGCTCCACCGTATCTTGAGCGGTGACGATGATCGTCTCGCCGTGGTGATCGGCCCTTGTTCGATCCACGATCCCCAGGCCGCGCTCGAATACGCGCAGCGGCTCAAGCTGCAGCGTGATCGGCACGGCGATGCGCTGGAGATCGTCATGCGCGTGTATTTCGAGAAGCCGCGCACCACGGTGGGCTGGAAGGGGCTGATCAACGACCCCGACCTCGACGGCAGCTTCCGCATCGACAAGGGGCTGCGCCTCGCACGCGGCGTGCTGCACGATATCAACGACCTGGGTTTGCCGGCGGGTTGCGAGTTTCTCGACATGATCACGCCACAATACACCGCGGACCTGGTGGCCTGGGGCGCCATCGGCGCTCGCACGACCGAAAGCCAGGTGCATCGCGAACTGGCCTCTGGGCTTTCCTGCCCGGTAGGTTTCAAGAACGGTACCGACGGCAACGTCAAGATTGCCGTGGACGCGGTCCAGGCCTCTTCGCAACCGCACCATTTCCTGGCTGTTACCAAGCAGGGCAATGTCGCCATTGCCGCTACCAGCGGTAATGAAGACTGTCATCTGATCCTGCGTGGCGGCCATACGCCGAATTACGATGCCGATAGCGTGCAGGCAGCCTGCGTTGCCATGGAAAAGGCCAAGCTCGCTCCACGGCTGATGATCGACGCCAGCCATGCCAACAGCGGCAAGCTGCCCGAGAACCAGCCCCTGGTTGCCGAGGACATAGCCCGGCAACTGGAGGCCGGCGAACAGCGCATCATCGGTGTCATGGTCGAAAGCCACCTGGTAGGCGGCCAGCAGTCATTGTCCCCGGACAAGCCGCTGACCTATGGCCAGAGCATTACCGACGGCTGTCTGGATTGGGAACGATCCGTGCAGCTGCTCGACCGCCTTGCCGACGCGGTGCGTGCGCGGCGAGTGCAGGCCACGCGCAAGGTCGTCAATGGATAGTCTTTCACATGGGATTTTCATCGCCGCGGCCTATGCTTGACACCACAGCTCAGCGATCAGCGAAAGGGAGTTCCCGATGTCCCCCGAGATCCAGCATGACCGTAACCGGCACCGTTTCGAAACGCGCGTGGATGGCGTGGCCTGCGTACTGGACTACCTGCTCGATCAACAGGTGATGACCGTGACCCACACCGTGGTACCGCAAGCGGTAGGTGGGCGCGGTATCGCCGCCGACCTGACTCGCGAGGCGATGGAGACCGCGCGCAGGGAAGGTTGGAAAGTGGTGCCCGCATGTTCTTACGCGCAAGCGTGGATGCAACGTCATCCGGAGTACGCCGATCTACGTGCGTGATCGTTATGATGCAAACGTAACCCGCCATGGAGGCGGGCAGAGAGCAGTGCGCTTGAACAACTCGCGATCGATTGGATATGGCCTCTGTATGACGACGAGGCCCGCATGAATACGCACCCCAAACGCAAATGGCGCTGGCGTCCCTTTCACGCCATGCGCTCGCGGCCGCGCATGATGACCTCGGCGCTGATTTTCGTGGTCATAAGCGGCCTGCTTTATCTCTCCGGCGTGCGTCTTACATTGGCGCTTCTGCTGGGCTTCGACATAGGTGCGTTGACCTTTCTCGGCATGGTGGCCTGGTTGTTCAACAAGGCTGGCCCCGATCAGATGCGGTCGCAGGCAAAAGCCCAGGACAGCGGTCGTTGGGGATTCCTGTGGAGCGGCGTCGTGTTGACCGGTGTAGTGATGGTTGCGCTGGGCACCGAACTTCATTCATCCAAGGATGGTGGCGTCGGGTCGATCGTGCTTTCGTCCGCCAGTGTGGTGCTCTCATGGTTGTTCATGAACACCATGTTCGCGATGCATTACGCGCACGGCTATTACGGCAATTTCGGCAAGAAACACGAAGGCCTGCAGTTTCCGGAAACACCGCAGCCCGACTACTGGGATTTCGCCTACTTCGCGATCGTGATCGGCATGACCTTCCAGGTATCCGACGTACAGATCACCAGCCGCTATATGCGCCGCGTGGCCCTGCTGCATAGTGTGATAGCGTTCTTCTTCAACGTGTTCATCATTGCGTTGACGGTGAATGTGGTGGCTGGGCAGGCTTGATCAAAAGCGGGAAAGCCGGCTGCTTTGCAGCCTGTGAAGGGTAAAGAGTAAAGAGGAGGAGCTGGCGTGAATGGGGCTCCGCCTTCCCTTTATTGTTCACAGGTCATGCAGTGCCGGCGTTACTTTTCAATCGCGAAAATTATCGAACTGCAGCGGCAGCTCCACATCCGTCTTGCGCAACAGCGCCATCGCCGACTGCAGGTCGTCGCGCTTCTTGCCGGTGACCCGCAGCTTGTCGCCATTGATCTGCGCCTCGACTTTCAGCTTGGCTTCCTTCAATGCCGCAACGAGCTTCTTGGCGATCGGTTGCTCGATGCCTTGCTTGACGGTGATTTTCTGACGGGAGCCGGCGAGGTTGGTCTCGGGGTCTTCGATGTCCAGCGCGCGGATATCGATCTTGCGGCTGCTCAGGCGGCCACGCAGGATGTCCAGCATCTGCTGAAGCTGGAACTCGCTTGGCGCGGACTGGGTGATGACGAACTTATCCAGCTCGAACTTGGCGTCGCTGCCCTTGAAGTCGAAACGCGTGGACAGCTCACGGTTGGCCTGGTCGACGGCATTGGTCAGTTCGTGCTTGTCGACTTCGGAGATGACGTCAAATGAGGGCATGGCGGCGAATCCTTGGCTAATCCAAAGCGGCAGTGTAAGCGATAGGCGCGAAGGTAGCGGATAATCGCCGGCCATGGCGATCTCGATGGCGGTATTTCAGTGAAGGTGGATGTGTTGATCATCGGCGGGGGTGCCGCCGGCCTGATGTGCGCGATAGCGGCGGGTTACCGTGGCCGTAGCGTGCTGGTGGTGGACCATGCCAACAAGGTTGGCAAGAAGATCCTGATGTCCGGTGGCGGGCGCTGCAATTTCACCAATCTGGGCGTCACCCCTGCGCAGTACCTCTGCGCCAATCCTCATTTCGCCAAGTCGGCGCTGGCGCGCTATACCCCGTACGACTTTATCGCTCTGGTCGAAAAACACCGCATCGCTTATCACGAGAAAGAGCTGGGCCAGTTGTTCTGCGATGACTCGTCCAAGCAGATCGTACGGATGCTGCTTGACGAATGCGCGGCCGCCGGCGTGCGTATCGAAGCCAGTTGCGGTGTCGAGCGGGTGCGTCGCGGCGAAGAGGGTTTCGCGATAAAGACCGCGCGTGGCGAAGTGCATGCCACCTCGCTGGTGGTCGCCTCTGGCGGCCTTTCGATTCCGAGCATGGGCGCCACCGGTTTTGGCTACGAGCTGGCGCGCCAGTTTGGCCATGCAGTGCTGCCTACGCGTGCTGGCCTGGTGCCATTGACCCTTAGCGGCAAGCACCAGGAGCACTACCAGGATCTGGCCGGCGTGGCCTTGCCGCAGGTAGAGGCGCGGGTCGGCAAGCGTGGCTTTCGCGCGGGTATGCTGTTTACCCATCGCGGTATCAGCGGGCCTTCGATTCTGCAGATTTCCTCGTATTGGCAACCTGGCGACGATTTGCGTATCGATCTCTCGCCAGACAAGGATATCGGCGACTGGCTGATCGCGCAGCGTGCCGAGCGGCCCGCCGCCGAATTGAAGAACGTACTGGCCGACCTGTTGCCCAAGCGTCTGGCGCAGCGGTTGTGCGAACGCTGGCTGGGCAATCGGCCGATGCGCCAGTGGCAGGAGCACGAACTGCGTAGCCTGGGGCAGCAGCTGCATGACTGGCCGATCACCGCCAGCGGCACCGAAGGCTATCGCACTGCCGAAGTCACCCTGGGGGGCGTCGATACCGACGGTATTTCCTCCAGCACGATGCAATCGAAGCTTGTTCCCGGGCTTTTTTTCATCGGTGAAGTGGTTGACGTCACCGGCTGGCTGGGTGGCTACAACTTCCAGTGGGCATGGGCGTCGGGGCAGGCGGCCGGGGAAGTGGTTTGACGTTTTGCGACGACGGGCCTTTTGCCTTGCGTAAACGAACCCCATGCTTCACTGCCTGTCTGTCAAAGAAAAGGTGTGCGTTATGAAAGTCGGTTTTATCGGCCTGGGCGCGATGGGCGCCGCGATGGCAAGCAACCTGGTCAAGGCCGGCCATACGGTCACCGTGTGGAATCGCTCCGAAGCAGCAATGGCGCCGCTCGTATCGCTGGGTGCCAAGGCCGCGGCCACGCTCGACCGGGCCGCACAGGGCGATGTGCTGCACAGCATGCTGGCCAACGACAAGGCCGTACGCGAGGTAATCCTCGAGAGCGGCCTGCTCGATGCGATGGACCCGGGTACCGTGCACGTCAACCACGCCACCATTTCGGTCGAACTGGCCAGGACGCTTGCGGATGAGCACGAAAAGCGTGGTCTGGGTTATGTCTCCGCGCCGGTGTTTGGCCGCCCGGACGTTGCCGCTGCGGGCAAGCTCAATATTCTCGCTGCCGGCAAGACGTCGGCGGTGCAGAAGGTGCAGCCGCTGCTCGAGGCCATGGGCGCGAAGATCTGGCCGCTGGGCGAGGAGCCCGAGCGTGCAAATATCGTCAAGATCGCGGGCAATTTCATGTTGGTGACAGCGGTGGAAAGCATGGCCGAAGCGTCAGTGCTGACGCGCGCGCACGGTGTCAGTGCCGGTGATTTCCTTGAGATCATGACAAGCACGCTGTTTGCCTCACCGGTGTATCAGGGTTATGGCAAATTGATTGTCGAGCAGCGTTTCAAGCCGGCTGGTTTTACCTTGCCGCTGACATTGAAGGACGTCAGCCTTGCACTGGAGGCGGGCACATCCAAGCGTGTGCCGTTGCCATTTGCAGCTGTATTGCGTGACACGTTGCTCGAAGCGTTGGCGCAGGGAGACGAAGAGCTGGATATTTCGTCACTGTCGCTGGTGGCCGCGCGGCGTGCGAATCTGAGCGACTGACACAGCGGTCATTGTTCTCGAAAAAACTTCCTGCTCGTCATCCCTGCCTGCGCCGGGATGACGGGCGGGCTGGGCTTTTAGCAAGACTTAAGGGATCTGCGCAGTTCAGCCCAGGGCTCGTCGACGTCGCATAAGCCACACATCGAGCTGATTGGCAAAAGCCTGCTTGTCGCGTGCGTGGAACGCAGCCGGCCCGCCGGTGTCGACGCCTGTGCCGCGCAGCTCCTCCATGAAATTGCGCATCGACAGCCGTTGGGCGATGGTCTCGGTCGTGTAGAGCTCGCCGCGCGGATGCATCGCCAGCGCGCCTTTCTCGATCACTGCTGCAGCCAGCGGAATGTCCTGGGTGACGACGAGGTCATGGGCGCCCAGGCGCTGCACGATCTCGTTGTCGGCAACATCCAGGCCTGAGGGTACCTGTACGGAGCGGACGAAGCGTGACGGCGGCGTACGCAGCCACTGGTTGGCCACCAAGGTGACGTTGACCTGCTCGCGTTCGGCGGCACGAAACAGGATCTCCTTGATCGCGACCGGGCAGGCATCGGCATCGACCCAGATTTGCGGCGCCTGGCTCACTCGACGCCGTTCCAATGCACATGGCCGTCGATGACGGTATTGGTTTTGCCGCCGACCCAGATGGCGCCATCGATACGTACGAGCAACTGTGCGTTGTAGCCGATCTCGCGACCCTGGCTGACGGTGTAGCCCTGCGCGAGCGGGCCATCAGGCTCGGCGTGGGCGATATAGGCGCCGATGAGGCCATTGGCTGCGCCCGAGGCAGGGTCTTCGACGATCCCCACGCCCGCTGGCAGCGCGCGCACCACGAGTTGATAGTCGGGATGGTCGCTGCGTGCAAACACGCAGACGCCGAGGCTGTCGGTAGCCTTGGCCAATTCGCCAATGGCAGCGTAATCAGGCTGCCATGCGCGCAGGCTCGCTTCGTCCGCGCACTCGGCCACCCACCAGTGGCGGCCACCTTCGACGAAGGCAGGCGGCAGCTTGCCCATGCCGATGCCGGACAGTGCGCCGGCAAGCAGCGGATGTGCATCGACGCCTTGCGAGACCACTTTGGCACGCGGCGATTTCAACAGTAACTGTCGTGCCGAGCCTTCGCCTTCAATGCGGATCGGCAACACGCCAGCCAGGCATTCCTGCCACAGCACGCCATCTACAGGCTTTGCCAGGCCGCTTTCCAGCACCGCATGCGCACTGCCGACGCTGGGGTGGCCAGCAAACGGAATTTCCTTGTGCGGCGTAAAGATACGCACGCGATAGCTGGCATCGGGCTGGCTCGGCGGCAGCAGGAACGTGGTTTCGACCAGATTGGTCCAGCGGGCGAAGCGCTGCATTTGCGCATCGCTCCAGCCGCGGGCATCGGTGACGACGCCAAGATGGTTTCCGCCGCCCAGGGTGGCGGCAAAGACGTCCAGATGCAGGTAACGAATGGGGGACATGAAGGGAGTCGTGGCGGCGACCGGCCGCACTAAAGCGGCGAATGATAGTCCTCCGGCGCCATTTGTGGCAGTGCAGCGAAACGTGCCCGGATGCGGAGAGGCGGGGTGTCGACAAGCGCAAGCAGGCTCGTCAATATGCCGCCTTTCGTCCAAGCGTTATGGAATTCCCGCATGCCGGTCACCCTGATCATTATCGCCATCACCTGCGTGGTGTCGTTCATGGCGTTCAACAACAGCCGCCTGATGAACGAGTTGATCCTGTGGCCGCCTGCGATCCAGCGGCAGCGCGAGTATTACCGCCTGGTGACCTATGGGTTCCTTCACGCCGATTTCGGCCACTTGCTGGTGAACATGCTCACGCTGTTCTTTTTCGGCCGGGTCATGGAGCGGTACTACACCGCCACGCTGGGCATGTTCGGCTTTGCTCTGTTCTATCTCGGTGGGTTGATCGTATCGATCCTGCCGACGTACCTGGCCAACCGCACCAATGCCGGATATCGCAGTCTGGGGGCTTCGGGCGCGGTGTCGGCCGTGCTGTTCGCATCCATCCTTTTTCAGCCGTGGGCGAAGATATATCTCTATTTCGCCATTCCGATTCCGGCGATCCTCTACGCAGTGCTTTACGTGGTTTATTCGGTCTATATGGACCGACGCGGGCAGGGCAATATCAATCACAGCGCGCATCTGTGGGGCGCCGCTTACGGTGTCGCTTTTACGGTGATGGTGCAACCGGAACGGCTGTCGTTTTTCATCGATCAGCTGCTACGACCGCGCTTTTGATGTAAAACATCACAGTGCGTTGCATCGGAGAGCGTAAGATTCGCTCACTCCGGATACATCTTGCCGGTGCTAATGCTCAATCGCCTGACGCAGAGGAGACGCGTCGGAGCTTTTCGATAACCGCAGGAGTAAAGACGCATGGCAACGACCCGCAAGTCTGCCGCGAAGAAATCCGCGGCAAAAAAGGTGGCGGCAAAAAAGGCCGCCTCCCGTAAAAGTCCAGTAACGGCAAAAAAGACAGCCAAGAAAGCAACAGCCCGCAAGAGCCCCGTGAAGAAAGCTGCCGCACGCAAGGCTTCCACGAAGAAAACGACAGCAAAAAAGACTGTGGCGAAAAAGGCCGCAGCGAAGAAAGCCGTTCGCAAAGCGGTCAAGAAGACCGTAGCGCGTAAAGCTTCCGTCAAGAAAGCCACTGCCAAGAAAACCGTTGCACGCAAGGCTGTCGGCAAGCAGGCCGTAGCCAAGAAGGCTGTCGTCAAGAAGGCGGCCACCAAGGCCACGCCGCGCAAGGCAGCGGCAACAGTAACGCCCTCGGCCAAGACACCTGTCGCGAAGAAAGTTGCGGCCGGGAAATCGACGGCATCGAAGCCGGTTGCTGCAAAGCAGCCCGCACCCAAGCCAGTCAAGGCCAAGCCCGCCGCCAAGGCGCCTGTACCCAAGCCCGAGCCGGTCAAGCACATCAGCCCCGAAGAGGCGGTAGCGCATATCCAGGCGCTGCTTGAAGCCAAGCAGGAGCGCGTGCGTCAGGGGCCGAACTGGCCTGGTGCCGATCAGCAGGCTCATCCCACGGAAGAAAGTCATCCGCCGCAAAACGGTGGCGATACCTCCGCACAGGATTCAGGGCTCGGGCACCCCGTGCATCTGCAAGGCGATCTCAATCGTCGCAGCAAAATTTAGCGCTCATAGGGCCGTCGGCGGCGGTCGTGTGCATTTATGGCCGGCGGGTAAATGCCCGTCGGCTTGTTTTTGCCCGGCTCAGTACCCATTCAACGGATTGGATCTAGCGTGATGTTGTAGCGACCGGGAGGTCCTTTATGAAACGCTTGCTTGCCGGATTGATGCTTTGTGGCGCCGTCGCGACGCTTTCGGGCTGTTACTACGACCCAGGTTATAGCTACGTGCGCAGCAGCGCTTACGTAGGCGACGCGTATTACGGCTCGGGTAGTACGGTGGCCTACGACGACGGCTACTACGGCGGCGTACCGGGCTATTGGTATCCGGGTTATGGCTATGGTTATGGATACGCCCCGGGCATCAACGTCTGGTATGGCCGCGGTTATTACGGTCGCGGCGGTTACTGGGGCGGTCGCGGCTACTACGGTCGTGGCGGTTACTACGGCCACGGTGGCTACCATGGTCGCACCGGTGGTGGCGGACATTGGAGCGGCGGTCATGGTGGCTGGCACGGTGGTGGCGGCGGCCACGGGCGTTAAGTAACAGGCACAATGGCGGCATGTCGACGTTCCATCGCATGCCGCCCCGTCTATTCGGTATTCCCAGGCTCGTGGCTTTATTTGCCGCGGGCCTTTTGTTTGCCGGTTGTCAGACACTGGGTTACTACGCGCACGTCGCGCACGGGCAATCGACATTAGTGCTGCACCGCAGGCCGGTCGACAAGGTGCTTGGCGATCCGCAGGTCGATCCCAAGCTGAAAGAGCGGCTTGCGCTGTCCCAGCAGGCCCGCCGGTTTGCATCGACCCGGCTGGGCTTGCCGGATAACCGTAGCTACACCAGCTATGTGGCGCTGGGCCGGCCCTACGTCGTGTGGAATGTGTTCGCGACACCACCGTATTCGGTCGATGCCGTGCGGCAGTGTTTTCCTTTTGCCGGTTGCGTGCCGTACCGAGGCTATTTTGCGGAAGCGAGAGCCAATCAACGCGCGCAACAGCTGAAAACTGAGGGCGATGATGTCTGGGTCGGCGGCGTAGCTGCGTATTCGACCCTGGGCTGGTTTGCCGATCCGATCCTGAGCAGCATGCTGCGCTGGGACGATGACGAGCTCGCCAGCACGATCTTTCATGAACTCGCCCATCAGCTGATCTACGTCAAAGGCGATAGCTCCTTTAACGAATCTTTCGCAAGTTTCGTTCAAGACGAGGGTTTGAAACAGTGGCGCCAGTCGCGTGGGCTCCCTGCACAGAAAGGGCGCAGCGAGGCAATGGACGACGGCTTCACTGAGTTGGTCCTCGATCTGCGCGACCGGCTGCGCAAGGCGTATGCGCAGGGCGGTGATCAGGCGAGTCTGGCTGCGGCAAAGCAGCGGGAAATCGAAGCTTTTCGCCAACGTTACGCGCAGTGGCGCGATCACGACTGGCCCGGTCAGCACGCCTATGACGCGTGGGTGGCCGCGCCGATCAACAACGCGCGGCTGCTTCCGTTCGGCATCTACGATCATTGGTTGCCCGCGTTTGCCGAGTTGTTTCATCGCAGCGAGTCGCAATGGCCCGCGTTTTACGCGGCGGTTCGGTCACTCGCGCAGCAGCCGTTCAAACAGCGTAACGAGTCATTGCAGACGTTGCTGGATGCAGCCAAAAGGGCGCCGCCGGAACAGGCTGCCGCCCCCTGAGAACTTATGGCGATGCCTTCCGGCCAGCCATGTGTCGCAAATAGGCCAAGAGGTCGTCCAGGTCCTGATCCGATAGTGCGTCGCGCGAGAAGCCGGGCATCTTGGCCTGTGGCCAATGACGCAACGACTGTGGATCGCGAACGTAGGCGCGTAGCAGGTCACCACGGATGTACTCCGTGGGGTTGTGCGGAATGTTCAGATCGGGGCCGAGCTTGGCGTCGCCGCTGCCGTTAAGCGTGTGGCAGGCCAGGCAGGTGCGCTGAAATACCGCATATCCGTGGCGAATCGGGCTGTCGGCGGGCAGGGCGGAATCAGGCCGCATGGCAGGGAAGCGTTGGGAGACGTCAGCCAGCTTGCGGATCGATGCAACCTGGTAGGGCCATTGTTCCTGACCGATGTGCGCCGCTTGCGGATGCGTCCACACCACGTAGAAGGGCCCCGCGCTGGGCTTTCCTGGGCCTAGTGCGGGCCATGGTTGGGCCGGCGACTCTACGGCCAGCCAAGCCTCACTGCCGCGCTCATCCAGCAACAAGGCGGCTGGGATTTCCGCCGCAAAGCCATCGCTGGCGACAAATTGCAGATGGTCTTCCGGTCCGATGCCACCGAGCAGGGCGCGCAGGGGGATGGCCCGATAGTGCATGGAGCGCTTGTAGGCGACATCGCTGGGAATGTCGATCGTGCGCAGGTCCTGGCGCGCGAGCAATTGTGTGGTCTGGAAGGCCTGCTGCCCACCCTGGCCAAGATCAATCTTGAGCTCCGCGGCCGAGATGCCGAGGCTTAACCATCCCAAACAAAAACCAAACAAAACACGGCGCATGGATATCTCCTTTCCCATGGTCACTATTGTAACGATCTGGCGAATGCGTTCGTTTTGCCGGTGCGCCGTTGAAAATCTTTTTGCGTGGCCCCACAAAGACACGAAGGCCGGCAACGCGCGGCTTCGATGAACGATTATTCATGTAGGCGCTCTTGAACTTTTCCAACGTAGCGCCATCTAAGTTTCATGATCGCCGTGATGGCGACCCGAAGTGACCTGGCTAGATCGGTCACTGAGGGGCTGGATCTATCCTTCCCCAAGGATCCCGGCCCGACAAACCCCGGCGGCCCCTCCCCTGGCCCCCGGGGTTTTTTTTGTCCAGCGTTTGTGTCTGCTCGCTTAGACGGAGGTTTCCAGCCCATAATCGTTCGTCCTGTGCGCCAGAGTGTCCGATGATCATCAGCTCGTTGCTCGATACCGACCTGTACAAGTTTTCGATGATGCAGGTGGTGTTGCATCACTATCCGGCCGCGCAGGTCGAGTACCGTTTCAAGTGCCGCAACCCAGGCGTGGACCTGGTGCCGTATATCGAGGAAATACGCGCCGAGCTGGAGGCACTTTGCAGCCTGCGCTTTACCAACGACGAGCTCGATTACCTGCGCAGCTGGCGCTTCATCAAGAGCGACTTCGTCGACTTTCTCGCGCTGTTTCACCTGAACTCGAAGTACGTGCAGATCGAGCCTTCGGCAGCGGCCAACGGCGAGATAGAGATCCGTATCGTCGGCCCCTGGCTGCACACGATCCTGTTTGAAGTGCCGTTGCTGGCGATCGTCAACGAAGTGTATTTCCGCAATACGCAGCCTGAGCTCGACCTGGAAGAAGGACGTCGTCGCCTGCACAGCAAGATCGCGTTGCTGCGCGATACGCCCGACTACAACGGTTGCCGGATCGCCGATTACGGCACGCGCCGCCGCTTCTCGCGTGCATGGCAGGAAGAGGTCGTGACCGCGTTGCGCGATGGGTTGGGCGAGCAGCTGACCGGCACCAGTAACGTGTGGTTGGCGCGTCAGCTCGATTTACGCCCTCTGGGCACGCTGGCACACGAGTATCTGCAAGCACATCAGGCGCTGGGGCCGCGGCTGCGCGACTCGCAGGTAGCCGCGCTGGAAACCTGGGCCAAGGAATATCGCGGCGACTTGGGCATTGCGCTATCGGACGTCTACGGGCTCAGCGCTTTCCTGCGCGATTTCGACATGTACTTCTGCAAGCTGTTCGACGGTACGCGTCACGATTCGGGCGACCCTTTCGAGTGGGGCGAACGTGTCCTGGCGCACTACCGCGCCAATCGTGTCGATCCGAGCAGCAAGGTGCTCGTGTTCAGCGATGGACTGGATATTCCGAAGGTCATGCAGCTCTACGCGCATTTCCGCGGCCGTTGCCAGCTGGCGTTCGGCGTCGGCACCAATCTCACGAACGATGTCGGCCCGACACCGCTCAACATCGTCATCAAGATGGTTCGCTGCAATGGCCAGCCGGTGGCCAAGCTGAGCGATTCACCGGGCAAGAACATGTGCGACGATGCGGCCTACGTGGCGTACCTGCGGCAGGTCTTTGATATTCCGGTGCTGGAAGGAGACTAAGGAGCCGCGGCGCTTCTGCGGATACCTTTGTAATTTCAAAAAACATCTCCTGCTCGTCATCCCGGCCTTTGTCGGGATGACGGACGCTGGATTGAGGCTATGGCGGGTTACCCATCAATACCGGGTGACATGCCTCAGAACGCCGGCAGCACTGCACCGTGATATTGCTGCTCGATATAGGTCTTGATCTCGGGGCTGGTCAGGGCCTTGGCCAAGGCCTGAATGCGCGGATCGTCCTTGTTGTCGGCGCGGCTTACCAGCACATTCACGTACGGCGAATCCTTGTCTTCGATCAACAACGCGTCCTTGATGGGATTGAGTCCCGCAGCAAGGGCGTAGTTGGTGTTGATCAGCGCAAGGTCCACTTCGTCCAGGGTGCGCGGGAGGATCGCCGCTTCGAGCTCACGGAACTTCAGGTTCTTGGGATTGGACACGATGTCCTTGGGCGTCGACACGGGGCTGTTCGGATCTTTCAAAGTGATCAACCCATGCTTGGCGATCAGCAGCAGGGCACGGCCGCCGTTGCTGGGATCGTTCGGCAGGCTGACGGTAGAGCCATCGGCCAACTGGTCGATGGATTTGATCTTGCGCGAGTACGCACCGAAGGGTTCGATGTGCACGCCGGTCACCACGGTCAGGTTGGTGCCGTGCTGCTTGTTGAACTCGTCCAGATAGGGCTTGCTCTGGAAGTAGTTCGCATCGACGTTCTTTTCCAGCACCTGGGTATTGGGCTGCACGTAATCGGCAAACACCTTGACGTCCAGCTCAATGCCTTCCTTCGCCAGGATCGGCTTGACCTGCTTGAGGATCTCGGCATGCGGGACCGCCGTGGCGGCCACCGTCAGCGTCTTGCTATCGGCATTGCCGCCGCCGGCGCCTGAGGAGCAGCCGACCAGCAGGAGCAGGGCGGCGAGGGGAGCGAGGAGCTTGGTCATGGAATTCAGCCTTTGTGCGTTGCACAAGAATAGCCGTCTATACTGCCGATGGCAAAGAACCTGGGCTTGCGCCCCTAACGCTGGCTGAAATGGGCCACGACGCGGTCGCCGATCATCTGCAACAACTGCACCAGCACGATCAGCAGGAATACGGTGACGACCATGTAGTCGGACTTGTAGCTGAGATAGCCATAACGATAGGCCAGGTCGCCCAGGCCACCGGCGCCGATGGCGCCGCCCATCGCGGTATAGGCGACCAGGGCGATCGCGGTGACTGTGACGCCGGCGATGATGCCGGGGCGTGCTTCAGGCAGCAGCACGTGGCGCACGATCTGCCAGGTCGTGGCGCCCATGGCCTGGCTCGCCTCGATCACGCCCCGCTCGACTTCACGCAGGGCGGTTTCCACCAGGCGCGCAAAGAACGGCGCCGCGCCGATCACCAGGGGCGGGATCGCGCCGCGAATGCCCAGCTTGGTGCCGACCAGGATATGGGTCAGCGGCATCAGCACGATCATCAGAATGATGAAAGGAATCGAACGCAGGATGTTCACGATCAGGGACAGCAGGCCGTAGAGCTTGGGCATCTCGCGGATCTGCCCCCTGCCGGTGAGGTAGAGCAGCACGCCGAGCGGCAGCCCGATCAGCACGGTCAGCGCCAGCGAACCGCCAAGCATCAGCAGGGTGTCGATGCAGGCGTGGCCGAGTTCGCCCCAGTCGTCGATGTTGGGGAAAAGCTCGTGCAGCGGCGTAGCGAAAGCGAGTGTCATCGTGCAATTTCCTCGACGTCGATGCCAGCGGCGCGCAATGAACTCAACGCCTGGTCGATACCTGCGCCCTGCATGGCAAGCGTGAGCTGGCCATACGGGAGGTCCTTGATGCGATCGATACGGCCGGCCAGGATATTGAAATCCACGCCGGTCTCTCGAGTGACACGGCCCAGCGTCGGCGACCAGGTCGCCTCGCCGCGAAACGACAGGCGCAGGATCCGTCCGGGCACTTGCGCGTAGAGCGATGTCCCACCCGCAGCCTCTTCGGGTAGCGCCTCGTCGACGAAGCGCCGGGTGGTTTCGTGTTGCGGATGCAGGAACACATCGGCAACCTCGCCATGTTCGACGATGCGCCCGGCATCGAGTACGGCAACGCGGTCGCATACGCGCCGCACCACATCCATTTCGTGGGTGATCAGCACGATGGTCAGTTTCAGGTCGCGATTGATCTGTCCCAGCAGTTCGAGCACGGAAGCGGTGGTCTGCGGGTCGAGTGCACTGGTGGCCTCGTCGCACAGCAGAATCGAAGGGTGATTGGCCAGGGCGCGAGCGATACCCACGCGCTGCTTTTGGCCACCGGAGAGCTGGGATGGAAACTTGTCCGCGTGCACCGTCAGGCCGACGCGTTCGAGCAGCTCGTCGACCCGGCGGCGGATCGCGGTCGGGTCGCGTTCGCCGGCCAGGCGCATCGGGAAGGCGATATTGTCCGCCACGGTCTGCGAGGACAGCAGGTTGAAATGCTGGAAAATCATCCCGATATGACGGCGCTGCGCCCGCAAGGCGGCATCGCCCAGGGCGGTCAGTTCCACGTCTCCGATCAGGATACGGCCGCCACTGGGGCGTTCGAGCAGGTTGATCAGCCGTATAAGCGTCGATTTACCGGCACCGGAGTGACCGATGATGCCAAAGACCTCGCCGTCGGCGATGTCCAGGCTAAAGGGCTCCAATGCGGGGATGTCCTTGCCGTCGACGCGATAGGACTTGTGAACATCGACAAAGCGGATCACGGCAGGCCCTGGAAAGGAGTGGTCGGGGCGGCATTATGCCAGCCGGCGGGTTATGCGGCTTGTCGGTGCGACGGGCGTGGACTGGCGTAAACTGCGGTTTCTTTATCGGAGCCCAAGAGCCATGACTTCCGTTTACGACTTTTCCGCACGCGATATCGACGGCAATGAGCGCTCACTCGCCGAATGGCGCGGCAAAACCCTGCTGATCGTCAATGTGGCCTCCAAGTGCGGCTTTACGCCGCAGTACAAGGGCCTGGAGGATCTGTGGCGTCAATACGGCGGCCAGGGCGTGGCGGTGCTTGGCTTTCCTTGCGACCAGTTCGGCCACCAGGAACCGGGCAACGAGGACGAAATCAAGAACTTCTGCTCCACCAGCTATGACGTCAGTTTTCCGATGTTCGCCAAGATCGAGGTCAATGGCGAAAACGCCCATCCGCTCTATCAATGGCTGAAGAAAGAGGGCAAGGGCATCCTGGGCAGCGAAGGGATCAAATGGAACTTCACCAAGTTCCTGGTCGATGGCGATGGGCAGGTAGTGAAGCGCTACGCGCCGACCGATACGCCGGAAAAGATCGCGCGGGATCTCAAGATCGGGCAGTGACCTCGAAAAGCCGTAAAGTCGGCCGCTGTGCGGCCTGGGAAGTCGCGCCTTCGGCGCTGTAAAGAGTAAACGGGAAAAGCCGAGCCTCGCCAGCTCAACGCTTTTGGCTCTGTGTTTACTGTTGACCATTGACAGGCCGCGTAGCGGCCGGATTCACCCAGGGTTTTTCGAGGTTCCCCGAAGTCGCTCTACTTTTTGCTCTCGGCCAACATCACGGCAATCGCATCCACGTCCCGGCTGGCACTCGGTGAGCCTTCCGGTGGTTCGTAGTTGTTGAGCATGATGGCGAAGGCCAGTCGTTCGCCGGAGGCGCTGGTGGCATAGCCGGCCAGGCAGTGCACCAGGCTCATGCTGCCAGTCTTGGCACGAACGTTGTTTTCCGCCGACGTCTTGCGCATCCGCCATTGCAGAGTACCGTCCACGCCGGCCAGCGGTACCGCGTCATAAACCATCCGGGCATACGGTTGTGCGGCCAGAAAGCTGAGCACGCGCGTCATGGTTTCGGGTGTGGCCAGGTCGCGTCGCGACAGGCCCGAGCCTTCTTCGATCAAGCTGGCATGTGGCGGCACACCGATGCGATCGAGCAAGCTGCGCAAGGCACGGATTCCCCAGGCTTCGGTCGTGATGAAACCGGTCGGTGGCGACGTCTGCTGCATGGCATCGGCTTGTGTCCTGGCGCCAACCGCCAGCAGCAAATTCTGCATGTACAGGTTCTGCGAGCGCTTCAAGCCCTGGTGCAGGATGTCCGCAACGGTGGGCGACAAGACCTGCGCGAGAACGACCGTATCATTGCGATAGGCCGCGTCGCTTTGCGGCCAGTGCACCACGCGCAATGCGCCATCGACATGAATGCCGTGACGTGCCAACGCATCAAGCAGGCGTTGACCGGCCACGCGGGCAGGGTCGACCATCGCAAGCTTGTAATTGAGCATCGGCGAACCTGCCGCGATAGTGCCAAACACATGCAGCGTATTTTCGCCGGGTGCGCGATAGAGATTGACGTCGTTGCGCGTATGCGCAGCGCCTGTCGTCATGCTGTTGGCAAGCGCAGGAGCGGCATCGACCGGATCGAACGCGACCTGTACCGGCTTGTCGGCACTACGGCCCGGGCTGATGGTGATGCCGACCAGGTTGTCGTCCACGCTCAAGGCCGAGGTAGGCATGCCGAACCAGCTCTGCAGGTCGATCGCTTCCCAGCCCGAGCCCATCGACGGTGTCTGGAAATAGGTGTCGTCGGCGATGAGGTCGCCGGTCACTTTGCGTAAACCGCGCGCAGCCAGCTGCGCAGCCAGCCGATCGGCCCAGTCGGCGGTGCTGGCGTCGCTGCCGAGGGTCGGGTCGCCCGTGCCATACAGCAGCAGTGGGCCATCCAGCTTGCCGATCTGGATATCGTCCTTGGCCAGGACCTGGGTCGGCATGCGGTAATCGGGGCCGAGCGTGCTTAACGCCAATGCAGTCGTGAACAGCTTGGTCGTCGATGCGGGCTGAAACAGTTGGTCGGCATGATGTACATACAGCGTGCGGCCGCTGTCGAGCGAGACCACAGCGATACCCCAGTTGGCGGCAGCAAAGCGAGGCTGGGCGATAAAGGCGTCGATTCTGGCGCCCAGCGGCGCGGAGACGTTGTCTTCCGGCTGATCGGCGAAGGCGGGGGCGATCCATGCCAATGCGGGCATGATACCGAGCAAAAGGGCGGCGAAATGGTGGCGCCCGGCGGCTTTGAGCGAAATCATGGCGTCAGTATTCCAGATCGGCCCAGGGCCTGCATGACCGGTCCTGCACATGGTGTCTGTTACGCTTAGCGTTCGCGTCGGCTCGGATGAGCCGGCACCACCAAAGATATGAACGCGAGAACATCATGCAGATTGCCCCCCATAGTGTCGTTTCTTTCCACTACACGCTGACCGACGACCAGGGTCAGGTCGTCGACAGCTCCGATGGTCGCGAGCCGCTCACCTACCTGCAGGGCAGTGGCCAGATCGTGCCGGGCCTGGAAAAGGCGATGGAAGGTCGTCAGGCCGGTGACCAGTTCAAGGTCGACGTGCCCGCTGCCGAAGGCTATGGCGAGCGTCACGAAGAGCTGGTGCAGCAAGTGCCGCGCGAAGCGTTCCAGGGTGTGGCCGATATCCAGCCCGGGATGCAGTTCCAGGGACGTGGCCCGCAGGGTGTCATCAATGTCACCGTGACCGCCGTCGACGGCGAAACGGTGCATATCGACGGCAATCATCCGTTGGCCGGCCAGACCTTGCACTTCGCGATCGAAGTGACCAGCGTGCGCGAATCTTCCGAAGAAGAGCGCGAGCATGGACACGTGCATGGCGAAGGCGGTCATCACCACTGAGCCATGGTGCTTGGTGCTTGAGAAACGCCCGGCCGCTGCGCCGGGCGTTCTTTATCCAGGGGAAATGGAATGCAGGGATGCTTGCGTATTGCCATCGTCGGCTATGGCACGGCCGGTCAGGCCGCCGCGCTTTTTTTGAGCGCACAGGGCCATCGCCTCAGCATTTTTGAACAGGCGCCCACGCTGGGCCCTGTCGGCGCGGGCTTCCTGCTGCAGCCGACCGGGTTGGGTGTGCTCGACCGCTTGGGGTTGAGCAAGGCGATCCTCGAACGGGGGCAGCGCATCGAGCGCCTGTATGGGGCGACGCCCAGGGGCCGTCGCGTCATGGACATGTGTTATCGCGATCACGCGCCCGATTGCTTTGGCCTTGGGCTCACGCGTGGCAGCTTGTTCGGCGTCTTGCACGATGCCTACGGCGGTGCGGCGGACATCGCCACCGGCACGCGAATCGATGGAATCGAAGGGGGCGACTCGCTGCGCGACAGCGAAGGGCGAAGCCACGGCCCGTTCGATCTTATCGTGGTCGCGGACGGCGCCCATTCGCGCCTGCGCGGGCATTGTCCGGATAACGTCAGGCGACAGACGCTCTATCCCTGGGGCGCTTTGTGGTGCCTGCTGCCGGCAGAGTCCTGGGCCTATCCCGATCAGTTGCAACAACGTTATGCGGGTACGCGCGAAATGATCGGCATGTTGCCGGTCGGGCAGCGTACGGAGCATGAAGGGCGCTGGTTGACGTTCTATTTCAGCGTGCCCGGCGACAAGCTGGACAACTTCGACGCAGCCGCATTGGCGCAGTTGCGTGAGCGCGTGGCGGTGCTATGGCCGGAGGTCGAACCGTTGCTGGCAACCCTGGCGACGCCGGAGCAGATGCATCGCGCGCGTTATCGCGACGTACTGTTGCGTGAGCCGGCGCACGGCAAGGTCGTCTATCTCGGCGATGCGGCGCATGCCATGAGCCCCCAGTTGGGGCAGGGCGTGAATATGGCGCTGCTCGACGCGGAGGCCTTGGCCGACGCGTTGGCGCAATCGCCAGGCATCGCCGATGCGATGCAGCTGTATCGCGACAAACGGCGCGCGCACCTGGCGATCTACCAGCGCCTGAGCCGCTGGCTGACACCATGGTTTCAATCCGAACGAAACAGCCTGGCAGGATTGCGCGATATCGGTTTCGGTCCGCTGGGACGTTTCGCACTGACGCGCGGACACATGCTGCGCATTCTCACCGGCACCAAGCAAAGCTGGTGGCATTGAATCGCCACCAGCCCGGCGATCAGTACCAATCCAGCAGCGATACGCCGACGCCCAGGTAGGTGGCGTTGTGGTTGTAGTCGATCATGCTTTCGCCGTAACCCTTGAACAGTTCCGTGTAGCCGCGCAAATTGCCGATCAGCGGGAAGCTCCAGGTGAATTGCCCGGCCCCGTGGCTACGGCTACCGCCGCGCAGCGAATGCCGCAGCATCAGCCCGAACTCCTGTCCGTTCCATTCATGGATGACCTGCATATCCATGCGGCCCATGTAGTCGCTGATATTGGGGTTGTCGTCAGTCTTGCTGTCCTCGGGAACACGCCACCAGGGCCGCAGCATGACCACCCAGTTGTCGCGCTCGAAACCGAAGTTGGCGATCACGCGGTTCCAGCTGCGCGACAGTGGATTGGAGCGGCCGTTCGATTCGTGATTGAAGCCGATGCCCGCCAGCCGTCCGTCCCAGCCAAGCACCGAGTAGTTGGTGTTGAACATCAACATCGCTTCGGGTTCGTAGTTGGTTTCGCGGAAGGGGCGCGAGAGCTGCGAGTTGTAGACCTGCCAGCGCGAGGACTGCGTATAGCCCACCCACAGGTCGCCGTTGTTGCCAAAGATGTCTTGCCATACTTTGGTTTTCAGGCTGAGCTGGAACTTCATCTCCACATTCTGCAATTGCTGCGGCGAGGTGACGTTGTTGTCCGGATTGGGGCTGCTGGGTTGATCGTTCTGGTTGCTGGTCGCAAACGCCGGCATCACATACACCGGCTTATAGCCGCGTATGTTGAACGTGCCCAGCTTGCTGTCGGGCGATAGTTCCCAGCGCGAATCAAGCAGGGAGAGCGGTCTGGACACCTCGCTGTTGCCATTGGACGCCACCGTTTTGTGGTCGCCCCGGTCCTTGGCAAATATGCTCGGCGTCTGGGTGCTCTCGTCCTTTCGCTTCTGTGCGACAGGCAAATTGTCTCGCCCGGTAGCGTGGTCGTAGCAGGCCAATCGCTGCGCGTCGCTTTCTATGGCCGTGCAGGCACGGATATCCAGCGGGTTGGGGTTTTGGGCGTGTGCGGTATGCGCCGCGCAGGCGAGTATCCCCGCCGATACGATGGCAGTCGTTCGCTTCATCAGTTGCAGCTCCTTGAATCCCCTCAGGGGCGCGAAGGCCCGAGTCTAGCGTGTTGTCGCTACGGCTCACAAAAAAAGCGCCGGCGTGGCCGGCGCTTCTGTGCGGTTCATCGCATGAATTGCATTTAAGACTTCTTCAACCAGGCTTCGTATTCGCTCTTGCTGATGTGACCGTCACGATTGCGGTCGGCGTATTTGAAATCGTTGGCCAGCAGTGGATAAGCCGATGCCTGGGACTCGGAGATCGATTTGCCGCCGTTGGACAGCTGCTCAAAACTCGGCGCCGGCCCTGCCGCGACAGGCGGCATGGACGAATTCACCCGGGCAGGCGCACCCTGTTCGGTGGTGGTTTGCGTAGTGGTCTGCCCCGGTTGTGGCGGCGGGGGAGGAGGCGGCTGCATCTGCTGCTGGTCGCCGGGCGGCGGCGGTGGCGGGGTCGCCTGTGTCTCCATTTGCTGCGGATCGGTCGATCCCGGCGGCGGAGGCGGTGGCGTTACCGACTGACCTTGCGGCGGCGGAGGCGGCGGCATCAACGGTTGGGTTTGAGGTTGCGGTTGTGTTGGCGGCTGTTGCGGCATGGATTGATCCTGCGCCCACAACGTTCCGGCAAACTGCAGTGAGCCGATCGCCAGCGCCGATAAGAGCATCTTTGAATGTTTCATCGTAGTCGCTCCGTGCCAGAATGGCTGGCCTGTGAACTAGTGTCCTCATGCTGACGGATGGAAAGTGCATGCGACGTGTCCTCGGCAGCGCTGGATAAACCTCAGCCCAATAACTGCATCGAGGCTACGTGAAGTCATCGTTATCGTTGCATCAGCCTTCAGCGATTCCGCTCCCCAGCTTGAGTAATCACCAGGCACGTTGCCTGCAGCTTGTCGCGCAAGGCTTGCTCAAGCCTTCACGCAAGCGCGCCCGCCGTGACGACGTGGTGGCCACGATCGAACGCATGCGCCTGTTGCAGATCGACAGCATTCACGTGATCGCACGCAGCCCGTACATGGTGCTGCATTCGCGCCTGGGTGCCTACGATCCACAATGGCTCGACGATGCGCTTGAGCAGGGGCGCATTGTGGAGTGCTGGGCGCACGAAGCCTGTTTCGTGCCGGCTTCCGATATCGCCCTGCATCGCGACTGGCGTTCACAGCGCGGCATGCATTGGGCATACAAGAATGCGGCGCGCATGCAGCAGGAGCATCGCGCCGGCATGGAAGACGTACTGGCGCATATTCGCGCCAACGGCGCCGTACGCACTGCTGATTTCACCGAAGGCGAGCGTCCGCGCGGTGCGGCCGGGTGGTGGTCATGGAAACCGGAGAAACGCTGGCTGGAAGCATGGTTTGCATTAGGCGAATTGATGGTTACGCGACGGGAGCGCTTTCAACGCGTCTATGACCTAGCCGAACGTGTGCTGGAAAAGCTCGATCCACCGTTCGATGCCGCAGCAGCGGCGCTCGATCATCCCAGTTTGCGTCGACGTTTTATTCTCGATGCAGTGCGTGCGCTGGGAGTGACCCAGGCGCGCTGGATCGCCGATTACTACCGCCTGAAACCCATGGTTACCGAGCGGGAACTGGCGCCGCTATGTGCCGAAGGCGAGCTTGTCGAAGTTCGCGTCGATGGCTGGGATGTGGCCGGATATGTCCATCGCGACCATGCCCCGTCGCTTGCGCAGGCTGCGCGGGGCAGGTTGCGTGCGAGCCATACAGCCTTGTTGTCGCCGTTCGATCCGCTCGTATGGGATCGGGCGCGTGCCTTGGCCATGTTCGACTTCGAATACACCATCGAGTGCTATACGCCGCCAGCCAAGCGCAAGTATGGCTATTACGTCTTGCCGATCCTGCACCGGGGGCGATTGGTGGGGCGGCTGGATGCGAAGGCACATCGTGCCGAAGAGGTGTTCGAGATCAAGGCGCTCTATCTCGAGCCCGGTGTCGATGCGGATGAGCGTCTGGTCGACGAACTGGCGGAAGCTGTCGAGCTGACAGCGCGGTGGCACGCGACGCCTACGGTGCGTATTGCGCGCTCGCGTCCGGCTGGATTCGCTGCGCTGTTGCGTCGACGTTTGGCGGAGGATCGGAGGGTCTAAAAGCCCCCCTCACCCCAACCCTCTCCCCCGGCAAAGCCAGGAGAGAGGGAGCTAAGTTGCGCGAGTGCCAAACTATTGAGGCTATGTCAGTCAAGCTCCCTCTCCCCCGGCAAAGCCAGGAGAGAGGGAGCTAAGTTGCGTGAGTGCCAAACTATTGAGGTTACCTCAGTCAAGCTCCTTCTCCCCCAGCAAAGCCAGGAGAGAGGGAGCTAAGTTACGCGAGT